>Ga0172368_10000640_pt1 | contig 49526 bp, 34 predicted proteins | sample Lak11m_FD_114540 | JGI IMG/M metagenome (GOLD analysis project Ga0172368, IMG submission 114540) | Freshwater microbial communities from Kabuno Bay, South-Kivu, Congo - kab_022012_11m | ecosystem: Environmental > Aquatic > Freshwater > Lake | place: Democratic Republic of the Congo: South-Kivu... | reverse complement strand
TGCAAGCCCGGCCCTTACCTGCTTACCTTAAAGGTAAACGGAAATGTCCTGCAAACCATCAAAATAATTAAGTATTAATTTAAAATTCACAGAACATGAAAAAGTTTCCAAATTTACGAAAATCTTCAATCATGGTATTTGCGATGTTTCTATCAATCGTAGCATTTTCGCAATTAACAAGACAACAGGCCATTAATCTTGTTATGAACACCATTGTCGGAGCCGACAGCTCAATGGTTATAGTTTATGCAGCTTATGATTCACACACGCAGGAACAGGCTGTGATTTTGTTCGACGAAAGAACGGTAAATTGCCCCTATTCAGCTAACTGGATATTTTTTATCAATGACGATCCTTATGCTTTATGGCATCATCCATGCCGCTTTGTTTTTGTTAACGGCGAAAACGGCGATTATACAGTTGTAAACGAAAGCTTGTATCCTGTTGATCTTTATACCGCTTATGAACTAATTTCATCGGTCCCAGGTAATGGCCAGATTACCTTTCCCGATTATACCGGCGTAGAATTGGTACAGGATGATCCAAACGACCACTTATTTGCCGTGCTCGTTGGGCAATGCGGAGGAGTTTGGAATGAATGGCAGTGGTATGACATCTCGTTGATTTATAGCACTCTCTTGGAAAAGGCTTTAGAAAGGAGAATATTTTTGTCCACTTTGGCGATGCTGACGGTGACTATGGACTTGAGGGACAATTAGACAATGATTTGGATGGTGATGAAAACAATGATGATGTTGATTCTGATGCCTCACTAGAGAGCATGCAAACCACATTCGAATATCTTGCTCAAAATCTTGGGCATGATGATCAGTTGCTCGTGCATTTCGACACTCACGGAAACACTTATGACTTGTATAACCTGGGGTCGTACATAGATGTTATCGGTGTTAACGGCTATCAACAATTATTTGATTATCGGCTGGCCGAATGGTTAGAACCTATTGCTTGTGCCCAAATGCTGATCACCATGCAAAATTGTTTTTCTGGTGGTTTTATTGACGACCTTACCGATTACGAAACCTATCCCAATACACAGTGTAAAAACCGCTATATCTGTACCGCAGCAAGTTATGCTGAATCTTCACATTTTGAACGTCATATTACAGGAACCACACCTCCATCGAACAATGAGGTTTATGGTGAATTCGTTTTTTACTTATATTCGGCTTTAAGAGGCGTTTATCCTGATGTGGATCCTGCTGATGGATTTGATCCCTGGCTTCCTTTCGCAGATCTTGAGCAATTCCCATTTGATAATTTTTTCCCATATGATCCAAATGATCCTCATTACCATCCAATTGATTATAATCCAGATGAAGTGTCCGGGAACAACGATGGTTTTATGCAGGTTGGTGAAGCTTTTGGCTACATGAATAATTTTAATACCTTTAGCCCTAATGGATATTTTTATCCGTATCCGGACGGACCTTTTACTATAGATCATCCACAATACATGCAAACCGGACTTTTCGATGCTGATGTATTTACACTAACCGGTCTTACTGGCAATGTTTATGGAAATTCGATAGTTAGCGGCAATTTCATGCTTTCAGGGAATATTACCATTGATGAAACAGCCGATGTTGAAATTGAAAGTTCAAGTGAATTTTATAGTTCAAAGGGGTATTGTAAACTTATTGTTAATGGAAACGCATCTATTGGCTCAAATGTAAGCTTCCTTACCGAAGAAGAAGCTCAGATTTGGCTGGTAATAAATAATACTGCAATGTTTTTGACAATTAATGAAGCTGACTTTGAAAATGCGGCAATTATTGCATATAATGAACAGTTGACAGTCTATAATACAACCTTAACCAATAGTGTCATCTACGGATATGATGGTAATTTCGATATCAGAGGCTCACATTTTGATAACTCACACGTACGCATAATAACAGCCGGCGAAAATAATAACATGGTGAATATTAGCGATGGATGCACATTTACGGGATCAGGCACAAATGCCATAGAAATAGATAATTATGCTGATTTTAATATTGGCAGTTGTACTATCAGTGGTTATTTAGATGCTATAAATCTTTACAATTGCGGGTACGGAAGCAGCTTCCAGTTAATAAGCAATTGCGTAATAAATGATAATACATCTTCAGGTATTACTATTTACAGGTCATCAGCTGATATTTGGCATAATTATATTTTTAGAAACGGTTATGGTATAAAATGTTTCGATCGCAGTATGGTCCATATCCAAGGGGGTAACCTATATATAACCCAGGCAATTTACGATAACGAATGGTACGAATTATACGCGTCAAGAGGTAGCTTCCCTCAGTACTTCCACTGGAATCTTGTACAGGACGATGATAACCAAATGGGAGACCCTCTTGTAAAATATACAGCACCGGGAGCAGGACTTGATGTAAGGAACAACTGCTGGGGAAATAATTTTGATCCATTAACCGACCTTGAGCCTTCCGGTGCATATCTTTGGAACCCGGTTTGGATATGCCTGGGTGGCAGTGGTTCGGGTAGCAGTTCAGAAGCTGAAGCTTTATATTTGGATGCAAGGGAAAATATCGAAACTGAGAATTTCACTGTCGCTAAAACTGAGTTTGAACAAATACTGGATGAATACCCTGCAACGGAATATGCCAAAGCCGCAATGAAAGAACTTTATACTTTGGAAGAACTTACGGGTAATAATTACGGCAGTTTAAAAGAGTATTACAATACCCACACTGCAATACAAAACAATCCTGAACTGACCAAACTCGCCGACTTCCTCGCCAACTTCTGCGACATCAAACTCGAAAACTATCCTACTGCTATCGCATGGTTCGAAGATGTGATACTGAATCCTGAAACGATGGAAGACTCGATCTTTGCCATCATTGATTTGGGTTACACTTACTTCCTCATGGAAAACGGTGGGCTGAAATCATCTTATACCGGCAATCTTATCGAGCACAAACCGGTTTCGGTGGAGCAATTCGAAATTAAAAGGGATTTCCTTCTTTCTTTGCTTCCGGGTGACTTGATTAGCGAAACCATGAAGCAAAGCATAAACACACTCAAATCGGGTGAACTATTGCAAAATGTTCCCAACCCATTCAACGGCACTACCCAAATCTGGTACAAGCTGGATATAGAAGCTACAGTTACTGTTAAGGTTTTTGATTACACCGGCAAACTGATTAAATCTTATGATCAGGGAACGATGGATAAAGGATCATACTTTGTTAAGTTCACGTCAGAAGGTTTGAGCGCAGGAATTTATTTCTACTGCCTCGAAGTGAACGGGCAGTTAAGCGATTCGAAGAAAATGACATTGATGAAATAAACCTGTAAAAATAAACCTGTCAGGTTGTAACAGACCTGACGGGTTTTATTTTTTAATCCAAACCCCAATGCATTGACCTCTTAATTCTATATGAAAGGTATTGTTAATATACAATCAAGCTCTCGATTCAAAAAGAAAGGTGCGGGTTATATCAAATCAAGGTTTTAATTCAATATGAAAGGTTCTGATTATATCAAATCAAGATCTTAATTTTACATGACAGATTCTGTTTGCACCAAATCAATCTCTTAGTTCTATATGACAGACTCCGTTTATATCAAATCAATCTCTTAATTCGACAAAAACAGTAAAAAGCATAATTAACCGATAATTTACATTTATTATTCAAACACTAAAATTTAAATCCAATGAGTGAAACAAATTCAATCCATTATCTTGAAAATCAAATTGAAGTGCGTACCCGCACAAGTTCAAAACTGATGCTGATCTTTGCTTCCGACCATATATCCAAGCTGGCCGCAAGCGCCGATCCCGATCTGGTAAAGCTTTACAACGACATCCACCCGGTTTTCGATGGTTTTGTACTGGTGTACAACGGCCGTATTTCAGCTAAAGCCGCCCACAAGAGTGCAACAGCAGCCGTTAAGAATATGCTGAATGACCTAAGCAAGAACAAGGTTCCGGCATGGGACGTCTTTATCCAGACCCTGTTCCCCAAGGGAAGCGAGGGGTATATTGCGTTGCTTCCTTCGGGCCGCAAAACTTTGAACAGCGGCAAAATGGACCATCGCATACAGGAACTGGCAGCATTTATCACCAATTGCAACGAAGACACGAAACTCGCCGCCACCAAAACCGCCGCCCAGGAAACTCTTACAGCCATTAATGCAGCCCGCAACCTGCAGCAATCAAAAGAAGGTTCTGCTGCCGACCTATCGGCTGCCATTGAAGGTGCAAGGGTTAACCTCGCCAATTACCTCTACCGCAATATTTGCTACCTCGCCTATAAAAACTTTAACAATCCGAAAGCCGTGGAGGCTTACTTCGAATTTGCCCACATCCGTTCCAAAAAAACACCTAAAGACGACGAACCCGGCAATTCGCTGTCCATTGAGATAGAACCGGCTAGTACAAAGGAGGCAGGATTTGCGTTTGAGCAAACGGCGAAGTTCTACTTTTATAACTATGGCGAAGTTCCGGTAGCCATTTACACAGGCGAAGAGGGAGCCGCTGAACCTCCCGGCGCTTTTGTATTAGAAGCCGGAGCCGAAGTGGACAAACCGGTAACTGAGTTAGGACCTGCAGGTAGCCGTTACATGTATTTCTTAAACCACCATGCCAGCCTGAAGGCCATGCTTGAAGTGGTACTGATTTAGCGTTAATGGGATATTTTTAATAAATTTTTAATCAAAAATGAAATAAAATGAAAAAATTAACAGTAATATTAGCAAGTTGTACGTTGCTTTTTATGATACAAATGAGCGTATTAAGTCAAACTTACGATGATTTCTATTATACAAAAAAAGGTAAAATTTACCTGAAAATAGTTAGCAATAAATACATAGTTGAATTCCCTAACGGAGTTGATGAAAACCTGTTTCTTCAAAATAATATAGATTATGAGAAAGTAGGCGATCAAACTTATTATGTAACAAGCAATTTACCAACTATTCAGAATGTTTTCGGACAAAGTTATTACATCAATCCTGTTTATGAAACCGTTGAGAATGGCTATGAACGTAAAATCCTAAATGAGATCATTTTAAAGTATAAAGACGGAGTTGATGAAACGGCTAAAAATAACCTTGTTAGTTATTATAATTTGCAGGAGGCTAAAGCTACCCGACTTTATAACAGATACAAAGTAAATAACTCATTGCAGATATCAAAAGCTATTTATGAATCCGGTATAGTTGATTATTGCCATCCCGTATTTATCGGCACACCCCCTACGCCTTATGACGGTTATATTCCAAACGATACATATTTTAACAAGCAGTTTTATCTGCACAACACCGGTCAAGAAATAAATGATGGCCACACCGGCACATTAGATGCGGATATTGATGCTCCCGAAGCATGGGAAATTACCAAAGGTGTGGAAGATATAATTATTGCAATCATTGATGATGGAATATCTACCAATCAAACAGATTTACCCTTATCAAGGCAATTAAGGTTACCTGGTAGTAATATATCAGCCCAATATTTGCCACCAAATTTAAATAATAATCCTGATGATCCGTCACCTGTCGATAGGCATAATCAAAATGATACGTGGGTTAATCATGGAAATTCATGTGCTGGTATTGCCGGTGCAGAACAAGATAATAATGAGGGAATTACAGGTGTTGCTCCATTATGTAAAATAATGCCTGTAAGAATTATATATTGGTATGATCTTAACTTAAATCCACCAATTCCTGACACAGATTATGCAGATGCTATTACCTTTGCCGTTGAAAATGGAGCAAATGTAATATCATGTAGTTGGGGATGGCCAGATAATTATTATATTGATGAAATTGTAATTGCAATTGAAGATGCAATTGAAGAAGGTAGCATAGTTGTTTTTGCTGCTGGTAATACAGCAGATCACCATACAAATAATATTGGTTATGTTACTTTTCCTGCAAATTCAGGTGTTCCAGGTATGATGACTGTCAGTGCTTCGGATAGGTATGATCACCAAGCGAATTATAGCCCTTCCAATGAATCTATTGATATAGCAGCACCTTCAAGCAAAGCTACACCTGATATAATTGCAGGCGAATCTAATGAAGTTTGGTCGATTGATTTTAATGGTAATGACGGTCGAAATCCATGGCCATTTTCTGGTTGGAATCCACCTGCCTATAATGAAATATTACCCAGTACTGGTACAAATAATTTATCCTACACCGGCAGGTTTGGAGGCACTTCCGCATCTACTCCACAGATTGCCGGTTGTGCTGCTTTAGCATTATCGGTAAATCAGAACTTGAGTGTTAATCAAATCAATAATCTGGTTAAATATAAAGCGGATAAAGTCGGAGGTTATAATTATAACTGGAACTCATTAATGCCCGGCCATTCAAAAGAACTTGGCTATGGCAGGCTCAATTGTTATAAGATGGTTGAAACAGCCCAGCAAATGTACACAACCGATATAGATTTATACACACGAGACATGCCTGAGGACTTTGGACTTGAACCAAATGAAGTTGGGCCGGATATACCCATGTGGCTAAGTGAAGATATTTGGGTGCGAAATCAGAATGACGGAATCACAAATCAGGTTCATGAAAATCCTGTTTATAGCGCTACAAATCCGGTTTATGTATATGTGAGAATAACAAATAAGGGTGAATCAACTTCTTATGGCAGCGAAGAATTATATCTCCATTGGGCAAAGGCTTCTGCAGCACTAACCTGGCCCGACAATTGGGATGGCACTATGATAAATCCACTTATGGGTGATTTATTGGATATTAAAACCATTCTGTCTTTAACTTCAGGCAGTGAAACCATTTTAACTTTTACATGGATGGTTCCAAATCCGGATGACTATGAAGCGATAAATCCTGAGGATAAATGGCACTTTTGCCTGCTTTCGAGAATAGTAGCTTCATCCGACCCGATGACCTTTACTGAGGGCCCTTCTGTAAATGAGAATACTTATCAAAACAATAATATTGCCTGGAAAAATATTACAATCGTTGACAATGAAAGTGAAGTAAGAAATCCAGGCGGGGTCATTGGTATTGGTAACATCTTTAGGGAGAGAAATACATTCGAGTTGGAGTTCAAAGTACCTCAACCTTGTTCAGGACATACTATACTTGATGAGGCAGAAGTGAAACTTACACTTGATGATCCGACTTATAGTATTTGGTCAGCAGGCGGGAAACAGGGGAATAATATTCATGAACTTCATGGCAATGAAATACTTATTACGGGTGAACCGGCATATTTAAGAAACCTTACCTATGAGCCTCTTGAATGGAGTACTATATTTGTCGGATTCAACTTCTTAACAGAAAATTCTAATTCCAACAAAACTGAATTTCAGTATCTTGCAACTGAAAAATGCACTTCTGACCACATGGTTATTGGCGGTGAATTGTTTATTATTAAAAAACCGTTTAGGAACCTGTTTGACGCTGATGCAGGTGAAGATAAAGTAATATCTAAAGATGAGAGCACGACTATTCAGGCACAAGCGATAGGTGAAGCTGCAGAATATAACTGGTATGACTTGCAAGACAGCCTGATTTATTCAGGGACTGATTTAAATATTACACTCGATACAACTACTAAATTCAAGTTAGAGGTTCTTGCTCTGACTGACGGATTTAAGGATTATGACGAGGTATTAGTTAATGTTAAGCAATATGAAATAACTATTATCTCGCCTAATCCGGCAACTGGCGAGGTTATGGTAGAATACGATGTCGAAGGTGTTTCGTCGGCGTATTTATTGATTACCAAGCCATATAATCTCATGTCGGATATAATTTTGTTGGATGCAATGCAAAATCAAAAAATCTTTAATGTTTCCGGTTTCGAAACTGGAATTTATGGAGTAATTCTGGTTTGTGACGATCAAATAGTTGATCAAAAAATCTTAGCGGTTCAATGAAAAATAAGAGTCTGGGAGATAATAACTCCCAGACTTTATTATTCTTTAAGAAGATGAAAAATTTATTATTGCTTTTTGCCTTCATTGTCTTACCAATAGCATCTATATGCCAACAATATAGTTTTATTATTGATACAATTACTAATGACACTTTATTTGATATTTCATTAAACAATAGCATTGCAGTTGATGATAGTAACAATGTTCATATTGTCTGGCGGAAAAGTCTGTTTTCATATCCTGCACAGAGAAGTATTTATTATTCGAAACGATCTTGTACCACAGGAAATTGGTCTATAGCTTTATTGATTTCAGATACTACAATGGAATCGGAAGCTCAAAGTATTGCAGTTGATAAAAATACGGGAACTGTTCATATTGTTTTTATAAGTTACGAATTTGAGAATCCCAGCAAATCAAAAATTATTCATGTTTCAATTTGTTCTAATCAAAACTGGACAATTGAAACAGTTAAAGAAGATTCGCTGGAACAAGGATACGAATATCCTTACATGGCTGTAGATGTAAATAACTTTGTTCATATAATGTGGGCTGGGTATACCTCTTCAGGTTTAAAACGAATTTATTATTCGACAAATATTAGTGGGAATTGGGAAACCCAAATATTGCCCGATAACAGTTACAATTATTTACTATGTGATGATTGTGTCCGGTCCATCACCGTAACATCAAACGGAATAGCTTATATAGCTTTTTTAGCAATGCCTAATCCTTATCAGAGTTTGGTAAGAATTGCTCATAATGATATTCCAAATGGTAAAAATTGGTATTATGAAATTATTGATACACCTGGTTTGAAGAACAGCCTTTCTCTTATTTCAATTAAAAGTGATAGTTTACTTCACTTAATAATTACCAGTCAGGATAGCGGTATATACTCAGCTATGTGCTATTACGGATGTAAAGAAATAAACAGTTCTTGGAATAATTTTGAATATATAAATAATAAAGTTGTAAGAGCCATGGAAATTGACAGTTATGAAAAAGTTCACTTAATGCAATCATATTCGCCTCTTGGCATTTATTATACTACAAACGTTTCTGGTGTATGGAATGACACAATTGCACCAGGATATTCAATTGTACCAAGTGGTGAAATTTTTGGCGGTTCAATAGGGTTAACTAAGCAAAATAAACCGTGTTTTGTTACAAATCTTAAGTATGGAGAATACGATGAAGTTATTGTTATTCGTACATCAGACCATTGCGATACAACTAATAGTATTTCAACTCCTGAAATTATCACGAATCAAGTTGTTGTATTTCCCAATCCAATGAACAATTCCTCCCTTATTAAATTCAATAATCTTAACCAGGAAGAATACGAATTAAAACTATTTGACTTTTTTGGTCAAGTAGTACGCACAATAAAATGTATCTCGAATGGTGAAATTGTTATAAACAAAGGTAATCTTAATAGTGGTATATACTTTTTTCACCTCTCAAATAATTTCAAGGTCCATTATTCAGGGAAGCTACTAATAAATTGAACAGGAAGTTAATTGTCACTTGCCTTCGAAGGGTCGGTCAATCTTCCACCAGCGCACTCATAAGTTTCAATATTACATGTAAATATTATTCCGATTTTATGATAGGGCCAAGCCAGGCACTATAGTAAATTTACCTTTTCTTTCCTGAACCATACCATTCCTGTATTCACCATGTAATTAGCATGATGGTGAAATATTTTTGTATGTTCTGTTAAAAGGCAAATTACATTTAAAATCAACTGATATGAAAAATCTTACTACTCTTTGGAACTTTGAAACGACAGACCTGAAAAAACCATTTATTATCCTGAGCTTATTATGGATAATGGCAAATGTCACAAATTCCGGCAATTTAACGGCACAGTCGTGTTGTCCGGAATTTAAGTTAAAAGATGCTGTCGAAATTTGTCCGCCCCAGGGAGCCTGCGGAAGCGATGGCGCCGTCGGAGGACATGGCCTCGCCGCTTGTAAATTAAGCACTCATGTTTATACGGTTTATCCGAATGATCCTGCCTATACATATACATGGACGGTAACCGGAGGGACACCAGCTAATTTTGTCGGTAATCCCAATGCCATTCTTTGGGGAACCGGCAGCAGTGGATTTATTAAAGTCGTCATCAGTAATCTTGCCTCAGGCGGTAATTGCATTGACTCGATTACCCGGCAGATTTGCCTTATTGATGGACCGCAGGCCGACTTTACCTTATCACCCGATACGGTCTGTCAGAATACACCCGTAATATTTACCAACACATCCCTTGGCGGAAGCGTATATTTCTGGAATTTCGGCGACGGCACTACCTCCACTCTTGCCAGCCCGCCCCCTCATTCGTACAGCTCGCCCGGTACATATACGGTAACCCTCACCGTAACTGATATGGGAGCCGGGCAGATCGTTATTACCGGAGATCCTCCGAGGGAAAACCTTGTACCATGCGGATGTACGGATACCATTTCTAAAATTGTTGTCGTACTTCCTGGCCAGGGGCCGGTTATTGAAATCGATTGTTGTTATGGCACAGTCTGCCCCGGCGATACTTCTTCGTTGTGCACACCTCTGGTTTGCGGAACCTATAACTGGGTTACAACCAACGGAACCATTATTTCAGGATCGGGAACCAATTGTATTCAGGTAAAATGGAACAATGTATATTCCGGCCCGACTACGGTAAGCTTAAGTGTTCCCGGTTGCGGTGCTGCGCCATGTAACGGAACAACAACCATTAATGTGCCTGTTCTATATCCCAACCTGCCTATAAGCGGGCCATCAATTTTATGTGTCGGAGCATCGGGAACTTATTCCCTGCCTACATTGCCCGGAACCTATTATACCTGGACAGTAACCGGGGGATTCTATACTTTTAACCAAGTTGACAGAAATTCACCGTCAGTCAATATCACATTCGGCACTCCGGGAACATTCTGGGTGAAATGCGATTACAATAATCCATTGGCGGGCTGCAACGGCGTTGATTCAATACCGGTGAATGTTTTACCTGTTTACTCTATTTTCGGGGATGATAAAGTTTGTGAAAGCAACACGACGACCTATTTTGGCAGCGACCCTGCCAACTGGACGATTACACCTGCAGGCCCGACTTTTACGGGGAACGGTACTTCATCCATTGCAGTAACCTGGGCGCCTCCTGGCTCCTATACGATAACTGCAACGCCTGTTAATGCTGCTGCATGGTGTAACACGACAGCAATAAAAAAGGTTGAGGTGATCGCAAAACCAATTTTAAATAATATTTTAGGTCCCGATAGTATTTGTCCGGGTAGGAACCTAACTTACAGCATTTCATCAAATGTGAGCGGATCACAGTTTGTGTGGGCTATTACAGGTGGAACCGGAAATATCATGTCGCAGATGGGAGCTGATAAAGATTCCATAGTTGTGAAATTTACCGGATCGGGGCCATGGCAGCTAAGCGTTTACCAGGAAATAGAAATCTCACCCGGAGTTTTTTGCCAATCACTGACCAAGGTAAAAGATATTTATCCGTTTCTGGCACCTGTCATTTCAGGTCCAACAAATGTATGTGTGGATGACATCGAGGTTTATACAGCCGGGGGTTCGAACCTTTCAGGCAATTTTCAGTGGACCATTTCGCCTCCTGGGCAGGGAACTATTCAGTCCGGACAAGGAAGCAATACCGTCCAGATACTGTGGCATGGACCTACAGGCTCCGCTACTTTAAATGTAAGCACCTGCTCCGGCTCCGATCAGATCGTTATCAACATTCTGAATCCTCCGGCTAAACCCACGATTTCAATTAATGGTCCCGCAGAATATTGTTACCCAAACATGCCGAATAACCTGGTATTGAGTGTTCCTGCAATATACAGTACGTACCAGTGGTATCATAACGGTATTTTGCCGGGTCAGATCAACAATACATACGCTATCCCCAATGCCACATTTACTGGAATGGGAGTTTACATTTTCTCCATCGAGGTTTCTAACGGATTATGCAGTGTGACTAATTTCATTATGATACGGATTGATACCTGCAATGCTAATGGTGAACTTCCGCCATTTGTTTGTGATTCGATCCTCGATTTCAACTGGAATCCGAACCCGGCCTGTGCCAATCAGCAAATATTCTTCTCGCCTTCTCCCTTTAACGGTGCATATTCTTATTCATGGGATTTCGGAGATTTTACAACTTCATATACTCTTACCACTCAGCATATTTATCCCCTTCCCGGAACCTATAATGTTCAGCTTACGGCTTCCTTCAGTCCGTATTGTCCTGACATAGATACTATCAAACCGGTAACCGTAAATCCTTTACCCAATTGCTACCTCGTTGCATCCGATACAATTTTCTGTCCCGGCGATTCAGTATCCTTAACAGCATGTGCCGGTATGTCAACTTATCAATGGTTCAAAAACGGGAATGCTATTAGCGGAGCTAATGCCATGACCTTCTACGTTTCCCAGCATGGAGAATACTGGGTGGAAATGAGTAACAGTTTCGGCTGTTACAACAACTCCGACAGCCTGTACATTTATATGAACTCACTGCCGATAGCCAGGATTACCGGCGACAGGAGTTATTGCGCTCTTCCTTCGTCCACTGCCCTGGTAAATCTGGCAACTGTTTACAATATAAATTATACCTATAGCTGGAGCAGCAATCCGGGAGGAGCTATATTTACTCCGGCAAATGATTTTTATACTCAGGCAAGTGTTAACTTGCCGGCGGTGCTTCCGGTCATCTGGGAGTTCATCGTTACTGTTACCGATACCACTACCGGCTGTCAGAATAGCGATACGATTTGCGTTTCGTTTTACGAGGAACCTTCATTTACACTTCCATTTTTAAATGCCTGTGAAGGTGCATCTGTAATGTTGCTTCCATCATTGATAGATCCTGTAAATTACGACTACCTGTGGAGCAATGGCGCTACAACTCCACTGATCATAGCATCAGCGCCCGGATTTTATAGTTTGACCATAACCCATAAAGCAACAGGCTGCTCTGCAACAGCAAACGCAGGTTCAATAAACCCAAAGCCTGATTTGAGCCTCTTCCCGACAGGTTGTGACAATATCTGCCTTCTGGATACTTTCAATTTGTATATCCCACTGGCACTTAACTGGATGCCGCCTTTGAATACTTACCCAACGGCTTATCCGAACATCACCTGGTATGCAAACGGAAATTACGGCTCGCCGATCGGTTCAGGTGAAAACCTGGCATACAGTCCCGGTTTATCAGGCAATTATCAGATTTCAGTGGTAGTTGAAAACAGTTATGGTTGCATTGACACTGCAGGTGTTTTCTGCCTGTCGGTGGATACAACAGTTACCATTATTGTTTCGACAGAAACGCCCTGCGGTTGTGATTCCACAATCAGCTTTAATGTAGTGAATGCTGCTAACGAGATGGATTTCTATCATTTTGACATGGTGGACTGCCTCGATACACTAACCTTTTGTATAAATAACCAGGAAACTTACAATCTGGTGGCAAGCAATGGAATATTTATACCGAATTCAATTGTTAACGGTGTTGTAAATTATCCCGGTGGTATTCCGCCATTTATGATAGGAGATAATGGCCTTTGCTGCTTTGCTTATGCCGATTCGCTGTTTGTGCACATTTTATCGCCCGTCACCTATACTTCGGATGTCGTATGGGATGGCAAGTACTATATTGACGACAATGTGATTGTCACAGTCACCAGCGGGGCTGTTCTCGATATCACTACCGTGGATGTAGTCTTTGGGGAATGTGCAGGGATTGTTTTCCAGAATGGGGCGTATTTACGTGCCAGCAACTCTGTGTTCAGGCCCTGTAATATTGATAAAACCTGGAAAGGACTGAGGTTTATCGGTGGCGGCAAGTTTGATAATATCATCAACGAATCCACATTTAAAAATGCAGAAGTGGCTTTATACTTCCAGAACGGAGCTGATGGAGTGATCTCTAATAACCTTTTCTCCAATTGCAATTACGGTGTAAGGGTAGAGGGTAACAACAATTTCAATCATCCGGTTAGTGGAAATCACTTTGTAACCGAACAATTCTTTCCTGATTTTTCGTGCATAACCAAATATACTTTTGTGAACAATCAAAGCACATACGGTATATATACCACTTCTTCACGCATGCTTGAACAGGTTTCACAGAATCAGTTTATCAATACATGGGGAACTGTTTTTCCAAGAACCTATGGTATTTTTGAATTTAAAGGAGGCGGACTGATATCGGAAAATACTTTTACGGATATTACCTATTCAGTCCTGGTGAATTCGGGGCTGTTCCCGACCAACATCGAGAATAATAAAATTGCCATTAACGAAGCGGCAATCTTTTCACCCTCTTCGATTTACATTCTAAATACGAAAGGCCCGGTTATTGAAATAAATAATAATAAGATCTCGAACAACACCAACCAGTTTAACAGTTATTCCGCAATATATGCCACAAAATCAATGAATACAAGCATTGTCAACAATGAAATTGACGGCTTTAAAAATGGAATAATTGGCGCACCCTGTGAGAATTTCCAGATCAGTAATAATCAGATCAATAACTGCGATGTTACCGGAATTTATTATTACAGCACGGGAGCTGCCGGCAGCAATTATATCACATGCAACAATATTACGATGCGAAACTTCAATAATACGCGCGGAATAATTGCAATTAATCTTACACCTTCAAGTGAGGTTAGCAGTAACTGTGTTAACGATTGCCATATTTCGATCGACTTCAGGTCGTACATTGCTGGCCTGTCTTTGCCCCTGATCAGAAATAATTTCGTGTACAATTATAATAATATAGGAATTAATGTTCAGGGCTATTCGGGAAATATCGGAACGGTTGCCAGTCCCGGGCTAAATACGCTGTGGAGTAACGATAACTCATCCATCGACATCAACAGTACATCTTCTATAACAGTTGCGGATAACTTTGGGATGTTCAATATTTCGTGGCCACAGGTTCAGATTACAAGCAATAATCCTTATCACTCTACAGCCTCATGCGGACATCAGATTTTCAACATGCCGTCGCAGGGCAATCTTGATATTGCTTACATCTGCGATCATTTTGCTGATATTATTGATCCTCTGAAGTTCACCGGCAACGGGTTTACTTTAACTGAAAATTTTGAGAAAGTGATTAAAGCATCTGCAAATCAATTCAACCTTGCCAATATGATCATGACTTCTTTTGAAAACTCTGATTTAACTTTATTAAATGAGATTATGGAAGAGTCTTCCTTAACTGATAATGAAAAAGCCATCCTGAAATATATTTATTATTACAGGAATTCCGACTTCACAAATGCCGGTTTAATACTGAGCTCTTTCAATCCGGGTAATCAGGATGAAGCAGAATATAAAATCCTTGCATCCCTTGATTTGGATGCTGTAAATAACGGATGGGAAGCATTTTCTGCCGGTGAGATATCTCAAATGGAACTGATAAAGGAAAGTGAAACTGATAATTCAAATCTTGCCATTACTCTGTTGAATAATACTTCTGACTATTATGATTATTTCATCAAAGATATTGAATTACCTCAGGTAACCAAAAGCGCTGATGTGAAGCATATTGAAAGCGAAGAGAGTTATTTGAATGTGTTTCCAAATCCGGCATGGGATATAGTGTACATTGAGTTTGTCCACAATAACGGGCAGGATGCTGCGATTCAATTGTTTGATGTCAGCGGAAAGCTGATTACCGATTACACCACGAGCATTGTGGCAGGCGGAATAGAGATGGATATACAGTATCTGGATAAAGGATTCTATTTTATTACACTTACCGATCCGAGCTCCGGTTTTGTTCAAAAAGGCAAACTGGTTAAGAATTAATTTGAAGTCGGAAAAACGTAATGTTAATTGTAATGTGAATTGTACTGATGAGAAGTTCCGTATTGTCCCCCGGGACATTGCGGAATTTCTTATTGTAAAAAATTAAACACTCATATAAAAAATATTGATATATTAATAATTTAAACATTTAAAAATATTAACTTTGTTACTAACATTTAACAACAAAATTATGAAAACAAAAACTTTTACAACAGTCATTATCTTTGCGTTTATTGCTGCTTACTTTAATGTTTCTGCAACGGTTTGGAGAGTGAATCCCACTCCTAATTCCAGCGCGCATTATTCCACATTACAGGCTGCTCATGATGCGGTTACTACGGTCAATTATGATACTCTGTATCTTGAAGGTTCTACATTTTCTGCCGGCGGATTGAATTTGACAAAAAAGCTGATCATTATCGGTAACGGGTATTTTCTGGCAGAAAACCCGGAAACACAGTTCAATCTCTCTCCAAGTATAATTAATAGTGTTGTTTATTGTTCTGTCGGTTGTGACGGTTCGAAATTTATAGGATGCACTTTTTATACTTCAGTTTACTTATACACTGACAACATAACTTTCGAAAGAAATCATTTTGTTTATAGTAATAATTTGGCAATATACCCGCAAGCTAACTGTTCAGATATTCTGATCTTAGACAATTACTTCGAAACCTATTATGGTTATCAAAGCATTTCGTTCAATCAAACCCACAGTAATATACTTGTTGCAAATAATTATTTCAATGGTTATGTTACAGTAAGCGCGAATTTTAGTGGAATCTTTGCAAACAATATTTTTTATTATCCCATTACAATTTATAATTCGACCCTTGTAAATAATATAAGTCTGCATTCAGTAACTCTAACCAACTGCATTGTATCATACAATATTGGTAACTCAACACAATTCGGTAACCAAAACGGTAACCAGCAGAATGTATCACAAAATGATTTGTTTGTTGGCCTTACCGGCAACAGTACAGACGGACAATGGCAATTGAAGGTCGGATCGCCTGCCATTGGTGCCGGCGAAGGAGGAACAGATATAGGAATGTTTGGAGGGGAATATCCATATATACTTAGCGGACTACCTCCAATTCCAGCTATTTACGACCTCGATGCCCAATCGTTACCTTCCAATACCCTCGATGTGAACCTGAAAGCCAAATCGCATAACTAATTGTTTTCCCCTGTGAGGCTCTGCCTCAGAGATTATTTGTAAAACAAGGATAAGAAATAAGTTATGATAAATAATTGTAAGAACCATAGACCATTGCCCTTTAATTCACCCGGTCTTTTACTGGTGATGTTGCTGATGCTGTGGGTTGTAAAAGGATGGACGCAGAATATCACGAATGTTGAATATTTTTTCGATACCGATCCGGGATCTGGCGCTGGTGTCCAGGTGGATGTTGTCCCGCCTTCCCCCAACCTCAGTAATTTCAACTTCAGTGTAAACATTTCCGGGCTTAACGATGGTTTTCATGAACTGTTCGTAAGGGCAAAAGATGAAAATGGAGTATGGAGCCATTCAAACAATCGTGCATTTTACAAAAATACCATTACCTCTCCTTTGCATGATTTAACAAAGGTCGAATACTTCTTTGACACCGATCCGGGAACAGGCTTAGGAACCAATGTTCCATTTACCCCTGGTCCGGATATTCCCAATCTTGATTTCAGTATAGATATTAGTGGATTACCTGACGGATTTCATCATCTTTTTGTACGAACAAAAAATCAGTTTGGTGCATGGAGCTTTGCGAACCGGAGGCCATTCCTGAAACAAGTTATTTCTTCTACTAATCCTTTGCTTACGAAAGCAGAGTATTTCATTGATACCGATCCCGGATTCGGAATGGGAACCTCGGTCCCCATCAATCCTAACGGTTCCAATGTCACACTTGATTTTACCATTGACCTGAGTTCGCTGCCCGATGGTTTTCATCATCTTTATACAAGAGTGAAAGATACTGAAGGTCTGTGGAGCCTGGCTTCCAGGCGTCCATTTATGAAACAGTCAGTTACTCCGGTTACCACTCAACTAACGGAAATAGAATATTTCATTGATACCGATCCTGGCTTTGGACAGGGTACTTCTGTGCCCATAATTCCAAATGGATCAAACATTACAGCCGATTTTGCCGTTGACCTGACTCCTCTGACTGACGGTTTTCATCAGTTCTCAGTCAGGGTGAAAGATACCGAAGGCCTGTGGAGCCTGGCCTCACAGCGTTCATTCATTAAGCAATCCGTTGCTCAGGGTAATCAGCAGGTGACCAGGATCGAATATTTCTTCGACTCTGATCCTGGTTTTGGAAATGGAACATCTATTCCCATCACTCCTTCAACTGACGTTACCATTACAAATCACATCATTGATATTACATCTATTACTGATGGAATTCACAAGTTGTTTGTCAGGGCTGAAAATGAGGGTGGCGTATGGAGCTTAACAAATATTTGGGGGTTCTATAAAAGGCAGTTGTATTCAGCCGTGCCCAACCTGGTAGCTGCTGAATACTTTTTCAACAATGATCCCGGTTTAGGGCAAGGGATTTCAATTCCTGTCCCCGGAAACTCGAACCTGGCAGACCTGACTTTTGTTGCAAACCTCACAAGCCTGAACGAAGGTTCAAATAGACTGTTTGTGAGAACCAAAGATGCAACTGGAAGATGGAGCCATAACAGTATTCATTATTTCTACAAGAAAACCTTTTCGCCAACGCTGCCGGATATTGTATATGCCGAATATTTTATTGATAGTGATCCGGGTATGGAATTAGGAATTAACATTCCGGTTACGAATCCCGGCCCGAATGTTACTGACCTTACCTTTCAGGTGGACCAATCGCAATTGGTTATGGGAAACCACATGTTGTTCCTGAGAACAAAAGATGAGAACGGACGTTGGAGCCTGACCCTGATGGATCAGTTTTGCCATTCGCCCCAGGCCGATTTCTCAGCAAATAATGTATGGCTTGGAAATTTGACCACATTTACTGATCTATCCACATCAACAAACCAATACACTCAGTATAACTGGGATGTAAATGGAGATAATGTTACTGATTACACATATAACCATGGATTTACTCATTTATATACAGCAGCAGGAACTTACAATGCACGGCTTATTCTGATCTCACAGGAAGGATGCCCTGATACCATAGTGAAACAAGTTTCAGTATTTATTTGTACGCAACCTACGGCCCTGTCGGTATCCGATACTACAGAGAATTCTGCAATACTTCACTGGATACAGGCAAATATGGAGACTACATGGAATATTGAATACGGACTGACTGGTTATACACAAGGAACAGGTACACCGGTTAACAATGTTCAGAGCAATTCCTGCCTGCTTTCCGGACTGGCTGCAAATACCACTTATGATTTCTATGTGCAATCAGCTTGTACTCAGGATTCAATAAGTTCATGGGCAGGGCCTGCAACTTTTACAACTCTCGATGGAGCGCCTTGCAGTAATCCCACTTTTGGCGGCCTCATTGCAGCTTCACAAACCATTTGCTATGGAACCGTTCCTGATCCATATACTAGCATAAGTCCTGCAACAGGATACACTGGCGTTCTGGAATACAAATGGCAATTATCAACTGACAACCTGGCTTTCAATGATATTCCTATTAGTAACTCCGAAAGCTATTCCTACAATAATGCATTGTCAGCCACAACCTGGTTCAGGAGACTTGCAAGGGTCACTTGCCAACCCGACTGGACTGGAGCCGCGGTTTCGGATACCATCCAGGTTTCCATAGATGCCCGCAACCGTTACCGGACAAAAGCGTCCGGCGATTGGGACAATCCTGCCACCTGGGAATATTTTAATGGAACCCAATGGGTCGATGCTGCCGATTACCCATCGTCTGTATACATTACCTGCCCAAATCCATTGGCAACTGTGCAAAATGGACATACTATTAATCTCGGCACCTCAGTTGAATTTGGGAATGTGGTTGTTGATGAGGGCGGTATCCTGGAAGTACAAAATAATATTGCGCTCGGAATTATATCAGGCGACACCCTCACAGTCAATGGAACACTGATCATGCATACGACAGCTATTGTCAATGGTGCTGGGCATTTCTGGATCATAGCCGGTGGTACAATACATATCGGGGCTGTGGCGGGCATAAATGTGAGCACTGTTACCGGTAATATTCAGGTTAGCGGATCGCGCATCTATTCGTCAGGAGCACACTATGTTTATATTGGAACAGCAAACCAGTTGACGGGTGACGCATTAATCCAGAACACACCTGGCAATATCACTATTAATGTCCCGGGATTTACTGTTACCCTGTCACAGGCAATTGTAATCAGCGGGAATATCCATGTAATTCAGGGAACACTTGATGTAAACAATTATAATATAACCTTGGGTGGCAACTGGACCAATGATGGAATTTTCCTGCCAGGAACAGCAACTGTTTATTTTAGCTGCACTGTTAATGTTTATATCGGTGTCAGCAATTTTTACAATGTTGTTTTCTCTGGTTCTGATACGATCACTGCAGCAGGCTCATTAACGGTTTATGGTGATCTGACCATCAATAATTATTTCAGTGCCGGCACTTTTACTCATTATGTTTATGGGAACTGGGTCAATAATGGCATTTTTATTTACGGTACATCTACCATTCAATTCATGGGAACCGGAAACTATTTTATCAGTATCAGCAACTTCTACAACATTATTTTTGCCGGTACCGGTACTTATACAGCTACAGGTTCATTAACCATTTATGGGTATATAACGATAAATAACTATTTCGATGCCGGTACATATACACATTATGTTTACGGCAACTGGACCAATAATGGAACCTTTGTTTACGGCACTTCCACCATCCAGTTTGTTGGAACCGGAAACATATATATTGGCGTCAGTAATTTCTACAATGTCGTTTTTGCCTGTACGGGAACCGTAATTGCGTCAGGCCAGTTAACATTCTATGGCAATGTCACTATTAACAACTATTTCGATGCCGGCGCCTTTGTCCATTATGTGTACGGTAACTGGATCAATAACGGAAACTTTATCTATGGAACTTCCACAATCAATTTTGTCGGAACCGGAACAGTTTATATCGGCGCAAGCACTTTCTATAACATCATTTTCAGCGGAACAGGAACCTATGTTGCCAACGGGTCAATAACCATTTATGGCGACATCACCATTACCACGAATTTCTATGCAGTGTCCTATACCATTAGTGTTTACGGAAACTGGGTAAATAATGGTCTGTTCGATTATGGAACATCTACTGTGGAATTTATAGGAAGCGGGAATGTTACGATTACTCAAAACGATTTCTATAATGTTATTTTCGGCGGTACCGGTATCTTCATTGCTACAGGTTCGCTGAACTTCTACGGGAACGTGACTATCAACAGTACTTTCGATGCAGGATCTTTTATCCATTATGTTTACGGAAACTGGATAGTTAACGGAGTTTTCGTTTATGGCACTTCTACGATCTGTTTTACCGGAACAATAAACATCTATGTTGGCGTAAGCAATTTCTATAACGTTGTATTTGCCGGTACTGGTACTATCACTGCAACCGGGTCGCTGACCATTTTTGGCGACATAACAATCAGCAATTATTTCGATGCGGGTTCATTCAGCCATTATATTTATGGCAACTGGATAAACAACGGAGTATTTGTCTATAGTACCTCTACCATTAATTTTGTCGGAACCGGCAATATTTTCATCAGCATTAATAATTTTTACAGTGTTGTTTTCGCCGGAACAGGAACCGTTACTGCAACAGGTTCAATAACATTCTATGGCGATGTAATCATCAATAATTACTTTGATGCAGCCTTTTTTACCCATTATGTTTATGGAAGCTGGACCGTAAACGGCACCTTTATTTATGGTACTTCCACCATTCATTTTCTTGGAACCGGTAACGTCTTCATCGGTATCAGCAATTTCTACAACATCATTTTTGCTGGAACCGGAACCATTACCGCTACAGGCTCACTGACAATTTTTGGGGATGTAACCATCACCACTCAGTTTAACGGAGGGTCATATAATCATTATGTTTACGGCAACTGGATCAATACCGGAATATACGTCTATGGCACATCCACCATCAATTTTATCGGAACCGGTAACATCCTTCTCAGTGAAAATGAATTCTATAACGTTATTTTCGCAGGAACAGGAACTGTCGTAGCAACAGGCTCAATTACATTTTATGGCAGTGTCACCATCAATAACTATTTCGATGCAGGTTCATTCATTCACTATGTGCATGGCAGCTGGACTGTAAACGGTATCTTTGTTTATGGCACCTCAACCATACATTTTACAGGAACCGGGAATGCCTTTATCGGATTGGGTAATTTCTACCACGTTGTTTTTGGAGGCTCCGGCACTATCACTGCCCTGGGCTCACTCACCATCTATGGAAATGTAACCATTACCAATCATTTCAGCGGCGGTGCATTTGTACATTACATTTACGGAAACTGGACTAATAGTGGGACATTTGTTTATGGCACTTCAACCATTCATTTTGTGGGAACCGGCAGCATTTCAATTAGTGAAAGTGATTTCTACCACATTGTTTTTGCAGGCACAGGTACCATTGTCTCCACCGGTTCATTCTCTGTTTACGGTGATGTGACCATTAATAATTATTGGGATGCCGGTTCATTTATCCATTATGTTTATGGCAACTGGTACAATAACGGGATATTTGTTTATAGTACCTCAACAATTCATTTTTCAGGAACCGGGAATATTTTCCTCAGTCAGAACGAGTTTTATCATATCGTATTTGGTGGTACAGGAATCATTACAGCCACAGGCTCACTAACTATTTATGGAAATGTTTCCATCACAAATTATTTCCATGCCGGGTCATATATCCACTATGTTTATGGAAGCTGGACGAATAGCGGGACGTTTGTTCACGGTACATCTTCCATTCAATTCGTAGGAACAGGGAACATCCTGGTTGGTGCCAGCAATTTCTACCACATCATATTTGCAAGCTCCGGGACAGTTGTTGCAACTGGTACTTTGCATATTTACGGTGATATGACCATTACAAACCAATTCGATGCAGATTCCTATGACCACTATGTTTATGGAAACTGGTACAACAACGGTATATTTGTTCATGGCAATTCTACCATCCATTTTGTGGGTTCAGGCAACGTCAATATCGGTTCAGGTAATTTCTATAACATTGTTTTTGCTGGCTCAGGTACGATAACAGCAACAGGTTCGCTGACCATATATGGTAATGTGATCCTCTCGAATTATTTCAATGCAGGCTCGTACATCCATTATATTTATGGAAACTGGACGAATAACGGTACATTTGTAAGAGGCACAAGCATCATTGTGTATTGCGGAACACTCCAGCAGATCATTGACGGCCTTTATGAATCCGATTTCTATGGTTTTACTCTGAATAATTCTATGGGTTTGTTACTTTACACAAACCTGAATGTGCATTACTCTCTTTCTCTGACCCTGGGTATTATTACCGCTGGAAGCTACATCGTTACTGTACTCCCGACCGGCAGCATCACTGGGGGCTCAGCGACATCATATATTCATGGTAGGCTGCGATGCGGATACAATGCCATTGGTTCAAGAATATTCCCTGTCGGTACTGCCTTTAATTACGGCCCGGTAACTTTAAACTATAATACCCTTTCCGGAACCAGTCTCGTACAGGTTGAATTTGCCGAAGGTACGATTTCCGGAAGCATACCGGATAACATTACCAATGTTGCTGATCATTACTGGATCATATCTCAAACCGGAGGATTTAATTTTACCTTTACGTTAACATTTAATGTTTACGGCTTCATACCAATGGGTACTGTCAGGATGCTGCGGGGCAATGGAATAATCGTAAATGCTTATGCTACCACGGCTCCCAATTACACCAATGTTGATTTATTTGACACATTTGGAGATTTTACCCTGGGAGATATCTATTGTGCACTGCCATCTGGCCTCGTCAACAGATACATAACCCTGACTTCAGCGATCCTTGATTGGGAACCTGGCGACCAGGAGCAGGAATGGAATGTGGAATATGGACCTGCCGGATTCATACCTGGAACAGGCACGCTTCTGACAAATGTAACTTCGAGGCCATTGGAGATCATAGGTTTGACTCCTCAATCCTATTATGAATTCTACGTTCAGTCTGTTTGTTCGGCTGAAGTTCAAAGCCCCTGGACAGGTCCTGAACCATTCTCAACTTTTCCTAAGCAGCTAAATGCAAAAATCTTTCTTGAAGGTCCCTATGATGCAAGCATGGATTTAATGCAAACCAACCTTTCAAACGCGGGTGTGATACCGCTTTCTCAACCCTATCAGGGTTCTCCCTGGTATTATTCCGGCAATGAGCAGGTTGCAACAATCCCTTCTGGGGTTGTAGATTGGATTTTACTTGAGTGGAGGGATGCTCCTTCGCCTGGTTCTGCAAATAGCTCAACATATATTTGGCGAAAGGCGGCTTTCATGCGTAACAATGGATCCGTCGTGGATATGGATGGGAACAGTTTGCCCTGGATCGGAAATCCACAGCTTTCAGGCTCACTGTATATCGTTGTTCAGCACCGCAATCATTTGGATGTAATTGGTAATTTTGGAGCTATACTCCAGAATGAAATTTACAGCTATGACTTTTCCGATCAGTTGGAAAAAGTATATGGAGGCAATGCGGGATATAAGCAAATAGGTACTATACCGTTGCGTTTTGGTATGATCGCAGGTGATGGTAATGCCGACGGTCAGGTGCTACTGAACCAGGATATAAATGTTATCTGGAACCTGCAAAGCGGGATGAAAGGTTACCGGACTGCGGACTTTGATATGAACGGCCAGGTTCAGAATCAGGATAAGAATGATACCTGGAGACCAAATATAGGGAAAAACAGCTCTGTTCCTTGATCCACGGGAGGAGATTTAAATGAATTTATATTATAAATCTCCTCTTTTATAAATAATAGCTACCACAGTCACATCATCCCCGCCCATGTTGATGGACATTCCATAAGGGCGATCAGAAGGAATATTGACCTGGGCTTCACCGGCCTTACCTGTGAGTTGTTCCCAAATTGTAACTGCCTGGTGGACTCCGGTTCCTCCGGTCGGGTGTCCCCAGCCGATAAGACCTCCGGTAGTATTGATCGGGATTTTCCCGTCACGGGCTGTATTCCGGTCAGCGACAAATTGAGCGCCTTTGCCTTTTTCCGCGAAGCCAAGAGCCTCGGTCGAAAGTATACCTGCAATTGAGAAACAGTCGTGAACCTCAATAGTTGCCAGTTCTTTGTTTGAAATCCCCGCCATTTCCATGGCTTTGTGCGCCGCTTTTTTGATCGCTGTCAGTTCGGTTTTATCGGGAGGGTCATTGGTGATGTTTCTTTCAACCTGGGCATAACCGACTACCTCTACAGCTTGGTTTTTGGGAATCCCGCATCTTTGCAATCCTACCTCTGACATTATAGCAATGGATGAAGCTCCATCAGAAACTTTTGAGCAGTCGAGTACATTCAGGCTGTCCACAAATGTTTTTCCGTTTGGAACCATCCCGTCATATAAAGCGCCGAGGTCACCAGTGGTATTTTCATATTCCTGCGCAGTAGGACAGAGCCTTGCATTTTCCATTGCATTTATAAACCATTGCTTCATTCCTTTCCGCGCATATTCCATTCCGTATTTATCATAATAAGCCTTTGCCCTGTCGCTGAACTGCCCGGGGAAAAAGTAAGCATGGCCATTTTTCCTGTTTTTAAACCATCCTGCACCGGCCAGAACATCAGCGCCATAAATGGCTTTCATGGTATTCTGAACCTCAACGCCAACGGTAAGAACTACTTCAGCAGTTTCAGCCAGAACCGATTTCATTCCGCTCATCAGGGCCAGCGCCCCGGAAGCACATGCCCCTTCAGTCCGGGTGCATGGTTTCCACTGCAATTCCTCATCAATGTAAGGAATAAAACCAGCAAGATGTCCCTGTTTGTTAAAGCGTGCTGCCATGAAATTTCCAATTGCGCCTTCATCTACATTTTTAGCTCCGCCAATTTGCTTCAGTGTTCCCTGTCCGGCTTCTTTAATGTAATGCTCGAGTCCGGGGCGCTCCTTTTTCGGATTGAATTCCTTGCGGCCGGTTCCCATCGAAATGGTATTGTAACCGGCAGCCATATATATTTTTCTTCTTAGTTTGCTCATAAACTTTTCATTTTAATTTATTAACTCAAATATTCATTAACAGGTCCATACGCATGAAAGAATCCAGTCAGCATAACTGTATTGACATCCTCCTTATTATTTGCAACTTTATCAATAACCAGTTTATTACCTATTTCATTGGAACGGGCATGATATTTCCTTGCCAGTTCTGCTCCTGTGGTTTTTCCGGTTTTAAGTTCGTTGAAATAATTTATCAGCATGGTGTCTTTTTTATCCTTGCTAAAGTTGACAATCTTCCATGGTTTCCATGAATCAGGCAATGGGCCCAGCTTTTCATCGCATTTTTCCTGGAACTCCGAAATTTGTTTGTATTCCTTCGAATCAGGATCATAAACAGCAACAGGTTTATTTTTTTCATATTTCAGAAATCCGTCTTTTTGCGAACCATCAGAGCGCTGCCCTCCTTTTACTCCCAGGTTCATCATTTTGTCGAGCAGGTCGCTGTGAAGGTCCTCGTCCTTGAGGTGGGGATTCATAACCTTCATTATAAACTGCACTACGTCAATTCCAACATAATCTATCAACTGGAAAATCCCCATTGGCCGGAGGAGAAAATCCTGTGAAACTTTGTTTATCATATATACCGCCTCAACAAAGAGAACTTCCTTTGTCAGCCTTTCAGCTTCATGAATAGCATGTAGCGCATCCCGCATGAAATGTCCGTTACCGATAAATCCGGCAACGTCATTGGAGGGGACAAGAACTTTTTTCAGGCTCTTTGCAAAGGTCTTTGCAAATTCCACCATTTCTACCGGATTCTTGGGGGTAGTGATCAGTTCCACGAGCCTTTGAATAGCAGGCGGATTATAAAAATGAAAGCCCAGAATTCTTCCATCAAGATTAGCCGCTTCATCAAGAACATGGATTGGAATAGAGGATGTGTTCGAAAAAAACCACGGCTTGTTGTGATTATTTTCATTAATCTGCGACAACAATTTTTTCTTAAGATCGAGATTTTCAATTACCGCTTCAAATATAATTGTTGAATTATAAGCCGATTCAACTGTGGTCACCGGCCTTACAATATTAATTACATCAAAAACATATTCCCTGATTATTTCTTCGTTTTCGATGAGGTCAGTCCTGTCGCGGTAAATCTGGCGCAAGGCAACCGTTTTCTTTTCAGCTAATTTTAAAACCTGGTCCTTCAGGTATTTCATAAGACCAGCCAATCCTTCCTGAGAAACATCCATCGCATTAAGGCAAAATGTTTTTCCTTTGTTTTCGGGCTTCAGGCTCAGGTCAGCCATTTCGACTGCGGTGAGAAGCAGAATTCCGCTTCCCATTTTACCGGCTGCTCCCAGCACCGTCACATTTTGTAATTTTTCATCGTAAATTATCATACTTATTTTGTTTTAAACTTTTTTCAAACTGTTATTACTATTTCCAAACTGGTTTTCTTTTTTCAAGAAATGCATTCATTCCCTCTTCTCCCTCGCTTCCTTTGCCGAACAAACTGCCAAATTCTTCTGACTCCAACTCACATCCCTTGTTGAATTTTTTTAATAAGCCTTTTCGGGTCACTTTTTTTACCTTCTTAACAGCTTGCGGACCCTTGGTTATAATATTATTAGCAATTTTCATCACTTCTTCCATGAGGTGTTCCGGCTCTACAACTTTTTGAACAAGTCCAATCCGTAAGGCTTCCTCTGAACCAATCATATCAGCAGTCATTAATAAATACAACGCATTACCAAGCCCGGTCAAGCGGGATAATCGTTGCGTGGCGGCATAGCCGGGGATCAAACCAAGATTTACCTCTGGTTGTCCGAATTTAGCTTTTGTACTGGCAATCCTGAAATCGCAGGCCATTGCTAGTTCGAGTCCTCCGCCCAGCGCAAAACCATTGATGGCAGCAATGACGGGTATATCCATTTTCTCCAGGCTTCTGAAAGTATTTTGGCCGATCCTGGAAAAAACAAAACCCTCTTTGGGAGATTTATTGACCATCTCAGCAATATCGGCTCCCGCTACAAATGCTTTTCCTGCACCCGTAATGATCATTATTTTAACATCTTTATTTTTGGAAATATTGGAAACCAAACTATCCATTTCCTCAAAGAACTTTGTATTTAATGCATTTAAGGCTTCGGTACGATTGATTGTCACCAAAGCAATACCTTCATTAATCTGAACATCAAGAATAGAATATTTCATAAATTATTATTTGAATTTTACTCCCGTTTTTATAGTTTTCAAATATAGATATTTTTGTTATAGCTGGTAAAAGATAGAAAATTTTTGAATAAAAGTTATCAGAACAAAATTCAGCACAAAAAAAATGCCCTTGATTTCAGGGCATTTTTTACTTAATGAAGAAGACTTTTATTTGGAGTTAAGCAGTTTTATTGAGGTATTAATGTATGTTTTATAACATTTTCTGCAGCGACGAGTAAGACAAAAAATACTATAACTAAAATCAGCAGAATAAAATTCGGATCTACTTTAGTTAAAGGCAATCTTAAATTGTTCAACAATTTGTTTTTAATCATTTTCATAATAACAGCATTTTTCAGAAATTCTTTTAACAAAGATGGATAATCATCTTTGATGGTTGCGTTAGGAAATTTTATTTTCAGAGTTCTAAAATTCGGTACTGTTACTAACGCAACGCTTTTTTGCAAATATTCATCTATAAAATAATCCTGAAAGTTTGTGTGCAATATTTTTTGTACATTAGTGGTTTTACTGTGATTTCAATTTTAGGTAAAACCGGTGGAAACAAGCGAACTTGATAATATTGTAAAAGGTTGTATTTCAGGGAACAGAAAGTCCCAGGAAAGACTTTTTAATCTTTTTTCAGGTGAAATGTTTGGAGTTTGTTTGTATTATTCGAAAGATTATACCGAAGCAGAGGATACTTTGCATGAAGGATTTATGAAAGTTTTTCGAAAGATTGATCAATTTGAGTTTAAAGGTTCTTTGGCAGGATGGATCAGAAAGGTGATGGTTAATACAGCACTTGAAAAATTCAGAAAACAACACCAGTTGTATGCTTTGGGTGATGATTATGAGAACAGTGAAGATATTGATCCGGTAAATGTTATCAGTGACCTTTCTGCAAGTGATTTGATAAACCTGATCCGGGAATTATCCCCCAAATACAGAATGGTTTTCAATCTTTATGCAATCGAAGGATATTCTCATAAAGAAATCAGTGAAATGCTGGGAATTTCTGAAGGTACATCTAAATCGAACCTGGCACGTGCCAGGTATGTTTTACAGAATAAAGTGAAAAAGCATTTCTATGGTTCTGCTTCTATTAAGGATGTAAAATGACGACAAATAAAAAGAATATTGATTTACTTTTTAGTGAAACCCTAAAGAAATTCAGGGAAAAGCCGCCTGTTTATACCTGGGACAGACTTGAAAAGGATTTAAATAGAGAAAAGACAAGCTCATTCATAAACTATTTTCGATGGATAGCCGCCTCTGTATTGATTTTACTTGCATTTGGCGCCGGATATTTTTATGCAACATTAAATATAAATAATACTGAAGAAATTATTTCAGGTAATCAGCCATCGCAGGTAATCGCTCCTTCCGCTTCGAATCAAGAAATGATTAATGACAGCGCCGAAAACGCAGTACTAAAAAACAACAGTCAAATTGTACCCAATAACCAATTTACAAAGTCTTCTTTACAGCAAGTGAGTGACCAATACAGCGAATCTCCCGGAAATATTATTACAGTAGATAAAACCATTATTGACGAAAATCTGATCCGGAAAAGTGACGTGGAAATATTAATTACATCCAATGATATTGAAAAGGCAAAACCGCTTGAAGATATCGCAAAACAGGAACAAAATATTAATAATCCAATAAAAAGCGAAGTAGAAAAGCCTGTTTCAATAGATACTGATGAACCTGTTCAATCAAATAACCTGGCATTAAACGATGACCTTTATATTTATGAATCTGAAAAAAGTAAGAATGATTTTCCTAAATGGTCGGTTGGTGCAATGATGGCTCCTGTATATTCTTATCGTGATATCAGTATCAATTATGAGAATCAAACACAGGCAAATCCTGTCGAAGCTGAATCTGACTTTGATAACTCGGAAGAGGCGCTGATATCCTATGGCGGAGGGATAGATGTAAATTATCATCTGAATAAGCGTTGGAGCATTCAATCCGGAATGTATTATTCACAGGTCGGTCAGGTAAATAATAATGCTCTGAATTTTGTTCAGGACAATGATCAGTATCTTTTATTTGCAATCAATACATCTACCGGAAACATTAATGTTGCATTTGAAAAAATCCCTGCCGATATCAGGAAAATTAATCCTCCAAAAGACACACTTGAATCTGTGGATTTAAACAATGTTAAAGTCATTCAGAATTTTAATCTTTTTGAAATACCGATATTGCTGAAATATAAAATTCTCAGTAAAAAGATTGGATTAAGCATCTACGGGGGATTAAGCCCGGCGTATGTACTGAAGAACCAAACTTATTTGCAGGTTAACAACGATAAATATAATATTGGGAATTCCGACAATCTTAAAACAATGATTTATAACTCGACAATAGGAATTGGAATAAATTATTTTATTTCAAAAAAACTTTCCCTGGATTTGGAACCTACATTTAAATATTCATTAAGCCCGATAAACAAAAACAGTCAGTTTGATTATCATCCTTATTCCTTATCTTTCTTTACCGGCCTGAGTTATAAATTCTAATTAGCCTCTTATTTTATATTTTGGATATATTCATGAGGTAATTTGTTTACCTGCGCCTGCGCATTGGTAAATTTCCAGGTATCCTGCCTTGTATAGCACTTGGTTTGCGGAATCCTTTTGATTTTTTAAAGCTATCAATATAATAAGTTGCTCCAAGGCTAAGATATGTGTAATAGTCATAATTATTGTTCTTTACAAAATCATCCAGGTAATCGTTTTGAGCCTGACGCATTGCTACATCGAGCGTAATTCCGACCATATCAATGACTTTATAGGATAATCCGGTACCAAAAAAGTACAGGAATTCAGGTGTACCGGTGTCTTTTTGATTAATATCAACTTCGCTACTCCGCTCATCATATTGTGTGGTTTTAAAAATAAATTGTCCAATACCACCATAAAGTTCTATTCCTAACTTTGACCTGTTATTCGGAGAGAAAAGATTTATAAGACTTACCCGGCCATGAAAATTATATTCAATAATTGTCGCCTCAAAGGATACTTTGCTATTGTTTTCACCTTTTAGTCCACCATAAAGCAATTGACCCGATAATCCAAACTTTCGTCCTTGTCCCAGGGTTTTTGTGAGTATACCACTAAACGCGGGTCCGCTTTCCTGTGTCAGTTTTTCCATAATTTCGGTATCAAATTTACTCAAGTCTCCAAAAAATGAAGTCAGACCAGCATTCACGTTTATTGACCAGTCATCCAGGATTTTGGATTTACTTTTCTTACCCCCACCCCAAGCCTGGGCTTTAGTAATTTGCGGATTGATTATTCCTGCAAGGATTACTAAAACTGCGATTAACTTAACTTTTGTTTTCACGACTTTATTTTTTAAGTTATTTTTTCTCTGAATTAATTATTTTTTCAAATTCGTTTTATAAACCACAATATATATTGTATGGTATTAATTTATTTTATCTTCGTCTGATTAAAGGCGATTTCATACCTAATTTTTTATAATACCTTGTATCCCTCGGTTTGTTATTGATTTTATATGTAATACCGAGTGAAATGTAGGAATAGTAGTCATCATCTTTTTTATTTGAGGTCCCATCGAGCTTATCATTATTTACGAGCCTTGCAGTTCCTTCTGCATTGATTTCAAATGAATGATTTAATTTATAAAAAGCGCCTCCGCCAATTAAATACAAAAATTCCGGAGAATCGGATTCAACATATTTATCCTCCTTTTCAGGATCATCAAACACTAACGTGGATTTAAACTGGAATTGACCAATTCCACCTTTTGCATACAGGAAAAATCGTGCGTCATTGTCTGGTATTAATAAATTAACAAAATTCAAAGTTGCATTTAGAGTATATTCTGTAATCTCTGCTTCAAAATGCGAGCGGGTATTTGCACCCCGCAAATGACCTAAAATCAATTGACCGCTTAATCCTATGACGGGTGTCATTTGCCTGGATAATACAAATCCGTAGGACCAAGAACCTTCGTGCGATAATTTTTCACCCAGTTCATCATCGTATAAACTTACTTCTCCAAAAAATGAAGTTTGACCCGCATTAACATTAACCGACCAGTTCTTTACAAGTACTGAAATTTTTGGCGCAGGTTTTTGGTATTGTCCAAATACATTTCCCTGGATAAGAAGGATAATCAGCAGAAGGAACGCATTCCACAGTAGAAGAAAACAGATGTTCTTCTTTTTTTCCTGCTTCATTATATTTGGATTAATCATATTAAAAATTTTATTGCAAATTGCAATTTCAATGTTTGTACCAAAGATTGTAAGTGACACATAATCAAAATTTTATGCAATAGTATTTTAAGGGAAGCATGGCTTATTCTACGGTTATTAACACTGTGATTGTTAATAACCTGCTGATACATAAGGAAATATTGTAAAAATTCACTTTATGATTTTGATAAAAAATCTCCGCTTTCGTAGGTATATTGTGCTCTTAAAAGTACTTTTCTCAGTTTAAAATTAATATCAGAAATAAGATATATATTTTTTTCATTAGCTTCCCCCTGCAGTTTAACTTTTTTCCCTCACTTTAGCGGTTTGATTTCTATGGAATTTTCTTCATTTTTTTTAGAGTTGAAGAATTTGAAATATTGAACTTGATAATTTTAGAAAAAATTTAAAAACCCTTTTCAATCCTGTATTGGTGACTTTCTGAAGAAGGTTCAGGATTGTCTGATAAATAACGAAACTTAAAATTTTAACTAACCATTCTGGCGGCATTATCATGACAGATTTACCTTTGTACAATTCCGCTCCATTTGCTAAGAGAATTTCTTTTTCAGATAAAACGACCTGCCTTAAATCTGCCTTTGCATTGTTAAGAATGTCAATGCTCTCGTGAATTAAAATCTCCGAAACTGGAATATTGATTGCTCCATTGAAATGCCATTATCAAATTCGGTATGAACTCTTAAAGCTAATAGACCATAACCAACTTCACTGAACTGATAATTTGTTTAGATTTCAGAATTATCAAAAAAATCAGATGGTAATATATTGACTGATTAAATCAACCAGGAATGCAAAATTTTGAATTTATGGTATTTGGAGTATTTGAGATATTTAAATAATTATTTTTGTGGCCTGCTTGAATGGAAGCACTGATGAATTTTATTTTATTAAGTACTAAATAATTAAGCATTATTCATGAAAAAGTTATTGATTCTTGGAGCCGGCACAGGCGGAACGATAATGGCAAATAAAATGCGAAAAGACCTTCCCAGGAATGAATGGGATATTACGATCGTTGACCAGACTAAAACGCATTATTACCAGCCGGGATTTTTATTTATACCTTTTGGATATTATAAGGAAGCTGATGTAATAAAGCCAAAAAATAATTTCATCCCGGTGGGTATAAACCTTATTTTTAACGAAATTGACAGGGTAGATGGCGAAAACAATAAAGTAATCCTCAAGGATGGTGAGGTATTGAAATATGATATACTGATTATTGCCACCGGCTCCAAAATAGCTCCTGATGAAACGCCCGGATTAAAAGGTGAGTTGTGGTATAAGAAAGTTTTTGATTTTTATACGATTGACGGTGCTAAGGCACTTGCAGGATTTTTCAAAACATGGGAAGGCGGTGAACTTGTAATTGACATTGCGGATATGCCAATTAAATGTCCTGTAGCCCCTTTGGAATTTTCTTTTTTTGCTGATGCATTTTTTATTGAACGCGGTATGAGGGATAAAGTTAATATAACATACGTAACACCTCTCGACGGCGCCTTTACAAAACCGCGTGCTTCAAAGATGCTCGGCGGGCTTTTATCGGAGAAAAACATTAACCTTGTGACCAATTTTTTCATTTCAGAAGTTGACAATGAAAACAGGAAAATTATTGATTTCGGAGGACAGGAAATACGCTTTGATTGCCTTGTTACCGTACCGATACACAAAGGTGACGAAATGATTGAACGAAGCGGACTCGCTGATGAATTGGGATTTGTTCCGGCGGATAAAAACACGCTTCAGTCAACAAAATTCGACAATATATTCGTCATTGGCGATACAGGTAATTTCCCAACGTCAAAAGCAGGTTCTGTTGTGCATTTTCAAGCAGAGATTCTCCACGAAAATCTGTTTTGTTTCATTGAAAACAGGCCCTTTACAGCAAGTTTCGACGGCCATTCAAACTGCTACATTGAAACCGGACATGGAAAAGGAGCCCTTATAGACTTTAATTATGATACTGAACCTTTACCAGGACACTTTCCATTCCCCGGTATTGGCCCTTTCGGTTTGCTAAAAGAAAGCCGCATGAATCATTATGGTAAGCTAATGTTTCGCTGGATATACTGGCATATACTATTAAAAGGAAAAGAAATGCCTATTGACTCCAAAATGACAATGGCGGGAAAAAAAATGGAATAAATTTTATTAAAAGAAAATGACCGAACAAAACGTACAAATTCAGATTGACGAAATCAACAACAAGTTGGATATCATCCTGGAAGAGATTTTTATAATGAAACAAAACCGGGAAGCAACGAAGGATCTTGTTGACGACCTTTCGATAATTGGAAAGGATATTTTCAAAAATTCGGTGGTTGAACTGGATAAGGCCGGTGTTGAATTAAATGGCGAGGCTTTGGCCGGAACAGGAATTCGATTGATAAGAAATATTGATAATATCAATGAATTTCTTGACACACTCGAAAGCATCAATGATTTTATAAAGGACGCATCTCCTATTTTGCGACAGGTTGGCCTTGATACTATTCAAAAGTTACATGAACTCGATCAGAAAGGTTATATCGAGTTTTTCAGAGAACTCATGAAAGTACTTGACAACATTGTTACCGGATTTTCAAGGGAAGATGTTAAAGCATTGGCCGATAATATCGTCACTATTCTGAGTACTGTTAAAAGTATAACCCAGCCCGATATGCTCGAGGCATTAAATAATGGTGTTAAAGTGTATAAAAGTATTGACACTAAAAACATCCCCGAATATTCGCTTTGGAAAGCAATGCGTGAAATGCGTTCACCCGAAATGAGAAAAGGATTGGGTTTTATTATCACTTTTCTTAAAAACCTTGTAAAAGAAGAAAATAATTTAAAATAATTATTCACCTTAAAAAAAATTTTTATGGCTCAAAAAACCTATTCAGGAGTGACCGTTGACGTTAGCGAGGAGGGTTATTTTACCAACCCGGCTCAATGGACAAAAGAAATTGCAAAGGAAATTGCAAAAGAGGAAGGAATCGTTCTTACCGATAAGCATTTTGAAATGCTTGATTATCTGAGAAGCCGGTTTAATTCCGGAGAACAATTAACCATACGGGGAATAAATAAGTCTGGTATTGTTGATGTTAAGGCATTTTACCAGATGTTCCCGGGTGCACCCTTAAAAAAAGCTACTAAAATAGCCGGTATTCCCAAACCAACAAGTTGTGTATAACTAAATGCCAAATAAAAGAAAGTTTAAAATTCCGGAATTTTAATTTTTTTAATTTGGGAATTTCGAAATTACAGGATAAACAAATAATCTTAAAAATATTAAAATTATGTCAGAAAAAAATCACCCGATAAAAAAAGTCAGCATCATCTGTTCCAAAGGAACAATAGAAGATGTGTACGCAGCTTTAGTCATGGGCAACGGTGCGGTAATGGAAGGCATTGAAGCCAACCTGTTTTTTACTTTTTTCGGACTTGAAGCAATTATGAAAAAGCGTATGGATAAACTTCACACTGGAGTGATCGGGAATCCAGCTATGCGCTTGCCCGGAGGTGCACGAATGCCTAGCTGGCTGGGTGTTATTCCTGGTATGGAAGCAATGGTTTCATCAATGATGAAAAAAGAGATGGATAAACTTGATGTGCCTCCCGTAAGTGAATTTATTGAATTGTTTGTTGCAGGCGGGGGTAACCTTTATGCATGTAAACTGGCAGCAGATATGTTTAAGGTAAAAAAGGAGGATCTGAGTGAACATGTGAAAGGCATTATAACAGTGGGTGAGTTTTATGAACATGCAGGCGGAGAGGACAGTCATATTATTTTCACTTAATCGGTAAAATACAATCCTGAATAGCCTGAAGGATCATGGATTATTTTTTTTCTCAAACACCATCAGCCATTCTTTGGCTTGTAGCATCATTTTAGAAAAACTTCTTACAGGTTGTCTGAGAAAAGTCATTGGTTTCGGCATTGCTTCAATCATAACTGGCAATGCACCAAACGCGAGCCCGAGCGATGAATAAATTTTATCCAGGCCGTTTCTGAAAAGTAAGTCCCGGATTAGCGGATTTCGCAATTCAATACTGAATGATGAAAAGGCTATAACAACAAAAATAGCCCTGATTGCCATTTCAAATCCCATTTTCAAGCCTGTTACTTCAATAAATGATCCCCCGGCACTAAAACCTTTCCAGTTAATTGAAGCGATAAACATGATAAGCATTAGTTGTAACCAGAAGATTGGTTTTAATAATCTTTTTAATGATCCTCTGTATTTATAAATGCTGAAAGACGAATAAGTTGAAACAAACATAATAGTATAAATAAGCGAAAGAAAATTCATCAATAGCAAGCCAGAGGGTATCATGATCAAGTGAATAAAAAATGCGACAATCGAAAATCGCTGATTCGGATTGACTGACAGAAGGTTTAAGGTATCTGCTTTCTGTGGATTGAATCCCTGGATTTTAAAATCCAGTTTTTTTGATCGTTTTCCTACTAAAAATCCTGCAATTGCTGAGATAAATCCGAACACAAAGTAGATTGCGCCAACAATAACCATTATCGTCAGTGGATCAACATTTTCGATCTTAACCTGTTTTGTGATAAAATGAATAATATCAAGAGTTAGGGTCACAATATTAAACCCGTATAAAATCAACAGGCTGACGATTTTATGTATGAGTGCACTCGAAACACTGAAAGCTCCGGCAACAGCAAGAGAAATCAAATTGTTTCCAAAAAACCTTATAAAAAGCTCAATGATCAGCGCTTCGGACATAATTCCAATCATCGGTCCCAGAATAACAGCGCTCGGAGAAATGGATTTCATCAAAGCGGCGATAAGGCCAGCACGCCAGATTAAACCCTTTTCGGGCCATATCTGATAAAATGCTATCATAAGTACTGTTGCATTTGCGGCGAGAATTGTGCCTGCAAAGGGGATTCGAAGATTGTGAAAAAAACTTCCGATAATAATTTCAACCGAGGCCCATAAACCTCCTAAAACAGAAGCCTTTAGCCAGATTGATTCAAGCTGTATTGATGAAGATTTCTCTTTGTTCATGAATCCACTGAGTTTTCCGGGCTATTTCTTATACATGAAAATTAATTGCGTCATTATTATTGGCATCTAAATACCGGTTATTTCACTTTTTATTTTCAACCTTTTCAATTTTGACAAAATTATGTATATTAATAAATTTTAATTTTTTATTTCGGAAAATTGTTAGTATACTTGTACGTGTTTTTAGCCTGATTTTTAGACCTTTTACTTTATGAATTATAAAAGGGTCAACCGATTTGAAAAGATTGTCAGCATGCTGATAGGAAACACCATTGACTACAGCCTTGAACACCGTTTTTTTACAGCAGCTTGTTTTGTGGGAGGGACAGCCGGACTTCTGGCTTCAATCATAAATTTAACATTTTCCTTAGAACCATCATTAATTATTACAACCATTGGTGTAACTATCACATATTACTTTTTCTATTATATTTCACTCAGGAAAGGAATATATAAAGGTTTGATCATCCCTTATGTCCTTATTTCAATATTAACCATCGGTTATATTTGGTTTATAAATGCAGGAAGCAACGGGCCTGTTTCATACATTCTAATTACCGGTTTCCTGGTGTATTTAATAATTACAAAAGGATTTATCAGGATTGCAGTTATTGTCTTTTTTATCCTCACGTTATCAGCCCTTTTCATTTTGGAATATAAGTTTCCCGACCTGATTGTGAATTATTCCGATGCAAAGTCAAAGTTTTACGATTTATATCTTACTGCACTTTTTTGCATCGGATTGATTACATTCATTACTTCCTATATTATGTCGAATTATCAGGAGGAAAGAGAGAAGGTGATCAGACAAAGAGATACTATCCTTGAACAAAACAGGGAAATTCTCCTCGCCGGAAATGAACTTAGAAAATCGAAGGAATTTACTGAATCAATCATTTCAAGTGCACAGGACGGTATAATTGTTTTAGACCTTAAGTATAATTTTTTACTTGCGAATAATGCTTTCCTGAAAATGACTGGCTATCCTGAATCATCACTTTTGGGATTGAACTTTAATGATTTAATTATATGTCCAATTGAGACTGTTGATCCTATATCAGGCAAGTTTTCCCTGCCACGGGTTGGAACACATTCCGACTGTATTTTAAAAAACAATAAGGGTGAAATGGTTCCGATCACGATTTCAACTGCTTATTTGAATGATGAATCCGGAAAGCCGGAGTCTATTATGGCTATTATTAAAGATATCACTGAATATAAAAATATTTTGCATGAACTGATCCTTCATAAAGAGCATTTTGAAGAACTGGTTGATCAAAGAACAAAAGAGCTTGCAGAAACAAATAATAAGCTTTTGGCAGCGAAAGAAAAAGCTGAAGCATCAGACAAATTAAAATCTGCATTTCTTTCAAATATGTCGCACGAAATCCGGACTCCTATGAATGCAATTATAGGATTTTCCCAGTTGCTTCGCGAACCAGACCTTCCAAGGCAAACAGTGATGAATTATCTTGACATAGTTACAGCCAAGGGAAATCTGCTGATGAATATAATTAATGATATTATTGATATATCTCGGGTAGAAGCAGGTGAGATGGAAGTTAATAAAAGCACTTTTAGCATCAGTGATATGCTGGATGAGCTTTTAACAACCTTCAATAAACTAAAAGAATCTGTTAATAAATCTCATATTGATTTACGGGTCATAAAACCTGAAGGAGATCATGAATGTTTGATTTTCTCGGATCCCTACAGGCTAAAACAAATATTATCAAATTTGCTGGATAACGCTATTAAATTTACGCATCATGGATTCGTACAGGTAGGCTATTCATTTACCGGCGAAGGGAGGAATAAAAAAATCAGGTTTTTTGTAAGGGACAGCGGAATCGGTATTTTACCTGAAAATAAGGATATCATTTTTAATCGGTTCCGTCAGGTTGATGAATCGCATACGAGAGAATTTGGTGGTACCGGTTTGGGACTGACAATTTCGAAAAAACTGACTATGCTTCTGAGTGGCGAACTCGAAGTAGAATCTGAGTTTGGCCAGGGAAGTATGTTTTACTTTTCCATTCCCTACCAACCTGTTCCAAACAACGAAAAGAGAACAAAAACTGTACAGCCGCTCATCAGAGATTTCAACTGGGAAGAAAAAACAATCCTGATCGTTGAAGATAATAATTCGAGTTACCTGTTACTGAAGTATTACCTGATGCCTACCGGAGCTCAAATACTTCATACCATTAGTGGTAAAGATGCGATTGAAATTTGTAAATCCAACCCGCATATTGATGTGGTTCTAATGGATATTCAATTGCCTGATCTTAGCGGATATGAAACAACTATGATCATTAAAAAGCACCGGAGCGATTTGCCCGTTATTGCTCAAACTGCTTACGCGATGGCCGGAGATTTTGATAAGTCGAAAGAAGCAGGCTGTGATGAGTATATCGCCAAGCCCTTTGGTAAAGATAAATTACTGGCTGTACTTAATGAATATCTCAATTAGAATTAATTCTTTCCCTGGTTATTTACAGAAATAAAGTGCACTATTTTTATCGCAGCCTCACTGGCATCGTATTTCTCAACATCAATGTCGAGTGAAGACTTGATATTAAAATGGTTTACAACAATGTCAACCAGTTTTCTTCGTACAACCCAAATCATGGATTGATGCGGGCTTTCGGTGATGATTTTGGCAACAGCTTGTGACCAGCCTTTTCCCTGAAGCTCAAAAGGTCCAATTTCATCTATGGCAATTAAGTGGTGTTCACTGATATTTTGCAGATGAAGCGCCTTTTCACCAAATCTGACGGCTGTTGGATTTACATAAAAATGTTTGATTTTTTCCCATCCTCTATGAAAATTCATCTGACAAAATATAATTCTATCATTGGTACTTAAATCAACTAATTCATATCGGTCGCGAATTCCATTAAGCCAAAATCCCTCAGCCAGAATGCCATATATAGTAATTCCATTTAATCGGAGATATTTAGTGATTTCCTTCAGAAAAATGGTTTTTCCACTTCCCTGCTCGCCAATAATAAGGATTGTTTTGTTTTTCATATTTTACTTTTTGAAAAATAAACAAGCATCCCCATAACTTAAAAACCGGAAATCGTTCTGCAAGGCATAGTCATAAACCATTCTCCACTGATCACCAATAAAAGCGGAAACCAATAAAAGCAAGGTACTTTGCGGCATGTGGAAATTGGTGATCAATATATCGGCCAGGCGAAATTTGTAAGGGGGTACTATCATCACTCTTGTCTGACCTGAAATAGAGTCAATGCCTTTTTCATCCATTATTTTCAATATCCATTGCAAGGACTGCTGAACAGTAATTCCAATATTGTATTTCGGATTGTATGGATCCCATTGACCGACTTCAATATTTACATTGGCATCCTTTTTAAGCATTGATTTTACACCATACCAGTAAAGGGATTCAATGGTACGCAGAGTTGTTGTTCCAACAATTATAACCGGATTTCCCTGATTCTCCAGAATCCTTTTTATTGTCTTTTTGTGAATAAGGATTTTTTCTGCATGCATTTCATGCTCCCCGATGGTATTGCTGCTGACAGGCTTAAATGTTCCCGCTCCGACATGAAGAGTGACTTTTTCCATCCGGATATTTTTCTCTTTCAGATTTTTAAGCACCTTTTGAGTAAAATGGAGCCCTGCAGTTGGTGCTGCCACCGAACCATCCGATTGTGCATAGACCGTCTGGTATCGGTCATTATCAGATTCTATAACCTTCCGGTTGATATATGGTGGTAAAGGAACAATTCCTGCATTGTTAAGGACATCAGAAAAGCTTATTTCGCCCGGATTCCAATCAAAGCGAATAAGTGAATATTCAGTAGCTTGATTTATTCGTTCAGCCATCAGGACAAATTCCTTATTACCGGTAAAAATCTTTTTTGTCAGTTTCCCATTTTTCCATCTTTTCGAATTTCCAACCATACATTTCCATACGACACCTGATCTCTGTTCAAATGCCTGCTGCAACTCACGGGTAGGCAATTCAGGCTCAAGGCAGAACAATTCAATAGCAGCACCACTTTCCTTTTGAAAGACAATCCGGGCATGAATAACCTTTGTTTCGTTGAAAATCAAAAGACTGTCTTTAGGAAGATGGTTGGTTAGATTCTTAAATATATCATGTGATAAATGACCTTTTTTACAAATAAGGAGCTTTGATTCATCCCTCACCGGCAAAGGAAATTGAGCAATTTTCCCGTCGGAAAGAGGATAATCGTATTCGCTGATATTGATGTCCGGAATAAAATTCATACCCAAAGAAAGCAAAATTAGGTTAATCGCTTGAACTGGTTAAATTGGTCGAACTGGTTGAACTGGTTGAAATGGTGGATTCGTGCAATTCGTGTAATTCGCGGACTGAATTAGGAAAATCAGTTAATTGGATAAACTGTGTCTGGTGGTTCGGAATACCAACTTTCTTTTATAAATTATTATGTTTATTACTACTTTTGAAACATCATTTTTTGAAAACTGGATGCCACATGGCGATTAAAAAGCATATTCCCAATTTCATTACCATTTTAAATCTTGTTAGCGGTTGCATTGCAATTATATTCGCTCTTGAAGGCAATCTGGCCCTGGCGTCCTACCTCATTTTTCTTGCTGCTTTATTTGATTTTTCCGATGGCATGGCTGCCAGGGCGCTAAAGGTTAAAACAGATATTGGCAAAGAACTGGATTCTCTGGCTGATATCATTTCCTTCGGACTTGTGCCCGGATTTATAATGATGAAGTTAATGCAGCAATCAGTTTGTGTTGCAGAAATCAATGCCGGAATTACTTTTGTGCTCCCTTACCTTGCGTTATTAATTCCTGTTTTTAGCGCACTCAGGCTGGCAAAATTCAATACCGACAGCCGTCAAACACACGACTTTATAGGTTTATCAACGCCCGCCAATGCTTTATTGATCGCATCCCTGCCACTGATTATTGAACAAAAATCAACTCTGTTGGGATTTGATCCGCTTTGGTTTTCCAACCTGGTAAGTAATCTTTATGTTCTGGCCGGATCAACGATAATTCTTTCTTTATTGCTTATTGCCGAAATACGTCTTTTCTCACTGAAGATAAGCAAAAGCTATCCTGCACAAAACAGAATAAAATATATTTTCGCAGTAATTTCCATTATTCTGATAACCGTACTTTATTTTGTTGCATTTCCTTTTATCATGTTGATTTATATTTTGTTATCGGTTACGATGAAATCAAAAATCTATAACTATACACGGTAACTCGTTTAATTTATCTTTGCACGGATGCAGGAAGATATCTCAAATAAAAAGAAACAACAGAAACCGGTTGAAAAGGAAATGTCGTTTTGGGAGCACCTGGAAGAACTCCGGGGACATATAATCCGATCGGTAGCAGCGATATTGGTTTTATCAATCATTGCATTTGTTAACAAAAAAATCATTTTTGATTACGTTATCCTCGCACCAAAGGATCCTCATTTTATTACCAACCGTTTTTTTTGTAAAGTCGGTGAGTTACTCTCACTCGATGGGCTGTGCATGAGCGACTTTAATCTTTTACTTCAAAACATAAATATGTCGGGTCAGTTTATGATGCATATATACATCTCAATAGTTTCCGGATTGGTAGTCGCGGCGCCTTATATACTTTGGGAATTTTGGCGTTTTGTAAAACCTGCACTTCATTCAAAGGAACAGAAATACTCGAGAGGCGCTGTGCTGGCCAGTTCAGGACTATTTATTACGGGAGTTTTGTTTTCCTATTATATCATTGTTCCGTTAACTATTAATTTTTTCGGTTCATATCAGATCAGTGAAAGCGTAGTTAATCAGATAAATTTGAATTCCTATATCAGCACAATTGTCTCGGTTACACTAGCTACCGGCCTGGTTTTCGAACTTCCCATTCTGGTTTATTTTCTGACTAAAATAGGCATTCTCACGCCTGCATTCATGAAAAAAAGCCGCAAGTATATGCTGATCATTGTCTTAACAATTGCCGCAATTATTACTCCACCAGATGTTTTCAGTCAGATTTTAGTATCATTTCCCCTCCTGCTTTTATATGAAGTAAGTATCTGGATTTCGGGAAGAGTATACAGAAACAAACAAGCTGAATTAGCAGGCTAACCAGAGTCAGGACATTCCCCCCGAAAATTCGCATTTCTTCTCCAGGAAATCACTTAATGTTTTACAAAGCTCCTCAGGTTGATCGGCATGAACCCAATGGGAAGCATTTTCAATGGTGTGAAATTTTGCGCGTGGAAATTTTTTCAGGATTAAAGAATAATCATCTTCAAGAATATAATCCGAACCGCCTCCTTTGATGAACAATGCGGGAATATCAGTAGTATAGGGTAAATCTACTCCCTCAAAAACATTCTCTATATTTTGATAAATGGATTTTATATTCAGTCTCCAGGCAAATCGGTTTCTTCCTATCTTGTATAGATTTTTAAGTATAAAACCTGAAACAGCAGGGGAAATAATTTTTTCACGAATTTTTTTCTCAATCCCTTCCCTTGTTGAAAATTGATCGAAATCAACCGAAAGCATGGCATCCATGATATCAAGATGTTGTTGGCGGGCAGGGTAACTTCTTATACTTATGTCAACCACGATCAGCTTTTCAATCCTGTGGGGATGTTCGAGTGTAAAGTTCATGGCTACTTTTCCACCCATGGAATGACCGATCAGAATTGGCCTTGATAACTGGTGATCTTCAAGAAATTCAAACAGATCATCCGCTAAAGTATAATAACTGAATGTATCGCTGTGTGGCGATTGACCGTGGTTACGCTGATCGGGAATATAAACTTCAAATTTTTCTGCAAGTTTCCGGCCTATTGTAACCCAGTTATCCGAAATTCCAAGAATTCCGTGAAGAATAATTACCGGCTGGCCTTCACCATAATGGCGGTAAAAGAGTTTCATGATTATTTCAATAATTCGAGTTCTTTCCTGATGTAGTCTTCAATTCTTGATTTTGAAGGCAAGTTTATCATATACTTTTGAACAAACAAATTTTCATTCATTCCGTCAGTTGCATACTTAACAAGAGCATCATTTTTATTGGTTACCAATAATATCCCGACAGGCAGATTATCATCCGGCTGCCTGACCTCCTGTTTATAATAATTCAAATAAGTATTAAGCTGGCCAGCATCTGCATGTGAGAATTCCTGAACTTTCAAGTCAACTAAAACATGACATTTTAATATCCGGTGATAGAACACAAGATCCACAAAATAGTAATCATCTCCAATCAACAGTCTTTTTTGCCTGCCTTCCAAACAAAATCCATATCCCATTTCAATTAAAAACTCCTCCAAATGATAAAGCAAAGCTTTCTCGAACATTGTTTCCCCAACACTATCTTTTATTGGTAATCCTAAAAACTCAAAGGCGTATATATTATTAATTAAATCCCGGGGCTGATGTTTTTCACTTTTACTTTCTGAAAATGCAGATAATTTAGCAGGATTCCTTGAAATACCAGAACGTTCGAAATACAAACTGTTAATCTGTCTTCTCAATTCCCGAACGCTCCAGTTTCCTTTGATGCACTCCAACTCATAGTAGGTTCGCTTTAATGAATCATTTATTGATATTAACTCAGCGAAATGAGAAAAGGATAATCGCTCAATCAATTTTTGGGGAGTAATTGTAAGATGATTTTTTCTTAATTCGGGTGACATTGTTCCCCGAATTGCCAAATTTTCTAATTCGGGGGACACTGTTCCCCAAATTTCATTATCAGGATTAATAGCAGACAGTGCCGAATAAAACTGTGGATAGGTTAAATAGAATAATCTGTATCTTCTTAATTCACGCTCATTTATATTTGAAATTTTACCTTGCTGCAATTCGTCAGCAAGTCTTTGAATTAATTTGTCTCCATATTTTGCCCTATCTTCTCCATTTTGTTCAAATTCAAAAATATAATATCCGATAATCCAGTTTCGCATTGTTAATAAACGATTTATTGCTTTAGCTGCTGATGTTTTAAGCGCCAGATGAGCTTCTGAAACAGATTTAATCAGGTTTTGAAAATTCATTAATTTAATTTCTTTTTATTACGAATTCCAGTTGAAAAAGCCAATAAAATAAAAAGGCTGCTTATTAATACTGCGATCCGACCTAAATAATCCCCAAACCTTGTATAAAATGTGACAAGTGAATTAAGGTTAATATCCTGCGTAATCACGTCTTTTTCCCAGTATTTTGTAGCTTGCAGAATGTCGCCTCTCTGGTTTACAAAACAACTGATACCTGTGTTGGCCGACCTTGCAATGCTTCTTCGTGTTTCGATTGACCGGAGTGATGCGAATGAAAGATGTTGTCTGTGGCCGGGAGTATCTCCCCACCAGCCATCATTGGTAATGATAAATAATGCATTTGCGCCTTTCTGAACATAATCTCGGCAGAATCCGCCAAATATGGATTCATAGCATATAATTGGCCCGATTGTAAGGGAATCACTTACTGTAAAAGGTTGTGGATCGTCATCAATACCTAATGTTCCAACCGTCCCACCCAAATCAATAGCATATTTTTCAAGGAACTTAAAAATTCCTCCTGAAGGCATATACTCAACTCCCGGAGTCAGTTTCGATTTATGGTGTTTTTGAAAAACTCCCGACGAATCAACATAAAGCGCTGTATTGTAACTATCATAAAAAAATTTGGCATACTTGTGATATCTTGCAGAATTCGGCAATTTCTCATTTTCATTATAACGCCTGTAAGTAGAAGCGCCGATAATAATCTTAATTTCAGGATTTTCGTTGGTGAAATCTTTCAGTTTATTCAGGCTGGGCGAACCATTAAAGCTTCCTTCCCAGATGTCCTCCTGTATCGCTGACTCCGGTGCAACAATAAAAGCCGGTTTGTGATCCCAAACTGATTTAGCCAGAGAAAAATTCATATCAATGGCTTCGAGAGGCGGAGTTGAATACTGAGTGGAATAGGGATCCAGGTTAGGCTGGCAAACGATAATATTGATTGGATCTTTCTTTTCCGTGTAGCGATAATAAACGAAATTGGAAATCAGGATTGGAATGACTAGTAAAGATAAGGCAGCAACACCGTTTTGAAAAATAACCTTTCTTTCGGGCTGTTTGTTAAGCAGAGGTTTAATTGCTTTATAGATCAGGATATTGATAAGAATTATCCAGAAAGTTCCTCCAAGCGTTCCGGTATATTCGTACCATTGAATCCATTGGTAATGCATTGCAAACCCGTTGCCCAGGTTTAGCCATGTCCATGTCAGTTTCCAGTTCAGGTGGATGTACTCGAAGGTGATCCATAGAAAGATCAGAATAAAATATCCCTGGTTATGCTTGTAAAGGTTTCTGCGAACCGCATGATAAACATTCATTACAATGCTCATGAACATCGAATTGAAAGCCCATGCAAGGGTTGCCACCGGTGTCGAATTCCAGATCCACCAGGTTGTTGCGACATTCCAGATAAAGAAAGCCGGGAAGGTATAAAAGAAAACGCTGAACCGGTTGAAGTTCTGCCTGTTTTTCAGGATATGATCCTCAATGATGAGCAAAGGGATGAAGGCTGTGAACAGAAAAGCCGGAAAGCCGTTTACCGGCCAGCCGATTGTAAAAAGAATCCCTGACAAACCCGAAAGCAGGAGCAGATGGAATTTTTTCATAACAGAATTAACGAAGGCAGGGCAAAGATATTGAAAAGCGGAGTTCCATTGTTAAATTGTTAAAGGGCTAAATTGCTTTCATCCTCTCGTAAATTCGAAAGCCACAGACCAGCCTGTGTCTGGCAGGTTCAAAGAATGAAAAAGCAAATTAAATTTATACTCATTCTTCGCAGGTTTGCGAAAGTAAAGCTGCTTAGAATGAGTTATACCGTGAGGAACAACAACGTAAAATTCGTACCGTATTTACCGTATTCCGATTCGGTATAACTTCCGGTAAGGGTTAAATTCCTAACCATCATATTTTATACAATTTTGCAATTGAATTGCAAAATTGTATATTTCTGAAATCTTTGATTTTCTGGGATAAAAACTTCAAGGAAATAAAATCAGACAGGTATTTGATTTATGGGGGAACAATTAGCCAGAAGTATCAAAATGTCCGAATTCTGTCATGGAGAAGTATCAAATCCCTTCTTGCATAAGGATCAGATTGGGTTAATCCTTAATCCATTTCCCCGTTTAAATCGTTTCTGATTTGTAATTTTAAACATTTATATATTTTGTAATTTTGTAAAAAATGGACTCTTTATGGAACAAATTGTTATAACAGTTGAAGGTAAATCGAATGCTGATTTATTAATGCGGGTACTTAATAAATTCAATTTTGTTAAATCAGTGATCCGTGACACTTCTGTAAGTTCGACACCGACGGGGCAGGCACATGATATGAAAGGATCTTCAGAAGAATATAACTGGACGAATCCTGCACGCCCTGCTAGGGATGAAGAGTTGGAGCAGCTTGCCACTGAAATGGAAAAAGACAAAGGAGAGTATAGCCCGGAAGAAGTAATAAATTTTGTAAATGAAGAACTCAATAAATGGAGAAAAAGGGAAAAGTAGTTTTCAGGGATACAGCATTACACTCCATAAGGGATATAGCTTTATATATTGCACTTCGGGGTTTTCCTGAGACTGCTGAAAAATTTACCGAGAAATTGGTGAATTTCGGTAAATCGCTCGCCGATTTTCCAAATGCTTATCCTGTATGCAAACTAACACAGTTTTCCAGGCGGAAAATGCGTTGCGCTACATTTCACCAAAACTATATATTCATTTATAAGGCGGTTAAAAATACCCTGTTCATTTATAACATCATTCATTGTAATACCAATCCTGCTTTTCATTCAGTTTAATTCTTAATCCACTTTCCGGTCGAAATTGTTTCTGAGTCAGGATTATATAGTTTGTAGAAATAAATACCCCTGGGAATATGTGAGGTGTTGATCTTGTCCTGGATTTCTATTTCCTTGGATAAAATTCTGAAACCTTCTGTACTGAATAAATCAAATTTTAGGTTGTTTTGTTTAGCAACAATACTGATTTCGTCATGCCCGGGGTTTGGATAAACAATTACCTGTCTTGTCGTTTCCGGGAAATTATAAGCCCAGGTCAGAATGCCATCTTTATTTACATTTAAAATATACACATCCCGTTCCTGGTTTTGGGTTTGGTAGTCGTAGCGGGTACCGGCCATTACACAGCCATCGTCCTGTAAAGGTTGTATAGGGGTGAAGATTGACTCATTTTTTTTTAGTAAAATTCCAATTAATAAATGGCAGGGATCTTCTTTCGTTTTTATTCCATAAGCCAAATTGAATTCCATTTAAATTTAAAGTCTTGTTTATTAAGCCTATTTGTAAACCTTTCATGATAACTTCATGATTAAAGAATCCAATTGATAATCCATTAACATGACTGTATAAATTCCATAACAGATTAAATGAAATACCATTGACTTTCCTTCCCATACTCATCCAGAGTGAGAAAGAAAAACCGTTGACCTTGTCAGTGAAAGTTCCAAATGGTGAAATTAAAAGTCCATTATGCATTGATCTTATTGGCAGTGTTTCATATGAATTTTCGTTAAACTGCATGCTATCTGATAAATAAAAATCATTAAAATGCAACTTGGAGATGTAAAATGTCTGAAATAATCCCTGTCCAATTAATTGTAAATTTATGCCATGTGAGTATTTTGTATAATGTGCCTTACAAATAGATTCAGATCCAATTGGCCCAATTGCTAATCCATAAATATTTTTGGCGGAGGCAGGAATTAACCAGATTACATATCTATTTTTTTCCTTTTTATCCAAAATAAGTGTATCTACACTTTGCGAAAAGGAAATTATCGCAGAACTAAATATTATAAACAATGCAATAATTTTCTTCATTTCACAGCTTAAATTCTTCCAAAAAGAAGGTAGGGATATTATTCCCTACCTCATTTTTTTGTATGTCGGGCATGGTTCTTTGAATAGTGTGGTGCAAGTCCCCATACACGCCGAGTTGAAAGGAAGTGTTAGCGAATGGCAAGGGTGTCCGTTGTGAAGCGGAATCTGAAAGAAGCC
>Ga0172368_10000639_pt1 | contig 49533 bp, 62 predicted proteins | sample Lak11m_FD_114540 | JGI IMG/M metagenome (GOLD analysis project Ga0172368, IMG submission 114540) | Freshwater microbial communities from Kabuno Bay, South-Kivu, Congo - kab_022012_11m | ecosystem: Environmental > Aquatic > Freshwater > Lake | place: Democratic Republic of the Congo: South-Kivu... | reverse complement strand
CGCGAGGTCAACTTGAGCGTACCTTGGGAAGTAATCGTATCCCTTCAGTTCCTCGAAATACCGGTGGAGGGCGTGTTCGTAAGACTCTGCCTCAATAATGAAGCCCCAACCCACCGAGTGGGAAGAATGGTAGTCTACTTCGAATTTCTGCATCGCCATGTCATAACCCCTTTCGCGTGTCTGCCGTCATTATCGGCGCGTGTGTCGGGTTGTATCCCGCGACGCTTCCCAGCGTTTCGTCCTTACAGACTCGTCAGGCGGGCAAGGGGCTAACGGTAAGTGGAAATTACCGCACGCTTCACTCGGCCCCAATCGTGATCATGCGTGATTGGGCGCACCGTGTCCGGCCACGGCACTACGTAGGCGTTCCCAAACGTTTCGTTGTAAGCATCTGGTTCGTGTTCAAAGTTGATCGCGGGAGCCCAACCGATACCGCCATCGGCACCTATGACCCCGCCTGTTTCGGTATCTGTAGGATAGAGCGCAAACTGATCGACTGCGCGATCCATATCCTCCCGGCTGATCTCGTAAGCGCGAATGGTGACTAGGAACGGATACTGCCGCGTGATCTCCCGCTCGTATTCATGGTTGATCGATACGTCAATCATGACCGATTCGGGGATGTCGCCATCTGCCACACGTCGCCGATAGCGTCGCACAGCACTCGCATTGCACGATATGTCGCCAAAGATTGAGAAATGCATTAGATCCTCTCTACTCCTAGTGTGTATTCGCAGTCTCGTGACTGCCGGCCGGGGATGTCCGCCCATCCCCGGACAGTAGGCTAACGAGAGACCTAGGCAGTTTGGCACCGTTGACACTTACTATTTGGCGTGAAATGGCCGGAGCAATGATTGACCCAACGATTCAACCGTGATGCGCCCACCACCTTACGAGTAAGGATCTCCCCGTTCCCAACGGATGCAGCGGCGGGAAAGACGTAGTAAGCTCCCAAGCCGCATTCACACTCAGAATCCCCGCACTTCCCTTTACCACTAGCGATCTTGCTCGTATCAATGCATAGGATCATCGCTTCCATGTCGTAACCTCCTTTCGCGTGTGTTGCCGTCCCGATTGCTCGTGGCTGCAAACCGAGAATATCCGTCTATTCTCGGATGGTAGGCGTGCGAACGCGCGTGCTAGTGCCACGGTTGCAACTACTTGGATGCGGTGAAACTTGAGGTAACGCGGTGGTAGTTATAGCGAGATGCCATCAGAACCACGCACTCCCGCAGAACGGGCATTTGTCGTCCGGTTTGCCGGTGAACGCAAACAGCGTTTTGTTGCCAACTTCCGATTGGGTAATCGCGTCGTACGAGTACAGACCGAACTTGACCGGAATGCGGACACGGTTTGCGTCACGCTTCCACGTTTGGATGCGCCCGTTCAGTCGCCATTTGTGACACGAGGTTGTGCCACCGATAAGGTGGTAACGAGCGTGGAAGCCGGTAGCGGCCTTCAGATCATCGATCGTTGGCCCGGCATACACGCTGGGTTCACCGGGTTCACCGGGTTCAGTTGTAGACATCTGTCATTCCTCCGAGATCATGTAGATTGCGAGAGACATGACCACGATCCCGCTGGCAATCAGTAGCAGCGGATGTCCGGTTGCTGCAAACACATACGGGAACGCAGCGGCGATGGCGAACAGTGCGCGCTTCAGATTACGCATTGTTCCTACCTCGTTGCCTGTTCGAGACTGAATCCGAGGTCTGCACTTTCGCACATCGCACCGCAGTACGTGTAACGGAGAACGGCGCTCGTCTTCCGAATGTCGTACGCTGTCGCACACCGCGTACAAATGTGCATGATGACCAGTAGATCACCATTTGGCGCAACTATTGCTAGCGGCGCCGCCTTGACCGTGTTCATTTTCTGATCCTTATCCCTGTTTGTTTTGCGAGAGTAGTTGTTGTCCATTTGTGATTCTCCCGCAGCACTGCCACGCGAACACATTATACTCGTTGGCAGTGCTGTGAGCCAATCGTCACAGGGTAACAGGTGGCAAGGCGCGTTACATGACGCCAAAGCCGGTAATCAACCGTGCGTGTTTCGTGCAGAGCTTCCACACTTCACCACGGCTGATCCGTGAGACGCTGAAGTCTGCACGATTCTTACATCGTGTCGTGTTGCCACGTAGTTCCGCCCACTCGCACATTGGTGTTTGTGCCGGTTCGTTGTTCATACGAGCTTCAGTTGCACGCCAGCGTTGTTGCTCGCGTGTACAATGTCATGATCTTTCATCCACTGCACACGTTCAGTGCTGGTGCGTGTCCACTTGGACTTCTGTCCGCACCAGCACTGAAGCTGGATCTGATTGCGCCAGTGTTTTCTGGCGAATTGTGCCGGTCGCACTGTTACGCTCCACACTCGGGACACGTGGTTTCGACGTTCGCACTGTTGTCGATCACGTATTCGGTGTGACAGATGCGGCAAACGAGAGTGTACGTGCGTGGATGCTTGTTCTTGATGGCGGTCGCGGTTGCCATCAGTTCTCGTCGCTCCATTTGGTTTCATCGATTCGGAGGTTGGCGAGTCGGCGCTGAATGGCCGCACGTTCCGCACGGGTGTAGTCGCTGCTGATTGTCTCAACAGCTTTGGCGATAATCGCCGAGAGCTTACCGTATTGCACTGTACTGATCCTTTCTTGTGTCACGCGCGCTTAAGTATGGTTGTGTTGCACACGTGGGCCAGCGTACAACGACATCTGTATCATGGATCGTTGTGCGCTGTGCCGCCGGGTGAAACCGGATCCTTTTTGCGCTTCAGTGGAACGGAATTTGCGCTTCAGTATCACAGTACACAAGTATTCCGTACCGACTGAACAAACAGTACAATCAGTACAATCAATTGATACTGATTAGACTATTTGTTCTGTGGAAACGATGGCAACAGAAAGCCCCGACCGATCGTTGTGTTGATCGGTCGGGGCGGGTTGTGTCGGTGGGATGCGTTACGCGACGGGCGCCGTGGCCGCGAGTACTGGCGCGAACCAATCGAGCGTATTGCGTTCGGCTTGCATGGTTGCTGCGAGCGCGAGCGCGGCCGTTTTTTCATTGGCGGCTTTCACGGTTGCCGAGTCTCTCGTCGCAGCATAGATCACGAGCTTGCCAGCGTTCGGGTTCGCTTTCGTGATTGTCTGGCCGCTTCGGGTTTTACGAACGCTGGCCGCATCATGGCGAACGTATAGGATGACCGCTTCACCCTTACGTCCCTTGTCGCTCGTGTACATAGGCCAGCCTTGTCCGGTCCATGCATCACGAACCGCGTGAGCGAACACGGTTCCGGTTCCCAAGTCTGCTACGGCTTTCGAGCTACCATCCGTGAGCATGTTACCATGCGCATCACGCTCGATTCGCACGATTGCTCGTGAGTCTTTTACGAGTGCTGTACGCGCCGCTTTCGCAAGCGCGGTTGCAACGGCGCGAGTGCGGTCATCGTAGCTGATCGCTTCACGCGTGCGCGTGACACTCTCACGGATTGTCTCAGTCAGTCCTAGCAGACTGATCAGATCAAATTCTGAATCGTCTACTGGGGAGTCTGGTACGTTGCTTTCGGGTTCTGGATCGACACCTGGCAGTGTGCCAGTTGTGTCGATCGTGCTGGTGCGCACGTGCGCATTGTGAGGCATGGTACTACTTGATCCTTTCGCTTTCGTTTGTTGTTCCCTAGACGGGGAGAAACCAAGTCGAATTGAACTGTTGCCAGTTCTTCCGAGTAAGTGAGCTCCCGGCGCGCAATGGTAAATGCGTACCGGCCCAGCTGCTCGTCTCTCAGTTCGACTTGGTTTCTCCCCTATCTAGGGTGCGCTACGCTATGCGTGCCTGCTAGCACGTTACGAGCCAAACCTCGCAGCGCGTCTACTGTCTAGTCAGCTTGACGTCGAGCCACGAGTGACCGCCGATCGACCGGCTTAGGGTGGCCGCCGCTCACGGCTTGACCCAAGCCTAACATCGATGTCAATACACCCTGTGCGCTCGCACGATGAGCCACAATGCCCTAAGAATTGGGCGCATTCGGCCTAGTCGCCAAACCTACCACACTCACGCCACGCCACGTACACGAGCGCACAACGGCATCGTGAGCAATACCGATCACATGATACCGTGTATGACACTCGCTCACAATTGAGAATCGCTAGGGGACGTGGCAACATGGGCATGGGGCGCACTACGTTAGGGCGCACGGGGCGCATTCGGCGCGCACCCGCCCGATTGGCTAGCTCAACCCCGCTAACGTGACAGTACGCGCGCCATGCGCAGCATGTAGCAATTGATCATCAGCCTACACCAATTGCAACCACGCATAAGATATGATCACATGCCCTAGCAATTGCCGAATCTGCTATTGGCATAATCGATAGCAGCTATTACTGGGCCCCACACCAGACATAATTGCTAGAAGGTAGGATTGTGGTCAGAACAAAATTTGTGGCAATCCCGAAAACTGATTAGAACATGCGTTCTGGACGCACATTTGCCGTTTTGGCGCGATACCTCCGCATCCGCGCATTGTAACACGTTTTGCAGAAGGTCTCGCCACGGTTAGTAATCTTCGTGTTTGTAGGGGTGATTGGGTGACCGTTGCGGCAAGTCGGCACTGTAGGCATTAAGCTTGTGTTAACACCAAGATCATACTGGGCAAGGATCTGTGCTTGTACAGTGTCGGACAAGTTGAGTGCAATCATTACCTCTTGCAGTTCATCTCTTTTTGTTGTAACCCGCTCCTCGGCAGTCATCTCGGCCTTCAACTGGATATGTGCAGCGTTTGTGCACTTACCATTCTCACAGATCTGTACAATATGCTGCCCATGATCCTCTTCGTCCGGCGCCACGCGGATAAAGTACACTAACCTGTGAATGGCACCGATGAGGACTCTGCGCGCCCGTGGATTCTCTACACGTGCAGGGTTCGCGACTCTATACATCGCAATCCCGTGCATACACAGCCCCTTCCAAATCCAGCACTCACGCTTGTACGCTGGATCACCGAAGACATCTCTGTAAGGGCGCGCGATATCAACAAGATGTGTAAGGAATCGGGTACGCTCGATCTGATTGGTGCGGAGGAGGGTTAACAGGTTGTCATAGTCGGGTTTTGAAGTTGGCATGGTTGCGGCGGTCTCCGTGCGTTGGAAAGGTGTAGGCGGCGAAAGGGACAGTTCCCGCCTATAAGTATACGGGAAAGCACTTACGCATGGCAAGCGGCAAACTTCCGCCTACAATGTAAACGTGGTGGTAAACGGCAAAACGTAGGCGGTGTAAGCGGCGGAAAAGCAGAGCAGTGTGTAGACTAGAAACGTGGTAAGACGTAAACGGCTTGACACGCAGCCCCAAATGCGCTATTCTGAACGAAGTGGCCCCGGAGGGGTTGAGTTACTACTGATGGCTTCGCCAAACTCGCGCCCTCGCAAACCGACTCTTGTGAAGCCCGCTGACAGTGCTCTATATATTGTAAGCAAAACGGACGCTTTCAGACTCGAAGACCTCCCCACTGAACTCGCGGACCCACGGCCCAAGCTTCCCCGGCGCAAACCCCTAACGCCCGAGCAAAAGCGCCTCAACGCAATTTGGATGCGTAACAATCCAACCAAAGCCGAAGCCATCATGCACTTCTGGCTGTTACGGACGTGTTTGACCGTCGCGCCGGATCTCCCAGAGCTTATTGACGAGATCCGCCCGCAACACCTTCTCATGGGATACATTCCAGATTTCTACATTCCGCTGTTGAAAGTGGTGATTGAGTGTGATGGTTGGTCACACCGTACAAAACGCGGGCGCGCACACGACAAGATCCGTGACGACGCGATGCTCTGCGCAGGGTTGACAGTTGTCCGGTTCAGGAACGAAGCTATAACCACACAAACACCAATCTTTCAACGACGAGTAACCGCATTGATTCGCCGACTACACCGTGCATACCTGCGTAGCCATGAGCAATAGCCCATTCGCGCGTGGCTACACAGATACCGAGAATCCTCTATCGCTGTTCATCAGTGAACTCTCACAAACCATTACCGGGCTGAAGGGTAACGACCTTGCCGCATACAACGATCTCGAATTCTACTCACGTTATGTTATCGGGTATGATAACCCCGAATACAGAGCTAACAGTTCATTCCTCAAGAATGCCTACGAACATCTTGAGTACACCGATGACGATCTGCTCATTCTTGGGCCGCGCGGTTCCGCTAAATCCTCCGCAGTAAGTATAACCTACACGACGTGGAAGATCGGTCGAAACCCACTTGTACGGTTCATCCTTGCGTTTGCATCAATGGAGATGCAGGGTCTGGCATTCGGTCGGCAGATCACGCACATTCTTACCGAGAACGAACGCTATCAACGGATATTCGGACAACTTAAACCTGCCGGACGTGGAGAGAAGTGGTCTGATAACGAATTCATCGTTAGCCGCCCAACACCAGCGTCAGGACTCAAAGACCCCACTGTTGGTATCGTTGGACTTGGTACTGCAGTCCCATCAAAGCGCGCGGATGAAGTGATCTGTGACGACCTTGTGACCGCAGACAACGCATACAGCCCAATTATGCGTCAAAAGGTCATCAGCTTTGTCTACCAGACGCTTTTCCCAATCGTCGTGCCGTCAGGGCGACGGATTATCCTAGGCAGCCGGTGGGACCCGCGCGATCTCTACAGTCACACCGCAGCAATGTGGAGACTCGACATTCCCGGGCCGATTCCGATTGATAGTGGCAAATTGACCGAAATTGCTCTATCGTAGTGGTTGGCACGAGAACGAATACAAAGGGGTCCATAATGGAAGGTCTGTCCGTTGGTCGCATCGTTCACTTCAAGAACCCACGCTTCGACAACGGTGCGTGTCGTGCGGCAATGATCGTTCGAGTCTGGAGCACCAGCGGCACTGTCAATCTCACCGTCTTTCCAGACTGGAGCAACGATAGCAAAGATGGCACCGGGCAGGGCGCCCGATGGGAAACCAGCGTCCAGCACGAATCACAACTCTCAGAAGAGAGCCTTGCCACCGCGAACTCTTGGCACTGGCCAGAACACGTCTAAACACGGTCTGTCGTGGCCAAGCTAGTCTTCGAGCGTGCAATCCACGTCAATGATGACGGATCTTTCTCCTCTTATTGGGAAGAATACTGGTCGATTAAAAAACTAGCTGAAAGGTGGCTTGAGGGGCCAGCGTTCTTTGCAGCAAGCTACCAGAATGATCCATCCGCGCTTGAGGGTACACTACTCAAAGCCGATTGGGTACATTACTATCTGGTAGAAGACCTAAAAGCCGCGCGCGCAAAGGCAGGTCTCGATCCCGATACTGGCCACGGCGTAATCCACACAGGAAACGACACCGCTGCCGGCGGTCTCGGTAGGAACCCTGACTACTGCTCCGGTGTAGCAATTGAAGTTATCGATAACCGGGCATTCATTCTGCCGGATATGCTCAACGCGCGCCTTGAAGTTGAGAAACAAGCCCCGGAAATTGAACTCTGGTGGGACCGAATCAACCCCACATTTGCCATCGTTGAAGAAACATCCGCGCGTGGCTTCGTCAAGACTGACCTTGAGACAGGGATTAACGACGGTCTCGGTTCAAAACACACATTCACCGTCGAAACTCCACAATCAAAATCCGCCGGTGGTGATAAGTCCACTCGATTCCTTGCAATGTCGCCACGCTTCATGAACACGCAGGTGCTAGTGCCGGGAATCATGCTCTCTACAGGCGAGATTGTTTGTGATCCGCGCTGTGAAATGTGGTTTTCTGAGTGGAAGTCATATCCAAGTGGACATGATGACCTACTTGATGCTACATATTGGGCAATCTGGTCAGCGTTTAAGGATTCTCCAGCAGTTGGGGTATCAAAAGACGAGTTCGGTCATGTAACCGGCGAGAAATCGACTGCCACTGAACGATTATGCGAACGCGAAGCACATGTTGCTTACAATCGCCCGGTTGAGGAGTGCATTCGGTGCTCGATGGAGCAAGGTCTCTACGAGGAACGATCAAAAGGCATTGGTGTGCCACAATTCAGACGAAGAGAGCACATGTCCATGCTACGTGGCCGCTAGCACCAACCCGTTCTCTAGTGGAAGATCGCGATTGCGTGAACATCCAATGTGTGTCCACCCGTGGACCACTCAATCAACCCAGTGATGGCTACAGCTACAACAGCAAGAATCGATCCCCACACCCACGGATACGGGCCGTTACGACTAAGCACGCCGTCAATAAACCTATTCATACTACATGTTTACCATACACAGACAGAAGCGTCAACCGCACAGTTGACAACTTGACCACTAACCGCTAAGCTACTGTCATGTTCAACTTCTTACGTAGTCTGCGCGCTGATAACCACGACGGTCTTCACCAAGCGTCGCCTATCACTATCACCGATGAAGGTCCGTCATGGATGAGTTTTGCACCACAGATCGACCCGCAGCATCCTCAGTGGGTGAAGCTTGTCGAAGCCTGTACTCCCTTCCGGCTTGCAATCGATTTTCGGCGTGCAGACATGCAGAATGGCCGATTCCTTGTCACTGAAGAGATCGGTTTAGAGGAAACACCGACCTACGTTCCTCCTCTACCGTATGACGTGCCATCGCGTCCCAGCCAACAAGTATGGGAACTCGTCTCCAGAAGCGTTGTACGCTTTGGAAAGCCGACCTCAGACTCTCCGCTATCCCTCATAGTGAATGAAACCCCCATTACTCCCGGTCGGCTGATGATAATTGAACCAACATCCGGTCCGTGGCAGGTTCGTGTACGCCTTGCACAGCTTAACGGTGTTGAAGCAACACTTCGCTATTTGTACTACTTGCCAGCATTGACTGACTCACGATACTTCTGGTAAGTATGTACGGTCGCAGACTGTAGGAGTTTGTCGTGGCACTAGTCAAGCCTCAACTCCCGATTACACAAGCACGCGCTGTTTCCGAAGGAAATGTTATCAGCTTTCCCGGTGCACGGAAAGAGGATGTTGGTTGGCGCCCAACGAGTGCATCTGGTCGTACAAGCCGAGAACTTCCCGGTGTTTTACAGGATAGAATGATCGATCTGTCATTTCGCGCGTACCGAACAAACCCACTCGCGCACCGCTTGATCGAGACACGCGTTAACTTCGTTCTCGGAAACGGAATCAGTCTAACATCCCCGAACCCGGAAGTATTGACACTGATTGCTGCGTGGTGGAACGATCCGTACAACGCGTGGCCGAGGAAGATCGCGCAGCGGCTCCGTGACTTGTACATTTACGGAGAGTGGCTGCACACGCCAACGGTCAACACAAACACGCACGCAGTCTTCATCCGGGATCTCCAGCCGTCGGTAATCGAACGCGTTCTGCAGGATGTTGACAACCACAGCGAAGTGGACAGTGTTATCCTGAAGGAAACACGGAGCATCATCACAGGGGAGATCAATCGTGATGTTAAGTTTCCGACGATCCGACGCCGACTGGATATTGCGACTGCGACCCTTCTTCCATACAGCGGTACTTTCTTCTTCAACGGTATTAACCGTACTTCTGATAGCGGGAGAGGCGTTGGTGATCTTTTCCCGCTAATTGACTACATCGACATCTACGATGATGTCGTCTTCTCACGTGCGGAGAAGATCACAACGATGTCGCATGTCTACTGGGATCTCACGCTTGAAGGCATGTCTGAGCAGCAGATGCGTACGTTTCTCGCAAACGAGACGAATCTTCCTCCTGCACCGGGGACTGTTTGGGCGCACAACCCACAGGCAAAATTAGAGTCAGTAGTCCCTGACTTGAAGTCGGACGATCATGTTAACGACTCTCGTGCACTCAAGTCACACATCATTAGTAGTGATGGTTGGCCGGGCACGTGGTTTGATGACCCCGGTTCAGCAGGACGCGCAGTTGGTGCAGAGATGGCTGAACCTGCCCTTCGCAACATCACCCAACTTCAATCAACTGTTGGTGATTTCCTCCGCACGATGATCGACTTTGTGCTTGATGTAGCAGGGATCGACGTCACAGATTCAGATAACGCATACTCGTTGTCGTTCAACCGTGCATCGTCACGAGACATTCAGCGTTACGGTCCGGCCCTTGCACGATTCGCGGATTTCCTTCTCACTGTTGGCACAAAAATCCCAGTCATGAACCGTGAAGAGATTCGGAAGATCGTTGTCGCACAAGTCAATCAGCTTGGACTGACCGATGCGCCAATGACGCTCGAACTCCCGTCCGGTCTGCCGAAGATGTCATCACAACAGAAGGCGCAGCCGCCGACTGTGGTTGCTCCAGATCCGACTAAGCCAACAAAAGTGCAGCGTGAACAACTGGCAGAGGCCAATCCTATCCCTGATAGCATTTTCCTCTTGCCACGATAATAGCCCGGTTCAGTCCAACCCAGTCCAGCCCAATAACGAAAGGAAACAGTCAAAATGGCAGCCGCCGCAACCAAACAGTTCGGAAATCGATATCACTTGGATCGAAAAGACTCACGTCTGGTCCAAGATGGTCAGTTTGTTGAGGCAGCACTCGGTACGTTCATGCGCGCACTGATCAGTACGGCAATCGATATGACGATTAACCGGATGGGGCCAAACGCGACACACCCACGAATACGCGTGTTTGCAGACCCGCGTGGTATCATCACCGAGCTTCGTGTCAATACAACTGATGATGTCGTTGCTGGCCTCCATTGGCGATTGTCCAACTATAGCGAAGGGCCGTTCAGGTCAAACCTTGAACGCGCAGTTCGTGACACAGCACGTGCATGGCTGTGTGAAGACTTCAAGCAAGCGTTCATCATCGATACTACTGGAATCAAATCCATTAGTGTTGATGCAGCGTGGTAACGATGGAACGGAAACTGTCGAAGACTGAGAGGGAGAGTAATGCCAGTGGCTTCGCCGGAAAACCTGTGCGTTCCATACTGGTTCTTGGCCAGTGCGTTTGCCAGTGGAGGAGGGACCATCGGCACCGTGATCGGAGTGCTCTGGGCACGTAACAATAGACTCACCGATAACACGGAGAGACGACTTGATCAGATCCTTGATAAACTTACCGAAAAGGACAACGCCGATGAGTCCAAAAGTATGGGGGTCTAGGGTTTGGTCACGTTTGTTTGATCCGCCAGAGAGAATTACGAATAAGCTCGATCGCATTGAGCAGCTAGTCCGCGCGAACGTGATCAAAGAAGAACGCAGGGAGATTAAGCATGTGCAGCGGCGGAGAAACTGACTTCGTGCAGCTAGCTGGTGATAGCATCTGTCTTGGGCTTGGTATCATGACAATAATATCTGCTCTGTACTTGCTGCCGCTCAGTAACGGCACACGTCCGTTTATATGTGGCAATCTGCTTCTCTCCATTCTCTACATCGTTTTCGCGGTGATACTGTTCTGGCATACTGATCCGTGGTACGTCGCGCTAGCGCGTATACTCGTTGCTCTCATTCTGCTCTGGACGATGTGGTCAGCCGCACTCTTACATTCAGACGACACACACGAGGAGAAGATCGATGTCTGACTTTAGTGACGCACTTACGTTCTCGCTGGCCGCGCCGTTCATCGTAGTCATCATCGGACTGATCAAGTCCTACATCACGCTTCGGCCAAAGATTCTGCCGCTCCTGTCGCTTGGACTATCCGTTGCGTGGGGAGCAGTGCTGTGGCAGGCAGGCTACTACGACGGTGATCTCCCGACATTCATCATCGTCGCGATTGTCGTCAGCACCAGTGCAAACGGGATGCAAGCTGTGTACCGGACATTCGATGACACAGGGTTGAGGCTGAATCAGCCACCCGGGTAACGCTTTCTCGCTGTTGACAAACGCAAATGCCCTCTGGTGCTTGACGTACTAGGGGGCATACCTTTATTTAGTGTGTTGTACTCGGTTTGTCTGTTCCGGGTGCTTGGACTGGGGTAGGCCGGGACCGTTGGGCCATTAGCGGTCCCGGCCCCTGTACAGAAAGGTCAAACGTACAATGTCAGTTTTTGCTGAGAGCATCGATCAACTCAAGGCCGCACTTGCTGCTATCGATGCAGCCTATGCCGACAAAATCGCTGCAATGGGTCCAATGGACGCGCTCGACGCGATGAACGGCTACAACAGTTGCTTGAATCGAATGAAATGGCTCCGTGCAGATCTTATCTCTGTCATCAAGGACGAGTGGTGGAGCACGCAGACCGATGAGACTCCTGCCGGTGAACAAAGCCCGATGGCGAAGCTCCGAAGCGTCAGCGAGACGGTTGATACCGATCAGACCATCGACGAGGCCGGCGCAACACTCAGCAAGGCGACCAAGGACGCTCTCAATTCCGCGATCTCTGCGCTCACAAACCTCATGGCACCACCGAAAGACGATGCAACTGAAGATGAGACAAAAGAGGCGGAGAGTGCCAAGGCAACGGCAATCTCGCTAATCAAGGACACAGAATCTACCCTTGCAGGTGTTGAAGCTGTCCTAACAGCAAAAGCGCGGAAGAAGATCCCCGATGCACAATTTGCTGACCCTGAGCATCGCAAATATCCCATTCACGACAAGGCCCATGCTGACAATGCAATGGCCCGTCTTGAACAGAACAAGGATTCGATGTCGGACGCCGAATACAAGAAGATCCACGCGAAGATCAAAGCTGCACAGAAGAAGTTCGGTGAATCCGTTGCGCCCATCGCGCCGGTCGTTCCAGAGCCTGTGACAGTCGAAGATCTTCGTGATCCAGCACACCTGTCCACAATTCTCTCTGAAGCGCATATCCTTGCTGAAGGTTCCGACCCGTCGAATCACAGGTACAAGATGCTCGTGATCAAAGAGGGTTTGTCTGGAAACCGTGTCGAATACAAAGGACCGATGCTCGCTGAGAGCGTTCCACTCCTCAACGGGCGCCCGATGTATATTGACCATCCAGCCGGAATCGCGGAGGGAAAGCCACAGCCAAGATCAATCGAGAACAAAGTCGGTTGGTGGAGTGATGCCAAGTGGGAAGAAGGCATTGCAACATCGTCAGGTGTGGTCAATGGCATTACTGCCACTGCGAATCTTCTTCCACCAGAGGCCAGCCCAAAGCCGTGGTTCCCCGGAATGGTTGCTGAGGCACTAGCATCCGGCCATCCCGATGTGGTTGGCGTCTCAATTCTTGCGGTGGGTGACTTCAAGCTTGCCAAGGACGGTAATGGCATGCTATACAAGGAAGCACTTCGCATAACAAAGTATGCGTCGGCTGATGCCGTAGCAGAACCGGGCGCGGGTGGACAGCCGCTTTCACTCGTAGCACATCAAGAGGTAGACAAGGAAATCATGGAATTCGAGAAACTGACCCTTGAAGAACTGAAGACGGCCCGCCCGGATCTCGTCGCAGAACTTGCGAAGACCGATCCTCCGGCACCAGACAAAGATGATCGTGTCGCTGCGACTGTTGCAGAGATGCAGCAGGTGCTCGACGCGTCAAAGCGGCAGAACACGCAGCTTGCACTGAGCAACAAGCTTGCAGCTACCAAGCTGCCTGACGCTGTTCGGACGTTGATTCGTGCACGCGTCGGTGATGCGATCATGGCCGAGGCCGACATTGACACGATCGTTAACGAGTACAACACGGTTGCGGAATCGATCGCGACGGAAGTTGTCGGTCGAATCCCCGGCAATCAGGGCCTTACTGCTGGCGTCATCGTCCCGTTCCGTGGGATGACACAGGCAGAGCAGTTCGGCCCACTCGATCAGGTCATGCATGCCTTGTACGATTTCTTCGGCGCTCCTGTTGCCGAAGCCAAGGGCAAGCACCCGATCATCACGAACTTCCGTGAGTTCTACGCCAGCGTTACCGGTGACTACACCGTCGATGGTGTTGTGAACAAGCAACAGTCCGTGATCGGTGAGTGGTACGGCGAGCCGTTCGCTGAAGCACTTCCCGGTGCGACCCACATCGTCGGCGGCGGCACCATCACGATGGCCAACCTGCTTGGCACCGCAATGAACAAGGCACTGCTCGATCGCTACGCTGCGCAGCCTCGCTGGTTCGAGCCGATCGTCAAGAAGACGCGTCTCAACGACATGAAGACGCAGACGCGCATCCTTCTGCACAACTTCGGATCGCTGACTGAGCGAACTGTTGATGGCGCGGAGTACACCGAACTCGATTGGAACGAGACCGCCGAGACGTGGACACCCACCGAGTTCGGCAACGTCGTTACCGTCGGTCGGCGTGCAATCATCAACGACGATCTCAAGGGGATTCAGTCGTTGCCTGAACTTCTTGGCCAGTCGGCTGCCGTGACGATCAACGAGTTCGTCTCGTCGCTCTTTACCTCGAACAGTGGCAACGGCCCGACGCTCGCTGATGGTCAGCAGGTTTTCAACGCGGCAAATCATCAGGGTAACCGCGTCACCACGGCGTTCTCGCGCACCAACGTTCTTGCTCTTCGCAAGGTCATTCGCTCGATGAACAACGCGGCCAGCAAACGACTCTCGCTAGTCCCACGCTATCTCCTCGGCCCGATCGATCTTGAGGCGGACATGTTCGAACTGGTCACATCTGAGAAGGTGCCGGAATCGGCGAACAACGCACCCAACCTGCTCGCCAGTGCACAAGGTCTCCGGGCTGCGATCGTCGTTCCGAACTGGACCGACGCGAACAACTGGTACCTGATGTGCGATCCAGCACAGATCACCGGCATCGAACTCGGCTTCCTCTTTGGCCGCGAAGATCCCGAGATGTTCACGCAGACCGACCCGTCTACCGGCTTTGTCTTCACCAACGACGCAATGGCGTGGAAGATTCGCCACGACTACGGCGGCGACTGGGTTGACTACCGGGCTGCTGCTGCCGCAATTGTGGCGTAAAGACTGTGAAATTTGGGCAGGGAGCCAAATTAACTACTTGACTTCCTGCCCAACCGTTGTAAGCTATCGGTAGGACGCTGCGTTGTGGTGCTGCCGAATAGCAAGTAGCCCGGTGAATGGGTGAGGCGTTCGGCAACACCCATCCCCAACAAAAGGCCAAGGGGAGACGCAAATGACAACCGAAGGACGACCGGCAATCGGGACTCTCCGAATTGCCGCTGACGTTGTAGCGGAAGAAACGATCACTGTTGGCGACGATGTCTACCGAGTAGCGGTAGTGGATACCGACTCGACACAGAACACGTCAGGCGGACAACTCAACAACACCAATCCAATCGTTGGTCCTGTCACGATTCCCGCACACGGTCTCATCGGTGGTGATGTCATCCGTGTTGAGAGCGAGTTCATGCTCGTGACTAACAGACTGAACGCGAATCAGGTTACACTGAAGCGTGGAATCAGCAATTCGACCATCGCGGCACACGCCGATGGTATCGACATCTTCACCGAAGCGGTCAAAGGTGCTGGTGGGATCGCCGTCTGTATGACGACGACACTCACCCCGACTGTCTTCACTCCTCGCTTCGTTGCCGATGTCAATGCGCGTGGCCGGAACTATCCTCCGTACGGTGCAATCCAGATCGATGTCAACACCGTTGTCTTCTACAACGCGGTATCACAGGGCGGGGATGCGGCTGTTGATGCAACTGCGGTTGCTGTCGCTGAAGACATGAGCGGCAGCGGCAACGCGTGGGATGATGCAACGTTCGTAGGTGGGGATGTTGCGACGAATCGGCTCGTCGTCACACGCGTGCCGATCGCAGCAGAGGTCACCAAGGGCCTTTTGCACATCGTCTTCCCGTTCACACCAACGATCGACAAGATCAACGTGCAGACAACTGCAACCGGCGCTGTTGTCGCATGGGACGGGAACGCTGCTGTGGATGGCAAGCTTCTGACACTCGACAACACTGGCAACACCGATTGGGCAACGACCGACACAATCACTGTTTTCGCTCGCGGGTAGCCGTCGGTCAGCCGACAATTAAGGTAAGGAAATCGATGGCTGCAAAGAAACGGGGCACTGCGTCAAGGGTAACGGTGAATACTGGCACCGTTGCCAGTGGTGACAGCACTGATTCGTTAGAGACTCTCACTGTTGTATCACTGGACAGTGATCCTGCGGTGGCTGATGATAACGAGTCCGCTGATGCAGAATCGGCTGAGGCCGTGGCTATCAGGCAGGATCTTCCAGTCTGGCCGAAAGTCCAGCGGATGACTGACGCAGAGCTAGAGGGAGAGATACGCGGCTGGTCGATCCCAAGGCTTCCTGACAATCACGGCCTCAGCCGATCTCAACTTGAGCAGTTCCTGATGGCGTTGAATCGACAAGCGTCGATCGATGCTACCCAGCTACCGTCGTGGGACGCGTTCGCAGACAGCGAGGACTAACATGTTCGGTGATCTCGACTATGTGGATGTCACTACTCCTACCGCGGCAGGTGGTGCAGGTGTAGCAACTGGAAATGCTACATCTAGCCGCATTATCGACGGTCAGATCGTCGCCGTGCAGTTGAAGTACATTGACTCTCCACCTGTCACGACCGATGTTGCGGTTGAACTCGTTGACTCGGATGCTGGATTCGCAAACCAGCCAATCGTCACGAAGTCCAACAGCGCAACTGACATCACGCTCTACCCACAAGTGCAAGCCTGTGATACTGATGGTGTAGCGATTACTGGTGCCTACGCGCCCATTGTCGGTCATGGCTACGTCAAGGTTACGATGTCACAGGCAAACAATAACGATCAAGTTCTCGCGCGCATCTGGTTCAAGCGTACGGGCCTGAAGTAACATGCCTGTTTGGGATGCTGAAGCTCTACGTAAGGCTGTAAGGGCGTTGATACAAAACGTCCCTGCGAACGTGTTGCTCGATAGCAATCTCGACGAATACATCGTCATGGGGAAGCGTCGTCTTGACGCCGATGCCCCGCGTGAAATCACAGCTTCGGTCAGCGCCACAAACGCAGCGTACTACGACCTTAGCTCTGTGTTGTCGGGCTGGGAAGATGGTTTTAGCATTGTACGCTCGATCATCTCTCCAGCCCCAGACACAACCGCAGCCGGTGTACTTTCCGAACCAGTATACGCAGACCCGCGTGATTACCGTGTTCTCTCTGTGAGTGGGAATCAGTGGTTGTCGTTTATTGCTGATGAAGCATTCATGGTCGAGTACACAACACGTTGGGCGGTGAAGGATGTTGAGGGTGCTTCGGCAACGACCGTTCCGATCTCCCGGCAAAGTGCATTGACGTATATCGTCACGGCGCTCACGTGCTTTTCACTCGCAACCAAGAGTGCGGGGTCGCTGGATCAGCAACTTCCGGGTGCTGATTTTATCAACTTCCGGTCGAAAGAGCAGGAATATCGCCGAGTTGCGAAAGAGTGGGAATCAAAGTACCTTTCGGAACTTGGACTGGACGCCAACAAGCCCGTGGCTGTTATCGTTCGTGCCGACTATGATGCCAGTCTCACTAGTGGCTCTCCGTATCTGACGCACGGTAATCGCTAATGCCCCTTGCAATACAACGTCCAGCCATACAAACAGCGATCTACAACAAGCTGATTAGTGTTACCGGTGTCGCTAACGTTAGCACCGGTCCAAAAACATCACGTGAAGCTGCTGACTTCTTGGCGAATGCTGTTACTTCTGCTGGCGTCATTCAGCAGTGGACTATTCGCCGTGTAGCGTCGGTGCCTGAGACATCACAATCGGCGCCGGGTGACGTGCCAACGATGCAGGTCAGTTGGAAGCATACGTTTCTGATTGACTTCTACTATGCATATCAGGCAGACGTGTCTGAAGATGCGTTCCAATCGATCATTGATGCTGTCCTGCTTGCGTTCCAATCCCAACGGACACTTGGAGGATTCAGCAACGAGCGTCCACTTGCATTGACTGGGATCGAGGAATACTCCCTTCAAGGTGTAATCGGCTATATAGCACACTTCGAACTCACGCAATGGGACTTCCAAATCCCAGTGGCATTCGAGTGATTGGCCACTTGACATTGGCAATTTCTAGCCTCATAGTAACACTTAGTAGTGTAGAGGTAATGACGTGAAAATCTACTCGACAGTCGCCGATGGCGAGTTCTCCTATCACGGTGGCGTCGTTGAGATCAAGAATCACGAAGCTGACATTGCTGACGATCACGAAGCTGACGTTCTCATCTTCGAGCATTCGAAGTTGTTTGGCTACAAGCCATTTGCAACTGTCCCAGCCGCAAAAGCCGCACCAGAACCAATCAAAGATGCGCCTAGCGCGAAGGGAAGCTAACAGATGCCTCAAGCACTCACCTACCAGCAGATCATCGCGCTTTCGAAAGAGACCAACTGGGGCGATGGTACGGCGACCACGGTCGTCATTCCAGTAACAGAAGGGGCGATTCAGCCACAGGTCACGTCAACATTCGACGAAGGGCGCCGGGGTATTGGTGCTGCCGAATTCGATGTTGTCCGTGATGCCGGTCATGGTGAGATCAACATGAGTGGCTGGGTCTATGCGGATCGCATCGGCCACCTGCTGATGGGCATGCTTGGCGCGGACACCAAGACCGGCACTTCAGATCCGTGGTCTCACGCACTTGCACTCAACGCTGCGCCTCCCAGCTACAACATCGAGGAACGGATCATCTCCGGCGCCAGCGGCGGAATCAAGTGCCCCGGTAGCCGATTTGGCACGCTCAACTTCACCTTCGACACAAACACTGGCGCGCTGACCTACACAGCACAGGCACAAGGCAAGATTCCGGAACTGGCAACAACCACAGATCCGGCTGTTGGCACTGTTAGCAGCCCATTCGAGGGCTGGAAAGCAACAGTCACATCATCTGGTCTCAACGCACGAACTGTCAGTGGTGAGATCAACATGAGCCGCGAGATTCAGGTTGTGCACACCGGTGAGAACTCGCAGCAGCCAACCTCGATTCTTGTCGGTCCACTCAAGATCGAAGGCTCACTGCTGATGATCACTGACTCGCTTGCCGACCTGACTGCGTATCTCGATGGTACGCGCCAGTCGCTGGCAATTGCATTCAGCAAGGGAGCAACGCCGAACCGCAGCATTACGTTTACCATGACGGATGCGTACCTTGCTGCTGCTCCACTCGAATTTGACTACGGTGGAATTGGCGTCTTCAACCGGATTCACTACCGTGGTTTGTACAACGCAACAGACGCCGGTCCGTGCGCTGTGACGTTGCTTAACGGGCAGAACGCAGCGTACTAGGAACAATCAAACAGGAAAGGGATAACCAGCCGCCATGCCTTGGAAAACAGTTACGCTCGAAGTGGGAAAAGACTTGCAGTTGGATCCCCCCAACGAGGAAGCCGTCATCCGTATTGTTCCAGCAGCTTTTATGCCGCAGGAGCACATGAAAGCCGTCATGGAGGCCGTCAAAGCCTTGAATGACGCAAAGCCGGATGACAACGATCCGCTCGCAAGCTTTGTGGTTTTTGAGCATCTTCGTCCAGTCATGCACATCATGGTTGCGTCTTGGTCTCTGCTTGACCCGAGCAGCGAAGAACGAAGGCCGCTGCTCATGGATCAGTTCAAGATGCTTCCACTCGAATTTCTGATGCGTATCGTCAATGGTGTCATGGGGGATACGGGCGAAATCCCTTTAGTGAGCAAGAGTCCGTCCGAGAACTCATCCTCGGATCAAGCAACCGGGCTAACGTCGCCAGCCGAATCGAACGCCTCAGACAAGTCGCAGCGATCAGTGGGGCTACTGACGAGTTTGTCAGCGCCGTTGATCGAGCCCGAGCCAGCGGTGAACTTTCCAGTCTAAATCAGCCGCAAATTCTGATCCCGGATTGGCTAACCAAGGTTCGCGTAATGCAACTCCTAGGGATTACAGAACGCGAATACGAGGAAGAAATGTCTACGGCTATTGTACACAGGATTGCGTTCGTTAACACTGTTGACGACGAAGCGCAAGCACTGAGACAAGGGCAGCACGGTAGACCAACACCCCCGCCGGGATTTGGGAGTAGCGGTGGTAGTATCAATCAAGGTCGATCTGTCAGGGGTGCGTCAACTCCAGCGTGAAATGAACGCACTAAAGGGGAATCTGCGTGCTGAGCGGAGTGCGATGATTCAAGGCTGGAAATCTGCGTTCATGACATCATTCTGGGATGCGTACGCGGGCGAAGTTGCTCCCGGAAATGGTCGTACACTTGCGACTATGTACCGTGGGCAGTTTGTGCGTGGGATAAACGTGCGCGTTGACCCATTTGGGCGATGGATGACCGTCGAGAATTTCTCCGAACACGCTAACGTTGTCGAGGAAGGTACCTCGCCGGGATACACCCCAGACTTTCAAGACATCCGTGAATGGGTAATGGACAAACTCAACGTTGCCGGTGACAGTTACGAGATCGACAAAGTCACGCGACGTGTCATTCGGAACATACAAACACGTGGGCTTGCACCACATCTAGTTATTCAGCGTGCACTGAATCGTCCGGGTTTTGAAGGGCAACTAGCGGTAATTGCTGAACGGGCTTATACTGCTGCTATCGACCGGACATTTGGTAGGTAAACGAGGGGATCAACGGTGGCACAGAGAACCATTACCTTAGTCTTCAATGACAAAGACTCAGAAGCGCAGATGGCGCGGCTCACGCGTCGAATCGATGCTCTGGCTAAGGCATTCACTGGTCTCTCTGCGCTAGCTGCACCGGTTGCTCAGCATATCACGCGTATCACAAACGCCAGTGCGAACGCTGATAACATTACTACGATGGCTAATGCAATCAAAAGCCTTGGTACTGGTGCTGGTCGTGTTCCCGCTATTATTGGCCGTATTGCTGATCAAGTCGCACGCCTTGGGTCGGCGTCGAAGCTAGCACGGCAGGATATTCTCGATGTTGTACAGGGCATACAGACTCTTGTTACCACAGCGCAGTCTGTCACAAGTACTAGTGCTAAGCCGATAACGGGCTTGGTCCGTGGTGCTATACGTGGTGCGTCTGGTGCGCGTAGGCCGATTCGTGGTGGCCCTGCTGTCACTGGTGCAGTAATCGATCAGGCTGGTCAGTCAGCACGTCGTTCATCATCATCGATGCTTGGCTTCGCAACACACAGTGAGCGCGTATCTCGTGCCCTTCTGCATATTCAATCGGCTGCATCTGGTATGATGCTTGCTAACGGCATTTTGAATCGGCAATTGTCACAGGTGTTGATGAACTTCCTGTTCCTTCGGTTCAGTGAGGTCCCGGTCGTTGCTGTTACCGCTCTCCTGTCTCTGACCATGCTTGGTTTGCAGCGGATATTGGTAAAGGTTGGTACTGCTGCAACTGCTGCCGGGATGGCGTTCGAATCCTCTGGCCAGCAGATGGCATCGTTCCTCCAGTCTGCCAAGAAAGCGATGGATATCAAGCTGGAGGCCAGTAAGCTCTCACGCGAAACCGGCATGGCACGTGCTGATCTCGAAAAGACAGCAATGATGCTCGAACGGTTCGGGCTAAATACGCAAGAATACATGACCGGCTTGATGAACATTGCTGCCGGGACCGGTACGGAACTTAAAGCTGTCAGTGACGACTACCTTGCCATTCTCCGCGCGGACGGTGATCAGCAAGCGAACATGGTTAAACAGTTCGTTCGTAACTATGATCTGCCCGCAAAAGCGTATACGAACACGCTTGATATGATGACCGCGGCCAATGAGCGATATAAGGGCGCGGCTGCGCTTGCTGCCGATACAACACAGGGTTGGTGGAATCGTCTTAAGGCATCCGCCGGTTCGTTGATGCAGTCTGTCGGTATCATCATGAACGAGATCATTAAGCCCGTGCTTCAGGGGCTGTTCACGTTCTTCGAAGGTGCGATTCAGGGCTTCAACGAGATGTTCGCGGCTGGTTCCAAATCGGGCAGGCTAAAGGATGCACTCGATAGTCTCAAGAACTCGATGCAGAGACTGCTGCCATACATCACTGAGATGGGACGCATCTTCGGTAAGTTCTTGTATTACGCGGTTATCGGGCTTGCACGGGTTATGAAGGTGTTGTTCGATGTTCTCCGTGGTGGAGCGCGTTGGATCAAAGAGCACAAGGACCTGTTTGTTGGTCTGTGGAACGTCATTAAGGGACTAGCCGGTTACATCTGGGATGGAATTATCAAAGCGTTTGATGGCCTAAAGAAGATCATCAAAGAGCACGTTATTCCGGCGGTACAGGAACTCTGGAAAGCGCTTGATGCGCTGATGCAGCCGCTCAATAATCTCTGGAACTGGATAACGACGAAGATTATCCCAGCACTCGGTGACATGGCTAACGAGCTTGTTAATCTTGGGCGGAACTTTACTAGGATCTGGAGCACTATTGTCACTGGCATGGGACCGCTCTGGGAATCATTGACTCGACTTTACGATGCTCTCGGTGGTGACAAAGGCATCGGTTTTGTTGTTCGCGTTCTCGCAGAGACAATCGTCAACACTCTCATCAATGCCCTCGAAAACCTACTAAACGTGTTCAACACGCTCTTGTTACTTGTTAACCTCAGTCTGATGATCGCGTTCACAGTTCTGACTACAGCGATCAACGTCTTGGCCACGGCAATTGACCTTGCTAAAGATGCCGTCGTTGGCCTCTGGAATGTCCTCAATCGTGTTTGGGATGATCCGTGGGGTATAATTCTTAGTGCAGCAGGGACAGTGGAAAGTGCGATCTGGTTGGTGTGGCAGCGACTGGTTGATATTAAGGATGTTGCTATCGATATGGCCGACGGTGCCGGTGCTGGACTGTTCGATTGGATCAATCGTGCTGCCGGTTACGTCGAGGATGCATTCTGGTGGGCGGGGAAGCGACTGAATGACCTGTACGATCTAGTCCGTAACCCGCCGAATCCTGTTGGCTGGCTGGGATCGCTTCTTGGTGTTGCTGGTGATGCAGTTCGACGACTCGGACGGTTCACTGGTCTAACTGAAACTTTTGGTGGAACGATTCCATCCTATGCGACGATGGGTACGGTACCCGGTAGGCTGGGGACACGGAAGCTTGTGTTGGCAGAAGCTGGTGAGCACTTCCTTGGTGCTCCCGGCTTTGCGAACTCACGTGCTCTATCGTACGGCGGTGGTACGGGTGGAGCGCAAGTCGTAAACATCGCGATTGATATGACCGGCAGTGTGGTAACTGGCAGCAATGCAATGGACGATCTCTCTAACAAGGTTGCTGGTCGCATCGTCGATCGTCTCGGTGCTGGCCGAAAGATGAGCTTCCATCGTGTATAACGCCTTTGAGACCAGACGCTAATGGCTTTCCAGCTTCTTATCAATGGCGTCGATTACACCACGTACTTTAAGCGTGAGTCGCTCTCTATTGTTGAGGCGCTACAGGCTAACGGACAGACCATGTCAGTGACGCTGATCATTAGTGATCAGTCGATTGCTAAACCACTCGGCGGACAGTGTATACAGTTCTATCAGAACGGTGTAATCCAGTTTGCGGGCCGGATTACGACTGTATCAGAGGAACAGCCGGGTCTGCTCAAAGACCTCTGGTACGTGTTAGAGTGTGCAGACTACACAATTGACTTGGACAACGAGCTAATCCAAGAGAAGTTTAACTCACAGATCGCTGGTGAAATCTTTCGGTCGATTATCGGTACAGTCGCTCGTGGCTTCACGTCAGTCAACGTCCTTGATGGTCCGGTCGTCGCTGCCGTCGAGGCTGATCTCGAAACACCCTCATCAATCTTTACTAAGGTTGCCGAGTCGGTTGAGTACCAGTGGTACGTTGACTACAACCGAGATGTCAACTTCTTCTACATACTTGACCGTGCAGCGCCGATCCCAGCAATTAACCTTGATACAGATACAGACACTTACGGAAACTGTTCTGTCATCGAGAACTGGGATCAGGTCAAGAACGTTGTGTACCTGACGGGCGCAAGTGCGAAATCGAGTCTACAAGACACGATTGCTCTAGTCGCCGATGGTGACCAGAAGTTCATCCCGCTGAACTACCCGCCGTGGGACGAAAACAGTGTTTCCATTAACGTTGACGGCGTTCCACAAACACTGAAATTTGATGGCATTGATGGCTCTGCTGGTGACAATCAAGGCGTCGCTGGTGAAGTCTATGTCTGCTATGATAACTGGGGCATTCGCTTCCCTGACAGTCACGCACCGGCGGCTTCCTCCGCGATTGATATCGCCTACAACTACGCCTACGAGCCAGTAATCAAAGTCGAAGATCCGGTTTCGATTGCGCTGATGGCCACACGTGAAAACTATGCGGATGCGCCGTCGAACGGTATACACGAATTCAAGTTTGCAATTCCCGATCTCCGGGTCGAGAGTGAAGATGCGATCTGGGATTACGGTAACCTACTCTTGCAGCGGTATGCGTATCCGGTGTATAAAGTGAAGTGGGAAAGTTGGGTGCAGGGTTGGGCGGCTGGCCAGAACATTCGTGTTTATAGCACAAGCGAGAACCGCGCGTTTGATCAGACCTGTTACATTCACTCAGTCACAAAACAGATACTCAAAGTATCTGAAGGTGTGTTCAAGTTCAAGTACACAATCGAGGCCGCAAACCTCCCATTTCCCGGCTAAAACACGGTAGGTGTAGATCGTGCCACTTGATGGTACCGATAAACTGAATCGACTGCTGAACAACTTCTGGACGGCTGTTTTTGAACAACCCGGACAGAAGAAGCAGAACCGGCCGCTGCGTGATGCACTTACTGTAATCGAAACCGCGACGGTAATTACTGATCCAGACTCGCGTCTGTCCGGAGTGATTCCGCCAGCTTATTACTACGCTGCTGATCTAGTTACACCGACACAAACAGAATTCACATTTGATAGTGGCTACGCGGGTAGTGGCGTAATCAACGGTACGAAGGGGATCCACAGCGCCTACGCACAGACACTTTGTGATGAAACACAGATGTGGTTTTCCGTCTGTCTAAAGCCAACATGGGCGTATAATGCCGCGCCAAGTGCGACTCCGTATGTCTTCTCGTGGTACGACGACGCAAATAATTGGATTGTATGTTACTACGATCAGGCTACGAATAAGTGGACACTGGGTCGTAGAAACGTAACAAACCAAACCGTCGTACAGGTTAACGGATCTCACGCGGCATACGACATTATCGTTCTGACGTTCTACGTGACTGCCACGGAGATCGGCTTGAGTCTTAACGGTGCAGCACCAACGAAGAACACTGGGACGCAATACATTCCAACACTAGCAAGCGCAAACTACCATCTCTGTAACGCCGTTAGCGGTGGCGGTTCACCGATTACTGCAACACTACACTGGTTCGCGATGGGTCTTGGCGTTGTCACTGACTCAGATATCGCGGCACTTGCTACACGGAATCAAGCACTGGGAGCCGGATACATGCCGTTCCTGTTCTACTATCCACCGAGTCTCGGTTTTGATCCAGCACAAGCTGCGACTGGCTGGGAATACTGGCAACTTCCGGATACTGGAATGGACCCGAGACTCTTGTGGGGTGCGCCATTCTCGGCTAATATTGGCACTGTTCCAACAGCCTGCTACGGTGATTGTGTTTATGGATAATCAACTCTCGTTTGAGTCGGCCACGCGTCCGATTGATAGTTACTGCGTTGTTGAGAGCCTCGATGATGAAGGTAACGTCATAGCGGAGGACGTGTTTAAGAACACGATTAGCGTTGCAGGTTATACAGCACTTGCCTCGTTGATGGGCAGCATTGACGGTGCAACGTCGCTTAACTACATCAAAGTCGCAACCGGTGGGCTGGAAGAAAACGCGTCAACAACTCAAGACACAGATAAGGCTCTAAAGTCATCTGGGGCTGACTCGAAGCTGGCGCAGCAGATTACAGCAACAGGCACACGTTCTGTTAAGCGCGTACTTCTGTGGATGAAGCGTGTTGGTTCTGGTGCGGGCACGCTTTCACTCTCGATCCAGACAGATGCTGCCGGTCTACCGAGCGGTACACCGATAACCGACGGAACAGCCACTGCTGTTAACTTCAACACGCTTGGCACAACCTACGATTGGATTGTTTTTGAGTTTGCGACACCACCAAGCTTGAATATCAGTACAGTCTATCACCTTGTACTGGAGTCATCTGGATACACGTATTCTGCTGGGGTTCTTGAGGCAGTTCTTGGTATTGATCAATCGTCTCCGGGTTACACTGGCGGAGAATTAGAGACGTACGATGGTGCAACGTGGACAACACACAGTCCAGCAGCAGATGCCTGTTTTCGTGTCGCAGTCGTCGCGATTAACAGCTACTCAGATGGTACGGCTACAACGAAATCAATTACGAGTCGATCTGCGTCGAGTCAGGTTGGATTTGTGCAACTGCGCCTGATTGCGCTTTTTGCTAACGCGGACGCGGTTGATTATCTCACACAAGCGTTTCTACTGGCCGGTGCCACAATTGTCGCCTATACGACAATTGGTTACAGGAAATCTGCGTCTAGAGGCGTTAACGTCTACTGGCTAATCAAAGTTCCGACGAGTTAGGGGGCAATTCAGTGGCAAATTCGCAGGTTTCATCCTACACACCGATATTGGCGTCCAAAGCCAACGAGATCACGGTGGGTACGACTGCGCCTACAAGCCCGACGACTGGTTGGGTTTGGGTAGACACATCCATCACAGGCAGTGCAGTTTTGAAGACTTGGAATGGTACAAGCTGGGTCGAGTCTTCAAGTAACCTGGCGCTAGCTGCATTTCTTGGAGGTACGTTCTAATGGCAACGACTGCAAAGCTTCTTGCGACTGGATCAGCACCAAACGCGCAGGGCGCACTGACAATCGTTAACGGTGCGAACAACGTCCCGACGGGCAAACATTGGATTGCCAAGGTTGTCGTGTACAACAGTGGTGCAGCGTCACGTACAGTTACGTGTGGCTGGCATAGCAGTAACGCTGCCCTCGTTGTAGGTGATTACCTGATCAACGCTGAAGCACTCGCGAGCAAGGAACGTCGAGAGTTTGGAATCCGGATTATTCCATCCGGTTACTACTTCCGCGCCAGCCAAGGTACAGCAGATGCCGACGTACAGGTTGAGATCATCGGCTACGAGGAGGACAACTAATGCCTGACTATGTAGCCCCGACAATTGTACTTAGCACAGCAGCTAAGATTGGATCGTCGGCATTCGGTCTTCGCTCCGATGCGACCATCGCAGCTTTCGATGCAACTGTACCAGTTACACAGGCGCCGAGTGACGCAGCAGCAGTAGGGTCAGCGGCTTTTGCTGCACGTCGTGATCACAAGCATGGAATGCCGCGCTTCTGGACGGTACAAGCATTCGACACGTCTGAATACAGCACATCGAGCGCGTCGTCTGCAGATCTTGTTACGATAAGTGGCATAAACATTCCAGCTACATCGCCATTACGGATTCAATACCGCTTTCGAACGAGTTTGCCGGGTGCGCAAAGGACTGTCTATTATGGTTTGAAGCTAAACAGCACCACAGTTTCCGATGTAGGTCTAGCAGTTACTGTTGAGCCTTCGTTCAGTACCGGTGCTGGTGGTGTTGTTGATATTTTGCTCCTTCCACGCATTACAAATCATACGTACGGTGGTAGTATTCGTGCTAATGGAGAGCAGCGAGCAACAGGTGCTGCTCCTGTAAGCATTAACAACTTTGTACTTACTGACACAGCAGAGTTTCCGACTGTTGCAATTACATCTCTTGCGATTCGAGGCTTTGTTTCCGTGGCCAGTGCTATCACATCTTATGTTTCGAACATCATAGTTTTAGCGTTGTGACAGCAGGACCACCGAGTTCTAATCCTCACACGTTGCGTCTTTGTTCTGTGCCAACTCAACGTAATGGTCTCTTCGACATGGATGGCAGACTGCAACGACATGTTGATCGGTGTAATCATCATGCGATTCGAGCCATGCTCGCTTGGGGTTCAACAGGAGCATGACGAGAGACACGGGAGAACGGGTCTCAGACACCGCCAGAAGCGTCCTACGCTTCGACACTTCGGCAGGTGCTCTCAGCCCCGGCACGCCGCAGAACGCACATGTCCAGCTTTGACGGTCTAAGGCGCGAATAAACCGTATAGACTGTGTTTTCTGCATCTCCAGCAGCCACATCTTGCAATCGATCTGATTCGGCGTCGAGCAGTAGATCTGATCGTGTCTCCGCGGCTGAAACTCCGTACTACAGACGATGCACCACCGTACGTGGTATTTGTCACGAACCGTTGGCTTTGGTGGGGCTTTAAGATGATCAGGCTTTTTCTGGAAACGCGGCATCAGTCACGCGCTCGCATCATGTACTCGGCACGGATCTTTGTTTGCTCTACGACAAGCTTCACACGTTCTGTCTTGTCGTGACTGATGCCCATGACGCAGATGAGAAGTGTGAGATTGCCAATTATGAACATTGCGAAGATAAGCCACTGGTCCACGTCTATTTAATCCTCTCCGTCCGGCTCTCGCTCGGGCATGTACCGAATAACAGGATCAGGTGTATAGTAAGTCGTTGGGTGCATGACTGGCATGTGTAGTGAGAACGTGCTAGTTAGCTGCTCTGGTTCCAACATCAACACCAGCTTGTTCAGTCTGCGTGCAATCTCGATTTCGGACGCGACACCGTGAGACCGATCCCAGCCATCAATACCAAGAACGATGAGCAGATCACACCGGGAAACCATTAGCTCATCGTAGCTCTGCCAGAACATGAAGTGCTTGGGTAGATCATATGTCGTGGCGAGTGGGTGACAATGAACGATTGGTGAGAAGACGTGAACGCCAAAGCGCATGAGGCACGCAGTGGCGTGTTTTGCTTTCTCAAACCGCGACTCCATAACAATATCAGACGCCGTAGAGTAATCCGTGTATGGCGACGCAAGGTAGACGAGTTGATTGTCGAATATGCTGTCAAGGTTTACCACGGTAACGTCTTCCGAAACATTATCCTGTAGTATGACATGGCCTCGGCGGCTCTATCCTCGATCGTGCCCCAAGGAATGATGTTTCCTGAATAAATGAAGCTTGGCCAGTAACGTTCACTCTCGTGATAGTCGAATTCAACCAAGTGTTTGGTTGGATCATCAGCAAGGCGAATGAAGACGAAGTCGTGTGCTTTGAGCCAATCGTACTCGTTCTGAAAGCGGCAATCGTCAACGGTTACGATCGTGTGTTCACGGCCACCGTATTGTGCTTCAAAGTCGTGGAATCGCCGGGCAAGTTCGTTAATCCAATAGTCAGGGTCTTGTTTGCGGCGCATTACTCCCCACCACTGAAGTACGGGTCGCCATGTCTCTTTCGTCCGTGGATCGACCATCTGCTCCATGTACATTGCAGCGAGTTCTTGACGCGTGAGTGCTTGTGGTAGCCGCTGATTAGCTATTGTGAGCGAAAAGCCCAATGCAACCTCAGAACGGAGAGAGCCGGCAAATGATAGCCGAATCCCTTCAAAGTTGTTGGCGAGATGGACTGCGAGCGTTGACTTGCCGGAACCTTTTGGCCCGATAATTGCAATCTTGATCATGCCCGTACCGCCGAAGTGGTTACATCGATCCATGTAGACTTGCAGCCCACGAAGCCACATTCGTGCAGAGCACCATGATTCAGACCGTACTTGCAAACGCACGTGTCGCTGCTATGTGAATTCGGGTATGATCGAAGTGCAAGACGTGATTCACATCCACTCACGGTGTTAATTCCCGTCTCGTTCATAACTGGGACCGTAGATGGCATTGACGTAGAGTCGTTTGAAGCCCTTTCCAGCTTTGTACGGAAGTTCAAACCCCTGTATTCGTGCAATCTCCTCGATGGCCTTTGTGTCGAGCGTCTTGCGACCAGTAACATCGCTAAGCTTAACAATATGCTGACTAGTAACAATGCGATTCCCGCCGCTATTAGCAAGTTCGAGTTCAATGTTTGCCCTCAGTTCTGTTTGTTCGAGTTCGAGTGCTTTGATGTCATCTCGTAACGCGAGATAGCGTGCTACGGCTTCGTCAAGGCGCTGGACATCGACATCGCCGATAACAACATCTGTAGTCAGACTGTCAAGTTCGAATTCCTGTAGACGTGCGATCACCGGTGGACAGAGATGGGCAAACGGACAGAAGTAGCAGTCTGGGGCTGTTCCGTCCCAGCTAGGATCAGGCATCATGCCCGTGTGCAGCGACGCCGGAATCTTTGCTAGCTCGTCACTTCGCGCTTTGAATGCGACTGGATCAATGTTGACCACATCGAATGCGAATCGTTTCAGGCCGGGTGCGTAAGCGATGACGAGACAGATGGTTGGGCGCTCACACTCGTATGAGTGGATAAGGTCACGGAACCTGTGACTGTTCCAGAGTTCATCGTTGCTGGGGTCAGCGACAGTGTTCAAGTAGTGCTGAATCTGGACCTTGTATTTCTGGAGGAAGACGGTGCCATCGAGACCGTGCTTCTTGAATTGTGTGAAGTCGTCTGGCTTCATCGTCTTGATCTCTGCGAGGACCAGATCACCTGCAAGTAGCAGATTCTGTACGACCTTGGGAACGTTGCGCTTGAACCAGTCTGTGATCTGTGTAGCATCAGCGCCAATGATGCCATCAGGGTGTCCGACCCTGTACGGATCTTGGCAGCCGAGTTCAAGCTGATCATCACCGTCGAAGTAGTAGACAAACCCGTTGTCTCGGAGCCAATCGACGATCATTGGCTCAAGTGCTTTTCCTTGCCGCAATGCAAGGTCGTCACCACGAGACTGTCCGACCGTTCCGATCATCTTGTGGGCAATGGCTAGGTTGCAGCCACCGGCTTCGGACATTCGGATGTAATCACGTGCGGCTGTTTGCAGTAGGTCAGTCATGCTGGTACCAACGCTTCCGACCACGTGTAGCCGCAACTTGTGCCCACGCGTGCACAGACACAACTTTACATCCGCATTTCGCACACGTCTTTACTGATTCAAAAGCTGGAAGACTTAGCATCGTCTGTCCTTAATTGAAACTGGGGTTGGTGCCAAGAGAGCCACCTGTTACTTGACACAGTTGTACTGTACCGCGTTTGCTACATGTTGTCAACACCGTCATCGTCATAGAGATTGCTGCGGTCGGTGGCGCCGGTTACAAACGCGCCGCGTTGTCGATACATGCTGTTGCCATCGAAATGATCGAGATCCGTGTTCCAATTGTGGAACTCTTTCGTCGCGCCGCACCGTGTACAGCGGCCAAGTGACATTGGTCCATCAGGCTCAGCGATCAACCAGTGATGTGCTTGACACACGACCAGTGGTATTGGTAACGCGGATGCGATGTTGACACTGACGGTAGCTGTGACTGCCGGTTGTGGCGTGTAGTAGTCATCAATCGCGGCGAAGTTGACGACTGTTACAGGTTCATATTCCAAGTCAAACACGGATTTACCCTCAAATCCCCGTTTCTGTGCGTCAGCGGCTTAGCGTGGCTCTGGTATCGTTGTTGCCTGTGCTGCATCACGTTTATGATCCGCATAGTCATGTTTCCAGTAAACCGCAACGATCCCTGCACTCTCTAGTAGCATCGAGCACGGCAAACACGGTTCATGTGTACAGTACGCGATTGCCCCACGCGTAGAGTGACCGTGTAACGCTGCCTGTGCAATGGCGTTTGCTTCTGCGTGTACGGTCCGGACGCAGTGGCCATCAACCATGAGACAACCAACACCGACATCGATACAATGCGGCTTTCCCGGTGGTGCACCGTTGTATCCGGTTACGAAGCAGTGGCGGTCTTTGACTAAGGCCACGCCAACCTGTGCACGGTTACACGTGGCCTTAGTCGCTGCGACGGTTGCTATCGCCAAGAAGTAGGTAAGATCATCCGGGCGGCTGTTTAACATGATTACCTTCTTCTAGTGAATGACTGTAGCGAATGACAGTTGTTGCGGTGCCGGAAACGCCGTGAGTGGTACGTACCACTCATTGACGTACGTCGCGACGTTGAATCCGTACTTGGTGTTTGGATCTGGACGGCTGTCACCGTGCGACTGCATCCCACAGTGTTGACAGGTGCCGTGTAGTGGATGCCCTTCTGGGTAGTCTTGGAACGCGTGCGCTTTGGTTGCCATAGGACGCTGATTTGATCCTCTTAGTTTCTTACTAGCTACGCTGCGACTGGTTCGTATTTGTGGAGATCACCCCAGTTTTCTCCATACTCGAAGTCAACCGGGACTGGAACGGCCAGCTTGTACGCTGACCCAAGAATTGGCGGGACGATCGTTGCAAGTGCTTCAAGTTCGGACTTTGGCCCTTCTATCACTAGTTCGTCGTGGACCTGTGCGATCAATCGTGTCTTTAGACCATGTGCGATCAGTGCCTCTTTTACGTTTAGAGTTCCAATTTTGAAGAAATCTGCGGCAGATCCCTGAATCGGCATGTTAATTGCGGCACGTTCTGCCTCAGCGCGATATTTCGGATCGCTTGCGCTGATGTCAGGAATGTAGCGGCGGCGTCCGCTAATTGATTCGACGTAGCCATGCTTGCGACAGAACGCTTTTGTCAGCGTCTGGTAATCTCGTAGCCTCGGATACGCTTGGTAGAACAGTTCGATAAACTCGGCGGCTTCTGCAATGGTAAGCTTGAGTGAAGGTGTTCGCATCAGCAGACCCATTGGCGTCAATCCGTAAAGCACGCCGAAGCCAACAGTCTTTGCAAGATAGCGCATGTTCTTCCATGTGGCCTTGTCTACCTTTGTCTCGTCAGTCTTGTAAATCTTCCTTGCCGTGTTAGAGTGAATATCACCAACAGTTAGCTCATGGATCATGTTCTCGTCATGTGACATGTGAGCAGCTATACGCATCTCGATCTGTGAGAGGTCTGGTGCGTACAAGTAGTTACCTTCTGAAGCGATGAACGCCTTGCGAATTGCCGAACCTTCAACTGGCATCTCGATGTCGTCACGTGTTCGTGCGGGAATGTTCTGTAAGTTAGGGTTACGTGAGGCAAGTCGGCCGGTAACCGCAACTGTTTGTGCAAACTCACCATGAATGCGCCCAGCGTCATCCATCCACTTTGGCAACCCGATGATGTATGTTGTTCGCATCTTCCGCAGTGCACGTACTTGGAGGATGTTCTTTACGAGCGGATTGTCGATGTGCTCCGCAAGACCTACCTTATCTGTTGGGTAGGGTGCATCCTTTTTCTTTGCTGGTGGGATCACATAAGAGTGGTCGCCGCTGTAGAGTGCTTTCTTACACTGCGGAGTCGAGACGGCATTGATCTCGTAACCAATGAGATCGATAATGGCTTCGTTTGCTAACGCCTCGGCGACAATCAATTCGCGATTGGCGTCCTCTAACCGTGTGGGATCGAACAGGAAGCCGTTCTCTTCCATCTCAACGATGATCTCTGTGAAGTCGATCTCTGTTTGGTACAGATGTTCGAGTTTGCGCTCGACTAGGAGATCCCAGAACACACGGTGAAGACGGAGGGAAGCGTCAGCGTCTTGTGCAGCGTACTCAGCAACAAGGTGTGGAACCTCATCTTGAGCCGCACGCAAGTCAACCTGATACTTGCCGTTTCGAGGGTTCTTCCACTTGTATCCCATGTCGTAGAACTTGCTAATTCGGATCATCTCGATTCCGAACATGCGGTGGAAGCCGTCTTTTAGCGAATACGGCTGGTCTCCAAGTAGCCACGCGGCAACCATCGTGTCTTTGTAGCCACGCATCTCGATGCCATAGCCGATGAGGTTATGCCTCTCGAACTTGGCATTTGACACGATCTTGATACGGTTTGGGTCTTCTAGCGCCGCTTTAAGCTGCGGAATTTTCTCGCTGGCTTCGTCGTCTGATTCGAACGGGTAGTAACAACCATTTCCGGGGGTATCACAGACGCTAAGACCGATGATGCGAGCGCGGCGCATATCTTGGTCATTGCCGTATACATCATCTCCATTGCCAGTGTCAGTTTCGAGATCGAATCCGAACTCAGCAGCACTGTTGGCGACGGCAAGAACTTCGGACCAAGTCGCGGTGTTTGTTCTGAATCCAGCAGAGGGGGCTGTGTAGGTTCCACGTTCGGCAACCTCTTTGGCTTTGGTTAAGTCTGCAACGAGCCATCCTTCAAATGCCGTACGGTTACGAGCGACGAATGCTGGATGCACACTTGGAATGATGAACCGCTTCCGGCCACGTATGACGCGTTCGTACACGTTTCCACGGATCTGCGTGATCTTTGAATCTTCGTCGGGAATGAACCACTGGTAGGCTGTATCACCGAGTGCGATGATGACATCGGGGTTAACAGTCTCCAACTCCATGTTGAGCCACGGAGTGCACGCACGAATTTCTACGTCTGTGGCTTTGCGATTACCCGGAGGCCAGCACTTGTTAACATTGGTCCGATAGAGATCGTCGAGATTCCAACCGATCTTTGTACACAGTTCGGCTAGTAACTTACCAGCCGTGCCAACAAACGGCTTACCTAGCCAGTTCTCATCCTTACCCGGTGACTGCGCGACGATCATTACCTTGGAATCGTGCTGTCCGAAGCCGGGTACTACACGAATATGACCGGGCGTGTTAACAAGTGGACAGGCAACACAGCGGTTTAGACCGGGCAGGTTAAGTGGATGAGAAACAGGTGTCGGCACAGTCGTTTACTCTGTAAGCGATTCGGGTTGCTTAGGGAAGCGTGCATTCCGGAGAATCGTCAGGTACTCATGAGCGAACTTGATGTCAAGGTCCGTTTCGCCACTGGTCTGTGTGTTGTGTTGGATCTTAATGATCCTGATCTCTTTTGTCAACTTTGCGGCAGCTATTGTTGACGATGCAAGAGCATCGTCAGTCAAGAAATATGTCCGGTCAGCCTTTGCTCGTCGCAGATCACCGAGCAGAACAGCGATAATTCCTGCTGGCGACAGGAGCCCACCGAGCCACGAGAGCGCCTGTGCCATTCGAGACAGGTACAAACTGTATGGACCGTTGCTGAAATCAATCGGGTCCTGACTATACTGGATCATGTTCCAGTACGGCGGATGGAAGAAGATCATATCGACGCCACGGTCGTCAGTCATTTCTTGGAGCGCGTCTCGCATCTTCTTCTTTGCGATTGGATCGAGAATATCGTAGCCTTGCTTGAGATCGAACGACGCACAGGGAATCCCGAGGTCCTCACAAACCTCAGCCGTCGTGCCTGAGCCGCCCATTGGATCGAACACGCTGTCAGGGCTGTAGGTTTCAATGAGATCCTTGATCAGATACCCAGAGCAATTGCCTCGGTAGGCATAATCACCCCACTTGCCACGATCAGGATAACTAACAACTGTGTGTGTAAATGCCACGCTTAGCTGTCTCCTAACTGGTCTGCGTACTTTGGGTCGTCTGGGTCTGGGAGGAAACCTTCTTCTGTTAGCAACAGATCGCTCGTGTCTTCGTAGATGGCGGAGACAACTGTTGGCACGTCGGTTGGTCTGAACAGGTAAGAATCGCCGTTGACTTCGATGGTAGAGCCAACCAACTCCGCAACCATTCCTTCGTACTCGAAGTCATCGCCATCAAGCGGCCCGCCGTAGAATTTGATTAGCACGGTGCCGTTGCTAGCACTATGTTGGAATGGATTCAAGTGAGTCTTCCCAATCTGGGTTAACCATCGGAAAGTCATCAGTTGATGTTTCTGCTGCTGAGAGCCAATCAAAGACCGTGTGTGCCGTGCCCGGTCCCCAGCCCGGAATCGTCTTAAGCTCCTGCTCAGACAGAAGAGCAATAGTGCGAATGCTGCCAAAGCGATGTAGAGCCTGTTGCGCACGATCTTCTCCTACTGATGGCCAGCACATGAGTGCCTGTACGCGTGAATCTAGCGGTGTCCCGGTTGGCATTGTCACCTTGGGGATCAGGTTCTGCGGCCTAAACGTCTTGTGCTCATCGTATGGCCGTTTCCAATAACGGTACATCTGCACCAAACGTTTTTCAACGCTGCTACCATTTCGACAATAGACGACAATTACTCCATGACACTGTGCCGCGAAAAGGATATCGTTGAGGCGGTCAAATTCGAGAGTGCTGGGGCTACCGGGAAGGAAGACGTGTCCAAACTTATCGCTGGTAACCGTATTGGTGATAAGGAGGATGGAAACGTCGTAGCGTTCGAGCATTCCCGAGAGTTGAAACGCCAATCGGCCGGACGTGACCTTGCCAGCGAGATCTGACGGCGTTGAGCATTCAACACCGATCGTTGGCTCACGCCCTTTCCCGAGCCCTTCCATAAACTGCCCGGTAAACGTGTAGTCGGCAAAGTCTAACCTCTTAGTCTCGATGTTCTCGTGGCCTAGCTGCGACTTGAGCCACGCTAGATATACCGGGTGTTGTCGAGCTTCACGATCATCAACGGTTAGCATCGGCCACGTCTTTCGTATGCATCCACGACTTCTGCTCAATTTGATACATATTCATCGCGTCCTGAAGCTTTCCGAGTAGTCGATAGACATCGTCAAAGCTGTTAAGCACAAGGTTTGTCGCGACCGTGTTCTCGTGTCGTGTCATGATACGAATCACGGGCTTACCCGTATCTGCATCGGTTACAATCTTGACGAATGGGCCGTGTGGTTCTGGGCCGATGTCCTCAGCGACGACAACGGTTGCCGGACGACTTGAAACAACTGTCGTTCGTGAGAGATACTGCCCCATCTCAGTCCTCGCTCTCGCCGTCGGCGTTTGTAGACAGCGCAGTACCAGCGTCTGTGTTTACGTTGCCGATGTCTTCATCTCGGCCACTAATTGCGGCCTGTGCGCCAGCTAACACTTTCTCGGCTTCGGTTCTGTCTGTGACGTTGATCGTTGGCAGACCGGCCCTACGGATACTCTGAAGGTTGTCGTAGAAATCGCGATCGTAAACCTCACTCGCGTAGGTCATCTTGCCGCGATCCTTGAGCACGGTGAACCAACGTACAGTTTTTGCAGAGACGCGCTTGCCACGTTCGTTTAGTTCGACCGGGCGAATCACCCAGAGAAACACAACCGTGGCGACAGCACCGGCGATTGTCGGCGCGCCCTTTGGCTTCAAACCAAGCTGATCGAACAGGGCAAATATCTCTCGGCGTTCCCGTGTGTGAGGCTGCACTTCAGTTGTGTGTTGAACGAAGATCACATTGACGTTGCCGTTCTGTAACAGCCGTCCAACAGTTGCGTTGAAGATAAGGGTAACAAGGTTCCACTCATCTGCCCCGAACGCGCCGAAGCCACTGTGGTTCAGTCCGCGTGCAAAGGCAGCATCTGTGACAACGATCCCTTTCTGCTCAGCCACGCGGCGTTGTGCTTGGTCGTAGAGACGATTGATGACATCGACAATAACCCAGTCGCCTTCCTTTGCCTCTCGGCAGATTGTGCCGATCGTGGCCCCGGCCTCGTCCCATGAGAATGCCGGGTAAGGATAGACGTTGCCGCCATTCTCATAGTAGAGATCGGAGAACTCACAGCCTTCATTGAGGAACGCTGGCATCGTGTCATCCGTGTCAACAACGAAGAACTTTTCAGGCTCCCGACCATTGGTGCGTGCGTCTTCCAGCTTCTTTCGTGCGAGACGAAGATACGCGTAGGTCTTGCCGCTGTTCGCATCACCGCAAAGCTGAATGCGCTCACGGATTGGGCGTAGACGCGGGCGGATCGTGCGGCTCGCTGATAATGCTTCTGAACTGACCGTTACGGCTGATGCCGGGGCTGATCCTGCTGCGACGGCAGCATTGCCGCTTGCCACGACCCTTGGCATGCCCTGTAACGGGTTCGGCCTGATCGGTTGCGGACCACCGCGTCTCGGTTGTACTGGCGTTGCCATCGTGCTTACCCTCGACCTCACTTTAATACCCTGCCATTGATATTACTGACACGGTTGTCATCGCGGCAAGCTCGGGGGCGCCTTTTGGTACTGTTGATCGAGAGGGTAGCACCGATCCAGTCAGAAGGGGGTCCGAGTCTTACCGCGATGACAGCCGGATTAGTAAAGGTGCGCGCCGGGGACGGGCTGTCTGATCCCCGGCGCGCACTTCCGTTTGGCGCTACTTCTTGCTAGTAGTTGCCGCGGCTTCGACCGGAACCTGTCCGACGAGATAGGTTGCTGCCTTGCCAAGCTTCGCGCGAAGCTCGTTGTCGAATCCATAGACCTCTACTGGCACGTTCACAGTGAACGTCTGATCGTTGAAGCCCTCGTACCGGTTCGTCATTCGATGGAATTTGAGACCGATGAGGTCGGTGATTGGGCCGAACAGGAACGCGGTTGCCATCTCGGGATTGCTGCTGACGCCGCACGCCGCGAGGGCTGCAAGCCAGATTCCGTATTTCGACTGCTTCGACGGCTTGGCGCGACGCGGCTTGTTGTCCTTGCCAACGATCATCTTCGGAATCGTGATATATTCCGTCGTGAATTCATTTTCAAGGCCGAGTTCCCCAGCGTTGTCGATACGGTAGTGGATCTCAAGCTGCGGCGACGTGACGAACGTCTCGCCGGGCTTCTTGGTGTTTTCCTTGACTTCACCACCGTGCTGTGACTTGAAGCCGATGATGGTCACATCGATGTCAGCCAATCCGCCTTCCGTCAGATCGTTGACATCGGTAACCATCGTCTCGACGGCTTCTTCAAGGATTGAGTCGTCGATGCCGAAAACAGGCTCCCTGTGTTCCTTCACGTTTGCATCAGGCTGCTGTGACATGTGTCTGTGGTTTCCCTTTCACTTGGTTTTGTTGGACGCTACGGAATGTTGCGTTGGTTGGCGTGCACAAGGCACAAGATCAGATTACTGTAGGCTGTTCATTTTGTCAACGGCTGTGTACTACCCCCTCGGCGTCATTAGTACCGTAGCATGGTTACTACAAGTTGTCAACACGTCATCTGGATTACGTGCTGGTCACTGGGGTTTGTTGATGATGAGCCCGGACAGCATCGCATCCATTACCAGCTTATCCTTGATGTCCGGAAAGCTGTCCCAACCACGGTATACAAGTGCTTTGCGGAACCATACCGGGAAGTGCTCTTTCTGCGACTGGAAGAACCAGCCAAACTGCTCATCAAGGATGATCGTTGGACCATCGTGGTCCTGTGCACGTTTGATTCGCCCTGCTGCCTGAACCAACTGACAGATTGTGTGGTACGGATAGAAGCTCTTGTCAACGTTCTTCCGCTTAACCACTGCAGGATCATCAGTCGGGAGGAACCACAGCTTAGTGATTATCTGCCACTTCGGGACGTAGGGCAGATCAACACCAGTGCTGATTGATTGACCAACAAGCACGTTCGGTTGCTTTGATCGGACAAACGTGTCAAGAATCTGATCTTTTGCGGGGAAGCGACGATAAGGTCCATCTCCGTCGTAGGCGAGGAACCTCTGTTTGGCTCCGGGCCGCATAACTCCGGCAAGAATTGTATCTCGCAACCGAACAGACGGGGCATGGATCATTCCTTTCATGTCTAAGTAGAGATCCATGAAGCGGCCAATGACTGCGTTCACGTACTTGTACTCATTCGCAGTCGTCTTGTACGTCAGCTTCCGTGTCGGGCAGTAGTAAATCCGACTCTTGCTGCGGTCGAACGCTTCCGGTGCACGGATGATCTCAACATCCTCTGGGTCAATGCCTAGTGTGTTCATTAGTAGCTCTGGACCGAGAAACGCAGACATCAACACGATCTTCTCAGTGGCCGCGCCGAGAATGCGCTTGAACGCATGCTTTCCGTAGATCGGTTTCAGCAACACAGCACTGTTGTCCTTCGCGCCGTCTATCACCCACTCTTCATAGGTGTCAGGGTCAATATCGATGAGAACATCAATTCCCTGCTTGACTCGGCGCGTAACGTGAATAGCCTTGATGACTGCGTCAACCTTGTCGTCGTGGCTAATGAATTCAGCGTCAACCGCGTCGGGATCGTCATCAGGGATGAAGTCACCGGCTTCTTCATCATCGCCGGGCAGACTAAGACCGAGCGCCCTCGCCTGTTGCTTAAGCATTGCCAGACGGTTATTGACTGTGTGGCTGTTCTCGTTGCCCCACGTAACCATCTGTTCAACCGAGTAGTCCTTGGTCGGTCGTGGAATTTCCATCTCTTTCAGATCAAGGAACCTGAATTCTTCGACACCGGCCGCCATCAAGATCTGATCCAGTTCGTGTGCTTCATCACAGATGATCCAGTCGGTCTTAGCAAAACTGGACCCACCGACGTTGGTTGTTTCACCAAGCCAGTACGCGTAGTTCTGAATGGTAATTGGCGACGTTGCAGCGATAGCCTTACGTCGGAAGTAGTTACACTCTGGCGTGTCGAGTGGTTGGCCCCTGACCCACATGCCTTTCAGTGAGCACTTAGCACCGATCGTGCATGGAGCCTTATCGGCGGATTTGCCACTAAGGTTACACTCACTGTGTGAACGGCCGACCATCATGGCCAAGCCAATGAAGTCTCGAAGATACTGCTCTTGTAGCTGAATAGTTTGAATGAGAACGATCGCATCCTTGCCGGTAGCACGAGCGGCTGCGGTAGGAATGAGCGATTTCCCAGTTCCGCACTCAGCTTCGAACATCACAATCTTCTTGGTAGATTGTGCAATTTGTTCGGCGAGTTCCCACTGACCTGTACGCCATGTCCAGTTAGGCGGGACAAGCTTCAGATCAGCAAGGTTACGTGGAACTATAGTATCGGTTGTACTTGGTGCGGTCACGTCTGTTCCTTTATAGTTGACTGGACTGGGTTAACCGAGCACATCGAGGTCTGGGGCGTCCTCAATGAATCCTCTATCGATTTTGATGACCTTTCCATCTTCAGGCTTTCGCTCACGAAGGTTAAAGGTGGATATAAGTGACTGAACATATTCATCAACGATGTGGCCGTGGTCGCTCAGGAAGACGAGTGCGGAGGCAATGGTTGGTTCGTCAACAATTGCTTTGATCATCAACCGTTCCCAGAAAGGTGACTGGTGAATTCGACTTAATTCCTGTGCGTTCTCGATCCACTTGTTAATCATATCGGCAGCTTCAGCGTACTCCTGCATACCGACGAGAAGATTAACTGCCTCTGCAACCGCTGACGCCTTCTTGCGTGCGTCAGTAATCGCATTGGACCGGGCTGCAAGTTCACCAGCAGTACGTTCAAGGAAGATTTGTGTTGAGAGAATCGGATCGAGTGGTTCTTCCAGCCGACCTTCACGATTCAAATCTTCCATGATCATGCGAAACTGAAGCATTCCCTGCATGATACACCAACGGAATAGGCTTCCCATCGTTGGCCAAATATCTTTGGGAAGATTCGTACCGGGCAGTTCTCGCATCCGGTTCATCGTTTCTACCCACGACGGTGCGACTCTTGTGTGGACTGGAATGGATTCTTCGCCGTCGTAGCTCGCCGGATAATCGATGAGACGACTTAGTGAATCGGTGTCTGTTGGTAACGCATCGAGCCACTCTTTCTCGTTCCGTGGTATACGGTCTGGCGCTACATCAGTAGGAAGATTGAGTAGATCGTCAAAGTCGTCAGGGGGTGACGGTTTGATCCTACGTTGTGCAGGAGGCTTGTCCAACTCTACCCTCTACGCCACCCTAAAAGTGACAACTTCACTGTAGCATGTTTGCTACAAGTTGTCAACGGACGCTGTTAGATTACAACTACTGGCGCGGCAACGACAAAGTTACTACTGTCGTGGGCTCGTGTCAATGCTACGCAGCGCGATTGCGGCGAATCTCCTCAGCCTCATAGTAAATGCCGAGCCGCGTGATCCAGTGTGACAACGTCGTGTGGAGAATCCCGATTGCATAAGCAGCGTCGGAATCACGCTTGTGCGCGCTGAGAGCATCGAGGATGATGTCTCTGATGTCAGGCGCTTCATCTTTGGTGCTTTTGCGGTTGGCAAGTTCACAGAGACGCATTGCTTTGGTCTTTGGGACGGCTGGCCAGCGGGTAGCGGTGGTCATTTTCCCTATTCCTCATATAGTGCTCTGCCCCCGGACAGAGTCGCGTTCGTTTGTGTCTCTAACCATACCTGTATTGTAACAGTTTGTCAATTGCAATCGTAATAACGTACAGGCTTCTTGACGGTTGGTTAATTACCGTTGTAGAGTCACGCCATGCCCATGCCCAATACGGCTGTGACTAACGTTCCACAGAAGTTTGATCCTGAGAAGCACTGCGGTGCAAAGCAACGTGGCCGTGATGGCGTGTGTCTAATGCTTGCTGGGATGCGGACGGATCACGTCGGCGTCGGGCGCTGTTTTCTGCATGGTGGGTTGACACCTGTCATACACGGCGGGTCGAGTAAGGTCTATCCACGTGCGCCGATCCGTGATCGTATTGAGGAAATCAAGCAAAGCCCAGACCTGCTCAGCCTCGACGACCAGATCGCATATCTCCGTGCGATTATCGAACGGCAAATGGAGGTCTTCTGTGAGCAGATCGAGGGCTTCGATTTTGTAGTCAACAAGCTCAACGAGGCTGAAGCGGAAGGGCGCATTGAGACTGATGGTGCGCCGCTTATCACCGCCGACATGTTCCCAAAGGTGGATACTGCACTGATTGATCAGTTACAAAAGCTGGTCAATGTCGCATATAACATGCGCTTCAGTAAGCGGTTTAGCGTTCCCGTTTCAGAACTTGGGTCAATCATCGCGCAGATTAAGTCTGCGTTCGATGATGTGTGTGCACGATTCAATCTTCCACAAGAAGCTCGTGCAGCTTTTGGTGAGAGATTGATGCAGATCAATATCAGCCGCCCGTTCGATCCTCAACTCGCCCGCGCTGGTGGTGAAGCACGATATATCATTAACGCTGACAAAGAAAACGTAGCATAGTACACGGGCTAAGGGAGACAATTCGATGGCTGCTGCAACAATTCGCGCATCTTACTACGGTGCAAGTGCAGGCGAACCTGCTGGAGTAACGGCAGAAACTGGCATTACGTTCTCGAAGAGTGATGCACAGGTACCGTCTGCGGGTACGTCGCCGGTTAGCATTCCAACCGCAACCGGAACCAACTACTCGTGGATCATGCTGCTGGCGTTCGAGGTCACCGTAACCGGTACTACATCGATCAACAATAGGACGATCAAGTACGCATCGAGCGTTACTTCTGGAAGCGCAGTGTTCTTTGGGAATACCGCGACCTATCGGCAGCCCGCATCCGGTAACAAGCCGACGGATAGCGGATCTGCTGGACCGGCAACGCCAACGCCAGCAGGTGCAAATGCTCCGGGATCGTATACAGCCCTTACTACGAGCGCGCAGCAATGGGACAACACAACCTCAGCCACGTCTTCGACCGGTCGCAAAGGCAACTTCTGCGAACTGGTCTACGGCGTGGATAACAGCTTCGCCGGTGGCGGCGGACAGGAAGCCCTTCCCAATCTTACGATGACCTACGACGAGTTCTAACCATCGTTTACACAGTCTACACAGTCTAGGAGAAAAGGCAATGGGTCAGATTCTTGTTTACCGCGTTGGCAACACCGACGTTGCCTGTGGTCCATGCGGAATGGAGTTTGCCAACGACGCAGAGATCGACACTTCGGCTCTGGCGCCAGTTCTGGACAGTCTTGAATCCGGTGGTGGTGATGGTGCAATCGGTATTTGCGTGCACCACGAACCGATGTTTCTCGCAGCGATCAGTGCGACTGGTCGTGCCTACGCGCCGGTTGCCGTTGGGGAGATCAAGGGGATTATCACCAAGGCTGGCGTTGCTGCGGTAATCCCAGCACTTGACCCACATGTTGCGGCGCACCCAGTCGCGGCTCCAGAGGAATAAAGCCGACAGCTACTGACAGTCTTGTTGCAATTCAATGCAAACCAAACACAGAGAGGCAATCCAATGCAAACAGCCACCGAGTTTCCCCAGACGGTCAGGATCACCGCGGGTCACATCGGCCCAGAATTGTTTAACTGGATCGCTGTGTACTCGGATGGGCGGCAGTGTGCCGAGTGGCTTGAATGGCCCTGTGCACAACCAGACGCAAACCACATCGCAGAAGATCGGCTCGCTGGTGACCGTGGTTACAGTCACTCGTTCGCGTGTCTGTCACTGGACAACTTTGCAGGTTGGATTCTCGTTCCCACTGAACATGGTTTAGTGTCCACCGGAATCAAGAACCACATCCTCATCCCGATGCCTGAACATGGTAGCCCGCGACCAATCTTCATCCGTCGTCGGATTATCAATGACGTTCTTGGTAATCAGCATTACGGTGGATCCATTACCATTGCTGGCTGGCAGCAGACACGCCTTACCGCATATGGGAAACGAAAGAACGTCAAGAGTCTGTTGGCTGTATGGCCGGATGGCCGCATCATGCTTACTGACGACGACAAGAGCATTACGGGATAGCTGTCGTGAATAAGAACGGTAACGGCAGCAACTTTGATAGATCTCTCATACGTGGTGGCGCAGGACGTGAGGTTCTCCCGCGCGGTCCGGAAGTCATCGAATACCCGTGGCAACCACTGGATAATGACGACACGGTTGGCAGCGAGCATCTTCACTGGACAGTTCAGGTGTACGCGAGCCGCGACAAAGATGGACGTTTGAGCGACGTGACACTCATTCATGTCGAAGGGCCAGATGAGGACACGGCGTTGAAGCGAGCAATGCGACAGTTCCAGCGACCGGGCTATGCTTATCGCGTCGCAGATGTCACAGAAGTGTGTCAGTTGGACGAAGCACTGACGCGCACCACACAGGAAACGCGAGGAACTAACCGTGGCTAACGTTGTTGCAATCCAACAGTTTGTTGACGACCTCAACGTCGCTTTGAATGCGCTCATAACGATCCGTGAAGACCTTGCTGCTACGGATCGCCTCTGGCCATCGCTCAACGCTACATCCAAAACTGCAATTCGAACGCAACTTGCCAACGATCTTGTAACAGCAAAAGCAGCCGTTAACGCTCTGGTAGTGCCGTAAGTGTAAGGCCGATTAGGTGTAGGTTGTGGCTGTTCCATCTGGTGTGATCATAGCGTGGCCGAGCACCGCAGCGAGCATTCCGACAGGATGGACGCGCGTGACTGCGCTGGACACCTATCACCCTAAAGCGAGTACAACTGCTGGCAGCACCGGTGGTGGGGCACACACGCATACACAGACGGCACACACTCACAATGAGAGCCACGCACACAGTGGTGGTCTCGGTAATCCTTCGAGCGCGACTAATCTAACTGCAACCGGGTTCAACTACAGTGTTTCCAGTTCGACGACCACGCACTTCACGCCGACTTCGTCTCCAGCGTCTGGATCTAGTGGGTCTGGCGCTACAGGAAGCCAAACCAATACTGTTCCTTATTACACCGTAATTTGGATTCAGTCATCAGGAACTAATGACTACCCAGTTAGCGGCATTGGTTACTGGCATGTCAGTGGTACTGCTCCAACGAACTGGGCGATCTGTGACGGAACAGCGACAACGCCAGATCTTCGAAACAAGTACCTTAAAGGCGCAGCAGCAGCCGGAGACGGTGGTGGTAGTGGAAGTGGTGGACACTCCGGGCACTCCGGTGTTGCGCACACGCACACGCATTCAAATCATACGCATAGTGGCACAACACAGGGTCTCATCAACTCTAGATATGCTGACGGTGTAGCGCCTGCTGTTACCTACCTAACATCAGTGTACAGTGACGATCGCCACTCGTACGGAACATCTGGTAGTAGCGGAGGAAGCGGATCAACAGCGAGTAAAACGCCAACAATAAGTAGCGTTACAGAAGCTAACAACGAACCGCCGTTCTACAAGCTGCATCACATTAAAAAGACCAGCGCCGATGCTGTGGAGCCGGGTAATCTTATTTGTTTGTGGACAGGTGGTGCTGCTCCCTCTGGCTACGTTCTCTGTGATGGAACAAACAGCACCCCGAATCTTAACGGCAATGGATACTTTCTTAAGGGTGCTAACGGCGACGGTGAGCGCGCAACCACTGGTGGTGCTGCTACACACGTTCATGGTACAGTAAGTCACGTTCATGCCAGCGGTTCATGGTCGCACACACACACAAACAGCGGATCTACCGGAGCGCCATCTACCTCTCACACTGCTAACATTACAGGTACTGGCGTTTTGCTCGCCGATATCACACATACGCACACGCAAGGCACAACTGGCGATGTAGATAACACCGTTTATCCTTATGTGTGTGCCGGTGATTCGTCAGCTACCAGCGCTGCTAGTAACGACCCATCCTATTACACTGTTAAGTACATCATGAAGACGGCGCTGACGGTAGGCACACGTACCGTTTCAACCGTTAAGGCTAACCTTGTACTGACGAAAACACGGACTGTTACGACTGTTAAGGCTAACGTCGCAGCGACCAAGACGCGTACGGTGAGCACGGCCAAAGCGAACGTGAGCGCTACCGCTTCACGTACGATTACGCCGGTAAAAGCAAACATTCTTGCAGCAGCCACACGTACGGTCACACCAGTGAAAGCGAACGTGCTTCTAGCTGTTGCGCGTACTGTAACGCCGACCAACGCTAACTTGCTTACGACGATTGCACGTACTGTGTCACCCGTTAGTTCCAACCTGATAAGTATTGGACTGGTCCGAACCGTCACACCTATCAATGCCAATCTCTCTGGGGTACACACGCGCGACACTACGCCGGTTGCTGCTAACGTACTAAAGATCAATACGAGTACTGTCACTTCGGCCAACGCAAACATTCTCGTTACAACCGCACGTACAGTTACATCACTACTCGCTAACGCAATGGCAGTAAACGAACGCACGGTAACTGCTGCTGATGCTAACCTGCTTCAGATAAACACGCGCACAACCACACCTGTTAATTCAAACGTTTCGAGCACTCAGGCACGAACAGTGCCATCGACTGCAAATGTACTAGAAACGCTGGTACGTACAGTCGGTGCAACCAATGCAAACGTTCTCGGTGTAGGAACGCGAACCGTTACGAGCGTCAACGCTAACCTTGTCGGTGCACGATTCGTCACACCAGTTGCTGCTAACCTGCTCCTGACGCTCTCCCGGCCTGTTACTCCCATCAGTGCAAATCTGCTCCTAACACTCAGTCGGATAATCTCGACCATCAACGCGAACTTGTTAACTGGTGGTACGAGAACGATAACGCCGGTTGGCACAAACCTTCAAAGCACGGCTGAACACGTAGTCACGCCGGTTGCGTCCAACCTGATCTCCGAGGGGCTAACACGGACTGTCAATAGTGTTATGGCCAACGTCAATGTAACAACGTCGCGTGTGGTTACATCGGTCAACGCAAACACGCTCATTACGTTTGCGCGGACGATCACGGCTACCTCTGCAAACACGCTCATAGTGGCTATACGAACCGTTACACCTGTTAACGCTAACGTATTAACAACAATGGAGAGAATCGCTACTCCTGTCAGTGTCAATCTGATCAGTGTTAACGAGCGCACTGTGAGCAACGTGCTTGCAAACGTAGTCGTTAGCCTTGTGACTGAGACACGAACCGTCACACCTGCCAATGCTAACGTGCTGATAACGCTAGCACGTACGGCAACGCCAGTGGGCGCAAACCTGCTCAGTGTTGGCACACGTACGCTGACATCCGTGCAGTCAAACATACTGCGAACTGACGTACGGACTGTAACCGCTGCTGCAAATCTCGTGCTGACTAATGAGCGTACAGCGACACCGACCGGCGCTAATCTGCTACTTGCAATCAGCAGGACGATTACCGATGCGGTTGCTAATATACTCAAGACCGACGCACATGCAGTACCGGCAACCGTTAACATTCAGAAGACAACCACTCGTACGGCTGTTTCCGTCAAAGTAAACATCTTCGTTACGGTGTTCCCAACCGTTAGCCTCTCACCCGGTAGCTACGTTGCACTGACTACATTACGAGTTGGCAGCTACACACCTATAATAACCCTCACACCCGGAGAGTATTGATGTCACGCGAAGTTAACATCGAAGCCAAACTGTGGCATGTGGGCGAGGACAAAGTCTTCCGCATCCCAATCGTGGATGTGGACGGTGCGCCGTATCCGTTGACCGGGAAGTCGCTTGAATGGACCATGCGATCTTCATTATCAAGCGCAACCGCAGTGCTGACGAAGACCAACGTTAACAGCGCAGGTATCACGCTCGCTAACTACGATGCGACTGACGACGCGGTAGATATTCACCTGTATGATGGTGATACATACACGTCACCTGACGCCGGTCCTCCACCAGTACCAGAATCAATTCTCATAGCTGCCGGGACGTACTACCATACACTGCGGACGACAGATCCTGGTGATGAGCACGTGCTTGCTGAGGGTACGGTTATCCTGTCGCTTGCGGCTGGCAGGTAAACAGGTATACAGGTATACAGGTATGATTGATGAAGATTTCCGACATCAGCAACTACGACTACGACCACGACATCGGCAACCCTGACGGCTGGGTACAAGGGTTCAAGGACGCCGGTGTCGAGGGCTTCATCGTCGGCTCCCAGTGGATGAGCAAGGCGCTGTGGCAGGTTCAGCGTATCTTGGCTGCTGGGATGCCGGTTATCGCGACGTATGCCGAACCGAACGTTGACACAGCGATCACGCTTGCACAGGTAGCTGGGGCCGACACTGTCTGTCTCGTGTATGAACCGGGCGGCATCCAATCACACGACGATCTGTATGCCGGTGTTGTCGCAGTGCGCGCGGCTGGAATGCAGCCTGTGTTGTACGGCAACATGTACGACATCTTCTGGGCAGCGAGCGATGAACGCTTCCACGACCTTCCGTTGTGGTTCGCGAGCTACTTCAACGATCGTCACATCTTGTCCAGCGTCGATTTCTGGCCGGTCCTGTGGGGCCACCAGTACACATCGACAGAGTTCATTGCGGGCAGAAACCGTGATCTCTCGGAGGTATATGACGTGGGAATGACAGCGGCACAGGAAGAACGATTGGCACGGTGTGAACGCGTACTCGCGGACTGGAGCGGAGTCGGTGAGGTTGAACGCCTTGACGGTCTTGAAGTCAGCCTGTTCAAAAGCATCGGCAACCTCAATGATGCCGTCACTGATGTCGTCAAAGCGATCCAGAATCTCAAGCCGCATGACGGTGTTGGTGATAACGACAAGGCAGCAGTCAAGGCTGCATTGGAGGCAGCAATCACCACACTGGACTCGTTCCCAGAATAGTGAGCAACGGTAACGACGTTGTTGACAGATAACGACGAAACCGAGACAATATACTTGCCACAAAGGAGGCAGAGGAAAGGTTCAATGATCCTGCAACTTGCTCAATTCACGCACGATATCCTCTTCAGACATAGACGGGCACAGCTTCATCGCGGCCTGTTGCTGATGATGGCGGGCCTTGTGCTCTTTATCATTGGTGCTAGTTCGGTGCGGGCTGATGGTCCGACACCGACGCCAGTGCCAGTACCGATCTTGTCGATCGCAAAGGTCGCAGTCACGCCGACTGCGCAGATCGGTGAGTTGATTGGCTTCACCATCCGTGTCAGTAATACTGGAAACCTCGACTCTGGCGCGAATGAAGCCGGGAACGTCACGGTTCAAGATACGCTTCCGTTCCTGCGCGATGTTACGTGGGTCTTGGGCGCATCGACGTTCACGGACTGTCAGATCAACAACAACGTGCTGACCTGTTACTCTACAAACATCGTTCGTCGGCACGTGAACGAAGCTGAGACGGACTTCGTAAACGGCGAGGCTTCAGTTGATGTATGGGCCATCGCGACTGTTTGCGGTACGTACAGCAACAACGCCATCATGATCTACAAGGGTAAGGTGCAAAGTACAGG
>Ga0172368_10000636_pt1 | contig 49597 bp, 46 predicted proteins | sample Lak11m_FD_114540 | JGI IMG/M metagenome (GOLD analysis project Ga0172368, IMG submission 114540) | Freshwater microbial communities from Kabuno Bay, South-Kivu, Congo - kab_022012_11m | ecosystem: Environmental > Aquatic > Freshwater > Lake | place: Democratic Republic of the Congo: South-Kivu... | reverse complement strand
TTCACCGGCAACGCCAATGTCTTTCTGACGCGGGCGCTGCAAAACGGGCTGGTCGAGCGCCTCGCCAGAGGGGTGTACGTCAATGCCTTTCTGAAGAGCCGCCCGGGGATCGAGGAGGCCGCCTGTTTTCTGCGCACACCGTCCTACATCTCCTGTGAATGGGCGCTGAATCGCCACGGCATCCTGCTGCAATCCCCTGTGGTCTGCACGGTGCTGACGCTCAGTACGGCGGTCGGCTCGGCCCGGAACGTTCAATACGGCGGGGCAACGATCGAGTTTTCCCATCTCGCCCCCCGTCTCTTCACCGGTTTCGAAGTCCGGGAAGGCTTCAACCTGGCCCTGCCGGAGAAGGCTCTGCTCGATGCGATCTACCTGCGCAAGGCGATTCCCTTTCGGGACGAGCTCGATATTTCTGTTCTGGATGGAGAGAGGCTGGAGCGAATGGCGAAGGATTTTCCCGGACCGACCCGGAAGCTGCTCCGTGAGCTGATGGATTCCCCGGAATCGAATTGACGGACTTTGAAAAGTGTGTAATATTACAACATATGCCGAAACAAATTAACTGCATCTAAGTATCAGGCAGCAGGTTGAAGGAGGTGGATATATGAACTTTTCGCGAATCACTGTTAATCCACACCAAATGAATGGGGTGCCCTGTATCCGTGGCTTGAGGATTCCAGTGGCAACGATTGTCGCTATGGTGGCGGAAGAGATGAACGACACGGAAATTCTGGCAGCCTATCCGGATCTTGAAAAGGGTGATATCGTTGAATCTCTGCGTTATGCAGCAGAAGCGCTCCGTGAACGCGAATTACCACTGGTAATGCAGGCATGAAGTTTCTGATCGACAATGCCTTGTCTCCGCTGGTAGCAGATGGATTGAAATCCGCGGGATACGATACAGTTCATGTGCGCGATTATGGAATGCAAAGTGCGTCCGATACAGAAATACTGGAATGTGCTCACAATGAAAATCGTGTCATCGTCTCGGCGGACACCGACTTCGGAACATTGCTTGCGGTCCGTGCCGAAATCAAACCATCTTTCATTTTATTCCGGGGCATGACAACTCGTCGACCTGAGAAGCAGATAAAAGTTCTGTTAGCAAATCTACAAGAATTAACAGAAAGCTTGGGAAAGGGTTGTATTGCCGTTTTTGATCAAAACAGAATTCGCGTGCGTAACCTGCCGATTGGGGGTTAACGACACACTCCTCGTCGCTGCACTTGCCCCCAGGACGGCTATATAGGAAAGCCGCTGTTGCCGGTCTCATTCCCCCTTCGTCCACCGCGCAGACTTCCAGCGCCCGCACGATATCCTCGAACAGCCCGGTATCCAGCGCGTTGAACGCCGCGGGACGGTTGAGCCGAAGGACGGCGACCCCCTCCGCCTTTTCGAAGATCAGGTTGTCATACTTCATTTTTTCCTTCCCCCTTCCCCCCTCCGCAAAGGGGGCACAAATTTTCGTTTCGGCGGATCATTTTCTCCTCTCCAGATCCTCCAGAATCTCCGTAGCTTTATTTCGCCGAGACGTCGAGGAACCTCGACGGCAGGTCAAAGGTCTTCCAGCCGTGCAGCTTATTGTTCGATTCCAACAACAACTAATGGGACCGCCGGAACTCCTCTGCCTTGCCTTACAACCCAGTTTTTCCCCCACGACCGGGCACGAAGCAGTTTTGAAAAGGCCGAATTCATTGCAACATGGCTGTTGAGGCCGTGAGTTCAATCTTTTTTTCAAAAATCCCGATCTCATCGTAATCAGGGTTGAATTCCTTCATCAACTCGCGCTTTCTCTCCTTAGCCTTGGAGACATCATAGAATATTTCGGGGTTTTGAATAAATCCCCTCTTTACCAGGCTCAGTATCCAGATCTTCATTTGATTGCACCTCTCGTTCGGTCAAACCAGCAATACACATCCTTGTATTCCAAAAAATTGCAGACTTCACTCAGCCCGCTGAGTTTGAAAGTAGGTCTATTGATCTGGCGAAGAAAAAGCGCACGACGCACTCCATTAGCTATAATACTGAATTTCGGTTTCAAATCCGGTTCTATAAGGTGGAGATCGTTAAATCTAAGAAGGCCAGAGTAAATCGTAGTAGAGTGCTCCACTTCGAACATCGCCGAAAGCTCGCTTGTCCCTCCGAAAGGGAGAATTTGTGGGCTATTCTTCGATTATCCAGCATGATTTCATGATAACAGGATAAAAAAGGGCAGTCAATGTACTCGTGCTGTGCGCATAGGTATAGGGAAAGCAAAAGGCAGGGCCGTTTCCGACCCCGCCTTTTGCTTGGAGCAGGTCCCTATTTCTACTCAACTACAAATGTGGCCGTGGGGAGAGGACTTATTATATACGAACCACCTGGAACCATCTGCACTGTGTATGTTCCCGGCGCGTATCCTTTGACCTGCAGATTGAACTGCCATTTGCCGTCGCTATAAACGAACTGGTTCCCCTCCGTTCCCTGACCGGCATATAGAATGGTTACATCAGCCGCATTCCCTGAATCAGAAGATTGTGAGCTGTACCAAACCTGAATCACCGGCGGGCTGGGAAGAGACGTGACGATATTGCCTGCCGCATCGAGGAGGACGGCCTTGAACGGGATTACCCTGTTTTTCTTCACTTTGACCTTAAGGGGAACGTCGGCCGGCGGCAGGAAGAAACCTGTGCTGCTATACACAGGAATAATGTATCCGGCCCCACTATTTCCAGACAGACCACCATTGGGTATATCAATCCACGCAAATCCGTTCCAGCCACCATAACCCCCAAAGAAATTTGAAACCCATCCGCCGGGAGAGTCTAATGTTCCCAGCGCGTATTTACTGCCGTCCACCACAAACTGATAGCCGCCGCTCCAGGTCGCCCCTTCGCCCAACGTGAAGGTGAACGTGAAAGTCGAGGTAGGATCAACCGCTGTAACGATGTTTCCAAAGTAACTTGTAAATGTACCCGCAGGTTGATCCATAATCATGTAAAGCGGGTTGGCCGGGTTTCCTGCTACTTCTGCACCGCTGGCGTCCCAGAACCAAGCGCTATTGGCGGCAGAATATGGAGATGCCCCAAAAGCACCGTTCGGTGCGCTAACACCCCAGCCAGGTTGAGTAGTCGAACCACCTGTTATCGTGTAAGTACCTCCTGTGACAATGGGCATGACGCGGACAGCCCAGAGCCCCCACTGGTTTGTACTATTGTGAAGCGGCGCACTATTGGCTGCCATGACGCTGATGACATCCGCTGCCGAGAAGGTGATCGTTTCGGCAGTCGCGTTCACGGCGACGAACATAAGAAAAATGCAACCAAGAACTGCCATCATCGTACGTTTTTTCATTTTCCCCCTCCTTTTTATGGATTCGTTTACGTACATTTTGGTACCTCCTTTCCGATTTGCATTTATCAAGTCACTTCTCCCTGAACCTCCTCAAACTCATACGAACTGATCGCCGCGGCGACGCCGATTTTCTGCCCGCTTTTCTCGACCCGGACGATCTCTCCTTTGCATGTCACGCGCACGGGGCGTTTGGGGTCGATGTGTTCGAGGACGAGGGTGAACTCTATGGGCTGGCCGGGGGTAAAGGAGCGATCCGTCTCGAAGAAGATCCCCGAGCCGCTGAAATCGCGCGTGACGCCTTTGCCGGATGCAAGCTCCACGGGAAGCTTGCCTTGGTAGCGTTGAGCCCCTCGCTGCTCAGACCCTTTCACGATCCATCCTCCGGCGTTTAGCCCTTGTATAGATTCGTGATTTGGAAAACGCCATATGGAGGGGAATTTATTTTTCTACATCCGCGGGTGTACTTTTCTATACCTCTGAGTTTAGAAGGCAGGATGTTTTAGGGCAACGGCGGCTTGGCTTGATAAGCGCGACAAAGGGGGTATCGGGAATGACGATCGTTTGGTTCGGGAGGGAAAATCAGACGAGTCCTTTTTCCCGGGAGTAGCTTTGAAGAGCCCGGCGGCCGTTCAGTTGCAGCTTTTCATAGATGTTATGCAGGTGGACCTTGACCGTGCCCTCGCTGATGAAGAGCTTCTCGCCGATCTGGCCGTTGTCGAGTCCCTGGGTCACCAGCCACAGGATGCTGGTCTCCCGGGGCGTCAGCAGGGATGCGATCTCGCGGGCGCCGGCTTCCCGCCGCAGCAATTTCTCGAAGGACAGGGTGGCCGCCCGCCGTTCGATCCATTGCTCGCCGGCATGCACCTTGCGGACGCACTGGACCAGAAGCCGGGGGTCCATCTCTTTGAGGACGATGCCCTTGACGCCCGTCCGCACCGCTTCGAGGAGCTGATCCTCTTCGATTTCCTCCGTGAAGAACACCACCCGGGTGGGGAGTTTCTCGGCCAGCAGCTCCTTGGTGATCGCCAGGCCGTCCTTGCCGGGCATGCGAATGGCCATGATGAGGACGTCGGGCCGGTGGCGGCGCACGGCCTCCAGGCAATCAACGGCGTCGGTGCACCGCGCCGGCGGGGATGAAGTAGGTTTCCAGCGCGGACAGGACGCGCCGCTCTTTCCCGATGAACATCTCGATCCGGCCTTCGATCACGATGCCGCACTGCTCGAAGGGGTGCCGGTGGCCGGCGTCCTCCCTGCCCGGGCCGATCTCCAGGCAGGCCATGATGAGCCTGTCGCCGAGCTCCGCTACGCTTTTGATCCCCGGACGGAACTCCTGCAGGTCTATCTTGCTTGCATCATTCCAGAATCCCATGGTGGCTCCTTTCACCCTTCCCTTCACCCTCACCCTGGCCCTCCCCCCTCAAGGGGGAGGGAATGAGGAGAGGGAATTTTCATCATTTCTTGTGACGGCAGACCGTCATAAGAGTTTCGTAGGAAATTCTGCCACGGTGCTAAGAAAATTTTTTATGGTGTTGGTTATGTATTTATTCTTATGATGGATCGCAAAGAAGGTTCGATATAGTTTTTCATCGGTAACGCGCAGTACTTTTAATCGTCCTTCTTCAACATCTCTTCTCGCAACATGGCTTGAAATAATCGATATTCCCAGCCCCGCTGCTACTACGCTTTTCTGTGCCTCATTGTCTCCGATTTCCATCACCGCACGAAGCAATATTCCTTTTCTTTTTATAAGATTATCTATTATTTGCCGTGTCCCGGATCCTTTCTCACAGAGGATGAAAGGTTGATCCCTCATCTGATCTAAACGGACTTCTTTCATTTTTGCGAAAGGATGGGAAGGTGGAACGATAATCACGAGTTCTTCATCCCAGAGCCGTTTTATAGCGATACTTTCATGGGATATTGCTTTTCCAATAAAACCGAGATCAGCTTTAAAAGAGACAATGTTCTCTATGACATTCTCCTGAAAATCTCCCATTAGTTGAATTTCAATATTTGAATAGGTATTCCGAAAACGTTCAATTATGGAAGGCAAGTAATAGGACACCAGTGTAGGAATTGCGCTGATCTTGATATGGCCGTACTTCATCCCTCTTGTGTTTTCAACAGCGCTTTCCGCTTCCTTGATCAGGTTAAGGCTTTTTTCTACATAGGCATAAAGAATGTTCCCAGCATCGGTGAGTTCGATCCGTCTCCTCCCGGATCGTTCAAACAATTTTGTCTTGTACGCGTCTTCGAGGATTTTTACCTGTGTGCTGACTGAGGGTTGGGTAAGACATAGAACCTCGGCAGCCTTTGAAAAGCTCCGGTGTTTTGCTACATGGTAAAAAACATACAACTGATGGAGATACATCGGCTTCCTCACATAATGCGTCTTTATATAAATTAAATTAATATATCATATATAATTATTCAATTTGACGTCAATAAAAAAGATCCATATGAATATTTGCAAGGGATATCCGGATATCTTCTTCATCAAGCACGTCGAAATTAAGAAATTCAGATGAAAGGAATTCAACACATGAAAGTATTTTGTCTAGGCGGAGCGGGAAAGATTTCGCGTGAGTCGGTTTATGATCTTGTCCAGTTTTCCGACTTCAAACGGATCACAATCGGTGACTTCAATGAAAAAGCCGGTCAGGAAGTGGTTGCCTGGTTGAACGATCCCCGCGTGGATTTCAGAAAGATCGATATAAATGATGAAGCCGCCACGGTAAGCATCATGCGTGACTATGATATCGCCATGGATGGTACAACCATTTCTCTTAACGATCGCTCCACAGCCTGCATAGCTGAGGCGGGTATCCACGGAATCAATTTGAATGGTTTTGGCGAAGAATACAAATACGATTCCATTTTTAAAAGCTTTGGGAAAGTGCATGTGCCGGGCTTCGGCATGACGCCAGGGATTACGGATATGATGGCACGGTATGCCATCGATCGCTTAGATGCGGTTGAAACTATCCGGATCAGCCACGGAGCTTTTCGGCCCATTGCTTTTTCCGCTTCTATTACAGAGACGACAACAACAGAATATGATCCCAACTTTCCGAACCGTGTGGTTTATGAAAACGGTGCGTTTGTTCAAGTGCCGCCTTTTGCCAGGCCTCTGGATGTGAAACTGCCGGAACCCTATGGAACCCTCACGCAATACATCATCCCCCACTCGGAGACGAAAACGGTTGCGGCCTATCTGGATGCAGTCGGAAAGCCGGCAAAGTTGATCGAAGTCCGGGGAACTTGGCCTCCCAAGAACATGCAACTCGTTCGGGCTCTCTATGACTGGGGAATTCTGCGCAATGATAAAATCAATATAGACGGGATAAACGTGGGCGTCATGGATGCTGTGTCTGCCTATCTGATGCAATACCCAGTTGGACAAACCACAGAGCTTTATGGCTACGCCCTTCATGTGGATGTTACGGGAACCAAAGATGGTCAAAAATTAAGGCATATACTGACACACACTCATCCATCTTCGGATGGTTCCGTCCCAGGGTGGGAAAATCTTCGTGCTTATACCCGTTGTGTCGGGATCCCTATGGGGATTGCAACGCAGTTTATTGTCAAAGGGAAGGTCAAGGAGTCCGGGGTTATTATGCCGGAGTTTGCCTTTAATCCGACGGAAATATTCCAAGAACTTGAAAAACGGCAAATATTTGTGCACGTAACAGCGGAGAAAATTTGAAATAAATTCAACTTATAGGCAATAAGATTTTGCCGCCGGTCATAAAGGGTGACCTCAAAATGAAACATTTTAAATAGAGAAAAAGGAGGACATTATGAAAAGAAAAAGCTTGGTTTTCATGTGCATGGTTGCTGTTTTTTCATGTTGTCTTTTGATTCCAAACGCTTCCGCGGAATCTCTCAATGCTTACATGGGGTTGTCCCCGGACGGCAACAAGGAAATGGTGAACATCATTAAGCAGAAGACAGGGATCGACATTAAACAGACCTTTCAGTCCTATGGGGAAATTGAGGCCAGGGTAAAGGCGGAAGCACCGAACTTCAACGCCGACATCTGTATCGGAGTAGGTTCTTCTCTTGCCTTTACCGCCAAAAAGAACGGCTGGGCTTATAATTACAATTCTCCTGGTTGGAACGGCGTCAGCAAGGCATTCGTTGATTCAGAAGGATTTTGGTACAGTATAGGCAATTTCTCATTCGTTGTCATCGGGAACAAGGACAGATTGAACAAGGTTGGTTATGATATGCCAGAAAGCTGGAAGGATCTTTTGGATCCCAAGTGGAAGGGAGAAATTGTTATGCCTTCTCCGTTAACCTCTGGGGGTGCCAACCTGATGCGGTATACATTTCTGTCACTTTACGGTGAAAACGCGGGATGGAAATATTTAGAGGCACTGGATAAGAATATCCATCACTATACGAGAAGTGGTTCGGGTCCTGCAAATCTCGTTGCACGCGGTGAATTTATGCTCGGGCTTACCGGGGATGAAAACGTTTCTGGACTTATTGCACAAGGGTATCCTGTGACTTGGACGATCCCCAAGGAAGGCACGGGCTATGACGGTATCTTTGCCTTCATTCTCAAAGGAACCAAGAAACTGGACCTTGCCAGGAAAGTGATCGATGCTCTGGGCAGTTCTGAAGTGAGTCAGGTTGTGGGAAAGATGGGATGTGTGACTCCTCGTCCTTCAGAGAGTGCTTTATACGGGAAAAACGTTCCAAAATACATGGATATTGACTTGGTTTGGGCTGCTGAAAACAAAGCCAGATGGAACGATATCTGGAAAACGAGATTTAGAGAGGGGCAAAAATAGAGTCGATTGAGGTTAACTTCAGATCATTTATACTTTATGGTATCGGCGCCACAGCGATCCTTGGAGGAATCGACATGCTTACCAGGGGGCGGTTTCATTGAGGAAGAGCTAAAAAACCAGCGTCGCTACGCTCTGACCAGGGGTGGCGGAATCAATTGGAACACCCTGGCGACTTGGATCGGAACAGGGTGGCGGATTCCTTCGGAATCGAGTGGCGGAATCAGTGGAATACGCAATTGGGGTCGTCACTGTGTATTTCTTTACCAAGGTGAATCCCGAGTGGAACAACACATAACGCTTTCAGGGGGGGGCATGGCCATCCAGGATATATCCGATGCCGTTCTCGGGTTCGAGGGAGACCGGGTCGCGGCTTTGGTGGCAGAGGAGTTGGAGAGAAAAACCGACCTTTCCCGGATTCTCAACGAGGGGCTCATCCGGGCGATGGACGAGGTGGGAAGGCGTTTTGCGGCAGGGGACTACTATCTACCCGAGATGCTTCAGGCCGCGAGGGCGATGAAGGCGGGGATGGAGGTTCTCCGGCCACATATCGCATCGGGGACGGGGGAGAAAAAAGGAACCATCGTGATCGCCACCGTCAAAGGAGATCTCCACGACATCGGGAAAAACCTCGTTGCGATGATGCTCGAGGGCGCGGGTTTCGAGGTGATCAATCTCGGGGTGGACGTGGATGCGGAGGGTTTTCTCCGCGCTGCGGAAGGGCACGAGGCAGACATCGTCTGCATGTCGGCCCTGCTTACCACCACGATGCCCGCGATGGCCGAAACGGTTATAGTTCTTCGGGAGAAGCGTCCCCGAACCCGGACGATGGTGGGCGGCGCGCCGGTTAGCCGCGCTTTCGCAGAACAGATCGGAGCGACCGCCTACAGTGCCGACGCTCCGGGGGCGGTCGAGGAGGCCCGCCGGATCATGGCCATCCGAATAAATAACACACAATAAAAGGGAATTGAGACACAGGTAGTCTTGGGAGAGGGGTAATTATGGATTCAAGAGGGCGTATTTTTAACGCTTTAGAAAGAAAAGAGCCCGATCGGGTCCCTCTGCTGGAATGGTCTGTTGATAGCCGTGTTATCAATACCATTTATCCAGGTGCATCATATTTCGATTTTTTAGAATGGATCGATTTGGATGCTGTCATGTTAGGATATATGACTTCATTATCAGGCCAACCCAAAGATGTTCAGAAAGAATACAAATTCAAAGATAAATGGGGTGTTACCCGTGTTTATACCGGGGAGGCCATCGCCTATCCAATCGAGGGGGTCATCAATTCCGAGGAAGATCTAAAATCTTATATCCCACCGGATCCAAATGCGCCTGATGCCTTGGGCCTGTTTCCAGGGCTCGTTAAGAAATTTAAAGGGATAAAAGCAATAATTTGGGAAAATAGGGATGTTTTCAGTAATCCTCGCTATCTCAGAGGAACTGAAAATCTTCTCCTCGATTTTTATTCAAATCCAAGTTTTGCCCATGAAATTATAGAGATGGCATTGAGCTACGAGGTTGAATTTGTCCGGAGAGCCATAAAAGCGGGTGCCGAAATAGTCATGCTCGGAGACGATTATGCTTATAATTCCGGGCCAATGATCTCTCCAAAACATTTCACGGAATTTTTGCTGCCGGGACTGAAAAAAATGGTTTCTGTCGTTCATGAGGAAGGGGCTTACTGTATCAAGCATACGGATGGCAATATTATGAAAATTCTGGATATGATTATAGAAACTGGCATTGATGGACTAAACCCCATTGATCCGATTTCCGGAATGGATATTGCCGAGGTGAAGAAAAAATATGGTGATAAGGTTTGCATCATTGGAAACATAGACTGTGGAGACCTACTGACGAACGGCACTCAACAACAGGTGATAGAAGCCGTAAAAACCTGTATCTCAAAAACCTCCCGAGGAGGCGGACATATCATATCTTCCAGCAACAGCATCCACTCGGGCGTAAAACCTGAAAATTTTCTTGCATTAATAGAAGCGACAAAGAATTATGGAAAGTACCCATTGAGGTTATAAAAACAGCTTCTTCTGTGGCAGGATTCAACCTCTGTATATGATCATCGCCGGTCTTATTTCCCCTCGAAGACGGGCTTCATTTCCCATTCAGCGCAGCGAACAGCTACATGGTCGAAAAATGTACAGCGCGCGGAGGGAGCATGATTTTCAAAGGTCTCCAGACGTATAGCATCGTCAGCCCTGTTTCGCCGAGACGTCCAGGATCCTGACGGGCGTCTCGAAGGTCTTCCAGCCGTGCAGCTTGTCGGCGGGGATGAAGTAGGTTTCCAGCGCGGACAGGACGCGCCGCTTTTCCCCGATGAACATCTCGATCCGGCCTTCGATCACGATCCCGCATTGCTCGAAGGGGTGGCGGTGGCCGGCGTCCTCCCTGCCCGGGCCGATCTCCAGGCAGGCCATGATGAGCCTGTCGCCGAGCTCCGCGACACTTTTGATCCCCGGCCGGAAATCCTGCAGATCAAGTCTGCTTGCGTCATTCCAGAATCCCATGGTGGCTCCCCCTATTCCAGGCCGTACTTTTTGACAGCAATTTCCCTCATCCGGAATTTCTGGACCTTCCCCAGGGGGGTCATCGGGAACTCCGTCACGAAATCGATGTAGCGGGGCAGGTGGGTCTCGGGGAGCCGCTCACGGCAGTAACGGAGGATTTCCTCCTCGCCGGCCGGCTGCCCCTCCTCGAGTTTGATCCAGACTGCGACGTCCTCCCCGCGCTCCCTGCTGGGAACGCCGAAGCACTGGACGTTGGCTACCTTGGGATGGCCGAAGAGGATCTCCTCGATCTCGGTGGGATAGATCGTCTCGCCCGCCCGGACGATCACCTCCTTCAGCCTTCCCGTCACCCTGACGTAGCCGCTCGCGTCCATGGTTCCGAGGTCCCCCGTGTGGAGCCAGCCCTCGGGATCGACGGCATTGGCGGTGGCCGCGGGCATCTTGTAGTAGCCCTTCATGTTGAAGCCGCGCGCGCAGATCTCGCCGATGGCGCTCGGCGGGACCTCCCGGCCGCTCTGGGGATCGATCAGCTTCACCTCCACGTTGGGAAGGACGCGGCCCACGGTGGACACCCGCAATTCCAGCGGATCGTCGGGACGGGTCATGGTGGCCCAGGAGGAGGATTCCGTCTGGCCGTAGCCGATGACGATCTCCCTTGCCCCCATCTCGTCCACGATCCGCTTCATCACCTCCATGGGACAGGGCGCCCCGCCCATGATCCCGGTCCGCAGGGACTTCAGATCGAAACTTCGATATTCGGGGTCCTCCATCATGGCGATGAAGGCGTTGGGGGAGCCGTAAACCGCGGTGCAGCGCTCCCGCGCGATCCCCTCCAGGATCCGCCTGGGGTCAAACGCCTGCGAGGGGATGACCAGGGCGGCCCCCTTGGCAACCGCGGCCAGGGTGACGCAGATGCAGCCGAACATGTGGGAAAAGGGGACGGAGAGGCAGAGCCTGTCCGCGTGGGTCAATCTCTGGTTTTCTGCGCTGGCCAGCGTGGTGTTGACGATCCCGAAGTGGGTGGACATCACCCCCTTGGGGGCGCCGGTGGTCCCGGAGGTGTAGAGGAGCGTGACGACATCGTCCTCGCGGCAGGCCGCCTGCCGGTCGGTAAGCAGGCTGTCGGGAACGTCGTCCCCGCTCGCGAGGATATCCCGCCAGCCGAGGAAGCCCGCGGGAACGTCCTCTGCAATCGCGATCAGGCGTTTCAGCTCCGGGAGGGAGGGGCAGGCAAGATTCCCCGGCGTCGAGGAGGCCGCCTCCGGGCAGAGCCGGCGGACCGTAGCGATATATCCCGCGCCCGGCAGGGCGGGCACGATGAGGGAGCGGGAGTCGGACTGCCTGAGGAGGTACTCGAGCTGCTGGGGCTGGGCGTTTGCATCGACGTTCACGAGGACGGCGCCGATCCTGGCCAGGGCGAATTCGGTGACGACCGCCTCGGAGAGATTCGGCGACCAGAGGGCGAGGCGCTCTCCCCGCCCGATGCCCAGTTTGATGAACCCTTTGGCCAGGCGGCCGGCGGCCGCGGAAAGTTCCCTATAGGTATATCTCAGACCCGCGGGGATGTCGATGAGCGCCTCCCGGTCGGGAAACCGCCGGGCCGCCTCATCCAAAAGACTGCCGACGGTGGTTCTCAGCAATTCGCCCATGCTCGCCTCCGACTATTCATGACTTCCTCAGTTTTTGCGAGACGATCACCAGCGCGCACAGGACGATTCCGGCCACGTCGAAGAGCTGCTTGGGATACACCAGCAAAAGCCCCGCCGCGATCAGCATCCAGCGCTCGACGGAGGTCGTCTTCTTGAACAGCCAGTTCTGCATGCCGCCGGCGAGCGCCCCGATCCCGAGCATCGCCGTGACGCTCACGATAGCGATCTCGCCCCAGTTTGCGCTGGCCAGGTTCTTGAACGATCCCATCAAAAGCAGGCCCTGGCCGGAGCTGTCCAGGACGAACATGAAGGGCACCAGGAACGCCGGCATGGTGTACTTCCAGGACTGGAGCGTCGTCTTGTAGGGATCGCCGCCCGTGATCGCGGCCGCGGCGAACGGGGAAAGGGCGGTGGGAGGCGACACCTCGGAGAGCACCGCGTAGTAGAAGATGAACATGTGCGCCGCGAAATCGGGGACGCCGAGCTGGATGAGCGCGGGCGCCGCGATGACCGCGCAGATGATGTAGCTTGCCGTCACCGGCACGGCGAGGCCGACGATCCATACGATGCCCGAGGTGAATATCGCGGTGAGCAGGAGTTTGAGGTCCTTCAGGAGGGCGGGCGTATCCGCGGCGCCGAACAGGACGAAGAGATCGGCCAGCAGGCGGCTTCCCGAATCGGAATAGTTGAGCACGATCGAACTGAATTTGAGCCCGAGGCCCGTGAGCGTGACGACGCCCACGATGATCCCCGCGGCGGCGCAGGTGGCCGCGACGTTGAGCATGCCGACCGAGCCTCCCTCGAGCGCATTGACGAGCCTCGACTGCAACAGACCCCTGAGGACCGGCTCACGGCCGCGGAAAAAGTCATGGGAGATCAGCGCGCAGTCGCGGTGGAGAAAGCTCGTCGCAAAAGCCACGACGGTCGCCCAGAACACCGCCATGATCGGCGAGTAGCCGATCAGCATGAAGAAGATGATCGAAACCAGCGACAGGAAGTGAAAGCCGTAGTTGCGGGTCAGATACCAGAGTTTCTGCTGCTTCTCCGGAGGCGCCCCGTGCATGCCGAATTTGCGCGAATCGATCTCGACCATCAGGAAGATCGCAAAGTAGTACAGGATGGTGGGGATCGTCGCCATCAGGATGACGTCGAGGTAGGAGATCTTGAGGAATTCGGCGATCAGGAAGGCCGCGGCGCCCAGCACCGGCGGCGAAAGGATCGCGCCCAGCCCGCCGGCGGCGAGCAGGCCGCCCGCTGCGTTCTTGCCGTAGCCCGCCTTGGCGAGCATCGGATAGGCGACCGAGCCCAGCGTCACCGTGGTGGCGACCCCGGAACCGGACGGCCCGCCGAGCAGAAACGAGGACAGGACCACGGTGCGCCCGGCGCTGCTGTGCTTGCCGCCCATCGCCGCGAAGGAGAAGTCGATGAAAAACTTGCCGGCGCCGGAAAACTGGAGGAACGCGCCGTAGATCGTAAACAGGATGATCAGCGACGAGGAGACATCCACGGCCACGCCGAAGATGCCCTCGAGCGTCATGTACATGTGGCCGGTGAGCCGCGAGATGTCGTAGCCGCGGTGCGTCCAGGGCTCCGGCAGATGCGGCCCGATCATCGCGTAGACGATGAACAGCACCACGACGAAGGGCATGACCCAGCCCGAAGTCCGGCGCGCCGCTTCGAGGATCAGCACGATCAGCGCCACGCCGAGAACCTGGTCCAGCAGGAACGGATCAGTCGCCCGATCGCCGAACTCGTCCCCCGCATGGATCATGTAGGCGATGATCGCCACGCCGAGGAGGGCGGCGATAACGTCCCACCACCTGATGCGGTGGCGGAAACGCGGCAGCACGGGGAATAAAAGAAACGTCAGGAACAGGACAAAGCCCACGTGCACCGGGCGCAAAACCTGCGCCGAGACTATGGAATACGCCGCATAGAGGTGAAACAGCGACATGGCCACGGCGACAGCCGTAAGGAAGGCCGCCAGCCGGCCGCCCAGCCTGTGGGTCGCCCCCTCTTCCTCTTCGATGAACTCCTCGGCCTTCTTCAGGGCCTCTTCGCTGATGACGACTTCTTCCGCCGGCTCTTTAAAATTCTCCTCCATCGCACCCGCCTTTGTTCGGAACTGCCGCGGCTCCGGTATGATTGACGACTTCGTAAAAAACCGTTTCCCCTCCCTTGCGGGGAGGGGACGGAGGGAAGGGCGATTTAAGGCTTTTTACGTGTCGGTCATGATTCGCCCCGCCCCCGCCCTCCTCGGGGAAGGGCGGGGGTGAGGGACGATCGTCTGTCATTGCAGTGGTGGTCTTGCTTCCCGCCGCTACTTCAGTTTGATCCCCTTCTCCGCGAAATACTTGATCGCGCCGGGGTGGTACGGGATCGGCGAGTGGTTGTTGGTCTGGTACTTGTAATCGAAATTCATCGCTTCCTTGTGAACGTTCACCAGATCGGCCTTCCGGTCGAACATCGTCTTGACTATGTTGTAGGCGACCTGATCTTTCATGTTTTCGTGCACGATGAGGATGTTCCACACGGTCGCGACGTGATTGGGGGCGTCCTGCCCGGGGTAGCTTTTCGCCGGGATCACGTCCTGGACGTACAGAGGCCCGTATTTCCTGTTCATCGCGTCTACGACCTCCGCATGGTCGATCATCTGGATCTTCACTCCGGGGGTCGCACCGAGATCGGTGATGGCGGCCGTCGGAATTCCCCCGACCCAGAAGAAGGCGTCGATCTTTCCGTCCTTGACGGCATTGACCGATTCGGCAACGCCGAGTCTTTCGCGCTTCATATCCTTGTCCTTGTCGAGACCGGCCGCTTCGATAACCCTGAAGGCCATGACCTCGGTGGCGCTGCCCGGCGAACCCGTTGACACGCGCTTCCCCTTGAGATCAGCCATCTTCTTGATCCCGGTGCCCTCGATCGTCACCACGTGCTTGCGATTCGGATAGAGCACCATCAGCGTGCGGATGGGGATTTTGCCGCTCTTGAACTTGTCCTCGCCCCGGAGGGCATCCAGGGCCGCGTCCACCATCGAAAGCCCGACTTCCGACTTGCCCGTGCCGATCAACTGCAGGTTTGCGACCGAGCCGCCGGTCACTTCCGCCGTTGCCTGCATCCCGGGCACGTACTTGGACAGCACATTGGCCATGCCGCCCCCCAACGGGTAATAAACGCCGCCGGTGCCGCCGGTGCCGATCGAAATGTTGATCTTCTCCTGCGCCGGGGCGATGCCCGCCAGCAACGCAAAAAACAGTACCGCCATGATCCCTGTCGCTCGCTTCATGTTTCCCTCCTTGTATCCTGCGTTTTGTCTTTCTTGAACCCCGGTTGGGTTCAAATGATGGAACCGTTATGCGACCAATAACCTGTTATGCGAGAATAACACGTAACGCAGATTGTCCGCGCAAGTCAACAATTTTCTGTCGCCGAAATTCTCCTTTGACAACACTTGCGCCTTCGGCAACCGGGCGCTGATTTTCGCTCTCTCGAAGTGCTTGATTTCCCGTAACCGCTACTGGATCTTTTTCTCCCTGTCCTGCCAGTACTTGTCCCGGAGTTTCTTCTTCTCGATCTTTCCCGAGCCGGTCTTGGGGAGGGCGGGGATGAAGTCGATGGACTTGGGCGCCTTGTACCTGGCGATCCTCTCCTTGCAGAATGCTATCATTTCCTCCTCCGCGGCGCTCTGGCTGGGTTTGAGGACCACGATCCCCTTGACCGCCTCCCCCCATTTGTCGTCGGGGATCCCCACGACGGCGCACTCCAGGACGGCCGGGTGCATGTACAGGACGTTTTCGACCTCGGTGGAATAGACGTTTTCGCCGCCGGTGAGGATCATGTCCTTCTTGCGGTCCACGATGGTCACGTAGCCCTCGGCGTCGATCACGGCCATGTCGCCCGTGGAGAGCCAGCCGTCCCTGATCGACTTGGCCGTCTCTTCCGGGAGCTTCCAGTAACCCGCAGTGATCGTGTCGCCCCGGACGACGATCTCCCCCACTTCCTTTTCGTCCCGTTGGACCTCTTCCCCGCGGTCGTTGACGACCTTGAGCTCCACGGCGATGAACTCCCGCCCCGTTTTGGCCTTGAAGCGGAGCTGCTCGGCGGGGGAAAGGGATTTGAGGTGCTCCTTCAGGAGGGACAGCGTCAGGTAGGGGCTCGTCTCCGTCATCCCGTAGGTCTGGATGTAGTCGCACTTGAAGGTCTCCACGATCCGGCGGACCACCTCCGGGGCGATGGGCGCCCCGCCGCTCAGCAGGGCCCGGAGGCTGCCGTAATCGTAGCGGCCTGCTTCCGGGTGGTTGACCATCAGATTCAGCATGGTGGGGATGAGGTTCGTGATCGTGGCCTTCTCCTTCTCGAAGATCCTAAGAACAGCCTCGGCGCTGAACTCCCGGATCAGGACATGGGTCCCGCCGACCAGCGTGATCGCCCAGGTGGCCCAGGCGTCGGCCAGGTGAAACAGGGGCGCCGCATGGACCCAGACGTCCCGGTCGGTAAGATTGAGCTCCGCCACCGTCCCCAAGGCGTGGACATAGACGTTTTTATGGGAGAGCATCACACCTTTCGGGCGGCCGGTGGTCCCGCTGGTGTAGTAGATCTGGGCCGTGTCCTCCGGCAGGGCCGGGGATTCGGTGGGCTCGAGGCCGGCGTTCTTTGCGATAATGTCTTCATAGGCGAGGTCGTCGCTTGCTTCCGCCGCGCCGGGTTGTCCCGTCCAGACGACCTGAATGGATGGTCCGTCCCCCGCGCGCAGTTCGTTTACCTGGCCGGCGAACATGGGATCGGCGATCAGGATCCGGGCCTCCGAATCGTTGAGGATGAAGGCGATCTCCCGGGCGGAAAGGCGGAAATTCAGCGGCACCGAGACGGCGCCGAGTCCCGCCGCGGCGAAATAGACCTCGAGAAAGCGGTGGCAGTTGGGCAGTAATACGGCCACCTTGTCCCCTTTCCCGATCCCCTGCCGTTTCAGGGCATGGGCGAGGCCGTTGATCCGCCCGGCGAATTCCCGGTAGGTGAAGACATCCTCCCCGCAGCGGATCGCCTCCTTGCCGGGAAACAGCCTGGCCGCCTTGTTGACGGTCTCCGATAGAATCATACTATTCCTCCTGGATGTATTTGCAGATAATGGAATCGAGAAGGAAATGCAATACTTTTTCCACTTCTTGTACCGTGTGCTTTTTATCGGACCGCTTTTCTGATTGACATAAAACGGCCCTTAAATCATAATCATATAAAGTGAGATTTAGAGGAATTTATCATGCAAAGAACGGAAGCCACTCAGGGAGAAAAATTTCTCGACATAATCAAGAAGATCGAGGGCATGACCTCATCCCAGCAGCGGTTCATTCAGGAAATGCTGTCGCAGCGCAAACAGGCGCCTGCTTTGCCCAAAAAACGAATTATGAAAAAAACTTCGGATTGTGGGCGGATCGCGGGGGCATCAAAAGCAGCACGGATTATGTGAATCAGTTGCGCGGCGAGTGGCAATCGCAGCCACCGCCAAAGAAATGGGCATGAAACTCGTCACCCGGAATATCAAGCATTATCCGATGAAGGATGTCGAGATCGTCAAACCCTATTGAGCCCCAAAAATCAGCCCGCCGCAAAAGTGATGTTCGCCATGAAAAGGCAATGAACATGCGTCCACAGGATACTTGAACAAGTGGGAGGGATGCCGAGGGGATGAACTTTTTTGCGGAATACATCAGGGAGATAAGGAAGAGCCTTGAGAAAGGCGATTCCACTGAGCACACGCACCGCGCCGCCCTGGAAGCTCTCCTGGAGGCTTGCGGCAAGGACATTGACGCCACGAACGAACCCCGCCGGATTGCCTGCGGCGCGCCGGATTTCAACATCACCCGGAAGGGAGTCCCGGTAGGCCACGTCGAGACAAAGGACGTGGGCGTCAATCTCGACGAGATGGAGCGCGGCAAGGGACCCAATGGAGAGCAGTTCAAACGGTACTCCACGTTGCCGAACTGGATTCTCACCGACTACCTGGAGTTCCGCTGGTATGTTGCCGGCCAGAAACGTTTGACCGTCCGGGTGGCCGACTTTGACGGCAAGGGCCGTATCAAGGCCGCGCCGGACGGCGACGAGAAACTCGAGCAACTCCTCGCCGCCTTTTACCATGAACCTGCGTTGACGGTCGGCACCGCCAGGGAACTCGCTCAGCGCATGGCGGGCATGACGCGGATCACCCGCGATTTGATCATTGCGTCCTTCAAACACGAGACCGAGGAGACGGAACGTAAACTTGTGCAAGAGGCGCGGGAACCCTATGGCGCGGCTATGCCGTCGCGCGGGCCGTGGCTGCACAACTGGCTGGCGGCTTTCCGGGAAACGCTGATTCCCGACCTTACGGAAATCGAGTTCGCCGATATGTTCGCGCAGACGCTGGCCTATGGCCTCTTTGCCGCGCGCATCCACGCCCCCGCGAACCGGGAATTCTCCCGCGAAATGGCGGCCTTCAGACTGCCCAAGACGAATCCCTTTCTCCGCAAACTCTTTGCCGAAATCGCCGGTGTGGACATGCCGGACACCGTCGCCTGGGCCGTCGAAGACCTCGTAAATCTGCTCCGTCATGCGGACATGGCGGAGATCCTGCGGGACTTCGGCAAGGGCAAGGGCAAAGAAGACCCGGTTGTCCACTTCTACGAAACCTTTCTTGCCGCCTACGACCCCAAGGTCCGCGACCAGCGCGGCGTGCGTTACACGCCTGAACCGGTCGTGCAGTATATCGTCCGCTCCGTGGACTGGCTCCTGCAAACCAGGTTCAACCGCCCCCAGGGGCTGGCCGATGAAAACACGTTCATCCTCGATCCCGCGGTCGGAACCGCAACCTTCCTCTACTTCGTCCTGACCCTGATCTTCTCCAAGTTCGCCCGGCAGCGCGGCCAGTGGGACGGCTACGTGGAGAAGCATCTGCTCAACAGGCTGTTCGGCTTCGAAATCCTCATGGCGCCGTATGCCATCGCCCACCTCAAACTCGGCATGCTATTGGAGGAGACCGGCTACAGCTTCGGCACCGACCAGCGGCTCGGCATCTTCCTAACCAACACCCTGGAGGAGTCCGCCCGGCGCAGCGATCGGTTGTTCGCAGACTGAATTTCCGAGGAAGCCAACGCCGCCGCCAACGTCAAGGCCCGGTTGCCGATCATGGTCGTCTTGGGCAATCCGCCTTACGCCAACTTTGGACGTATGAACCACAACCCCTGGATTCTCGGCCTGCTGAACGACTATAAGAAGGACCTGAAAGAAAAGAAGCTGAATCTCGACGACGATTTCATCAAGTTCATCCGGTTCGCCCAGTGGCGTATCGAGAAGACCGGCCACGGCATTGTCGGCTTCATCACGAGCAACACCTACCTCGACGGCATCACCCACCGCCGCATGCGCGAATCCCTGATGCAGGCTTTCGACGAGATTTACATCCTCGATTTGCACGGCAGTTCCAAAAAGAGGGAAAGAACGCCGGACGGCGGCAAAGACGAGAACGTTTTCGACATCACGGTGGGTGTTTCCATCCTGCTTGCCGTCAGACTCGCTGAGACAGTGCCGCTTTCAGACGGACGGGCGCCCGCCCGCGTCTTCCATGCCGAATTATGGGGCGAGCGAAAGGGCAAATATGACTGGCTCTGGCAGAACGACGCCCAGACGACCCTGTGGACGGAACTTAGCCCCGCCGAACCAAACTTTTTCTTCGTTCCGAAGGATGCCACATCCGCGCAGGAGTACGAAGTTTTCTTGTCTTGCTCGCAAGTCTTCCACGTTTTTGGAAATGGCATAGGGACTGACCGAGATGCCCTTTTCTATGATTTCGATCTGGATGTACTGAGTAATCGCATGCAGTTCTTCTTTACTCCTGCTGCTCTCGAGAACCCCTTTGCTCAACATTACAGAATTGAGGACTCGTCCAGCTATAAGATGCTAGCCAGACGACAAGCGGCGAAGTTCTCATCTTCCTGTTTGCGCCAATGCATCTACCGCCCGTTCGATTTCAGGTGGCTCTACTACGACGAGCGTCTTGTGAGCCGAGCAGGCTTTGATGTCATGCAGCATATGGCAGCGTCCAATGTGGCACTCCTTTTGACCCGTCAAGTCACGGGTCGGGAGTTTCATCACGCCTTTGTCTCCCGGCATCTAGTCGATCGTGATCCGCTGTCTTTGATTACCCGGGAAAGAACGCAAGTCTTCCCGCTCTACCTCTATCCCGCTGCCGACGAATTGGACGTTTTGGCTGGCCGCCGCCCGAACATCAGCCCGGAGTTCTTGAAGGCGCTTGCGGAAAAATTGGGACTTTCGCAGGCCGGACCGCACGGGTTGCCGCATGGTGTGACGCCCGAAGACATCTTCCACTACGCCTACGCCCTTTTTCATTCGCCGACCTATCGCACCCGGTACGTCGAGTTCCTGAAGATTGACTTCCCGCGCCTGCCGCTCACGGGCAACCGGAATTTGTTCTTCCGTCTGGCTGCCCTGGGCGGGGAGCTTGTCGCCCTTCACCTCATGGAATCGCCGAAACTGAATGACCTGATCACCGAGTTTCCGGTAAAAGGAACGGATACCGTCGAGAAGGTTCAGTACAACGACAAGGACGGGCGCGTCTGGATTAACCCGACGCAGTACTTCGGGGGAGTGCCGGTGGTGGTCTGGAACTTCCACATCGGCGGCTACCAGGTGTGCGAGAAATGGCTGAAGGACCGCAAGGGCCTAAAACTGACCTACGAAGACACCCGCCACTACCAGAGAATCGTTGCGGCACTGAATGAGACCATCCGCGTCATGAAAGAGATAGACGCAGTTATCAGGCAGCACGGCGATTGGCCAGCCGCGTTTTCCGGGAACAACATATAGGAATGGCGGACAATCGCATGGACCCGAACGAACATGCAGGCCGTTGGATTCAGATGATATGTCTTTTGCACTTCACTGGCGAGGATCATTTGTAGCATTGGCTGATTGGAGGCATATGGAGTCACCCGAATTCGTTAGCCTTGTGGGCAATGGCAAATTCTTCTTTGATGATTCCGTAGTGGAGTCATCTTTTGTATTGTCTCGAAATCCATATTGGATAGGCATCATCATGAAAGAGGGGTTCTCGTACGTGGCAGCTATTAAACTGATTTCTGAGCGTATTCCCGTTCAACTTTCTGGAGTTATGAATGATGGGAGACCTATCAAGGCTGCTGCACTCTATCTTACTAACACCCAAGCAACGGGAAATCTTCCGGGTGTTGAATTTACTGCCTTAGAAGGCGTTGCTCTCGGGCAGCCAGGGGATACTCACCCTCCCGAAAGCAGGTACCCCCTGACCGGATGTTTTGATGGAAACATCTCTCTTGTCCATGACGGTTGGGAGATTAAAACTATTCCTTGCCCAAGCCCCAATGCTGCCCAAGCCCTTGCTAAGAAGTGGCATATTCCTGTTGAGGGCATGGTCCTTCAACTCAGACGCGAAGGCTTGCCCATGGTTCAACACCAAGATTTTGCGCGAGTCGTCATGACTCTGCTTTCTCTTGCCTCCGGAACCGGTGTATCTTGCGATCGTCACTTTTTCACATGGGCTAAAGAGGAACTCGAGATTTGGAGGCACGGGACGGGCGACGAAATAGGCCCCGGCGCCATCGTTCCTGCATTCGAACTCGTTAAATTCCTTGAACAAACCCTATCAACATGGCAATCACTCTCCCAAGACCAGTGGAACGCACTTCGCCTGGCAATAGACTACATTAACCTATCGGCACGAGGGTATCTGGATACAAGGCTCTTTCATATTTTTCAGCCATGGGAGTTTCTGATCAAGGCATGGGGGATAAAAGGAGTACTGTCTGAATCAGAAGCATGCCTGCGCTCCCGGCTACTGCAAACCAGGAAACAATGGAATCAGGATCATTCCAACTGCGATGTTACTGGATTTTGGGGTGGTCGTATTTCGTTAATTTTTGATTGGCCCAAACTGAAAGACGCAATCATTCATTTTGCGATTTCTTTCGGTCTCGATCTCAAACGGATAGGTTTAGACCTCGACTTGCTTAATGATACACGAAACAACGTGGCGCATTCGGGTAAACTTTCCGAAAACCTCACTGATTCTAATAGGCAAGCGTTGGGCCTCTTAACCACGGGCCAATACTGCTTGCAGTTACTCATCCTACGTATGTTGGCATATCAAGGGCAGGTTTATCATGCTACGGGCGGATGGTCTTCGATTGTGGAGATCGACCAAGCTTTAACTACAGGCAGAACGTGAGACAGCGCAACGAGATGCTCAAGCGGACCTGCAACCATATGGGCGCATATAGTGGTGTTCACCCCAAGGATAACGCAATGGAAGACAGAGCCAACATAATCAAGATCATTTGTGAGACGCTATCGTCCGGGGATACGTCAGGCGCCTCCGAAATAGCGCGTCAGCAATATCCGTTTCTCGCTCCGCCTTCGACCATTCGCAAATTCACTGAAGCGCAAGCGCTTCAAGTTTTCGTCCGCGACGGTTTCATTGATCGCTATTCAGGGAATCGGCTCCTATTTCCGCCGGTTCTCCGCTTGCTGTCGGTTATGCTGCCGGACGCCTTCCCCTTTCATCGCAACTGGAAGATGAATGAAACCCATCCGGCATATTGGGAGCTGTTTCCCACTCTCGACCATATTGTTCCCGTTGCCCGCGGCGGCCCAGACCATGAAAACAACCTTGTATCGACATCGATGCTTCGAAATAGCGCAAAGGCGAATTGGACTTTGGAAGAGCTCGGCTGGTCGCTCCACCCCTCCGGTGACATGAACCAATGGGATGGCATGTTGGAGTGGTGCATAGAATTTACCAAGAACAACGATGAGCTCATTAAAGACAAGTACATAGGCCGATGGTATCGGGCAGCGCTGTCATCGAGCGGCTGGCCTATATCGTGGTCACCCGGGCGAGGGACTGGTGAAAATCTGTTGTGAACATTGTACTATGTGATAGGGGTTGACAAATTTCCACTACATTGATAGTGATAAATTATGAAAGTAGCGGAAAAAGATATCGTTGTCCACGGGATGCTGGAAGACGAATACGGACGCTGCCGGGAGGTCGTCGAGGCCCTTCTCGCCAAGGCGGAAAACTACCCCAGGGGCGCCCTCAATGTCCGCAGGAAACGAAATAAGGGGAAAGAGTACGCCTATCATTATCTTGTTCGGAGAGATGGAAAGAAGATAATCAACCGGCACGTATCCGAAAAGGAACTGCCGGAACTTCAGAAACTGATAGAAGAGCGCGAAAAATGCCGGAAGGAGATACGGGCGTACAGGAAACGCATGGCCTATCTGGGAAAGCTGCTGAACAAACCGAATCCGGGAGGTGGCCGCCACGAATCTGCTGCCCGATAATCTCTTTCCAGCCAGTATTCATGAGCTCCTTCGTGCGATAAGCCGCGCAGGATTTTTTGACCGGTCAGTGATGATCGGCAGTTGGATCATGCTGATCTATCAGGAACTTTACGGCGTCCGGTACGTCCTGAGGACCCTGGATGTGGATTTTGCCGTCCATATCGCCCGGACGCAAAGCCAACTTCGGGCCGACCTGAAGCAGCTTATTACCGATCTCGGATTTACTGACTATCTGGTTGCTGAGGGGGTGCAGAAATTTACCGGCGGCGGTTACGAGGTAGAGTTTATCGGTCAGCGGTCCGGCGGTCGCAATAAGGGTTTTCTATCCGTGCCCGAATGGAACGTCACTGCAATACCACTTCCCTTCATCAACATCCTGATGGACTTTCCCGCTGTTGCCGAGTTGGATGGTTTTACTATCCGGTTCCCTATTCCCGAGGCTTACTTTCTCCATAAGCTCATCATCGCCCGGAAACGGCCGTCCGGTGCAAAACGCGGTAAGGACCTCGAACAGTGCATCGCCATCATGCAGGTCATCAATGACGAGCAACTGCGGCAGGTAGCGAAAGCGCATCGGTTCGGCAAAGACACCCGACGCCGCATCGCGGCATCCTGTGATGCCATCGGTTTTCCACTACACCGTATTGGATTATCTTAATCCGTAGCGGAAAAAGAACAGAAAAGCTGTTTCATGCCGCGAAACAGGCAGCCTGAGCTTCCGTTAGATCGTCCGTTTCCTGAAGTTCCGACCTTCCCGGCGATCCGCCGCGGGATCCGTCGCTCGCAATCAGCCGGTTCCTCCCGCTTAACTCGGCCTCGGTTGACCGGCATGCGGTATGGCGGTATGAAAGTGTTGTCATCATCCCGCCAGCGCCGCGATCTTTTCTTGGGCCTCGCCGGTCAGGAAGTCCCACAGGCCGATCCTTTTCAGCGTCTCGGGGGTGGGGACGCCGGCGGGACTCCAGCCCCGCTCCCGGTAGTAGGCCCGGATGAGTTCATGCAGCTCTTCCCGGCGGTGTTGCATCAGCAGGGCGCGCCTTTCCCCGACCGGCATCGCCCCGATCTCCTTCAGGGGCTTCCCCAGGCGCCGGGCGAGCTCGCCGTCGTGATACTCGCCTTCCGCCTCGTAGAGGGCGTCGTCGAGCGGCCCGATGGCCCGCTCGGGGATCCAGTCGTTCTCGCCGGTTTGTTCCCCGTAAACCATAACGTTCATGACCCGCTGGAGGTTGATGTCCCGGTCCGTCTGCGCGAAGATCTGCTCCCAGGTCAGGTCCGTCCCCAGCATCCCGTTGTAGAAGTCCGCGTAGAGGGCCTGCGAGGCGGGATTGATGTACTTGTCCTGATCCTTGACCTTTTCCGAGTCGGGGTTGAAAACGTCCACCCAGGGGAGCTTGCAGAGGCCGAGGTTGTCGTTTCCCAGGCGGACGCGCGGGTACGTGACGAGCGCCCGCGCCTTGTCCTCGAGCGTGGGGAAGGCGCCCAGCAGGTCCACCTTGATGAGCCAGGCGGCGGCGTGGTGCGCCCCGATGTCGCTCGCCGCGGCGTAGGAGCCCTGCATGGAGAGCGACCGGTGCGTCCGGTAGAGGGAGAAGGGGAGGCCCTTGGTCTGCATGGCGAACTTCAGAAGCTCCGGCCGCGGGTCGGCCTGGCCCGTCCGCCGGACGTGCCGCGCGGCGATCCAGTCCAGCAGGGGGAGCATGCCCGCCCCCGCCGTGCTTGCAAATTCCGTCTCCCGGCGGGCGAGCTTGTGGATGAAGGCAAAGACCGCCTCCTGGTCCCCCCATCTCAGGAGGAGGCCGTCCGTGTCCTCCTGCGTCAGATAACCCCGCTGGAAGCACTCCATGACAAAGGCGATCAGGACGGCGGTGGTGATCGTGTCGATCCCGAGGTTGTCGCAATGCCAGTTGGCCTCCATGATCGCTTCCGCGTTCCAGATGCCCAGGTTGGAACCGAAGCCGGCGGCGGTTTCGTACTCGGGGCCGTCCACCCACACCCGGCGGCCCCTGTGCTCGCCGAAGGTCAGGGTGACCCAGCCGCCCTTGGTGCAGCGCAGGTTGCAGCCGGGGAAGCAGCCGTCCATTCCCCGGTGGTCGAACAGGCGCTCGGCGTAGAATTTCCCCGTGATCAGCTCCGCCCGCGGGTCGGAACCCAACTGGTAGTTGTTCACGGGGAGCGACTGGTATTCCTGCTTGTTCATGAAGGAGATCAGGCCCGCGCTCCCCTTGCGGTACATCTTGAGCGACTGGGGATCGACCTCCCGGACGACCTTCCCGAGTTTCGCCCCCGCCTGCTTGACCTTCTCCCAGTCGGCGGCGCCGTAGGGATTTTCCCCCCGCGGAAACTCTGCCAGGACGACGACGGCCCTGACGTTCTTGTCCATCATGACGGTCCCCAACCCCGTCCGCCCGGCCTGTTTCGTCCGGAAGAGGCCCCTGGTTCCGTCCACGTGCTTGGTGGGATCGAAGTAATGGCTGTTGATGCAGCCGAAGGCGGTATTGGCAGCGCCCACGCCGGTCGTCAAGAAGACGATGTCCTTCCGGTCGCGGCCCGCCCGGATGAACCGCTCGGCGATGGTCTTCTCCAGATCAAAGACCTCAGCGGCAGGAGGCGCCTCGGCGACCGACACCTCCCCGTCCAGGCCGTCGATGACGATCATGACGTCCGCCGGAGACTTGCCTGTGATCTCCAGGGCGTCGAAGCCTGCGTACTTGAGATAGGCGCCAAAGCGCCCCCCGAAGTTGGAGATCCCCGGAATCCCGGTCAGGGGCGAGAGGGAAACGGCCATGCACTTGCTCGTTCCCGGGAACTGGGGGATGCCGGCCAGCGGGCCGGGCGAAAAGATCAGGGGGTTGTCCGGATCGCCGGGCAAGGTCCGCGGGGTTATCCGCCGGTGCAGGAGGTACAGCCCCAGCGCCCTGCCGCCGATGAAATAATCCCGGAGCCGCGGGTCCAGCTCCGCGATCCCGGCGGCGCGGCCCTCCAGGTCGATGGTGAGGATTCTGTTGGCATATCCGTTGACGAGCGGCGCTTCTGTAAATCTCATTTTCTCTTCCCTCCGGCAACCCGCGGCGCGGGCCGCCCTTCTGTATATTTCGTATGTTTTTTGGCGGGCGAGTTTATGGAAATGATGCCTGCGTGTCAAGATATTTAAGCCGCCGGCCGGTCTGCCGGCATTTCACAGCGGCGGCAGATCATCGCTGATCCGGTCGTGGATGTACTGGGATGACGCCTCATCGCCGAGCAATCCGACCCGGACGCCGATAGTGGTGACGTTCAGCGCCTTATACGTAAGGACAATCTGAACCTTGTGCGTGTCTATGACCGCCTCAATCGACCCTTCACTGATCCCCCGGTGCGCTGCGACGGCGGTCCCTTTCATTGCGGTCACCGTCCTGTTGCAGGCCGACCAGGCCCTGTCGAAGGGGTAGTAATAGTCCGTCGTCAATTCCCCCTCGACGTAGAGTTTGGTTCCCGTGGCGATGATTGTTGTGCAACCGCCCAACAGCAACGTAAATCCCAACGCAACCGCTGTCAACCTGATTCCTGCAGCGCGTTCTGCTATCATTTTCAAGAAGACATCCTCCCGGGAAATCGATCGTGTTGCGCGGCGCGGATATTACCACAATCCGGCCCGGACTTCCGCACGTTATTTTCTTCTCTTCCGCCTGGTTTCGACCGTGAAGAAGTAAAGCACCAGGGTCGCAAGCAGCGACGCGGCGCACAGCAGAAACGCCGCCCGGAAGGCGGGGGCGCCCAGCGATTCGGCGGGATAGAGGTATTGCATGAGGCTTCCCAGCCCCTGCAAAAAGACCACGACCCCCGCCATGGTGAAGAAATTGACCAGGGTCATGGCCGTCCCGGCGCGTTCGGCGGGCATCCGCTCCTTGATGTGGGCGTACATCACCTGCCCGGTGCCGGCAAAAAAACCGAAAGAGAAAAACAGCGCGGCCGGCGCGGCGCCCCGCGAAAGGCCGGCAAGGACGACAAGCGTCAGGATCATCCCGATGAATCCTGCGACGATCACCCCTTTCCTGCTCGCAAACACGGAGTCGGAAACCCAGCCGCAGACCGGGGAGCCGATGATGATGCCGGCGCTCATCAACAAGAGCACATTGCCTGCCTCAACCGGCGAAAGCCCGCCCACGTTGATCAGAAAGGGGCCGGCCCACAGGGTCTGCACCGCGGCGAATATCCCGTAGCGGCAAAAGGTCCCCAGGGAGATGATCCAGTAATCCTTTTCCATCAGGAGGGCGCGGACGCCCGCCAGGATCTCCCTGAATTCGGAGGAGACGGGCGGGGGAGTCCCGCCGGCGAGCGCCTCCGGCGGCCGGTCCCTGACCACGGCGAAGAACAGGGCCGCCAGCAGGAGATTGATGGCGGCGAAGACGACGAAGGTGATCCGCCAGCCCAGGGACTGGACCAGCAGCGCCAGGGGGGTGGCCGCCGCCATGTTTCCCAGGGTGCCGAAGGAAAGGACCAGGGCCGAAAGGGTGGCGAATCTCAGCGGCCCGAACCACAGGGTGATCAGCTTCAGGGTCCCCATCAGATTGCACGCCATCCCGGCGCCGAGGAGAAGCCTCCCCGCCGCCAGCTCCCCGGTCGAATCCCCGGCCGCGAAGACCAGCGCCCCGGCCACCCCGAGGAGCGAAAGGACGGTCATGGCGATCCGCGGCCCGATGGCGTCGAGGTACATGCCGATGGGGATCTGCATGATGGCAAAGGTATAGAAAAACGCTGCGGAAATGTGACTGAGCCCCCGTGTGTCCAGTCCTATATCCCGGATAAGATCGGGGGTGATCACCGCGATCGAGGCGCGGTAGAACTGGGACAGGACGAACAACAGGCAGGCAGCGGACAGGATGATCCAGCGGCGGGATATGGTGAAACTCTTGAAAATCATGCATTCACCAAACAGTCCTTCCCAGGAAAAACAGGAATACAGGCGGGGCAGGCGGATAATGAGGAAAATGAGGGACAGCGCCCTATTTTCCTCCCTTCCCTCCAGCGATCCGCCGCCGGACCGCCTCTATTGCAGCCGTCATCTCCGGGATCTTCAGGAGGCCGGCCGCCGCGAAGAATACGGCGCCGCCGCCGGCGATGCAGAGGAGTAAATATGTCAGCCTGGCGCCGAACGGCCCGGCGAGGCGCCAGGGATAGACCACGCCGATCAGGAGGATCGCCCCTCCCATGGCGAGGGAAGCAGCGGCGGTCCTCCCGGCGGACCGGTAGAACTCCGCGTCCAGTATGGCGCCGACGCGCCGCCTCAGGATGATCCAGAGCATCCCCACGTTCACGGCGGAGGCGAGGGAGGTGGCCAGCGCGATCCCCCCGTGCTTCAGGGGAAACATCAGGATGACGCTGAAGGCGACGTTGACGACGAGGGCCGCGATCGCGGCCTTCATGGGGGAGCGCGTGTCCTGCAGCGAATAGAAGGCCGCGACGATGATCCGGATCACGGAGAAGGCCCAGAGTCCGGCGGAATAGTAGAGCAGGGCCTGCGCCGTCAGCAGCGTGGCCTCCTCGCCGAAGGCGCCCCGCTGGAATAAAACGGAGAGGATCGGGACCCGCAGCGCGATCAGGGCGACGGTCGCCGGGATGGTGATAAAGAGGATCAGCCGAAGCGAAAACGAGATCGTCCGTTTCCATTCGTCCATCTTCCCCAGGGCGACCTGTTCCGAGAAGCTCGGTAACGTCGCCGTTCCCACGGCGATGGCGAAGACGCCCAGGGGGAGTTCCACGATCCGGTCGGCGTAGTAGAGATAGGAGACGCTGCCCGTCGGCAGCAGCGATGCCAGGATCGTCCCGATGAAGACATTGATCTGGTAGATCGCCGCCCCGAAGGCCGCAGGGAGCATGAGGCCGCCGATCCTTTTCAGCCCCGGATGGCGTAAGTTGAAGTCCGGCTTCAGGCGGACCCCCATCCTGACCAGGAAGGGCCACTGCATGGCCAACTGGAGGACCCCGCCGGCCATGACTCCGACGGCCAGGGCGACGATCGGTTCCCGGAAAAGGCCCCGGAGCGTCAGGGCGGCCAGGATCATCGCCAGGTTGAGGACGACGGGGGAGAGGGCCGGGGCGGCGAAATGCCTCAGCGAGTTGAGGATCCCCATGCAGAGGGCGACCAGCGAGATGAGGAAGATGTAGGGGAACATCAGCCGGGTGAGGAAGACGGCCAGTGCGTACTGGTCGGGCGTCTTGGTGAAGCCGGGCGCCATGACCGCCACGATGAGCGGGGAGAAGAGGACACCCAGGAGCGAAACGGCGGCCAGCAGGATCGAGAGGGCCGTGAAGACGACGTTGGCAAGCTCCAGCGCCTCCTCGTGGGTCTTGTTCTTCAGGTATTCGGTGAAGACGGGGACGAAGGAGACGGTCAGGGAACCTTCCGCGAGGAGCCTCCGCAGGAGGTTCGGTATCCGGAAGGCGACGAAGAAGGCGTCCGTGGCAAGGCCGGCGCCGAAGAAGCCGGCGACGACCATGTCCCTGAGAAAGCCGAAGACGCGGGAGAGCAGCGTAGCCGTGCCCACGATCCCCGCCGCCCGGACGACCCGCGAGCTTTCCGAGTGCGAAATGTCGCTCATGACGGAGAGTTTCCTTTCTCACGAAAAGGCCGTCAGCCGCGCGGCTATTTCCGCGGCCGTGCATCCCGAGACGGCGACGGTCTTGGTCCGGGAGGCATGGCCGGCGATGATCGCCACCTGGTTCTTTTTCACGTCGAGGAGTTCCGCCAGCAGGCGGCGGCACTCCTCGTTCGCCTTCCCCTCCACGGGGGGAGCGGTTATCCTGAGTCTCAGCGCGCCGTCCCGGATGCCCGCTGCCTCGCGCCGCGACGCCCGCGGGACGACCCGGATCTGGAAGACAACGCCTTCTGTGGTTTCGCGGAGAGGGATCATGATCCTCCCCTGCAGGTTGGGAAAGGGTGAAATCCTCGCCGGCTTCGCAGCCGACGCCCCGAAAACGGGGCGGTCGGTTCCTGGAGGGGCGATCCGGTCATGGCCGTCACCGGAAATAACCGGAAAGCTCAAGCAGGCTTTTAACCAGGAAGCTCTGCAGGAAGAAGATCGCCAGCAGTATGATCAGCGGCGAAAGGTCGATCCCCATCCCCCTGAGCGGCAGCCGGCGCCGGACGACGGCCAGGACCGGTTCCGTGATCTGGTAGATAAGGCGGATGATCGGGTTGTAGGGATCGGGATTCACCCAGGAGAGGACCGCCCGGATGATGATGATCCACATGTAGGCGGTCAGCGCGATATTGAGGATCTGGGCCGCGGCGGCGATGAAATTTCCGAGGATAAACATTTTTCCCCCACTTCTTTAATAAGGTCATGCCGGCAGCGAATTCACAAAATCCGCCAGGGCCGCGTTGAATGCCTCCGGGTCCTCCCGCATGACGAAATGCCCCGTCCCGCCGATCAGCTCCAGCCTGGCCCCGGCTACCCGGTCCCGGATGGCCTCCGAAAGGGCAGGCGGCGTCATCTTGTCTTCCGCCCCGCAGATCGCCAGGACCGGCAGCCGGATTCCCCCGATATCTTCCGTCAGGTCAAGGAGGCTGCACGCGGAGAAATCGCCGTGGAGGATCACGGGATCGACCCGGGTCAGTTCTTCCGAGAGGAGACCGGAGAGCCTCTCCCGGTTTGCCTTGGCGACGGAGAGCTTGGCGGCCAGGGCGATGACGAGGGCCGGGTCCTCCTTCAGTCCGTCCAGGATGGCGGGGTTGACGGGCATCCGGAGGCCCCCGCCCACGGGAACGACGGCGGAGGCCGCCTCCCCGTAGCGGATGGCGAAGCTCAGGCAGATGGCGGCGCCGAGCGAGTGGCCGATCAGGACGGGTTTTTTGACAGCAAGTTTATCGAGGGTCCTCTTCACCCATTCCACATAGGCCGGCACCGCCTGTTCGCCCGGGCCTTCCGAGCGGCCGTGGCCGGGCAGATCGATAGCAACGATGTTGAAGATGCCCTTCAGCGGCGTGTACTGCCGGATCCAGTTCGTGTGGTCCCCGCCGGAGCCGTGGATGAAGACCAGCGTCCTGCGGCCGGGCAGAAAATCCCCGTTATTGACCCAGCACGCGATCCGGCGCCCGTCGATTTCCTGAATGCTGATCATGGCGTCCCCTTTCGCCTTGAGAGTGGAGTTTTTACTATCATAATCCGCCTTGGCCGCGCAATTAAAGATTGACAACCCGGCAAAAAGTCATAAAAGAGACGCAGGAGGGACGGAGGCGTATGCTTGCAGGAAAGAGGATAGCGGTGATCGGGGGGGGGAAGATGGGGGGCGCCCTCATCGGGGGGATGATTTCCCGCGGCCTGGTGGAGGCGAAGGCCCTCAAGGTCGCGGACAACGACGAAAAACGGCGCGCCGAGATTGCCCGTGAATTCTCCGTGGAGACGATCGCCGACAACCGGGAGGCGGTGCGGGAGGCCGATGTGGTCATCCTCGCCGTCAAGCCGCAGAATATGGCGGAGGTGCTTGCGGGGCTCGCCGGCGCGGTTCCGCCGGCGGCGCTGGTCATCTCGATCGCGGCCGGGATTTCCACGGCGTTCATCGAGGAGCGACTCGGGGAGGGGGCAAGGGTCGTGCGGGTCATGCCGAACATGCCCGCCCTGATCGGCGAGGGGGCGGCGGCCGTGGCCCCGGGCGCCTGTGCCGCGGAGGCCGACGCGAAGCTGGTCCGCGGCATATTTGACGCCGTCGGGATCACCGTGGAGGTGAAAGAGGCGCTCATGGACGCCATAACCGGCCTGAGCGGGAGCGGTCCCGGCTACGCCTTTTACATCATCGAGGCCTTCACGGACGCGGGCGTCCGCGTGGGCCTCGACCGGGAGACGGCCCTGCGGCTGTCCGCCCAGAGCCTCTTCGGGGCGGCGAAGCTCTGCCTCAGGGGGGAGAAGCCCCCCGCGGAGCTGCGGGCGATGGTGACCTCGCCCGGCGGGACGACGCTCGCCGGCCTCAGGGTCATGGAGGAGGGTCGCCTGCGGGAAACGCTGATCGCGGCCGTCGAGGCGGCGACGAACCGCTCCGCGGAGTTGGGCGGCCGACGATAGCCTCCCGGGCTTGCTTATTTTCGTGACTTGGAAATCATGTCCCGGAAGCGCGCATTGTAGATTTTTCGGAACGAAAAATGTATAATGCGCGGAGGGAGCATGATTTCCAATGCACCCTTTTTGCGCGCTTGACGGCCTTCACTCAATCAGGCTTTCAAAGACCCTCTTGAGCCGGCGCAGCGGGTCCTCGCGGTTCCCGTTTTTATTCCCCTGATTCTCCGGCGGCGCGGGCCGGCCGGCCGGTTCCGCCGCCGGCGGAGCGCCGCCGGACCGGACAGCCGGCTCGGGGGCCGCGGCCGGCGGTTCGGTTCGCGCAACAACCTCGCGCGCGGCCTCAGCGGCCGGTTTAATATCCGACACCGCCTCGGCGGCCGGTCTGATATCCTCGCCTCCCGGGGCGGCGGGCGCGGGGGTTGCCTCCGCCTGCTTCTTCCGCCGATGGCGGGGCCGCCGGTGGGATCTCTTCCTGGCCGGCCTGGGGCTTTCGGCCGGAGCCGCACCCTCATCTTTTTTTTGTTCCGCGGCCGCCGGCGGTTCGATGGCCGCTTCGGTCTCCTCGGGCTCGGCCTCTTCCATCTCTTCCGGGGCTTCCTTTTTCTCCGGTTCCTCCTGAGGCTCGGGGGCCTTACGGACATGGCCGGGCTGCTCGGGCGCGGCCGGGGCCTCCCGCTTCGTCGTTTCGAGCCTCAGTTCGTCCCACGCCATATCCGGCTTCCCGGAGATGTGGATGGACATGTCGTAGGCGCTCTCCAAGCGGCTGATCTCCGCCCGCTTCTGGTTCAACAGATAGTCGGCCACCTCGTAGGGGAGGTTGAGCCTGATGAGGGAGGAGAGGCCCTTGACGGCCTGGGACTCGATCTTCCGGTAGGCGTTGAGCGCCGTGTATTCGAGGGACGGCCTCACCCCCCGCCCCCGGCAGAAGGGGCAGGTCGTGTAGCTGATCTCCTGGATGGTCGATTGTTTCTTCTGGCGCGAAAGCTCCAGGATGCCGAACTTGGAGATGTGGGAAAGCTGGATCCGCGACCGGTCGAGACTAAGGGCCTTTTTGAAGGTCTTTTCCACCTCCGCGTTGTGCTTGCTGTCCATCATGTCGATGAAGTCGATGACGATCAGCCCCCCGAGGTCGCGCAGCCTGAGCTGCCGGGCGATCTCCTCGGCCGCCTCCATGTTCGTCTTGTAGGCCGTCTCCTCGACGGTCCGCTTGTGGGAACCGCGGCCCGAGTTGACATCTATTGTGATCATAGCCTCGGTCGGGTTGATGATGAGGTAGCCGCCGGACTTCAGGTCCACCTTGTCCTGGTAGATGACCCGGATCTGGTCCTCCAACTGGTACTTGTCGAAGATGGGGGTTTTCTCCTTGTCGAGTTTGATCATCTTGACGTTCCGGGGGGCGACTGCCTTGCAGTAGGCCCGCATCTGCCGGAAGGTCTCCGTGTCGTCCACGAGGATCTCTTCGATGTCCGGGGTGAAGTAGTCCCTAAGCGAGCGGACGCCGAAGTCGCTCTCCTGATAGATCAGGGCGGGCGCCGCTGTCTCGGAGGCCCGTTTCCGGATCTCCTTCCAGAGCCGGGAGAGGTGCTGGTAGTCCCGGGCCAGCTCCTGCTTGGTCCGGTTCATCCCGGCCGTCCGGACGATGAAGCCGATTCCCTCTTCGGTCTTAATCTGCTCGACGAGTTCCTTGAGCCGTTTGCGGTCCGTTTCGTCCTCGATCTTCCGGGAGATGCCGCTGCTCTCCTTGTTGGGCAGCAGGACCAGGTACCGTCCCGGCAGGGAGATGTAAGAGGTGAGGAGCGCGCCCTTGCGCTCGCTGACCTCGCGGAGGACCTGGACGAGGACCGTCTGGCCGGTTTTGAGGGTCGCCCTCGCGCCTTCCTTGCCGCCGTTGGCCTCGGTGAAGTAATTGGAACTGACGTCGCGCAGAGGGAGAAACCCGTCCTTCTTGCCCCCGTAGTTCACGAAGGCGGCCTGGAGGCCCCTCTCCACCTTCATCACGGTCCCCTTGTAGATGTTGCCCGTAATGGGCTCCCGCATGGCCATCTGGATGTTGAATTCGACCAGCTTGCCGTTTTCCACGATCGCCATGCGCTTCTGTTCGAGGTGGACGGCATTGATGAGCATCTGTTTTTTCATTGTTTTTCCTTTCTATAAGAAGGCGGATACATCGCCTTTCCCTTCTCTTATGACCTCCGGTCCTTCCTCGAGCAGGCCGATCACGCTGGACGGCGCCGCCGCGATGACGCCGCCGTCGATGATCATGTCCACCCGCTTGCCGTAGAGCTCCGCAATCACCTCCGGATCGCTCAGGAGTTCCCCCGTCTCGTCCTTGACGCTGGTGCTGATCACGGGCGATCCCAGCTCGGCGACCAGGGCCTGGCAGATCCGGTTGTCGGGGATGCGGATGCCGGTGGTCTGGCGCTTGGGGAGGATGATCTTGGGAACGATGCGGGAGGCCTCGAGGACGAAGGTATAGGGTCCCGGGAGGAGGCGTTTCATGATCTTGTAGGCGTCGTCGGAGACCCTGGCGTAGCGGCTGATGTCCTTGAGGTCGGCGCAGATGAAGCTCAGGGGCTGTTTCCGGTTGCGGCGCTGGATCTCGTAGATCCTCTCGATCCCCCGCTTGTTGAAAAGATCGCATCCCATCCCGTAGACCGTATCGGTCGGGTAGATCACGATACCCCCGTTCCTGAGGGTTTCCACCGCCCTGCGGATCAGCCGCATCTGGGGATTCTGACTGTTGATGGCCACCAGCATATCGTCCTGTCTGACGCCGGGAAACGCCCCCGGATTTGTGATGATTGCAATTTATCAGAAGCAGAAGCGATTATCAATGAAGAACAGGACTATTCCCCAATCTGAAAATCATGTCCCGGAAGCGCGCATTGTAGATTTTTCGGAACGAAAAATGTACAGCGCGCGGAGGGAGCATGATTTTCGGGAAAATGGAGAGCAGCCCTTCATTTCCCGTTTCTGTTGAGCTGGTCCCGGCTGAGCTTGTACTGGATGCTGTCCACAAGGGCCTGCCAGCTCGCCTCGATGATATTCTCGGAAACGCCGATCGTGCTCCACACCTCCTGCGCGTCCCGGGAATCGAGCAGCACCTTGACCCGCGCGGCGGTCCCCTCGCTTCCCTCCACGATGCGGACCTTGAAATCGACCAGGTGCATCTCGCCGATCTGGGGGTAGAACTTCGCCAGGGCCTTTCTGAGGGCGTGGTCGAGGGCGTTGACCGGGCCGTTTCCCTCCGCCGCGGTCAGTTCCTCCTCGTCGCCCACCGAGATCTTGATCGTCGCCTGGCACTGGGAGGGGTTGTTCCCGGTCTTCGCGTTCGTGATGTTGAAGCACTGGAGCGTGAAGGGCTCCTTGAAGGCGCCGGTGATCTTCTTCATCAGCAGCGAGAGGGATCCCTCGGCCGCGTCGAACTGGAAGCCGTGGTCCTCCAGGCGTTTGATCTGGCGGAGAATCTTCCGGCTCACGGCCTCGTCCCCGCCGAGATCGACGCCCAGTTCCTTCGCCTTGACGACGATGCTGCCCTTCCCGGCGAGGTCCGAGACGAGGACCCGCCGGCTGTTTCCCACCAGCTCCGGCCGGACGTGCTCGTAGGCCTGGGGATTCTTGGCGACCGCGCTCGCGTGGACGCCTCCCTTGTGGGCGAAGGCGCTCGTTCCGACGAAAGGCCGGAAAGGGATCGGCCGCGCGTTCGCGATGTCGCTGACAAAAAAGGAGAGGTTCGCAAGCTGGCGGAGGGAGTCCTCCGGGAGGCACCTCTTGCCCATCTTGAGCTGGAGATTGCCGATGACGGAGGTCAGATCGGCGTTGCCGCACCTCTCCCCGTAGCCGTTGATCGTCCCGTGGACCATGGCCGCGCCGGCATGCACGGCGGCGATGGTGTTGGCGACGGCCAGGCCGCAGTCGTTGTGGACATGGATGCCGAGACGCTCCGCGGGGACGGTCCTGGCCACCTCACGGACGGCCGCGCTCAGATCGTGAGGCATGGCGCCGCCGTTCGTGTCGCAAAGGACGATCCAGTCCGCCCCGGCGTCGCGGGCGGCCTCGAGCGTCTTGATGGCATAGGCGGGGTTGTGCCGCCAGCCGTCGAAGAAGTGTTCCGCGTCGTAGATCACCTCTTTTTCACTTGCCTTCAGAAAAATGACGGAGTCATGGATCATCGCCAGATTTTCTTTCAGGGGAATTCCTAAAATCTGCGTCACGTGCAGATCCCAGCTTTTTCCGAAGATCGCAACGGCAGGCGTTTCCGCCTGGAGAAGGGACCGCAGGTTCCGGCATCTTTCCGGCCGGATGCCCGCTTTCCGCGTGCTGCCGAAGGCGGTCAGCCGGGCGTTCCGGAAAGAGGTCCCCTTGGCCATCTCGAAGAAACGGGCGTCCTTGGGGTTGGACCCTGGCCAGCCGCCCTCGATGTAGTGGAACCCCATGTCGTCCAGCCGCCGGGCGATCCGCAGCTTCTCCTCCGCGGAGAAGTTGATCTTTTCCCCCTGGGTCCCGTCCCGCAGGGTGGTGTCGTAGATGAAGATATTCTGGCTGTCCATGTCTGTCTCCTTATTTGAAAGACTACTATGCCCAGGGTATTCAAAAGAGCAATAAAAAAATCCGTTATCGGTTCGACCTGATAACGGATTTCGTTGTTTTCAATCTTCTTTTTTACCGAAACACTACCCTCCGCCCAGGCCCGCATATGTAGGCCCGATAATTATGCCCGCGATGGCGGCGATGACAGCAATCTTTCTGATGGTGTAATTTGTCATGATCTCACGTTGCCCTGGGTTTCTTTGACATCAATACTATGTGTTTCCGGGGAATTTGTCAAATGTAAAAAATGGGATGTGTAAAAATGGGATGAAGGCATCGGCGGCAATTTCGGGGCGGCCGCGGCCTAAGAAACGGGTTGCGCCGCGAAGGCCAGGACCTCCTCGCACCAGGCGGCGACAGCGAGGAGCGTCTCCTCGTTGTAGGGCTGCGCCGCGATCTGCATGCCGAAGGGGAGGCCGTTTGCGGCGAGGCCCGTCGGGATCGACATCGCCGGGAAGCCGGCGACGCTCCAGGGCTGGTTGAAGATGCTCGAACCGGTCGTGGAGAGCCCCCGGGGGGCGGTCGTCGAGGCGATGGGCATGATCGCCGCATCCACGTCGGCCATCCTATCGCACATCTCCCGCTGGAATACGATCCGCCGCCGGAGGTGTTCGACGTACTCGTGGCCGGAGATCGCCGCCCCCTTTTCCAGGCGGACCCCGAGCTTCGGTGGGTACTCCTCCCGGCGCGCCTCGAACAGATCCCGGTGGAAGGCGTAAAGCTCCGCCTGCTTGATGATGCTCCAGCAGGGGCCCACGAAGGCGAAAGAGGGGGGGAAAGGGAGCTCGACGACCTCGGCCCCGGCCGAACGGAGCCGTTCCCGGACAGAGGCGAGGTTTTCCAGGACCTCGGAGGATGTCTCCGCCTCGAAGAATTCCCGGATATATCCCAGGCGCGGCGGCGAGCCGGGGGTACGGCGGCGGGACCGGAGGGGCGGCTCGGGCATCCGCGCGAAGGGCCGGGGCGCCTCCTCGCGGAGGCAGGGCCAGAGCAGCGCGGCATCGGCCGCGGAGCGGCAGTGGAAGCCGACATGGTCGATGCTCCAGGAGTTGGGGAGGACCCCCTCGTTGCTGACCTCGCCGTAGGTCGCCTTGAAACCGACGACCCCGTTGTAGGCCGCGGGGCGCAGGAGCGAGCCGCCCGTCTGCGTTCCCAGGGCCGCCGGGCACATGCGGTCGGCGACGGCCGCGCCGGAGCCGCTGCTCGAACCTCCCGGCGTGTGCTCCGGGTTCCAGGGATTTCGGGTGATCGCCGGATCGTTGTTGGCGAACGGAGTCGTCTCCGTCTTCCCCAGGAAGATCGCCCCCGCCTTCCGGAGGCGGGCGACGGCCGGGGCGTCCTCAGCGGGGACATGGGCCGGGTAGAGCGGCGTTCCGTAGCGGGTGTACTGCCCCCGGACGTCGATGATATCCTTCACGCCGAGGGGGATCCCGTGGAGCGGCCCCAGCCAGTTTCCCCTTTGGAATTCACGATCGCAGCGGCGCGCCTCTTCCAGGGCCTCCTTCTCATAGACCTCGACCCAGGCATGGACCATCCCGTCCCGGACCCTGATCCGCTCCAGGCAGGATTCAATCAATCGCTCCGCTGTCAGTTCGCTCGTTCTCATCCGGTGGAGGGCCTCCCGGATAGTCAATTCTCTCGGTTCCTGCACCTGTTCATCCCCTAATTTTGCTCGTCTTTGACAATCTTCCTCGCCCGTCTGACCGCCTTCGTGCCGACGGCGATGGACATCAACAGGGAAACCGCCAGCAGCGTGCCGGAGATCGGACGCGTGAGGAAGGTCAGCATGTTGCCGTGGGCGATGTTCAGGGCCTGGTATAGTGCCCTTTCCATCATCGGCCCCAGCAGGAGCGCCAGCAGCATCGGCGCCGGCGGGATATCCGCCTTCTTCATGAAGTAGCCGGCGACGCCGAAGATCAGCATCAGCCCCACGTCGAACAGCCCCGTGCTGATCGCATAGGCCCCGACGACGCAGATGATGAGGATCGCCGGGTAGATGAGGGCATAGGAGATCCGGAGCACGGAGGCGAACAGCGGCACGAGCGGGAGGTTCAGGATGATCAGGATGACGTTTCCGATGAACATGGAGGCCATGACTGCCCAGACGAAATCGGCGTTCTCGACGAAGAGCATGGGGCCGGGTTTGAGGCCGTAGAGGATCAGCGCCCCCAGCATCACAGCCGTCGCCCCCGATCCGGGGATGCCCAGGGCGAACATCGGAACCATCGCCCCGGAGGTCGCCGCGTTGTTGGCGGACTCCGGTCCCGCAACTCCCTCAAGAACTCCTGTGCCGAAGGTTTCGGGATGCTTATGGATGCTCTTCTCGATCCCGTAGCTCACGAAGGAGGCGATCGTCGGCCCGGCCCCCGGTAGAACGCCGATGACGAAACCGATGATCGCGCCCCGGAGGATTGCCCAGCGGATCCGGAATATCTCCTGCATGGAGGGGAAAAGTTCCCGGAACTTCACCTTGATCGGTTCCACCTTCATGAACTCCTCGGCGGAGACGAGGACCTCCGCGATCCCGAAGGTCCCCATGACGAGGACGACGAAATCGATGCCGTCCAGGAGTTCCGCGATCCCGTATGTGAAACGGTCCTTCCCCTCGACAATGTCGGTCCCGACGCAGCCGAGGCCGAGGCCGATGGCGGCGCTCATCAGGGATTTCGGGATCGATTTCCCGCCGACGAAGACGATGGTGAGCATCCCCATGACGATCAGGGAGAAGAAATCGGCGGGGCCGAACTGCAGGCTGAACTCGGCGAGCGGCACGGCGGCGGCGACCAGGCCGATCGTGCCCAGGATGCCGGCAACGAAGGAGCCGATGGCGGAGAGTCCCAGAGCGGTCCCCGCCTTTCCCCGCCTGGCGAGCTGATGGCCCTCGATCGCGGTGATGACGGACGAGGATTCGCCGGGGACGTTGACCAAAATCGAGGTCGTAGAGCCGCCGTACATCGCCCCGTAGTAGACCGCGCACATCATGATCATGGCAGGCGTCGCGTTCATGCCGAAGGTGATCGGAATGAGGATGGCCATCGTTGCCGACGGCCCGAGGCCGGGGAGAATCCCGATGATCGTTCCCAGGAAGCAGCCGACGAAGGCCATCCAGATATTGTAAGGGGTCATGCAGGTGACGAAACCGCCTATCAAGCCTTCTAAGATTTCCATATTTCCCTCCCCTTTCGCTAAATCCCCAGAAGGCCCGTGGGAAGGCTCATCTGCATGAAGTACTGGAAGACGATCCAGGTTGCCGCGGCGTAGGCGATGCCGTAGCCGATGCTCTTGACGATGCCGTACCGCTCAAGAACGAACAGGACCGTGGCCACGAACAGGAAAATGGTCAGGGGAAATCCCAGAAAGGGCATGAACAGCATGACCCCGAACAGCAGTAGGAAAATGAACCCGATCCGGTAGAAGGCGTGCTTTGCCGGGAGGATCTTCTTTTCATCCTCCTCGGTCGGTTTCCGCCGAAAGGTGTCCAAAAGCAGCCAGCAGGAAAGGACAGCCAGGATGACCCCCACCCAAAAGGGCAGAAAACCCGGACCGGGAGTGAACTCCTTCATGTACGAAAATTTTGTGGATTCGAGGTAGAGCCAGAGGCTGAGCACTAGCCCGATTATCCCGAAGATGCGGTCCGCCTTTCTCATGACTTATTCTCCTGAACAGGGGTCATCCTTTTGGATGATATTATTTGCTTTCCTGAATGTACTTGGTGTCCTTTATCAGCTCCGCGTTGTAGCCGGCGATAAACGCTTTCGTATCCACCGCCGTCTTGTAGGCGTCGATATAGTCGGTCTTTTTCATGAACTCTTTGAACTCCTTGGTCTTCATCAGCTTTGCGAAGGCGTCTTCCCAGAACTTGACCGCCTCGGCCGGGAAGTTCGGACCGCCGAAGAAGCCCCTGAACTGCGTGAAGGCAGCGTTCGTTCCCTGTTCGATCAGCGTGGGTATGTCTTTGTAGTAGGGGACCCGGTTTTCACCCATGTTGGCGAGGACCCTGAGCCGTTTGGACTTGTAGTGGCTCGATGTCTCCAATGTGTTCCCGAAGGCCATGTCGATGTGCCCGCCGATGAGCTGGGTCGGGCTGAACTCGAAGGCGGTGATGTTGAACTTCACCCCTGCCACCCTCTCGATCCTGGCGGCCATGATGTGTTCCGAGCCGCCGACGCTGTTGATCCCGACGCTGATCTTCTTGGGATTGGCCTTGGCGTCGGCGATCAGCTCCTTGGCGGTCTTGTATTGCGATTTGTACGGGACGATCATGACGTTTCCGTCCTCGACGAGCGTCGTCAGCCAGGTGATGTCATCTATCTTCATTCTGGTCGTGCCGCGGTTCATGGCGTTGAGCTGCGCGGTCGTCCACATCATCACGACGTAGGGGTCGCCCGCCTTCGAGTGGAGGTAGTTGAGGGCCACGGCCGAGGAGCCTCCCTGGTGCGTCGTGACCTGGATTTTGTTTTTGACGATCCCCGTCTTGTTGAGCAGATCGCCGACGGTGAGGACGAACAGACCGGCGCCGCCGCCGGGGGAGGAGTGGTGCATCAATTCAATCACCTTGCCCGGCTCGGGATAGGCGGCCTGTGCCGGGGGGACGGCCGCTGGCCCGAGGGCAAACACGGCCAAAACGACAACGAGTGAAAATATGATTTTTTTCATGGTCATCTCCTTTTCTTTCATGTCAGGGGAATCGGGAAGCAATGCCCCTGCGTTTAATCGCGTTGACGCCAACAGCGAGAGATGGTTTTTGGATACTCACCTCCTTTCCTGTCCGGTCTGATTGATATCATTTTCGTTCCCATCCCTGGTTGAATAGAACGATAGCCGCCCGCCTTCAACCTTCCAGATCTATAAGGTATTCCCCGGCTTTCCTTCCCCGCAGGCCTCGATGATCGCCCGGCAGCGGTCGGTGTTGAAGATCCCGCAGGGGCACGGCTGGGCGAGCAGGTGGGCGGCCGCCGCGGCGGTCATCTTGCCGGCCTTCACCCTTTTGATCACCGCCTGCGTGAGTTTTGAAGAAACCAGGCCGTGGCCGCACATCGTCGTGATCTGGAGCACGTCGTCCTCGGGGAGGAGGGCCTTCTTCCCGTGGATGCCCAGGGAAAGGAAAGCGGTATGCGGTTTGAGATCGACCTCCCCGGCGATCTTGACGATTTCGTCGATCAGGCCGCTGATAACGATCGAGATCCCCGTGTTTGCCTCCTTGAGCTTCAGGAGGATCGACCGAACGGCTTCCCGGTCGGAGAAACAGGCGGCGACGCCATAGGCCTTGTCCAGAGTGGCGGCGTAATCGTCAGGATTGAGGCCAGCCTCGCGGCTCTTTCCGGCCTGGCTGGAGCCGAAATTAACCAGCCCCTTTTCCTCCAGGAGGATGCTCAGGATCTTGCGAAGCTTGGGACCGCACCCCTCCCGGTTGACGTAGCGGGAGGCCCGGGCGTAGAAGGTGTAATCGTTCTGGAGCTGTTCGGTCGTTCCGTAGCGGTGCAGTGCGTGGCTCATGGCTTCCTCCTATTGACGTATCAGGGTTCGACGATGGGGCGGCCAAGCCCCATGTTGATCTTCGCGTTCGGCCGGGCGGGGACCCCCAGCGCCGCCAATTGCGCGCGGACGGGCAGCGTGCCGTCCTCGGCGAAGCGCGTCGCCAGTCCCCAGGAAACCACGGTGTCGAGTTCGGCCAGGACCGGCTGTAACCGCCGGACGACCTGCTCGAGCCGGTCTTCCCGGATCTTGAACTCAAGGATGGCCGAGAGGACCTTTTCGTTCCTGAATTCCGGCTTCACCCTGCCGGTGAGCGGTTCTTCCAGAAAGGCAAAGACAGCGTTGTTTGTCTCCAGCTCCACGTCCATCCCTACTAGCATCTGGAGGACCTTTTCGAGGTCGGTCATCCTCGCGCCCGTGCCGGGACGGCCGAACTCGAGGGCCATGCCGTATTCCCCCCGGCGGAAACGTCCCGTGACGTCGTTGGTCTTCATCTCCTCGGTACCGCGTCCCCCCTGATTCGTGGAGGGGTGCTGGATGCCCGGGTCGCTGAACTGCGCCCGGACGGCCCGGGGATATCGCAGCGACTCCTCCGGTATGTAGAAGGCGTCCGTCGGGCAAACGCCGGCGCGCAGACAGACGCCGCATTCGACGCATTCATCCTGGTCGATGCAGACGGCGTCCTCTCCCTCCGCGATGCAGTTCATCGGACAGAAGTCGACGCACTCCAGGCAGGAGATGCATTTCTCGGGGTCTATTCTCATTTATCCTCCTCGCCGTTGAATATTTCCGCGAACCGCTCGATCTGGCCGATGATGACATTTCTACGGATACGCTCGGCCTCCTCCGCATCGCCGGCCTCGAACGTGGCGATGATCGCCGCGTGGATCTTCGTGGAGATCTCCATCCATCCCGGACCGCTGACGGCGGCCAGGCGGTAGCGCGCGGTCTGTTTGTTGAAATTGCGGATCAGCTCGATCAGCCGCGGATTGCCGCACGCGCTGACTATCAGTTCATGGAATTTGTTGTTCTGCTGGTGGTAGGTCGTACCGTTTCCCTTCGCGGCGGTTTTTACCATCTGCTCGTGCATTTTCCTGAGTTTTGCCAGCAACGGGGGCGTCCGGTTGCGGACGGCGAGCGACATGGCGAGACCCTCGAGGCTGGCGCGGATGCGGTAGATGTCCTCCGCCTCCCGCCGCGTGATCCTGGCAACTGTGATGCCCTTGCGCGGTTCACGGCGGACGAATCCCCGGCTCTCCAGGATCTGAAAGGCCTCCCGCACCGGCGAACGGCTGACCCCGAAGGTCCTGCAAAGGGCCTCCTCGATGATCCTCTGCCCCGGCTTGAGCGTCCTGTCGACGATCTTCTTCTCCAACTCCTCGACGATGTGCTCCGCCAGGCTCTTGTGTCTGATCAGTTCTTCCATGAGACCCCCATGATTTACTTTCTTTAAAGGCCCCTGCCGGGCGGCCGTTTATCTACTTTCCCGTCCCCTCATAGACCGTACATCCGGGCGGCATTGTCGCGGAGGATCATCCGGCCCGTTTTTTCCGCATCCGTTTCACCCATGAGTCCCAGGCGCACCGCGTCCGAGAGGACCTCGCTGAGGGCAATCTTCGCGGTCTTCGCGGCAAGCCAGGAGATCTCCGGGGAGCCGTGGCCGCCGCTGCCGATCATGATTTTGGACAGGGGGGCCATCCCGAGGACGTCGCGGTAGCACTCGACGATCCGCTGGGAGGTCCAGGGGGTGGTCCAGCCCGTGTCGACCCAGACGTGGGGAAAGGTGTGAGCCATCGTTGCGGCGTGCTGCATCCAGGGGTGCCCGGCATGGAGGAGGACGAGCCGCGTCTTGAGGAACCGGGGCTGCCGGAGGAGCGGGGCGAGCAGGAAGGGATCGGTGGCGGCGATCGGGCCGTTCCACAGGCCGCCGGTGATGCCGGTGTGGATATGGATGGGGAACTTCAGATCCTGGGCCTGAAGCATCGTCTCCAGCCAGACGGCCATATAGAGCTTCTTGAAGGCCTCCTCGTCTCCCGCGGCGGCGGCGGGGTAGATCCGTTCGGCCTCGCCTGCCTCGACCGGCGGGGCGCCGAAGCCGACCAGTTCCCCCAGATGGGACTTGATGCCGATGAATCCCTCCTGGCGCATGGCCTTTTCAACCCTCATCTGGAAGGTGCGGAGGAATTCCGGATAGGCGCCGCACGATTTGAGGAGTTCCCTGACTACCGGGTCCATCTGGAGGAGCCTGAGTTTCCGTCCGGGGGTGAGGTCGAGGATCGGGTCGTTGAGCGGGAGGTTGGAATCCATCACCGAGCAGACGATTCCGGCGTCCTCGTAGAGCAGCTTCGCGTAGCCGGCAAGCCCGACCTCCGCCGTCCGGCGGTTCCTCTCGGCGGTGACCGCCTCCAGGGTGGGATCGCAGCCGAAGAGTTTCGCCATCTGACAGACCGCCGTCAGGACGACGCCCATGTTGGGAAAATGGAAGAGGAGATCGTCGGTCGCGCCCCAGAGCTTGCTCTTGGCGACGCCGGCGAGGGGCGTGTCGGCGATGCCGTGGAAGAACTCCCGGGCAAGCCAGACGGGTTCGAGGGTCTTCTTCTCGGGTTCGAGAACGTGGCAGTGGTTGTCGACGACGGGACAGTTGGTGAAATCGGGCACGGGGTTCAACCTCCTTTTAAAAGCCTTGAGAATTGGCAAAGCTGATTTATATAGCTTTTCAACGCTGTCGAATCTGATAGCAGGTGCAGGGGCTGGTGGAATCAACGGCCGCTCCGATCATTTCGAACGCTTCCTGGGAACAGTAGATTGTCGACAATCGTTTGTCAAGAAAAAATTGGTGAAAAAATCTACAATGCGCGCTGCCGGGATCAGATTTTCAAGTTGTGCGGAGGTCACAGTTTGTGAGCCGGGGAAGGAGTGAGCCGAGACCGGGGAAGACGGCCCGTTCCCCCGCCCACTGGTAGATGAGTGGTTCGATATTGAGCCGCTTCAGCTTTTCCAGGAGGGCGTTATCCGGGGCGACCGGCAGGGCCAGGGCGAGCAGCGGGTTTACAGGCGCATCCGGGGCGTTGAGGAGAAGCCGGGCAGCCCCCGCTTGGAGGGCGGGGAGAGACGCCTCCGTCACGACCTCGAAAAGCGCCCGGATGCGGCCCCTGCGGTCCACCGCGAGCAGGTCGCGGCGGCCGTCGTTGCCGGCCCGGAGGCCGCTTCCCTTTAGCTCCTCGGCCAGATCGCGGACGATCAGGCCGTGGTCGCAGTTGGAGCCTGTCTCCGGTTCGTGCCCGCTGTAAGAGGCGCCCAGCAGGTCTTCGCGCAGGCGCAGGTCGTCAAAGGTCAGCTCGGCCTGGGTGGAGCGGGCGACGGCCTCTTCTTTGAGGAGGGCGATCTTCCGGACGAACTGGGCGATCTGCCTCGCGAAGCGCGGTGACTGGAGGACCCCGATGACGGCGGCCGGCGTTTCCTCGCCGCCATCGTCGATGACCTCCCAGACCCCCCGGTAGCGGTCATTGAAGAGGGTCTTTCCGATCCCTCTTCTGCCGCCGCCCAACCTCCCCCGGTGAACGACGCAGATCCTGCCCCGATGGTCCTCGGCGAAGGCGCCCCCGGTCCGCCGATCTATGCCGCAGAGGGGGAAATTGATCTCGCAGGTGATGGCAATCACATCCCCGTCTGCCGGCCGGCCGATGCCGAAGGCGTTCCAGTAGCGGCTCCCGGCGATCTTCCGGGAGAAGAACCAGATCCCCAGCCTCTCCGACCAGGCGACGGTCGCCTTCTCGCTGGCGCCCGGGTGGCCGAGCTTGACGGGGATCGTTTCATTGGTGGCGGCCTTGAGCGCCCGGGCGAATTGCCGCTGGTATCTCCGGACGGATGACTCGTTTTCCACGATCCTCAACATGGCATGTTCCCTCTGAGACCTTTGAAAATCATGCTCCCTCCGCGCGCTGCGTACGCTGCAACGACGAAGGGCGAAGCGCAACGCAGCATCCGGCCTTTTTCCGAAGCCGTCAATCGAGACGTTTCCGGAACCGTCCCACCGCGCCGGCGAAGACCGCGACGCCGAGGACGGTTAGGGCGGCATACTGGGGCCAGAGAACCGCCGGCCCCACCCCCTTGAGAAAGATGCCGCGGATGATGACGAGAAAATAGCGCAAAGGATTGAGATATGTCAACCACTGGACCGCCGCCGGCATGTTCGCGATGGGGAAAACGAAGCCGGAGAGCATGAAGAAGGGCATGATGAAGAAGAAGGTGGTCATCATCGCCTGCTGCTGCGTCTTCGAGATCGTCGAGATGAAGAGGCCGATGCCCAGGGTGCTCATCAGAAACAGACAGGTTGCCAGAAAGAGGGCCGGGACGCTCCCCGCCAGCGGTAGATCGAACCAGTACAGGGCGAACAGCATTACGAGAACCATCTGGCCGATTGCGATGATGGTATAGGGGATGGTCTTGCCGATGATCAGCTCCAGCGGCTTGAGCGGTGTGACGATGAGCTGCTCGATCGTTCCGTTCTCTCGCTCCTTGATGATGGCGATCGAGGTCAGCAGCAGCGAGATCAGCATGATCACGAAGGCGACGATCCCCGGAACGAAGAAGTGCTGGCTGTCGAGATTCGGGTTGTACCAGGTCCGGATGCGGCCGTCGATCCTGCCGTATTTGAGTTCGCGGCCGTACAATTCATGGACGAGCTCCGTATTGAGACGGTCCAGGACCGCCGTCGCGTAGGCGATCCGGACGGAGGCCATGTTGCTCATGGAGCCGTCGGCGATGATCTGGACGGCGGCCGTCTCCCCCCGGCGGATGCGGCCGGCGAAGTCGGGGGGGATCTTGATGCCCAGATCGATCTTTCCTGTGAAAAACAGATTTTCCATCTCGCTCTCGGCGGCGGGCAGGCGGGTGATCCGAAAGATCCGGCCGGCGGTGAAGGAGTCTGCCAACAGCCTGCTCTCCCGCGAGCGGGACTGGTCGCTGAGCGCGACGCGGATGTCCTTGATATCATAGTTGACGACATAGCCGAAGACCAAAAGCTGGATGAGGGGCGCCATGATCAGGATAGGGCGGTTCCTCCTGTCCCGGAAGAGCTGGATGAATTCCTTGCGGACCATTTCCCGGATTCTAAGCCAGCTCATCTTAGAGTCCCTCCCTTTTGAGCACCAGGCGGTTGGCCGCCGCCAGGGCGAGAAACATAACTGTCAGGATCGCGAAGTCCCTCCAGAGGTGGGTAAAATCCAGGTCCTTCAGATAGATGCCGGAGAGGATGTCGATGTAGTAGGTCGCCGGGACGATATAGGTGACGAGCTGGAGGACCTTCGGCATGTTGATGACGGGAAAGACGAAGTTCGAGAGCAGCAGCGACGGCAGGTAGGTGATCAAAACCGCCGTCTGGTTGGCGGCCATCTGGGATTTCGTGACCGACGAGATGAGCAGCCCCAGCGTCAGGGCGACCAGCAGGTAAAGCGAGGAGGCCAGGATCATCAGCCAGAAGCTCGCCTTCATTACGACGCCGAAGAGGACCTGCCCCATGAGGACGGCAACCAGGACGTCGGTCAGCCCGATCAGAAAATAGGGTATTGCCTTTCCCGTGAGGAGTTCCCCGGCGCGCACGGGAAGCGACCGGAGCGTCTCCATCGTCCCGTTTTCGTATTCGCGGGCGATGACCAGCGACGTGAGCATCGCTCCGACGATCATGATGATGATCGCGATGATCCCGGGGACGATGAAGTTCCGGCTCTCCAGGTCCTCGTTGAACCAGACCCTGATCCGGCCGTCCACGGGGGGCCGGATCTTCTCCATCCCCTGGCGGTTGAGAAACTCCGCAAGCAGTTTCCGGTTGAAGCCCTCTATGAAGCCGGTGATGTACGCCCGGGAGATCCCGGCGAAGTTGGGATCGCTCCCGTCCAGCAGGACCTGGAGGGTGGTTTCGCGGTCGGCCTTAAGATCGGCGGTCCAGCCGGGGGGGATGATGACGGCCATCGTCGCCCGGCCGTGGTCGAGGGTCTCCGTCACGGCCGCCGCATCGGGAAGGCGGGCGGTGATGCGAAAGTACGGAGAGGACCCCAGGCGGTCGATGAAATCGCGGCTCATCCCGGTCCGATCCTGATCGACGACGACGGTTTCGATATGCTCCACGTCGAGGCTGAGCGCGTAGCCGAACAGGAGGATCAGAAGCAGGGGGACGGCAAAGGCCAGGTAGAGGCTCCTAAAGTCCCTCAGCAGATGGTAGATCTCCTTGCGGGCGATCGCCCGGACATTTCTAAGGTTCACCAGTTACCCCTTCCGCACGCAACGGTCACCTTGATTCCCTCCGCTCTTTTATAGACCGGCCATGAACATCGCAACCTCAACCGGCGTCAGATATTGGCCCCATCGCTGCCTATGATCATCCGACACTTGGGAGGCGTACCACCGCCCCACCCGGTCGGCATAAACCGCCGGCCGCTCATCAGCAGTGGGTGCGGGAATCCGATATGGTACTGGTATTTCTATCATAACATCCCGTTATTATTCTTAACTGAAAAAGTCAGGTTCCTCCGGTTGGTGTGTTCTTTTGATTCATAATAAAGAAATGAATCGTGGTAGACTTCGCTTTCACCTACCTACTGCTCAATGGCGGGCAGTTATCAGCATTGAGGATTACGAATTGAAAAAGAGTAACGATTGGTGTCATTTACGCCGCGAAGCGCTGTCAGATGTATGCTGTTGTTCAAGTAAGCCGCTACGCGGCAGGTTTCCATTAATATCCGTCTGTTAACATAAAACCACCAAGCCCACCCATTGCCACCGCCGGCTGGCGCCACTCTCTTTTGCAGTATACTCTCTTT
>Ga0172368_10000635_pt1 | contig 49597 bp, 36 predicted proteins | sample Lak11m_FD_114540 | JGI IMG/M metagenome (GOLD analysis project Ga0172368, IMG submission 114540) | Freshwater microbial communities from Kabuno Bay, South-Kivu, Congo - kab_022012_11m | ecosystem: Environmental > Aquatic > Freshwater > Lake | place: Democratic Republic of the Congo: South-Kivu... | reverse complement strand
GGTCGCATCTTCCGAAACCAGGGAGCCTTTATAAAACTCTTTATTCAGAACATAGTTTTTCAAGGAATCAAGTGCGTGCTGAGTTTGTGGGATATTGTACTCATCAATTAATTTGGTAACTTCTATTCCCCATTCACTGCCTCTGATGTCAATGATATTGGTCAGGCTGGTAACGGAGTTAATTCCCGGCATGGCTTTCAGGCTGTCGGTTATTTGCCTGATATGCTCCAATGATTCTTTTGTGAATACATTCCTGGTTTCAACCCCTACGATTGCCTGGTAATTTCCCCCGAAATCCTTGCCGATTTTGTTAAACAGTATTGAAACTTTATCATCTTTAGGCAAATTGCTGTAAACATCAGGATTTATCTCCAACTTGCTGATAAACAATGAGAAAAATGCAGTGAGCAGGACAATGGCTATAAAAATCCAGATTCTGAATCTGATAACAAAGGCTGCGAATTTTGTACTGAAATTACTTTTAAGTTTATTCATAAATAATTAATACTAAATTGTTCAGAAATAAAAGAACCACATATCCAAAAAAATTATTGTTTCCGGCTTAACTCCCAGTTTTTCATCAAATCAGGGAAACTGTTGATGATGAAATCAATAAAATCGGTTAATTCTTCAATGGTTTTGTTGAATTCAGGGTCGGTATTACCCCTGACTGACTGTACTTCCTTGAATAAATCGCCATAGTTTTGGGCAAAATTTATCAGTTCACGCATAAATGTTTTCCATTTGCCCAGGTTTGATTTGAAATAGCGTTTTCTGTCACCAGGTCGGGTAATATAATCCACCTGCTTCATACTCATCAGCAGGTTAAGGGCCGTACTGACTGCACTTTTGCTGACCATCAGTTCTTCCCTGATTTCGTCAAAAGTAAGCTCCGTTTTTTCTGACACCAGCAATAAACCATAAATACGGGCAGCAACCGGCTGAAATCCGAACTTCTCGTGAAATACGCCTATTCTTTCAATCAGCTCTTTTTTCTTGTTATCCAAAGCCATTTTAAAACTTTTTTACAACGCAAATATAAGTGGTTTTTTTAGTTCTGTAATATATGAACTAAAATTTTTTTAAATAATTTAGTCCTTAACTAAACTTGCTTTTCTACCAAAACTTATCAGATGCCATATCCTTTCATGTAAATAAAATAGAAAAATTTTAGTAAAAACTTCTGCAAAGCCAATACTAAAAGCTTTGAGGTAATTTCCGGTTATAAAAAGTGCAATAATGGCGGTATCAATCGTTCCAAAAATTCTCCAACTAATACCTTTTACAATGCTACGATGATGAAAATCCTTTAGAATAAAAGTACCATCTTTCTGAAATATTTTTTCTCTGCCATAGGGTATCCGAATCCATGCTCTTTCATGAAGAAAATATAATATGGTTTTCGTAATTAATTCTATGCCGCCAATTTTCAATGCTGAATTAAAATGTCCTGTAATGATCCATGAAAGCATAATCGTATCCATAGTACCAATCATTCGCCATGTGATTGCTTTTACCAAGCTTCGGTGATGCATTTCTTTCATAAAGAATTAAAATTATAGTGAATGTGGTTTTTAATGGAAATTAACCATAATGAAAAGCCCTGAAAGATAATATATATAAAAAAACAATAAGGAAACAATTTTAAAAAAAATTAATCTATAAATTATATAGAATAAATAGATTTAATATTTTTGCATTGCAAAAAGTTATTGAATAATAGAAAGGAGTGAATTAACAAATAAAAATTAATAAAATGGAGAAAAAGCAAATATCTTTTTTAAGAAACTATTTAATCATTATCGCAATAGTAACATTGTCTTTTGTGCTTATTGCAATTTTTTTTAAGCAAGTAGCACCTACCCATTACAACAAGTTTATTGAAAATGTAGGATGGTCAACTTTGTTGTTATATGTGGGAGTTGGATTTTTAGCACAGATGATAGATGGTTCGCTGGGAATGGCTTATGGTGTAAGTTCTACCTCTTTTTTAATGAGTTCAGGTGTCAGTCCTGTTTTAGCAAGTGCAAGTGTACATGTTGCTGAAGTTTTTACAACTGCATCATCTGGGTTTTTTCACTGGAAAATGGGAAATGTTGATAAAAGTTTGTTCAGAAAATTAGTAATACCAGGAGCACTTGGTGCAATTGTAGGTGCTTACTTTCTTACAAGTTTTGATGGCAAAGTTATCAAACCATATATTTCAGCCTATTTATTAATTATGGGAATTATAATTATTGTTAAAGCTTTCAGGAAATTGGCATTAAAAGAGACAAAAAAAGTCGGACTTCTGGCTTTATTGGGAGGTTTTGTCGATGCAAGCGGAGGAGGAGGATGGGGGCCCGTGGTGACAACAACATTGGTAGCATCAGGAAATCATCCGGCAAAAACCATTGGTTCTGTCAATGCTTCAGAGTTTGTGATTGCTTTAGTAGCTAGTGGGGTCTTCACTATTTTTACTGGTATCCAGAGTCTTGAAATTGTGATTGGACTGATTATCGGTGGATTGCTGGCATCACCCTTAGGTGCTTTTATTACCAATAAAATTAATAAAAAATTGGCAATGATCCTTGTAGGTATATTGATTATATTTTTGAGCTTAAGAACTATTCTGATCTCACTAGGTGTATTTTAATCCTTTAAAAGGAATACACCCCATACATTTATAATACCTTTTGACTTATTAAGTTTTATACATAAACCATAACTGTTGATTGTGGTTAAGTCAATATTATTTTTATTGACCAATTGTTCAAATATTTCCTGAGCACAATATTGTTTATTATATTCATCTTCAGTTAGTTGAAAGTTAATAATGTATTCTTTTACTTCCGTTTTAAAGGTTAAAAACCAAAATCTTTTACCTTCGGCCCGTGCCATGCGCATGGCCCGATTTTGTCCATAAAAATTCTTTTTGGTAATGTCTTCATTATGAGAAAGTTTGTTGTTCGTTGACATATACAGACAATGTTTTTTAGCACTGTAATCCATCTTTTTGTTATTCACCTTGATTTTATTTTCAACACCAAGACTATTAATAAATAATTCTTCCTGACTTTTTTGTTCTTTACTACAGTTTATTTTTTTAGGATTATTATTCTCTGTTTTTATTTGTGATAAAGTTTGATTATTCTCAGATTGATCAGTTTTAAATTCTGATTCAGCAATATTCAGTGATAGTGGATAGTTATTATTGCTCAATTTATAACCAAATAAACTGGTAGCATAAACCAGTTGACCTTTGATTTTAAATGCTACTGCATGGAATTGAGGTGCTTTTGAAAGCATATTTTCATTATGACCGGGAGAGTTTTTCCATTGTTGAAATGAATATTTTGCAATGTTTTTTGCTTTTTCCTGTAATGTTTTCCCTGAGCAGCTATAATTATACAAGGCATTCTCTCCACACCAGGAAAACCTAGGCAACGTAACCTGAACAAAATGTAAGCGATCTCCGGGTGATTCACCTGTAAAGAATTGTTTATCAGTTTCTTCAGAATGAGTAAGCGTGTTATTAAAGATCATATAAACACTATGATTTCTGCAAGCTAACCACATTTCTTCACTCCAAGCAACAGTATCAAGTGTTTTACTTATTCTGTATTCATTTAATAAATGGTGAAATTCTTTTGCAGCAAGCCTTTCCAGATATACATTCGTGTCATATTTTGATTGATTAATTATCCTGATCAGGTCTGTAGTTTTATAAACTTTTTCTTGCTGGCTATGAACAAAAATAGGAGTAAGTATTATAATAATCAGACTAATATATTTGTTGAGATACTTCACTGATTTACAAACTTGAATTTATATACCTGAAAAACGTAAAAAAGTAAATGATATTTTAATTTTTTCATGAGTTATTGAAAGAATTGCTACATTTGATTGAATTATTAAGGACTAATCTTATGAAAAAAATTGCATTATTGTTTGTGTTGCTATGCTTTGGAATAGCCACATACGCACAGAAATTTGTTGTTACCATTCCACAACTTAGAAATGTAGTATTAGAGGAATATACAGGCATTCATTGTGGATATTGTCCTGATGGGCATGCCCGTGCAGAGGCTTTAATGAATGAAAATGCTGGCAGGGTAGTTTTAATAAATATTCATCAGGGTAATTTTGCTAACCCTGGTGCAGGTGAGCCAGACTTCAGGACGCCTTTTGGTGATTCATTAGCTGCTGATGCTGGTGTATCAGGTTATCCGAATGGTGCAGTAAACCGTCATGTTTTTCCTGAAATTGAACCTGCTAAAGCTGCAATGGGCCGAACTACATGGGGATTGGCTGCTTCAAAGATTTTTATACTTCCTTCACCTGTTAATGTGGGTTTTAAATCAACTTTTGATACCTTAACTCGTATTTTATCTGTAGAAGTTGAGGTATATTATACTGAAAATAGCCCCATGCCTGAAAATTATTTGAACATTGCATTGCTGGAAAACCATGTCATTGGGTATCAATCGGATTATGCAAATGGGAATCATACAGACTATGATCATAAACATATTCTCAGACACCTGTTAACAGGTCAATGGGGTGAAAAAATTACGAAAACAAGTAAAGGTAGTCTTTTTACAAAAATATTTCATTATACCGTTCCATCTAATATAGTAGTAAAGAATTGTGATGTGGCAGTTTTTGTTACAGAAACAAAAAAAGAAATTTACACTGGAGTTGTATCTAAAGCTGATGGAGGAATGAATGATGGGCATACTGTAGTGTTTTATGGTGATGTTTTAAACAATGGAAAAAAGTTGGATAAAGGGGTAAAAAACACTGAAAAGACGTTTGAATTACAGTTGCTGAGTAAATTACCTGGTAATGAAGATTATAAAATAAGCATGGAAACTGATGCCCCGCTTGATTGGCAGATTTCATTTGGTATTGATGGAACATGGTACACAAAAGAAATTGTAAAATCATTGCAGGGAGACATTACTAAAGATGTAACAATAAAAGTAAAACCTGGAGATACTGCATTTGTAGCAACAATAAGGTTATTTATGGAGTCGATTAAATATCCAGGTATTAAAAGATTACAGACCGTTTATTACATGTCGGGAGTAACAGAACTTGTAATAAACAATAGTGCTGCATGGGGAAATGGTGGAGATACAACAGCAAATGTTTTTAAAACCGATTTTTTGCAGGGTTTGAAGTTTGCAGGATGTAATTCTTTTACCAGCACTAGCTCAGATGTAATTAATTTAAGTGCTGGAAGTAATTTTTTGGAGGACATAAAAAATATTTACTTTAATGTAGGCTGGTCATTTCCGGCTTTAACAGATGAGTTGGTAAGTATTTTTGAAAATTTTATTAATAAAGGTGGAAATATTATGTTTTCTGGTCAGGATATTGGCTGGGATATTTTTGATCAGAATGGTCATGGAACAACAATGACAAAAGCATTTCTGACAAATTTTTTTAAAACAGGCTATATTAATGACGGTGATCAAAGCAATAATAATCTGTATGCTGTGGCTAATGATGCAGTTTTTGGAACTATTCAGAACTCTCAGATAGTTAACAGGTATGGTGTAAATCCAGATAACAATGTTCCTTATATGTATCCTGATGTTTTAAGTGCTTTGTCGGGGGGGAAATCAGTATTGTATTATAACAACAATATTTCAAAGGTTGCTGCAGTGAGAAGTGTCGGACAGAGTTATAAAACATTTTTATTGGGCGTAAGCCTTGAAATGATTTCAGATGAAAATGTTAGAAAAAATTTAATGAAAATTACTTATGATTGGTTCATTGGTAGTTTGAGTGACGTTGAATTTGATGTAGCAATGGAAAATTTGTGGAATGTTTATCCAAACCCAGTGTTGGATATTTTAAATATAGATAATACTGAAAATAAACTGTCATTTATTGAGTTGCTGAATGTTCAGGGTGAAGAAGTAATAAAATATAAGCCGGAGAATGGTTTAAATCAGATCAATATGTTGGAATTTCCTTCAGGTATTTATCTTTTGAGACTTGTTGATCGAAACGGGAATAACAAAACAATAAAAATTAAAAGATAGTCAGGGTTATTGATTATCTTGAAATAACAATTTGCTTTTGTTTTCTGAATGTTTTATTAAAAATGTCTAATGAATAAACTCCATTGTTGAGTTCAGAAACATCAATTTTCAAATCAATTATTCCTGATTGAAAACTTTGTATAAATACTTTGTTTCCGAGAATATCATAAATACTAAGAATAACTTCATCAGAAACGGGTAAATTTGTTTTAATATTAATGATTTCATTAGCAGGCGAAGGATAAATCAATACATTAAACTGTTCATTTTCATTAATACCAACATAATCGACATGAACAACGGAAGAAGTTGAAACACAACCATTTTCATCTGTTACTTTTACACTGTAATCACCTGTAGATGTGACAGTATATGTCTGAGCTGTAGATCCAAAAATAATATTACCGTTTTTATACCAAATATATGACACTCCAGCAGTTGCAGTCAACAAATAGCCATTTTTCGAAATGGATGCACTAAAGTAACCACAATCGGTAATTTTTCTGACACATTGATTGTTCATATCGGTTACAAAAAGACTTTTATCATTAAAAGTAATGCTTTTAACATAAAAAAATCTTGCGGCAGTACCTAAAGCATTTTCAAAACCTGATGTATTGATGTCGGTGCTACCTGCATAAGTGTTTATGCCTTTTCTTACACGATGCTGGTCGCAAATATAATAATTACCTACATCATCAAGATAGACATCTGTTGGTGTCCAAAGGCCGCTGACAACAGTAGTAACCTGCCCTCCTGATATTTTTCTGATACTGGAATTTAGCTGATCTGCTACATAAATATCATTACCTTTGACAAAAATACCTGTAGGTGCATTAAACTGTGCTTCAACCAATGCACTGCCATCTTTGTTCCCTGCAACACCAGGTTGTCCTGCAATAGTGGTTACACTGCCATCTGTGGCAATTTTCCTGATGACATTGTTACCCTTATCGGCAACATAAACATTTCCACTGGCATCAACCGCTACATCTGTTGGATTTTGAAACTGTGCATAATCCTTCGTCCCATCTGCATAGCCCGGATAAGAAGTGTACTGAACAGGTTTAATTAAATGTTTTCCCGAAAAAACAGATATGGTTTGAGCACTACCTACATTAGTGAAAGCAGTTATTTTACGGATGACATGATTTTCTTCATCGGCAACATATACTTCATCGTTTGGACCAACTGCTATACCGGCAGGACCATTAAACCTTGATGTTATTCCTGATGCATTATAAAAACCAGCCAATCCTTTTCCTCCGGCTCGTATGATGGTATTATCGTTTGATTTAAGAATAATTGTTATGGTATTGTTTCCTTTTTCGGAAATATATAAATTCCCTTTGCTATCGAATGCTAATCCATAAGGATCGGTAAATTTTGCCAGCAAACGATTGACTATTACATCAGTACTTCCTGCACTTTGTGGTGTGCCTGCATAAGTAGTAACACTTTGAGAAAACCCTGAAAATGTGAATGTTAATAGAATTAGCGAAAATATTGTTTTTTTAATCATATTATTGATTTTTAATGTGACAAAATTAATAATACCTGAAATATTGCATGTTTTTTTTATCAACAAAGGTTTGGCACTATATTTCCTTTACACGAACATCACCAGAAATAATAAGAATATGACAATAACAAATGAAAAAGTAGTATCAATTATTTATAATTTAAGAGTATCAGATAACGAAGAAATCATTGAATCAATCAATAAAGATAATCCATTAAAATTTATTCCCGGTAGAGGGTCATTGTTACAAAGTTTTGAAAACCATCTTTTAGGTATGACCACAGGAGGAAAATTTAATTTTACTCTGAACTATGAAGACGCCTACGGCCCAGTTAATGAACAGGCAATCATGAATTTACCAATCAGTATTTTCAAACAGGAAGGTGAAGATGATTCATTTTTATATGAAGGAGCTGTTATTCCGATGCGTGATAAAGACGGGCATCGCTTTAATGGAAAAGTTGTATCAATTTCAGATAGTGAAGTAAAAATGGACTTTAATCATCCGATGGCAGGCAGAAACTTGCTTTTTGAAGGGGAAGTTATTGAGGTTAGAGATGCTACTGAAGAAGAACTTCAGTATGGTTTAAAGACAGGAGGCTGTTCTGGTTGCTCAGGTAGCTGTGGTGATGGAGCTTGTAGCCCTGCTGATTGCGAGGATGAAAACTGCGGTGAAGGTGCCTGTGGCTGTGGTTGCTGATTGATAGTTGGCTATCTCGACAAATCTACACTGGTAATTTCGGTTTTGGCAATAAAAAATCTTTTTTCAAAGAAATCTTTATATGTAAGGTCATTACCGGGGTTTTCAGGTGCAAAGAATATTTCTTTACCTAACACTTCACTAAAATCATCAAATCTGAGCCAAAACATCACCTGTTCATTGACTTTAACATTTCCAATCCAGGTTTCTATCAAAGGAGCAATAGCTATCAATTTATATTCCTTTATTCCATTGGTTTCTGTTACATCTGAAATGATAAGAAAACGAGATATTTTTACAGGGTCAAACAATATAACCACTGTGGTATCGTAAAACAAGTCGGGATTGTTTTCGGGATCAGGATAAATGGGAAATGTTTCTTTTCCAGAGCCAATTTTTTTAATTTCTTCAGGACTAATAGTTTTAGTTAGCGAAGTGTCACGATATGCTGTTACCAAAGTGCCTTTTCTGCCAATAGTAGCAGCCTCATAAATAATTGTGTAAAAAGGGTTTTTAGCTGACGCCATTGTTTGATTTGCCTTTAAATTATCGTCAATTATTTCAATAATTCTTTTTGTCTGGCTGTTTGACTGAAAAACACTAAACAGGCAAATTATAAATACAAGCAGTTTCATATTTATTTTAAATTTTAATAAAACAATCAATAATCTCACCAATATAAATTTGATGGTAGTCTTTTAAAGGATAGTGTTTGTCGAGGCTGGCAAGCAGGAAATGTTCAGGTTTAACAGTATCCTGATATATTTTTTTACAAATAAACACAAGATTAGCTTCTTCAAAATAAACAGTACCTGAAGAATGAAAGACCGGAGTGATGTTTGTTTCTTTTATTTTATCGACATCTGCCCCTGAAAACTTACCACAATAGTTGAGAACTTTTTTGTATTTTTTATCAAAAAAAGAAATAGAAAAATATTCATATTTTTCAGTAAAGTGGTAAGTATAGCGTGTAGGCCGAACAAAGATAATGATAGTTGGTTTATTCCATAAAACGCCAAAATGGCCCCATCCCCCTGTCATAGTGTTGAATTTGTTAGGTTGACCAGCTGTTATCAAAAACCAGTCTTTTCCAATCAGTTTAAAAGGATTTTTATCCAGTTTTTCTACTGAAATGCTTCGGAATAATTTATTTGTTTGCATTGAAACACGTTTTTTTTACAAATAGAATAAAAAGTTCCCTGCCATAACGTGGTTTAACAGAGTTATAACAGGGTTCAAAATACAAAAAATTAAAACAATTTTTAAAAAGACTGTCATACTCATCAACCGAGCCACCAAAGGGAGGAAAATCAGTACCAAAATCATGGTTAAACAGCAATCCAACCAATTTGCCATCAGGTTTCAGCAACTGATACATTTTTTTTGTATATTCAAATCGCTTATGTTTTGGTAAGGAGCAAAAAAAAGTATGTTCGATGATTAAATCAAATTGACCGGAAAAATTAAAAAAATCGTCTAAAATAATATTTTCAACCGGGAATTCTGGGAATTTTTCTTTGAAAGCACTAACAGCATTCATAGAAAAGTCGAGGTAAAAAGCATTTCTGAAACCATGCTCAAATAAATACCATGTTTCATATCCAAAACCACCACCTGGAATTAAAATTCTTAAATTTTTATTTTCCAGTTGGTCAAAATAACTGGTAAGTGCAGGCACAGGATAACCAACATCCCAGCCAGGGTTGCCAACTGACTGGTATTTGTTATCCCAAAATTCTGCTTTACCGAACAATGTTTATTATAGAATTTTTTACAAAAATAAATTGATTAGTATAACTGGAAACAGAACGTAAAAATTATATTGAATTAAAATAATATCAATGAATTTAGAAAGAATACGTCACTTTTGCCTTAGTTTAAAGGATGTTACCGAAGATTTTCCGTTCGATAAAACCACTCTTGTATTCAGGATTAACAGGAAAATATTTGCTCTTATCGATATTGATGATTCAGAAACAGTTAATGTGAAATGTAATCCTGAAAAAGCGCTGGAATTGAGAGCATCTTATCCTGACCATGTGTTGCCGGGTTACCACATGAATAAAAAACATTGGAATACAGTTGTTTTAGATGGTTACCTGGCTGATTATCAGATTGAAGAAATGCTATTGGATTCATACAGGCTTGTATTAAAAAACAAGTGTTAACCATAACAGAAAATAACAACGAAAATTAAATTTCGGGGAAAAATATTTAAACAAATATTTGGCAGCATAATTGACACATTCAATCACTTCAAACAAAATGGATGATAGATTTAACCAATGGAAAAGAAAGTAAATTAATATTTACTTTCGCCTTACCTATGCTTCTTGGCAATGTGTTTCAGCAACTTTACAACATTATTGATAGTATTATTGTTGGAAATTATATAGGAAAAGAGGCATTGGGAGCTATAGGTGCTTCATTCCCTGTAATTTTTGTATTAATATCATTTATTATAGGTCTTGCCATGGGCTCAACTATTATTATTTCTCAATATTTTGGAGCCAGGCAATATGAAAACATCCAAAAAACTGTTGACACCATGATGATTACCTTATTAGGTGCATCGGTTCTTGTAACAATAGTAGGTTTTCTTTTAAGTGGGTTTATTTTTAACATTCTTAAACTACCAAAAGAAATATTGCCACAGGCAACTTTGTTTCTACAGATTTATTTAGGTGGAATTGTAGTGTTTTTCGGTTATAATGGAGTGGCAGCGATACTCAGAGGTTTGGGAGATTCAAAAACACCCCTTGTTTTTCTCATTATTTCTACTATAGTCAATATCATTCTTGTTTATGTGTTTGTAATCTTTTTTCACTGGGGCATTGCAGGTGCTGCCATTGCTACTATTATTGCTCAGGGAGGAGCATTCATCACCTCGGTAATTTATCTGAACCGTACACACGAAATTATTGAAATACGATTGTTTAAACTGCAATTTGATAGAGAGATTTTCATGAAATCAGTAAAAATAGGATTACCATCGGGTTTACAACAAACTTTTGTTGCTTTAGGCATGATGGCATTATTCAGGATTGTCAATGAATTTGGTACTGACGTGGTTGCAGCTTACAGTGTTGCAGGCCGTATTGATTCATTTGCTATGTTGCCGGCAATGAATTTTTCTGCTGCACTTTCGACATTTGTCGGTCAAAATCTTGGTGCACAAAAACCAGAGAGAGTAAAAAAGGGTTTTGAATCAACACTTTTGATGACAAGCATAGTGTCAATTACAGTAACCTTAGCGGTTATATTATTTAGTCACCAGTTTATGGCTATGTTTACAAAAGATGTTAATGTGATAGAATTAGGTCAAAAATACCTCATCATTGTCAGTTCGTTTTACATATTATTTACAACAATGTTTATTACTGCTGGGGTGATGCGTGGTGCAGGCGACACATTGATTCCAATGCTACTAACCTTAGTATCACTTTGGGTAATCAGGATTCCGGTGTCGTGGATGTTGTCAAAGAATTATGGTGTGGAAGGTATTTGGTGGGGAATACCCATTGCCTGGGCTGTAGGTGCTGTTTTTTCTTACCTTTACTATAAAACAGGCCGATGGAAAAAGAAATCAATAATTAAACAAGTTGAACCTGAAATACAGGAAGTTATTTAAATCAAATCTATCTATTTAACAAAGTAGAGGTTGGTTTTTTCTTTTTCAATTTTTGCCAAGCTGAACAGTTTTAAATGGAGTATTCAAAACAATAGGAAATTAGTATTAGTCATTCTGCCTATTTTGCATCAGTGATTAGTTAAATAGTTGAGAGTCACAAAATTCAGTTTAAAAGAGAAAAAACAAAAACGCTTACTAAAACCAAGAATAGTAATAATTAATTTTGTTTTCCTTTGTTTGACTTAACTTATTTACTAAAAAGCTGAAAACATGAATTTTTTAATTTTCTTATCACTTGTCAAATTTCTTTACCTCCTGATTCCCCAAAAGGATTCTATATATTAAACTTACAAACAGATCAAATTAAAAAATCAATTAAATATTTTAACTAATAACTGTTATTTTTCATACAATCATTAAGTGTTTTGAAATTCCTCAACGGGTGAATAATTTATACATCAATTTTTAATGCACCTCACCGAAAAACCCATGTCTTTTGTGAAAGAAAAATAGTATCTGTAGATAATAGGTTCTCCATAGGTAATATAAACGCCCCATGCAGTTGTTTCATCATAGGCTGTTGACGACCACCAGTAAGCAAGATTGTTGTTGAAATTAAAATATTTACCTTTTTTAGTACGATAACCAACCGGTACAGCATTAAAGCCACTTTCATTTGTAGCGCCTTTATTTGGTTCTTTCCAATGTTTGAAACCTGTTTCCTTTAATTTTCCTCCTGCAAGCATCGGCCCACCAAGGAAATTGATTAAAGTTTGCCATTCAGCATCTGTAGGCAAATGCCAACCGGCAGGACAAGCTTTATTGGCATTTTCGAAATCGTACATTCTGCCATAGGTAGGAATTAGTGAATCAATGTCTTTTGGTGCCCACGAAACAATAGGACTGCCATCAGGGGCCTTTGTCACCCTGAGGTTTTCAGCCATCCATGTTTGAGTGCCTATTTTAACTGTTTTATAGACATTACCATCAACATCTTTAATTGTTTGCCCGAGTATCATAACAGGTGTGATAGTCAGGATAATTAATGCAATTTTTTTCATGTATTTAAAGTATTTAAAGTTTTAATGTTAAAAAAGCCATCCTGTGCCAATATAAAGCCCGGTTTTGCCATCCTGTGGGTCTAATGTTTTTCCAAAATCAGCAGAAATAACAAAATTCTCGTTTAATGCTATATGTAATCCGCAACCAAGCATAAAATGTAGCTTTTCATCAATTCCTGTAAAATAGTTGGAAGCAACTTCTGATAATGGTACTTTTGATTCGTCAACCTCAATTTTTTTTACAACTTTGCCGACATCAAAAAATGGGTTAAGCGCAAAATATACATTTTGATTGCCGATGAGTGTTTTAAAAAATTTCCATCTGAGTTCAAAGTTTCCATAAGCTATTGCATCACCTACCACACGGTCGCGCACCATACCACGGATTGATTTTGCACTTCCCAAACCTTCAACAATCGTTACTGCAGCAAAAGAGTTGAACATATATGTCTGGGCATAAAAAGGAGCATGCCCGAGAATTGTTCCCTGATAACCTAAGCGGTAAACAAAGGTCAGCTTTTTAGGCCAAAGTGTAAAATATTGCCTGTGAATAAAAGCAAGCTTGGTATAGGAATTTTCAGAATTACCAAGGAAAGAAGGAGCAGATGTTACGAGCAACTCAGTCCAAATACCTTTTGAAGGATTTGCTTCAATGTCTCTTGTATCGAAAATCAGACCTGCTTTAATAAACTGGTTATGACCACCATCAGCTTCTTCAGTAGGGATTATTCCCCAGCTAACATATTTGTCGTATAAAAGTGCTGTATCAGGTAATTGTTTCTCAGTGGGTTTGCCTTCATTAAGCTTACTAATATCGACAGTGCCAATCTGGTAATTGAAAAATGCAATACCAACAAGCCACCTAAGTTTACCGGGAATTATTGTTCCCTGAAAATCACAGGTGAAACGAAGAATATTTCTTTTCATCCTGTAAAACATTCGTGAGATATAGTCATTGGCTTCATCATTCATAAAGTCAGGGTTAAAGTTAACCATCGCACCATTAAAACCATAAAAATCGCATGCTTTATCGGTCAGGTAACTAAAGTCAGCAGTTGTTCTGATGGTTTTCTTTTTGAATAACTTGTCGGAATCAAAAAATATCTGATTGGTACCTGAACCTTTAGTATATCGTGATATTTCGGTTCGTATCATTTTTTTGTATTTTGGATAGGTACTTCCATCACCATAATCATAAAAAGTTACCAATCCGCCATATTGTAATCCAAGATCAGAATTGTAGGAAATAGTAGGAATAAGTCCGAAAGTCCAGCCTTTTTTAATTTTATCCTCTTTTTTATCCTGTGCCATGGCAGTCATATATATAAAGATAAATGCCATCAGTAAAGTTGTTATTTTTCCCATAATCATTTCATGTTTAATATTTATTAAAACTTACAATTTCTTCCTTACTTTTTCTGATTTTTTCTCTTAATTTATAATTAACATCAGTATATCCAAGTGTGATTACCAGTCCAATGCGTTTATGTAAAGGTATGTCAAGCATTTTCATGATTTTCTTTTCATTAAACCAACCAAGTATGCATGATCCAATCCCCAGTTCTGCTGCCTGAAGACAAATATGTTCTGCAACAATTCCTATGTCGTAAAGTGTAAAATCTCTTTTTTTTATGATTTGACCTATTTTAGTGATTGTTTTAGGTTTTTCAATAACAATCACAATCAATACAGCAGCATCAGGAGCAAACTTATTAAAATTTACCAGTTTGCTGAATGTAGCTTTAGCAATCTGACTTTTTAAAGGTTGTTGGTCAATGACAACTAAATGCCAGGGTTGAGAGTTACTGGCTGAGGGTGCCAGACGTGCTGATTCAATAATTTGCTCTAAATTTTGGGCTTCAATAGGTTTGTCAGAATATTTCCTTACACTTTGTCTGATATGTACTAAATCTTTAAAATCCATCAGTAGTTAAGATAATCTATAATAATAGAAGTGGAAATTCCAAGATAATTGCCAATGGCGTATCCGATAACACCAATGGTGATACCTGTAAAAATAATTTCTTTATTTTTTAATCCTGCAGCAACAACAGGGACAAAAGGAGGGGAGCAAATCAATGCTGTGGTGGTAATAATTAAATTGTCGCTATCTATTTTAAACAGGAAAGCAAAAATTGCAAAAACAAAGATAGTTCCCAGTTCGACCAACATAACAAAATAAAGTAAATTCGGCTCGCTGAAATTAAATTTAGATACATCAGCCATCGAGGAAACTACCAGACTAAAAATAACAATCAGGTACATTCCAAAATCAAATGATAAAGAGATTGTATTTATTTTTGGAAATAATGAAGCAATAATGGCGAAAGTAGTAATCAATAAAATAACAACCATCATCTGGTGGCTTTCAGAAATAAAAAATGTAGTACTTGCAGCCATACCAAATATCAGTAATGCCACAACAAAGCAGATAAATAAATTTTTAAGATTTTTTTTATTAAAGATTTTAATATAATCTTCATCAAATTTTTCTGTTTCACCCTGATAGATTCCCAAATGTTTGTATGCAGGCAAAAACAAGTTAAATAGCCTTTGGGCGAAAGCAATAACGAATATAAGAAATATGACTCCGTTCAGTAAATCGTATGAATGTGTTAAAATATAAGTTTCGGCATCTACATTCAAGGCTTCGGCAATTGCTGCAAGATTGGGTGTTCCACCAGTGTAAAGTCCTGATAACATTCCTGCAATTTTATTTCCCTCATTAATATGGCTTCCAAACCAAATGTATCCTACTGTTACTGTAATCATTACAGAAATCACTCCAATAAACAATGTGAGGATGGTTTTCCCGGCCATATTGAACCAACTTTTAATGTTGACAGTAAACAATAACATGGGAATTGCAAGAGGGATTACGATTGTACATATTGTTTCCTGTAGTTGATTTGCTTCTGAAGGCAATTTGAAAATATTTCCAAAAATAAGTCCTGTGAGATAGGCGATAATTACAGGTCCAACTTTTTTCAGTACTGGTATTTTCCTGATTAAATACATGATAAATGCAGGAAATAATAAATAAAACAACGTCAAAACAACAATCAGCATTAGCAGGCTATTTCTTTTTATAAAATACAATTATTTCCTCTTCATATTCATCTTCCGCAATATCACAAGCTAAAAAAACACTGACTAAGCTACCTTTAATCTCTGAATATGCAGCAATAAATCCTACTTCCTGAAAACCTTCTGTAATTGATTTAATATTTTCAAAATTTGCCTTAATGTCTTTCCTGCTTCCCGAAAATACTTTGTCTGATTCAACATAGTAAATGATTAATTCATCATTGCTTATCGAAAAAGAATTCATTTTTTTATCACTACTAATCTTGCTGTTTCCGATTTTAAATGCATGATTTCTCTCCATTCTTGATGCAAAGAATAACTGATTATTTCTGATCCAGTAAATTCGCAAACCGTCAGAAGAAATAAAAGGATAGGCATCGGCATTCTCCTCTTCATTTAATTCTCCAAGTAATCTTGTCTTTGTGTAAGACTTGTTTCTTGTCTCCAACTCAGCAACACATAGCTCATTATTTGACCAACTATTGTCTGACGTTACAGTAAAAACCATTGTTTTCTCATCTTCTGTCAGACTTGATTGCCCGGCAAATACTTTTCCTTCGGGTATTTCGATTAAATGACGAGAAACCAATGTAGCCTGACCTTTGTTGTTAATTAAATAAATTAAAAGATATGCATTACCATTCGTATCTGTTGCAGGAAGATAATATTTCTTCATATCTTTTGAAAACTGACCTGGCTGAATGGAGTATCCTTCTGGTGGTGTCAGCTTTCCTAAATACTTATACCCATTGATGTGTTTATAATCCTGAGAAAACACAATAAAAGGCATTAAAAAAATTAGAATAATAAAATTTTTCATCGATAAATGTTTAACTTATTGAACAAACCATTTTTCTTTACCTGTTAAAACCCTCTGAATTACTTTTGGGTCCGGAACATTATAATTTATATCTATCTGTTTAATGATGCCATTTCTGCTTATTTTTAATAAAATTGATTGATATGGTTTGAATATCAGATGATAGGCAAGCTTCTTTTTATCATATAAAATTTCAACCGGTACATTTAATGTTTTTTTACAGAATGATTGTCCGTAACCCATTGGAAAACTTATGTTTTTAGATTTTGGATTTGCGAAGAAAATATACATTTCGTTGCTTGTTTGCCTGCACCAGTATTCAGGAATTTGCTTGCCTGACACAATTACTGGCATTTTACTCAAAAAATCATTTTCCTCTGAAAAAACATTCCTGAGATGTTTGATTTCGTGAATTAATAAGTTGTACTCAATGTGACTGATATGACCTGGCTCTTTTGGCCATGCTTTGAAGTAAATGTTTAATCCTTTTTTTGCAAATTCTGTAATTTTCTTTAAATAATTGTAATCCATGTATTGACAATCAATGTACAAACCTTTGAAAATATGATCATTGCAATACATCAAGCCATATTTTACAAAACATTGGTTCAGAAAATGCCCATTAATCCAGATAGGATTGTAAGCACTTAATTTTTCAGGAATTTTAGTATATCTTAACTCATATTCACCCCATGCCCATTTAAATTGTTTTTCTTTAGGCATTTCAGCTTTCATCCAGCTATCTTCAACAGGCAGATAAATAGCAAAATTGGAAAATGTACGTCCCAGACGCATTACAGAAGAAACTTTAGTCAGATACGAATTAAAGCTTTTCAGAAAAGGGGATAAAGCACCGCTTTTCCCCACATGGACTGATGCATAAAATGGTGTAGTATCAGTGTCATGATAAGTAAAAGCCTTACCATGCCAAATAATTTGGTTGACACCATTAGCAAAAAGGCCATCAGCCAATAATTTAAGATCAGCGATATTTTCTTCGCGAATAAAATCGCGTGGCCAACCATACAGACAGGTGAATGTTTCTGAAGAAATAATTTTTTTATTCGACAAAGTTGCTGCTGATGCTACTATTCTTGAAAAATATGTTTCAAAGAGTAATGCTTCTGTTTCAGGTATATCAAGCATGCTGTATGCAGTCATAATATCGCAGGGTGCTCCTGAACATTGACCTCTTGAAAGATATCCATTTTTGTTTAGAACACTATCGAATTCCTTGTAAAATGCAATGACAAGTTTACTCAACAATTTCATATAGTCGTAATAATAGCTTGCATTTTCAGGCAAATACAAATTCTTCATATATGGTTTAATATCATAGCCAAACTCTTTTAAAAACAATAAATCAAATCCAGGTGTCCATAAACCTTTGGTTTCAACTTCCCAGGAATCAATAAAACATGCATTTTTATAAGGGATTTTGGGTTTTGGTAATGCATTTAAAAGCCTGTCGGAATAATGACGAAATGCCGTAATATTCAAATGGTCAATTACATATCCTTTGACAGGATATTCCCAACTGGCAGTAATTTCCTGTCGCCATAAACTATCACCAAACCTCATAGCAGCCTCATGAAAAGGTACTTTGCTGTCACCAAAAGGCCATAAGGTACCAAAGGTGAAATCACAACCCATTCCAATGCTATCAGCAACGCTGGAAGTATAAGCCACTATTTCTGACCATTCGCTGCTCAACCATTTTTGTCGGGGAGTGTAGTTGATGGTATCTTTTACCATTCGGTTCAATGGGTAAATCCATGCTATTTCAACACCTCCAAAGCCCTGTTCTTTCAGCCATTTAAGGTTTTTTACAACATCTTCTTTATTAATTTCAGAAGCAAACCACCACCATCGTGTCCATGGCTTGCAACTTTGGTAATGCTTAGCTGCCTGATCTTGATCTTTTTTTTCCTGACAGGAATTAAAAATACAGAAACAAATTATTATTATGGTAATAAGCAGACTTCGCTTCATTTTTTATGATATTTACCGAAACTCGAAGATAGATATTTTTATTCTCACAAAACTTCATACACATGATTTCAAAATAGTGTTAATTAAAATTTATTTTATGACATAAATTGTTAATATTGCAATCTGAATAAAAAAATAATGAAACCAATCTATCTTGATTACAACGCAACCACACCTGTCGATCAGGCTGTAGCAGGTGCAATATTGCCTTATCTGTCGGGTGTTTTTGGTAATCCATCAAGTAGTCATTTTTATGGCAGAGAAGCTCATAAAGCTGTTGAAAAAGCGAGGAAACAAGTGGCTTTACTATTAGGGTGTCATTCTGATGAAGTTATTTTTACCAGTGGTGGCACAGAATCAAACAATATGGCTATTAAAGGTGTTTGTTTTGCCAATCAAAAAAAAGGAAATCATATTATTATCAGTGAAATTGAACATCCTGCTGTGAAGGAGGTTTGTGACAATTTATTAAGTAGGGGCTTCAGGTTTACACAAATACCGGTCGATAAATATGGCATCATTGTATTAAAGGAACTGGAAAAAGCCATTTCTGCTGACACTATACTTATTAGTGTAATGCATGCAAATAACGAAGTAGGTTCCATTCAGCCAATAAAACAAATTGCAAAACTTGCAATGGAACAAGGAATAGTTTTTCATACCGATGCAGCACAATCGGTAGGGAAAATAGCTGTAAATGTTAATGAACTAGGTGTTGATTTGCTTTCACTTGCAGGGCACAAGCTTTATGCTCCAAAAGGGATAGGAGTATTATATAGTCGCAAAGGAACTTTATTGGAAAAATTCATGCACGGTGCCAATCATGAAAACAATATGAGGGCAGGAACCGAAAATGTTGCAGGGATTGCAGGATTGGGTGTTGCCTGTGAGCAGGCAGCCAGTTATTTTACTCATTTTACTGTTCAGGTTAAGCAGTTAAGAGATTTATTGTATGATGAGCTTAAAAAAGGAATACCTGAACTTGTTTTAAACGGTAGCCTTGAACATTGCTTGCCCAACACATTGAATGTTTGTCTTCCTGGAATACATTCAGAAAGTTTTCTTGCTTCGCTCAAAAATGTTGCAGCATCGGCAGGTGCAGCATGCCATGCCGGAGAAACAAATATTTCAGATGTACTGAAAGCCATGAAAATAGATCCAGAATTGGCAAAAGGGGCAATACGTCTCAGTTTAGGCAGGTTTACAACAAAAGATGAAGTTGTTAATGCTGCCAATGAGATCATCTCACATTATAAAAAAGAAAGAAAAACTGAGAAGAAAAATGTATTGATGAACGGTTTAAAAGATTTTGGTCTGTTGCAATTTGCTGTTAATCCTGGTTGTTCATGTAAAATTAGCTCTGAAACACTTTCTGAAATGTTGAAAGGCTTGGGAAGAATTTCAGATGCAAATATTCTTGTAGGAAAAGAAAATAATGATGATGCCGCAGTAGTGAAAATTTCAGATGAAATGGCTATTGTTCAAACTATTGACTTTTTCAGCCCTGTGGTTGACGATCCTTATACTTTTGGTTTAATAGCGGCTGCCAACTCACTGAGTGATATTTATGCGATGGGTGCCACACCTTTGTTTGCACTAAATGTACTCGCCTATCCTGAAAATAGCATCCCACCTGAAATAATTTGTCAAATGCTGAAAGGAGCAGAAGACAAGGCTGCTGAAGCCGGAATATCAATAATTGGAGGTCATTCTGTTGATGATAGTGAGTTGAAATATGGTCTTGTGGTATCAGGACTAATAAAACCTGGAGAAGAAATTAAAAATAAAGGAGCACAGCCGGGAGATATTCTTGTTTTAACAAAAAAGATAGGTACAGGCATTATGATAAATGCACTAAAAGCGGATATGTTGACTACTTATCAGGAAAAATTGCTGATAGACCAGATGTGTATGTTGAATAGCAAAACTGCTGAGATGATGAAGAAATTTAAGGTAAATGCCTGCACCGATATTTCTGGATTTGGATTGCTCGGACATCTGAATGAAATGTTAAAAGCATCGATGATGGATGCTGAAATTTATTTCAACCAGATTTCACTGCTGGATGGTCTTACGGAAGTTGCTTTAGAAAATACAGCTTTTTGCAAAACTAGGAGGGACGAAGATTCTTTTGTTGAATATGCCGATGAAATAAGTGAATTTGAGAAAAATATATTGTTCGATCCTCAGACAAGCGGTGGCTTGCTGATGTGTTTGAATAGCAATGATGCAAAATTGTTAATCAATGAACTTCAGCTCGCAGATATTGAATGTTCACTTATTGGAAAAATCGTTGGCAAAGGCAACGGAAAAATAGTAGTGATAAAATAAAATTTGATTATGATTTCTTCCTGATTTGATTCTGAATTTTTTAATAAATCATTTTACTTAAAATAAGGTGAAAAATTGCTACATAATTTTGTATGTCAAATACTTACGATATTGTTGCGTATGGCAAATTTTACCATTTCAACCGTACTTTTAAAATTGAATTTTTGCATAATATTGTTTTTATGCGTTTCAACAGTGCGAATGCTGATGTTTAACTGATGAGCAATCTCTATGTTGCTCATCCCATTTGCAAAGAGTTTAAGAATTTCTCTTTCGCGAACTGTTAATTTATAAATACCTGATAACTCTGAAGTACTGTTTCCTTTGCCATGATCGACCAATGTTTTTATCAATATTTTTGAAATTTCTGAAGGATAGTATTCTTTTCCTGCGGCTAAAGATTTTACTGCTTCAATTAGTATTTGAGTATTGGTTTCCTGTTTTGCTAACACACCATTTGCACCAACTCTGATGGCATTAATGACAAAATCTTCATTGGCATACATAGTTAAAATCAGAATACGAATATCAGGATACATTTCTCTGATTTTTTTTGTAAGTTCTATTCCATTAATTCCGGGCATGCTAATATCACTGATTAACACATCTGGTTTTAATGATTTGAATTTTAATAAAGTTTCTTCACCATTTTTCGCTGTTCCTATACATTCAATTTCACTGGCAGTATTCAGCATATTAATGAGTCCATCACGTATAATATGATGATCATCAACAATAAAAACCTTTATCTTATCTGTCATTTCAGTTATTTATAGGAATTTTTATTCTGATTGTTGTTCCATTGTTTTCAGTAGTTTCAATATCAATGGTTCCATTTAGCAAACGTACTCTTTCTTTCATGTTGAACAAACCATTTCCTGAAACAAATTTTTTATCATAATAATCGAAACCTTTTCCATTATCTTCAATGATAAGAATCAGGTTGTTGATGTTTTGTATCAGGTGAACATTAATATTTTGTGCCTGACTATGTCTGACCGAGTTGGAAATTGCTTCCTGCACAATGCGGAATAAATAATTATTGATTTTAGACGATAATGAAATATGATCTCCTGATAATGTAAATTCAACATCAACACCAGTAGATTGTTTGCATTCCTGGCAGAGCATTTTCAGAGCTGTGAATAACCCGAATTCGTTGATTCCTGAAGGTGCAAGGTCATAGGAAACATGTCTTGTTTCTTCAATAATGTTAGATAATTGTTTGCTGATATCAATAAGTGTTTTTTTGCTATCATCGTTGCAAGTGTTCATTAATAATTCCAGTTTAAATTTCAGGGCTACCATCATTTGCCCAAGACCATCATGAAGCTCACGGCTGATACGTTGTCTTTCAATTTCCTGCCCATCATAAATAGCCGACATCCTTTGGTTTCTTTCGCTTATCAGTTTATTCGACATTTCCTGTATTGAATCTGCAAGCATCCCTATTTCATCTTTTTGTTTTGTGTTAAGTTTAATATCATAATTCCCACTTCCAATTTTTACTGCAGCATTTTTTAGTTTTATTAAAGGTCTTGAAATTGTACCTGAAATGAGTGCTGCAATGGAAAGAATAAAAAAACCAAGAATTAATGAAATTAAAACTAGATCGTTTCTTATATTATTTAAAGGAATCATTGCTTCTTCATAATCAATTTCAGCAATGATAGCCCATTTTAAATTGAAAATTTCTATATTACTGTATGAACTCAGACAATTAATTTTACGATAATCAAGAATAATTCCTGTTCCGGTTTTATTTTTAAAAGCATTGATGACACTTTTGGTTTTAACCATTGTATTCAAGACAGAGTTACAAATAAACCTTGAGTTGCTTCGCATCAGATAGTCACTTCCTACCAGGTAAGCTTCACCACTGGTGCCAAGTCCGTTTTCAAGACTTTTTTCCAGCATAAGGTTGTTAATTTCAGTAATGGAAATGCCAAGCAATAATATAATGCTTTCGTCAGTTTTTAACTTCATTCTTTTCCCCAAATACATCATCGCAAAAGTATCTGATGGATTTTTTAATATCAGATCAGTAAGTACTGGTGCATCTTTTACGATTACAGTATTGCATAGTTTTTCCAGTTCATGACGAAAGAAAATAATGTTTAATGGTGTCAATTTACCTTCTTGAATCGTGTAAAAACTATAATGCTTTTTATTATTTAGTTTTGCAAAAATCAAGTTTTTTAGAAAAGTGCTATCAGGTAATAATGAAGGGTTTTTAACAGGCAATTCAGGATACTGAAGCATTTCAACTATTTCATGAGTTTGTAATAGATTTGACAAAATTTCTATCTTTGACAATTGTTGACTGAAAAAGAATTCAATTTCACTTTTTTTAATCACCCTGATTGAAGTAAGTTGTTCTTTTGCACGATTTAAAATAGCATCTTTTGCTCTGAAATATGCGTAAATCCCTGTAATCGAAATAGCAATTATTCCAATAAGGAAAAATAAAAACATCAATTTGATAACAATTGATTTCATTAACACATTTATAGAGAAGCAAAAATATCAATTATACTAAAAAAGGCAGGAAAATATTTCCTGCCTTTCCAAAATCAAATTTATTTTTATAATGCCCCTTCATCATACGCTTGTTCACCGTGTAAAGCAACATCAAGACCTAACGATTCCATTTCAGTCTTTACTTTAACAGGTGTAATAAGGTTTATAATGACTAACATCAGGTAGGTAAAAATAAATGCATAGATTGAAACTAAAACAACTGTTAATAATTGTTTGCCAAAAAATGTACTTCCACCAAACCATAAACCATCTGCTCCAGCACTGTTCACAGCAGAAGAAGCAAAAACACCCAGCAAAATAGTGCCAATAACACCACCAACACCGTGAACACCCCAAACATCAAGTGCATCATCCCAGTGCATCTTGTTTTTAAATTGTACAGCCAAATAACATACAAGGCCTGCAATTACACCAATAATTGGTGAGGCCCAGACAGGAACAAAGCCTGCACATGGAGTTATGGTTGCAAGTCCTGCAATAGAGCCTGTCAGTAAGCCAACAAATTTTGGTTTTCTTTCTCGTATCCATTCTACAAAAAGCCAGGCTATAGTAGCAAATGAAGCAGCAATATCGGTATTGACAAATGCTGTTGAAGTAACAAAGTCAACCTGAACTTCGCTGCCAGCATTAAAACCATACCATCCAAACCAGAGCAAACCACTGCCAATAGCTACCAAAGGAATACTGTTTGGAACAGAATATTTATCAACCCTTGCACCGACATAAAATACTGAGGCCAATGCAGCAAAGCCTGCAGAAGCATGAACAACAATACCTCCTGCAAAATCAAGAACACCCCAGTCAGCAAGTAGTCCACCACCCCATACCATATGAACCAAAGGATAATAAACTAAAATCTGCCACACTGTTAAAAACAAAAAGTAAGCTTTAAAACTTACCCTGTTTACAAAAGCACCGGTGATAAGTGCAGGTGTAATAATGGCAAACATCATTTGATAAGCAAAAAATACAAATTCAGGAATTTTACCATTACCTGCCCATAAATCACTAATATTCATATTTTGCAAAAATGCCTTATCAAAGTTTCCGATAATGCCACCTTCTCCACCACTAAAGCAAAGTGAATAACCGAATACTACCCATAAAACAGTAGTCCAGCCCAGTGACACAAAACTTTGTATCATAATACCTAGAATGTTTCGTTTTGATGCCAATCCACCATAGAAAAAAGCTAGGCCGGGTGTCATAAGCATCACCAGGCTTGTTGCCAGTAACATGAAACCGGTAGAGCCTGTATCAAGTGTGCCTACCTGAAGTAAAATGTTAATTAATGTCATAATTTTAATTTTTAATATGTTTATAAAGAAATTCCAAATAAGTAATACATTTTTTGTAATTCAGGATTTGTAATAACCTGAAGTTGAACAGGTAAAGAAAATTTTTCAGTGATTTCAATTTTCTTTGAAGCTTTAATGCCTAGATTTATTATTCCTGGTTTTTCATTCAGATAAAATGCTGTTTCACCTAAATCCAGATTTGGTTTGTCAAGGGCCATTCCAACAAAAGCTTTAAAATCAAAATCTTTAAAACTGTGAGTATATGAAAGCTCAAGATATTTTGACATAAAAATATCACCTATTGTAGTATCAGCAGGATTAATTTTTCTGGCATCATTACCGTAAAAGTTCATAGCAAATAACAGTGAAAAAGGTAATTTTTCAGTGCCATTGAAGCTGAATACACCTTCAAAAACATGACCTGTGCTATCTGCTGAATACACAAAATACTGATTTTTTGCTCCTGCATTCAAGCCAGGAAAGAAATAATCATTTAAGGTGAAAGAAAAAAGCTTTTTAAACTTGTAGGTCAGATATAAGTCGGTTTCCTGATTGGCAGTGGCCGAAAACGTATATGCACCCCATGTCCCGAATGATATACAATGATTTTCATTTTTTGACACCCAGGACAGGTCGAGCCATGGTTGCAGGCTGGGACTATTGCCACCCAACTCGAGTCCTCGCCATACATATCGGTTAAATATATCAGTTCCGATTGTTACCTGTGCAAATAATGACTGAATATTTAATAACCCAGAACAAATAATAACAAATAGAAGTTTTTTTGTTTTCATGATTCAATACTTTAAAAATTTGAGTTCGAAAGTACCTGCTTAACAATACTGATGCAATAAGTATAATGCTGATATTTCTCTAAGTAATTTACGTATTAAGAAAAAACAATCAGATATTAACATTGTGAATGAAATTATATTTTCATAATTTTTATTAAAATTTGAAGTATTGTTAATTCTATTAAATTGTTAAAATGAAAAGATATTTATTTACTGTTTGCCTGATAGCAGTTAGCATGGGGGCATTTTCACAATTCTCATTTGGTTTGAGAGGTGGAATCAATATCAATAATTTCAACATTAAGTCAGATTATTATACTTCTCAGGAACTTGGTCTTGGATTCGTTGGTGGTATTTTTGGACGTTTTACCTTAGGTAAATATTTTTTAGAACCATCAGTGCTTTATTCAAGAAGGAATTCCAATTTCACTTATTCACCTGCACCTGGTGTTGATACTGTTTTTAATACGAATACCAGTTATCTTGATGTACCAATTCATTTTGGCAGAGAATTTTTTAAAGTACTTACTTTGTCAACCGGACCAGTTTTTAGCAACAAATTGAACGAAGTTGTTCAGTATTATACCAATGATCAGAATATAAAAAAAACATTATTAAATGAGGTTTTTCAAAAACGAAACCTTGGCTGGCAGGTAGGTGCTGAAATCAATTCAGGTCTGTTTATGATAGATTTCCGATATGAATGGGGTTTTGGTGTTTTTCAAAGTTTTAATTTGCCTGGCATAATTTCAACTTTTACGCCTGAAGGTTCACGCCATTGCCTTCAGGTTACCCTTGCAATGAAATTAAAAAAAGATTAGTAAGTTAATACAACTTTACACTTATGTTTAATCGTCTTAACAAAACAGTGATGAAACAATTATTTTTATTTTTTTTGGTTTTGACTATTTCATTTAATGTTTATTGTCAGATAATAATACCTAAGGTATATACCAATATCACAGTAGATAGCCGGGGCGATTTTAAATTTGACAATGATGGCAGAGGAATATTAGGTTATAAAGCTTCTACGGAATTTTCAATATCAAATTTTATAGGTGGAATAAGGGGAACAGAATCAGGTTTTGATTTTGATTTTAAGCTTCCTGCTTTCAATGGAACCTTATATTATGGATTTATACCTTTTGGAGAACAGAAATATCCTGTTCCTGTTTATTTTAAAAGCTCAGTGCCTATTAATGGTGGAAAAGCAAGTGTAAATGTGCGACAGGCAATGATTGGGTTATTTGATATCATATCATGGGGCATTAATAAAAAAGGAGTATTGGGTTATCGTATTGCTGACCAGAATGGAAAGCTTATTTATGAAGGTAAAGTAGCATTTCGTGGCACTGGTCCTTTTGAAATAATGCCTACTATTATTGAGGGACCTATTGTAGGAAATGTAACAAGCGAAGGATGTGTGATCAGTTTCACTACCTCAACACCAATACAGGCCACAATAACCGTTGATTACTGGATCAATGACCTGAAAAAAACAAAAGATTTTTCAGATGCAGCACCAACAACCAGACATGAAATAGAAATAAAGGGTTTCAATCCTTCAACAACATATATTTACAGGCTTACACTTGGTGGAATACAGCAGGAATTCAGTTTTTCAACCAATGCAAAATCAGGGAGCAAACAGGCTTTTACATTTGCTTTTGCAGCTAATTCAAGGAATTCTCAAGGAGGAGGGGAACGCAATGTTTATGGTTCCAACTTTTCAGCTATACGAAAAACAATGGCTTTGGCAGCATATAAAAAAGCAGCCTTTGTGCAATTTGCAGGAGATATGGTGAGTGGATATTGTTTAACAAAAGAAGAAATGGAACTTCAGTATGCCAATTGGAAACGTGCTGTTGAACCTTACACCCATTATATGCCCGTTTATACTGCCATGGGCAACCATGAACTGATGATGATGATGTTTCCTGATGATGAATTGGGGCGAAGATATATGATTGATAAGTTTCCTTTTAACAGGGAAAGCTCTGAAGCTGTTTTTGCTGCAAATTTTATAAATCCTGCTAACGGACCTGTCAGTGAAGATGGAGCGCTCTATGATCCTGACAATAAATCAAATGATTTTCCTCCCTATTCAGAAAATGTTTATTATTACACCTGCGACAATGTTGCTATGGTGGTATTGAATACAAACTATTGGTTTTCACCTTCGGTATCGCAAAATGTACTTACCAGTGGCAATCCTTATGGATATGTTATGGATAACCAGATGTCGTGGCTAAGAACAACAATAAATAAGCTTGAAGGGGATAAAAATATCGACCATATTTTTGTAGTATTGCATGCACCTGTTTTTCCCAATGGTGGCCATGTAGAAGATGGGATGTGGTATCTGGGAAACAACAGGGTTAGAGCAGTAGTTGCAGGAAATGCTATGAAAACAGGAATCATTCAGCGAAGAGATGAGTTACTTGAGTTGTTGGTAAATACCAGTAAAAAAACTGTTGCTTTGTTATGTGGGGATGATCATAACTATAACAGACTGGAAATTATTTCCGGTATGAAAATGTATAGTGATGATTACCAGGAAATAAAGATAAATTTATCGAGAAATATCTGGCAAATAAATAATGGTGGTGGTGGAGCAACACTGTATGCAAAAGAAGAAACACCATGGATGGAAAATATTAAATGTTTCCAATCGCAAAATGCAGTTGTTTTCTTTCATATTAATGGTGCATCTGTAAAGTTGGAAGTGATTAATCCTGAAACATTGGAGATAATAGAAGAACAAGTGTTAAAATAAAATTATGATGGACAGAAAATACCCAAATTTTAAAATATTTATATTGGCAATATTTGCTATAATAATTTCTTGTCATCAAAATCGTGCACAGGGTTTAAATTTCAGAAAAGCAGATAATATAAAATCATTTGACTCACTACTAAAGCAAGCACAAAACTATACAAAACTGGTTTTTATTTATTTTTATTCTGAAACATGTGAAGCATGCAATGAGTTGTCGGGTAAAACATTCAGTAACACAGACTTATCGGTATCGTACAACCTGAGTTTTATTAATATAAAGATTAGTATTGACAATGAATTTGGTATCAGTATGTTACAGAATTATTCAATACAGAATATTCCTGCATACTTTTTTGCTGATCCTGCCGGAAACCCGGTCAGTAAATTATACGTTGGCAACAATTCTCCTGAAATGTTGAAAGATATTGGAATGTCAGTAAGTTCAATGTTTAATGAGATGCTTGCACTAAAAGAAGAGTTCTATAAAAATAATAGTGACCTCGAAATTGTTAAGAAATACTGTTTTATTCTTAGCCAGTTGAAATATTATGATGAAGCAAAAAGTGTATCTGAAATATTTTTTAGAAAACTGAATGCATTTGACTATGATATGTATGAGTGGCAGTTAATAAAAACATATTACTTCGATGTTACTGATCCTATGATGAAAAAATTTCTGAAAGAGCTAAATAAATTTGAATCAATATATGGTAAAGATGAAGTAACAGGATATTTGAGCCAGGTGTTTGATAAAAATTATGACTTGTCATTTAAGAATGAAGATACCTTTTTATTGGAGAATACCCTTTCATTGCTTGATTATTTTGAATACCGCAATATGTCGAAACATGGTATTACTCCAACTGCTGCCAAGGGTTTTTTTAAAATTGAATATTACAGGAATGTTGAAGATTGGATGCAATTTGTCAAACATCTGGATGCCTATTTGAAAGAATACAGGATGCCTGATGACGTATTAAATGACTACATCCTTGATATTTATTTTTGGGTAAATGATATTTACTGGAGTGTTAAATCAAATAACTGGGCTGGCGAACTGTATAAGAAAAACAAGACCTTTAATAGTGTAACTACCTATGCACTTACATTCCTGAAATTGGGTAATAATAAAAAGGCTTTTAAATTGTGTAAAAAGGCTGAGAAAATGGTAAAAGATGAATCAGAAAGAAAATATCTGGACGAAATAATGAAGCTTCTTTAGTTCAGAAAATTATTTTTTCTTCTTTTTTGACCATTTTTCATACGATTTATTCAATCCTTCCAGTATAAATTGGGTAAGATTTAATTCAGGTTCAGAGTAAAGAATATTACTTCCTTTTGCTTGGGCAATAATATAAGTGTAACCGGCAGTTTTGTTAAACATTGCTACATGGTTGATGATACTGTCGTAAAGCTGGTTGGCAACTTTTTCTTCTTTTACCAATAAATCATTTCTTAACTGTGACTGATAATTTTCCAGTTCTGCCTGTTTTTGGGCAAACTGTTGTTCAGCATCCTCTTGTTTTATCAGGCCGAGTTTAATTTTTGTCAGGTAGTTTTTATAGTCTTCTTCAAGTTTCCTGAATCTTGCTTCGAGTTCATTCTCAGCAGTAGCTTGTGATTTTTCAAGAGATGCTATTTGTGCCTTATAATATTTATAATTAGCAAGTATTGTATCAGTATTTACATAAGCGATGGTCATAGCTTTTTCTTTTTTAGGCAATAGCGAATCAGGAATTCCAATAGGCAATTCTGGCGATTTTATTGTTGTTGTTTTTGGTTTTTTTGTAAAGAATAAAATAAATAAGAAAATAATGCTAAGACCATAAATGGCAGCGATAATAATATATGCTTTTTTCACGATTGTAATTATTTTATTTATAGACCAGTTCTCTGCAAATTCCAAGTGAAATAGAAGTGCTCTGATCTGTGATATTTCTAAAAATCTTAAAATTATGATTAGGGTAAAAATAACAAAATGTTTTTAAGCCAATTGCAGGAATTTCCAATGTAATTTCTTTTTTAACAGGATAACCCATAAATGTCTTTACGAGTTCAGAGTTTTTATTGATGACATCAAGACCCAGTAATTTTTTACTATCACCAACTAAATATTTTTTAAAGCCGGCATAAATAATAACTTCCTTCAATGTTTTACCATTTTCATCCCAAATGAAATAAGCCAATGGAATGTTGCGGCCATTTACTACTGAAGTGTCGTATAAATAATAGCGAGTGTTATTAAAAGGATCAACTTTGAAAAAAATTGCCGGATGATCTTCAGTTTTTTGCAGAGCATCATTTATTGACATATTGAAGCTGATTCCGAAAATCAGTATCTCATTATAATTTATATTGCTGTATTTGGTGATGTCTGTTTTGGTGATTTCTTTGTAAGTTTTTTTTACTGCTTTTGGATCTTCATCTGATAATGAAATTTTAGGAAATGATAGCATAAAAAGGAGGATAACAGTGAAAATGATTTGATATGTTGATTGACTTATTCTCATTAATTGGCCATTTCAGAGATAAATTTTATTCTCATAATTCTTATTTCTTCAGTATCAACATATTGTGAGCCAAGATGCTTCAGTGCTTCCTCTACCGAGTCACTTTCAGCATGGCGAAAATATTCATAGATTTCTTCCTGTGTGTCGGCATCAAGATATTCATTAATATAATAGTTGATATTTAACCTATGACCTGAATAGATAATACTTTCCATTTCTTCAAGTAATTCATCAAATTCAAGTCCTTTTGCCATTGCTATTTCTTCCAGTGGTATTTTTTTATCGATATTCTGGATAATAAAAACTTTATTTTTGGATTTGGCAGGTACCGATTTTACAACAAGATCGTCAGGACGCTCAATCTCATTTTCTTCTACATATTTTGCGATGAGTTCAATAAATTCCTGACCATACCTTTGGGCTTTTGTAGCCGAAACACCTGTAATATTTGAGAGTTCTTCTTCAGTAATCGGGTATTTGATAGCCATTTCTTCCAAAGATGGATCCTGAAAAACTATATATGGTGGTACATTTTGCTTTTTAGCTATTTTTTTTCGTACCTCCTTTAGCATATTAAAAAGAACTTCATCGTAGCCACCACCAGCCATTTTTATATCATCATCATCATCTTCCCTGATGTTTTCGTAATTGTCGTCAACAGCAACCTGAACAGGATAGGGATTTTTAATAAACTCTTCACCTTTTTCAGTAATGGAAAGAGTTCCCATTGTTTCTATGTTTTGTTCAAGCAGTGCTTCAACATCAGCTTTTCTGATAATGGCTTTCCAGTAATAATAGTTTTTATCCTTGCCTGAACCAAACTCTTTCAGTTTTTGATGATTATATGTTAATATTGCCTGATTTGTTTCTCCAAGCATGATGTTGGCTATGTGATCGATATTAAAATCAACACCAAGACTTTTGACAAGTTTAAGTATCCGTAGGATATCAGTCTGGCCGTCAAATTTTTCTTTGGGATAACGGCAATTGCTGCACATTTTCTTTTCTTCGCAATCGGGTTTATCATATTTTTCACCAAAATAATGTAAAAGGTCAACCCTTCGACAGCTTGCTGTTTCTGCAAATGCAGCCATGTGTTTTAAAAGCTGATTTGCTTTTTCACGTTCGTAATATTGTTTGTCTCTGTATAGTTTTTCCAGTTTTAACAAGTCATTAAAATTATAGAAAAGGATGCAGTCAGAAGGCATGCCATCGCGGCCCGACCTGCCTGTTTCCTGATAATAACTTTCAACACTTTTGGGAACATCGAAATGGATAACATACCTGACATCAGGCTTATCGATTCCCATTCCGAATGCGATGGTTGCCACAATCACATCGACATCCTCCATTAAAAACAAATCCTGGTTTTTATTTCTGACGGCACTTTCCATACCAGCATGATAGTCGGTTGCTTTAATACCGTTTAAACGCAGTGTTTCTGCTACTTCTTCTACTTTTTTTCGTGTCAGACAATAAATGATACCTGATCGTCCTGGATTTTTCTTTATATAGGTAACAATCTCACGTATTGCCTGCTTCTGTGAAAATTTTGGTCTTACTTCATAATAAAGGTTGGAACGGTCAAACGATGCCAGAAAAACTGTAGCATCTTCTATTTCAAGGTTTACAAGGATATCTTCCTGTACTTTAGGTGTTGCCGATGCTGTAAGTGCAATGATAGGTACTTTACCAATGGCGTCAACAGTTTCTTTTATTTTTCGATATTCTGGCCGAAAATCATGCCCCCATTCTGAAATACAATGTGCTTCGTCAACTGCTACAAATGATACTTTTACTTTATTTAAAAAATCTATCGTTCGTTCTCTGCTGAATGTTTCAGGTGCAACATAAAGCATTTTTGTATTTCCATTGATTACATCACTTTTTACATTTTCAGTTTCTTTTTTGGTCAGGCTCGAATTTAAAAAATGTGCAAAACCTTTTTTTGCTCCAAAAGTTCTGATCAGGTCAACCTGATTTTTCATGAGTGCAATTAGTGGAGAAATAATAATGGCTGTACCGTCCTGTATAATTGCTGGTAGTTGGTAGCAAAGACTTTTTCCCCCACCTGTAGGCATTACTACAAATGTGTTTTTTCCTTCAAGAAGATTGATAATGATATTTTTTTGTTGTCCTTTGAAAGAATCAAAACCGAAAAACTCTTTTAAAGTAAGTTGTATTTGTTTTTCAAATGAATTCACGTAAAAATCAATTTAAGTTTATTTTTTTTATGGTCATAAATATAAGAAATAAACATGTGAATAAAAAAGTTGATTTTTTTGGATAAATGAAGTTGAAGTAAAAAAAAAGTGATGAGTATAGGGTACCCGGAGCCGGGATCGAACCGGCACGGGAAATCCCACTGGTTTTTGAGACCAGCGCGTCTACCTGTTCCGCCATCCGGGCAAAACTCTTATTAAATTTAAGAACATTCTTTTGCAGAAATTTCTTGATTTCTTTATAAATCAGTCTCTCAGAAAAAGTATGCAAATGTAATTTTTTAATGAATAGCATCAAATTTAAATTTGTTTTTTTATTATTGCTTTGAAAGAGCTTTATTATTTTAATTTTGGCTGAATTTAACAAATTTTATACCTAAAAGTTTAATGTTATTTTTAATAATTCTATCTGTAACTAACTACCTTATAATATTTTTTAATTAGTTCTTTAGCTTCATCCATCGAAATTCTATTCTGGTTGTAATAGCATGTAAGGAAAGCATCTGTATAACCTTTTGTTCTCATTTCTTTTTTAAATTCTGCTGCAGATGCAATGGTTTGATACTGGCCTATTGTATATTTATATAATGGATCTGGTGGCCATTGTTCTTCAGTGATATTTGTCGGGTCGAGCTTTGATGTGAAGAATGTGTGGTTTACTGTTATGTGATTTTTAAATGCACCTAATTGAACTTTAAAATACAGACCTGTAATTTCTGCATTCAATAGTTGCAAATCGCTTATGCCTGTCTGGCTATTACTTTCCGGGGCTGTTGGGGTTGTTTTGGCAGGTGGCTCTGTTTTTGATTTTTCGGGTGGTGCTGTTTTTTGAACAGGTTTGTCTACAATTACTTGTGTAGTTTTTTGCTCTGTTTTAGGTGTTTCCTTGACAACTGGTGTTTCTTTTGGTTTTTCAGCTACTACTGGTTCTTTTTTAGTTTCCACTGCTACAGGTTTAACGTCCTCTGTTTCGGCTTTTTGAGGCTTATCAGTGATTGTTAGTTTTTCTTCATTAGCTTTGGGTGTTTCAGCAATAGGAATATCTGGTTTTTTTTCAGGGGTTTTAACGCTTACCTCAGCCAGATAAATATCAAAAATACCTTTTCCTCCTTTGCGATTTGAACTAAACAAAGAAGTTCCGGGATAAGAAGTCAAAACATAATAAATATCATCACTTTCACTGTTGATTGGCGATAGCAGCATTTGAGGGTCTCCCCAAAGGTTACTGGCATCAAAAGTACTGTAAAAAATATCGAATCCTCCCAGTCCCATGTGTCCGTTTGAACTAAAATAGATTTTAGTGCCAGTGCTATCAATGCATGGTGTTATTTCATCATATCTGGTATTTATCTGAAAACCAATATTTTTTGCTTCACTCCAACTGCCATTGTCTTGCCTGATCGAGAAATAAATGTCTTTACCACCTTGTCCTCCAGGTCTATTGCTTGAAAAATATAATATTTTACCATTTTTGCTAATAGATGGGTGGCCATCCCATGATTTTGAATTAATAGTGGCAGGAAGTTTTTCCGGATCTGCCCAGTGATCGTTTATTTTTTTACACATATAAATGTCGGCAGTTTCATTATTATCGTCATAAACTGTAAAATATAGTGTTTTTGACTCTTCATGATAAGCACTTGAAACTTCATTTTTTGAATCATTAAAATCTGCCTGTATTTTTAAAGGTTCGGAGATACTATTCTTTTTAAATTGACTGACATAAATATCATCATTTATTTCTTCCAGTTTTTTATTTTGTTCAGTCAGTCGGTTTGAACTCAAGAGAAGTTTGGTATTATTTTCAATCAGAATAGCACCAATATCATTATGAGCAGAATTGGCTGCAGTAAGATTTGATATTTTTATATTTTTGTCGATGCTGGAAGGTAAGTCGCGTTCCATCATTACGGTAAGTTCAATCGCACACCAGTCATTCCATTCTTTTACCTGTGAAAGTTGTTTTAAATTAACAGAAAAGCGTTTGCTGAGATTCAGATAGCGTGCAAAATTTGTCATTGCTTTTCTGTAATCAGTTGTTCTCATGGCACAATAACCAAGCATATAATAAAGTTCAAGATGCTCTTTTCCAGGGTTTTCAACCATTTTTGCAGCAATATCATAAAAGTCAGCTGCATCTTTATATCGGGCTTCTAAAAATGCCTTTTCTGCACTTTTTATTTCCTTAGAGTAAGTCTGACTCTTAACTATTGTCACTGAAAAAATTAATAATAAAACAATAATAATTAAATTAATTATTTTTCTGATAGCTGACATGTCTTAAATTTTAATTTTTATCTTCATTAATCCAATAATAGAACAAAGATAAAATTGCCTCTTAAAGCATAGCTTTTGCATTATCCACAATGACCTTTATTGATGTGGATAAGGAATTTAATTTCAAGAAATTAATTAATAAAAGTAAAATAATTTAATTTATTTATTAATTTACCTGGAATAATTGTTCATTAATATTCATTAATATTATTAATGCTTTTAAGAAATTTGCATTTACAAATAATTGCTAATAAACTAAAAAATGTCTGTATCTGTCATTTACAACCTTGTAGTAATCATATTAATTTTTGGATATGTGCTCGATAGAATGCTATCCTTTCTAAATCGAACAACATGGAAAAATAAAGTGCCTGAAAGTCTTTATGATTTTTATAATGAAGAAAAATATCAGAGGGCAAAAGCTTATAATTTTTCATTGTCAAATCTGGGTTTAATATCAGAAAGTTTTAGCTTTGCGATTATACTGATATTTTTCCTGACAGGTGGTTTTGCCTGGTTGAATGATTTATTAGAACCTTTAATAAAAAATAAAATTGTTTTAACCCTGACATATTTTGCCATACTTTATCTTGCTTCCGATATTATCGGTATTCCTTTTAGTATTTACAGAACTTTTGTGATTGAAGAGAAATATGGATTCAATAAAACCACTACAAAGACATTTATCCTGGATAAACTTAAGTCATATTTGCTGATGGTGGTAATTGGTGGAATCATTGGCAGCATCTTGATTTCACTCATATATTGGCTTGAAAGCAATTTCTGGATTTATGCCTTTATTGTGATTACTTTTTTTTCATTGTTTTTCAGCATGTTTTACAGTACTTTAATTTTACCTCTTTTCAATAAACTAAGTCCGCTTGAAGAAGGAGAATTACGTAACGCAATATATGATTTAGCCGATAAAATAAATTTTCCGTTAAAAAATATATATGTTATTGATGGTTCAAAACGTAGTAATAAAGCCAATGCTTTTTTTACCGGACTTTGGAAAAAAAAGAAAATTGTTTTGTATGATACATTGATTAACAAACATAGTATTCAGGAGTTGATTGCTGTTCTGGCACATGAAGTAGGACATTATAAGAAAAAACATATTGTTAAAGGACTGATTATTTCTTCATTACAGACATTTATTATGCTTTATGTCCTTTCATTATTATTGTTTTCACCTGAACTGTCAAATGCCTTTGGCAGCAGGTCAGGTCAATATGTTCTTCATATTAATCTGATCGCATTGGCAATATTGTTTGAACCTTTCAATATTGTTTTAGGACTTGCAGGCAATATTTTATCACGCAAGCATGAATATCAGGCTGATCATTTTTCTGTTGTATCTACCGGGGGAAAATTTTTACGTGATGCACTTAAAAAACTTTCAACAGATCACTTATCGAATCTAACACCTCACTTCCTGTATGTATTCTTCTATTATTCTCACCCTCCTTTGTTAAAAAGATTGGATGCTATTGAAAAAATTAATTTGTCTGACCATGAAAAATAATATATTCATTATATGCCTAATCATAATGAGCCTTTTTTCATGCAAAAAAGACCCGCCAGATTGGCATCCTGAAGTGATTGTACCTTTAGCAAACTCTAGCATATCGATACAAAATATTTTTAATGACAGTACAATTCACAGCAATAGTGATAGTTCATTATATCTTATTTCTGACTATGTTCTTAATGAACTGAAATTTAATGATCTTCTGGCAATTCCTGATACTACCTTAATAAAAACATTAACACTAAAAACAATCAAGTTGGGGACACGTGTTATTTCCTCAAAAATAACCCTTGGACAGTTAGCCGCTGAGAGTGGAGTCATTGGTCAGGTAATACTGAATGCACACGGGGGTTATCTTCCCGTACCTCCGATACCTTCATTATCGGGAGGTACTGAAGAAATCGATGCGACAAACCTTTTTGAAAAGATAGAAGTTTTGGAAGGTCGCATTGAAGCAAATATTTATAATGGGTTGCCAATACAATTAAACAATGTAATTTTTCAGTTAAAAAATAAACAATCAGGAGATATTCTTTTAGTAGATACTGCATTGATTGTTCCACCAAATTCAAATTTCATTGAAACTTATTCATTGAATGGAAAAACTTTTGAGGGAAAGCTAGTGACAGAAGTGATTAACATCAGCTCCCCCGGAACCGGTACAACACCAGTTCTTATCGACACAAATGATGCAATTGATATACAGATAAAAGTAATAATTGATAAAGTAACTTCAGCGACAGCTATTTTCCCTGCACAGGATTTATACAATGTTGAGGATGATGTTGAATACCATTTGAAAAGTGTGAAACTCAATCACATGAAAATTAAAAGCGGTATTTTCAGGGTGGTTGTTGCTTCCACACTGCAGGATTCTGCCTTTATCAACTATAAAATACCTTCTGCAAAATATATGGGGCTTACACCATTAGAGGTAAATGTAGTATTGCCACCGGCAAAAAAAGGTGATACTGTTTACATTGATAAATCTTTTCCAGTTGATGATTATTGGTTTGACCTGACTGGCAAGCTTGGAAATAAATACAATACTTATTACCATCACATGATCATGAGAATTGACTCAACAGGCAAAATGGTAGATCTTTCATTGAACGATAGTCTTTATCTTTTTTATACTTTGTTTAATGTTGTACCTGAATATATTTCAGGTTTTCTTGGCAACGATTCTTTCAGTTTTACCGGAACAGTATCGGATATTTCTTTTTTAAACTCAGTCACTTCAGGAGAATTAGATCTTGAAAAACTTGATATTGGTTTGTTTATCGATAACGAAGTAGGTGTAAATGCCAAATTAAAAATAGATAAAATTAAAGCTTATAATACCAAAATAAATAAAGAAATTGAATTGTCAGGAAATAATTTTTCTGACCCTATTGAAGTATTTTCTGCCCAGAATAATCCGCTGAAATCGGTTCGTTCTGAAAAAAAACTATTATCATCGAATGCCAAAGATATCGTTGAATTACTACCTGATAAAATAGACTATGATATTAAAGTATATCTGAATCCGGATGGTCTTGTTTCCTATAACGATTTTATTTATAACGGGAGTAAGGTAAAAGCAGGATTTACTGCTGAAATGCCTCTAAATTTTTCTGTGAAAGGATTGACTTTAAATGATACCATAAAATTGGAGATTGATAGACTTCCAAATACAGATTTTATTGAATCTACAAAATTTAAAGTCATTGTAAACAATACATTTCCAATGCAGGCCAAACTACAATTAATTTTATTGGATGTAGATAGCAATATTTTAGATACAATCTTTGAAAATCCTGTTTTAATTGCATATCCAAATGATAATGGGGATAAAAACTATAAATCAGTGGAAAGCAAGTTTTTTGTTGATGCTGATACCATGTTACTGGAAAATTTAAAGAAAGCTAAAAGCATGATAATACAAGCTGTGTTGGATACAGGTCCGGGAAACAATCATAAAAAGATTTACAGTGATTACTATATTAACGTCAAACTTATAGGTGACTTTCTTTTATCACCAAAGATATAAACAATGAGATATTATTTTACTTTATTTGTATTAATACTGGCTATTACCTTTACTGTGACTGCCCAGCAAAACAACAATACATTTGTTAAACCAGAACCTGAATCCTTTATAGACTTAGAATGGAAAAACCTGTCAACATTTCAATCTAATCCTTTATTTTATAACTATTTTGTCTTGCTTCAATATCAAAATAAAAATGTTTTTGACGAAATAATGAAGCTGAAAGGAACGCAAACTTTTGCGAATATGATAGAGGCGGATATTCGGGCAGGAATTATAATAAATAAAAAAAAGTGTTTAGGGCTTAGTTTTAATGTTTCAACCTTCAATTATCAGGTGCTCAATACAAGTGCAGATTTATGCCGACTTTTTTTAATGGGAAATGCTGATTTTACGGGTAAAAAAGTTTTATTGTCACCCACTAATATGGAAGTTGAAGGCTGGCAGAACTTTGGAATGGGATTGTACCGTTTCAGGCATACAAAAACCGGTAAAAAGTTAGATTATGGAATAGGAATTAATTATATGAATTTGTCTCCAATTACAACTATATATATTAATGATGGCTATTTATATACTTCACAGGAAGGAGATTCTATTAATATGGCTTTACAGGCAGACTTTGCGCAAAGTATCAGAAAAAATTTATTATTTCTGCAATCATCTGGTTGGGGATTAAATATCAATGCTTTTCTCAAATTGGCCATTCACAAAAAACACTCAATTCAGTTTAAATTTTCAGAGTTGGGATTTGCCCATTATCAATCTAAAGAATTTGATATTGAAACAGATTTTCTATTTTCAGGAATTGATCTTTTCAATGGTCAGAAAATAGAAGAAACAAGTTTACCTCTTCATCTTGCAGATTCTCTTTTGCAAGATAGTATTGATTATTTAATAAGGAATAAGCTGTCTTATCCAAGGATTTCAATTGAATATCAATTCAGTATGAACGATCGACTTGGTTTATTTTCTGATATAGAATATTTGCCTGAAAAGTTTTTGAAACCAATGATTAATGTAGGTTTTAACTTTAACTTGTATAAAAATTTAAATGTTTCTGCTGGTTATGTAAACGACATATTTGGCAAACCCGGTTTAACATTACATGCAGCATTTATCAATGAAACAACTGAAATTAAAATTGGCACTTATCATTTTCAGGGACTTATTCCGGGTAATTATACAGGTCAAAGTATGAGAATTTCTTTTATAAAAAGATGGTAAGCCCGACAATTTCAGACAATTTCTGACTTATTGTTTTTTTTTGCAAAATTTAAAATGCTTTCAACCAATTCCCTGTTATTTGACAATCGTGGAACTTTATTTTGCCCTCCCAATTTATTGTTTTCTTTCATCCATTTATAAAATGTTCCTTTATCGAGAACTTTTATAATTGGCAGGCCCAGTGCCAGGTTGGCCATTCTTTTTGCTTCATAATCGCTGTTGAGTTCTTTAAGCCTGTCGTCTAAAAGATTTGTAAAATAAACAATATCTGTTGGAGCAGTCTCAAATTCAATGAGCCATTCATGAGCCCCACTTGAATTTTCTGAAAAATATTTTGGTGCAGAGGTATAGTCTGTGATTACGGCATTTGTTTTTTCACAGGCATAACTTATAGCTTTATCAGCATTGTCAATGATAAGCTCTTCACCAAAAGTATTAATAAAATGCTTTGTTCTGCCAGTCAGCCTGAATCTGTAGGGTTTTGTACTTACAAATTCAAGTGTATCACCGATGATGTAACGCCAAAGTCCGGAATTAGTGCTTATTACTAACACATAATTAATGCCTGTCTTAACATCTTCAAGTGGAATGACTTGTGGGGAATCTGAGAAAAAACTGTTAAATGGAATAAACTCGTAATAAATACCATGATTACATAAAAGTAGCATATCCGACATATTGCTTTGATCCTGAAAACCAAAAAAACCTTCTGAAGCATTATAGGTTTCCATATACTTCATTTTTTCATCAGGTAAATATTTTTTAAACAATTCTCTATAAGGTTCAAAGCTTACACCTCCATGAACATAAATCTCAAGATTTGGCCATACTTCATGAATATTGGCAGCACCTGTTATCTGAAGAACTTTGTTAAACAAAACAGCTGTCCATGTGGGAACACCAGTAATATGTGTGATGTTTGACCTGATGGTTTCTCTTGCCATTTGTTCGGTTTTTTCCTCCCAGTTCGTATTGTTGAGCACCCTTTTGCCAGGTTGTTGCCATAGTTTTGTCCAAAGGGGTAGGTTGTCACTCAAAATAGCTGAAAGGTCTCCAGTTACTGAACCTTTATTCAGCTTATTGATTTGTGAAGAACCACCCATAATTAAACCGCTTCCATAAAATATACCTGTTTCAGGGAAATTATTTATAGTAACTGCCAACAGGTCTCTCCCTGCTTTATAGTGACAATATTTTAATGTTTCTTTGGTAACAGGAATAAACTTACTTTTATTTTCAGTGGTTCCAGACGATTTAGCAAACCATTTTACTTTTCCGGGCCAAAGTACATTTTTTTCACCTTTTAAAGCATTTTCAATGTAAGGTTTAAGACTGTTGTAATCATTTAATGGTATATATTCAAAAAATGTTTTTTTATTTTTAACCTGAGAACGAACAATTTCCTGAAAATATTTTGTGCTTTTTCCTGAAATTATCAATGATGACAATATTTTTTCCTGTGCAGCCATCGGATTTTCAATAGCATGATTTAACTTTCGTAACCTTCCGGCCAGTCCTCTTCCAATAGTTCGATTAATAAACTTGCTCAATACGGGTGATTCTGAGTAATTGCAAAATTAAGTTTTATTATTTTTTTGCTTAAAAAAATATTTTACAAGGACTAAAATTTTTTTTTTTGTTATTATTTTTTACTATATATTTGCAATCGTTAGGGTAAGTTTAACCTGTTAAATTCATGAATAAATTGTATCACATTTTAAACGCTAAATCATGATAAAGAAGTGTACTCGTTTATTTTCCGGTTTATTAATTGCCGGTTTCTTATTTTTTAGCACCAGTGTTTTTGCACAACTCAATGGTAATTACACCATTGGTGGCACAGGTGCAAATTATGCTACTGTAGTAGCTGCTGTTTCTGCACTTACTGCAAATGGTGTTTCTGGGCCAGTCAAGTTTACTGTTGCTGCCGGTACATATACCGGTCAGATCCAAATAGGTGCTATTTCTGGAGCCAGTTCTACCAATACTATTACTTTTGATGGTGTTAATAAGGCAGATCGTATATTGTCTTATTCTGGTTCCAGTTCATCAGATCGTGCAACCTTGGTGTTCAATGCTTGTAGTTATATTACATTTAAAAACTTTACTATTGAGTCAACCAATACAAGTTATGCATTAGGTGTTTATTTTGCTCCAAGCTCAAAATACAATACTGTTACAGGTTGTGACATTAAAGCGCCAGAAAATATAAGTTCTACTTATATTGGTGGTGTTTTGGCTTCAGGTAATCAGGCGAGTTATTATACTTCAGGATCTGATATTGCCTATAATGAAGTTTCATATTGTTACATTACTGGTGGTTATTTTACTGTCGTTTTTTATGGAACATCTGCCAGTGGTGGTACTTATAGTAACACAGGTAATAAATTTAATTACAATACCGTTGATTACGGATACTACTATAAAATTTACTGGTATTATCAGGGGCAATATGAAGTCATTGGAAATAAACTCACTACCAAATATGGGTCAACTACCTTTTATCCAATGTATTTTTATTATTGTGCACAAGGAAAAATTAATGAAAATTTTGTTAATTCCGGCTATTGTGGCATTATGAGTTATTATGAAAATTATTCATCAGGAACTACAAGTTTGATAACTCAGATATATAACAATATGATTATGAATTCAGCTAACTCAAGTTACCACATGGGTTTATATATGTATTACAACCATAATCTTGAAATTTACCACAATTCAATTTGGATAAATCCTCAGCAAAATAGTATTAGCTATGCAGCGATGTATAATTATTATTCTTACTATCCAAAAATCAAGAATAATATTTTTGCCAACACTGGCAATGGTGGTGCCGTATATATGTACACTCCTTCCTATAGTAGTGGTGATATTGATTACAATAATTATTATTCTTTAGGGCCAAACTTTGTTTATCACAATAATACATTTGCTAATTTAACTGCATATCAGTCATCATATACTACCATCAACCAAAACAGTTACACACAGACTCCACATTTTACCGATTATGCCAATCTTCATTATTCATTTGGTACTGTTCCTAAGTTTGTTCCTTACATGAGTCAGGTTCCTAAAGATATTGATCTTGAAAACAGAAAAACATCGACAACCATGGCAGGTGCTGATGAACAGGAATTTCCTGATTATGACCTCGATATTATTGCCATCACTGATCCTGTTGTTCCTGCCGTTGGCAACAATACCATTGTAATGCAATTTGTCAATTCAGGTTCAAAACCTATTCCTGCACAAACTATCTATTTTTCTTATCAGATCAATGGTGGATCATGGGTAAATGGGAACTACACGCTGACATCTGCACTGCAACCATACACAACACCAATTACTCATACTTTTACAACACCCTGGTATATTCCTGCCGCAGGAACATACACAATTTGTGTACGTAATTCACCACAAATTACAGGTGACCCTGATGCTTCAGACCAAAAATGTGTTACAGCATGTACAGGATTTAAAGGTAGTTATACCATTGATGCTGCCGGTGGAGGAAATTTCCTGAATTTCCAGGATGCACTTGCTCAAATGCAAAACTGTGGTGTTTCAGGACCAGTATATTTTACAGTTAAACCAGGTACTTATCCTGCATTTCAGATTAATGCAATTAAAGGGACTTCTGCAACAAATGATATAAAATTTATTGGTGAAGACAAAGCAAGAGTAATTATTCAGCATGCAGGGAGTGCCTCAAATAATGGATTGCAGGCCAACATCAGGTTAAATGGTGCTGATTATATTACTTTAGCCAATATGACTGTTATCAATACAGGTACTTCTTATGGTGAAGGTATTCACCTTATTAATAAGTCCGATTATAATACTTTTAAAAATATTGACATTACAGTTGCTGCCAACAATACAACATATATCTTACCATTGGTAGGCTCTGGCTCATTTACTTCCTATTCTTCACAAGCTGACTGGGGCAATTACAATACATTTTCCTATGTGACAACCAAAAAAGGTTATTTTGGTGTGGTAATGTATGGTGCTACAAATGGTAATACTTATGATCACATGACAGTAGAAGATGTTTATTATTATGGAATGTATATGTATTACAGTACAAAAATGAAAATTCAATACTGTAAAATAAGACAATTTGTTAGTAATAGTGGATATGGAATGTTAATTTATTATGGCAATGGTGACACTATTATTGGAAATTACATCGAACCAGGAGCTTATGGTATTATGTCTTATTTTGAAAACTATTATGCACAAACAAGCCGTTCTCTATATGCTAACAATATGATTACCAAGTTTCAGGAGCCAAATTACCAGAATGGTATTTACATGTACTATTCCTACTATACAAATATTGTAAATAATACTATTTGGGTACATGGATTACAAAATTCATATTCCTATGCAGCATTAAATATGTATTATTACAACTATAACGATATTGTTGCAAACAATATATTAATAAGTAGTGCTCAAACACCTGTATTTAGTTTTTATTATCCTAATTCACCTTCCGGCAACAACATTGATTACAATGTTTATAACCATACAGGAACAGCTACTTTTTATTTCTATTTATATGGAACAGGCTATACTTTCACAAATTTCAAAGCCCGCACAGCTGAATTAGGTGTACATGATCAGAATAGCTGGTGGCAGGTTGACGCACAGATTGTAGGTCAAAATGATATGCACCTTGTAAAAGGTTCACTCGGAAGAGTAGGTATGTTGATTCCTGGGAATAAATATGATTTTGACGGTGACAGAAGATGCGACCTGGTCAATTTTGTAGGAGCTGATGAACCGGCATGGAAAGTGTCTAAATCTGATTTTGTTTATTACGACACTATGTGCCGTCAATCACCTGTTACATTCTACAATACAGGGATAGAAAAAGATCCTCACCAAACATCATGGTTTGTTAAGAATCAATTTAAATCGAATAGTTTCCATTTCACTACAACCATACCTAATGTAGGATTTGATACAATTACTCTGGTGCAAAAAACATGTGCCAGCATTGATACAATAACAAAACGTATTTATTTTGATGATCCAAAAACCACACCTACTGCTGAGTTTATGGTTACAAAGAATGTTCTTGAAGTAAATGAACCAACCTACTTAGGAGACCTCAGCACAGGTTGTCCAAGTGAATGGCAGTGGGATATTCAACCTGCTAAAAAATTAAATCCTCTTACTAACAAAATTGAAGATACTTATGTATTAACAGATAATACAACATTGACATCTCCTAATCTGAAACTTTATTTCAGATTTAGTGGCCAATATGATATTTCACTGACACCTAAAAACAGTTTGGGAACAGGTCAAAAAATGACCAAAACGGCTTATATCAATGTGAAGTTCAGTGATAATATGTGTGGCCCCAATACTGTAGTTGACCAACCATTTGGTGTTATTTATGACGATGGTGGACAAACTGGCAACCATGGAGCAAGCAAAAAATGCGAATACCTGATTATTGCCTGCGGTAACACTGTTGATGTCACTGTATCTGACTTTAATATTCCTGGTGGTGCATACCTCAGACTTTATGATGGTGCTAACAATCAGGGCACACCAATCTGGAATCCAGCCTATGGTCCTAAAGGTATGACAGGTAATATGAATGATCCTAAATTTTACTCAAACTTCCAGGTTACAAAAACTGGAATGCTTTTCGTAGAATTTGAATCAGATGTTGCTACGGGCCCTGGATTTAAAATTGAATGGGCTGCCTCAGGTAAAGGTAACTTCCAGAAACCTGTTGCAAGTTTTGATTGTGCTGATACCGGTTGTATCACACTTCCTTTCTTGTATCAAAATACCAGTTTGGGTGGCTCAACTGCTACATCATTTAAATGGGATTACGATGGTAATGGAATTATTGATAGCCGTAATTATAATGGTTCTTTCTCAACTATGTTCCAGGGATTGGCAGCCACCTATAAAACATTACTTTACGCACAAAGTTGTGGTGGTATTGATACTTTTGAAAAAATTATCGTCCTGATCAATCCTCAGTCTGCTCCAGTTGGTGATATTGCAGCTGACATTACTGCACCTGTGGTAGGGCAGGATATTGTTACTTTACGTACTGAAACTGAATTATTATCTTGTGTCAATACATTTGAGTGGACAATTACTCCATCAACATATTATTATGAAGCAGGAACCAATAAAAATAGTATGTATCCAAAAATCGTATTCAGTGATACAGGATGTTATGATGTTACAGTAATTATGGGTAACTCAAATACTGCATGGACAACGACAAAAACAAGAACATGCTATATTAAACCTAAAACTTATTGTAATCCTGTTGTAATGAATCAACACAATGATATGGGTATTGGAAGGGTAATTTGTGGAACCATTGATAATACCAGCAGTGTTGGTGTAACAGGATATAATAACTTTACGAATATTGCATCTACTAACTTATATATGGGTCAGAAATATTACCTGACATTGGAAAGGCCAACCAATTTTAATACTTTGAAAGTAAAAGTTTGGATTGACTGGAACAATGATGGAGACCTTGATGATCCTGGAGAAGAGGTAGCTGGTGGTACAAACTTCTCAGGTTTATCATGGACCGATTCATTTCTTGTTCCTCCAACAGCCGATCTTGGTGCTACTATGATGCGTATTTCTGCAACCTATGGTTCTTATCCTAATACCCCATGTGGCCCTCATCAATTTGGTGAAGTGGAGGATTACAGGGTTTTTGTATCTCCTGATAATGTTCCTCCTCAAATCGTATTCAAAGGTAATAATCCTGAGTATGTAGAAATTGGTTATACTTATAATGATGCTGGTGCTGATGGAATTGACAATATCATGGGTAACATTACCAATTATGTGTTCAAAGGAAAACCTTTGTTTACAACAACAAATATGGTTAGCACAGATCAAATGGGAACCTACTTTGTATTTTACAATGCTTGTGACACACTTTGGAATTGTGGAGAAGACAGAAGAATAGTTTATGTTACTGAAGATAAAACACCTCCTGTGATTACACTGATGGGTGGTGATACCATTTATGTAAGTGTTAATAAATTATTCAACGATACATTCTATCATGCCCATGACCTTGCTGATGGGGATATTACGAATAAAGTACAGATTTCAGGCAACCTTGATGTTTACAAGCTGGGTACTTATGTACGTGATTATTATGTCGAAGATGCAGCAGGTCTTTCTGCAATGGCTCACCGCACCTTAATTGTTGTTGACAATGCCGCTCCGGATATTACTCTGAATGGTAGTAATCCTATGTATCTTGAAATTATGAAAACATTCAATGATCCAGGTGCTACCTATTCCGACAACTACTGGCCAAACAATAAAATTGTTTATGCTGTAACAGGTTTAGTTGATAACACTAAAGTGGGTACTTATACAATAACCTATCAGGTTACTGATTATTCTGGAAATGGACCAAACACCATTACACGCAATGTGATAGTATGGGATAGCACAGCACCTACAATTACTGCAATGGGTGGTGATGTTATTGAACATGAGGTTTTAACACAGTTTGTTGATCCAGGTCTTAATATTACTGATAATTCAATTTCTGGATTTACTATCAATCGTTGGGGATCATTCCTTACTAAATTTCCGAATGAGTTCCCTGATCAGCTTGGTAATTATATTATTTTCTATACTGCAAAAGATGCTGCTGGTAATCAAAGCGATATTCTTGGGCGTATTGTTAAGGTAAGTGATACTAAAGCCCCGATTCTTACTTTAAAAGGTAATCCTTATATGATGATTGAAAGATGGGACAACTTTGTCGATCCTGGTTATACTGTAAGTGATAACTTCTACAAAGTTTCTGACATTACCGTTACTGTTGATGATAATGTTAATGTACATTATGATGGGCTGTATCATGTTTGTTACCAGGCAAAAGACCCAAGTGGAAATGTTACTTCACAGGTTTGCAGGATTGTAAAAGTATGGTACAACGAAAACACTAACAGTGTTAAAGATAACAGCGATTCTAAAGTGGTTGTTTATCCTAATCCAACACTTGGAAATGTTACTGTAAATATTGATCTTCCAGTTAGCAGTAATGTTTTTGTAAGTATTACGGATATGATGGGTAAAGAGTTGATGGTTCTTAATCGCGGTGAACTTAAATCTTCTTCATTTGATGTTGATTTGAGTAACTTCAGCAGTGGTGTTTACTTTATTAAAGTACAAACTGATACAAATACTTATCTTGAAAAAATTATCCGTAATTGATAAACTTTTAAAGATATCTTAATTAAGCAGAATGGCTGTCTTCGGACAGCCATTTTTTTTGGATTATTTAAGTCCAAATTATGTAATAGATTAAAAAAAATTATGTATCAATTGAGGTTAAGAATTACGAAATATTGTTAGCTAATGATTAAAATTAATAATGTATATTTGTATTCACTGAAAGAATAGTGTATTTTGAAAAAACCGTATTTTTAAATGATTAAAGTTATGTCTATGAAGAAATTTTACAAAATTGTAATTTTATTTGTGCTCATTTTTTTAAATATTGATTTAATAGCACAGACTCCACAATATTCTTTTGCAAATGGAACAACTGGTTCGAATTCAATTCCTTGGGGTGGTGGTTCATGGGCTGATCAGAGAAATCAATGGTTTTGGGCACCAGGTGATTTTGGTAATACAATCTACAATGGCCTTATTACAAAAATTTATTTTAAAGCAGGAACAATTGGCAATGCTACTACCTGGACAAATTTAAAGATTTCTTTGGGACAACCTAATATTACAGGGCTCACCACAGCCTGGGAAACTGGATTGACACAAGTTTATTTTAGTGCTTCGCATTATCAGGCAGCTGTTTCTGTTGACCAATGGTTTTCAATAACACTACAAACACCATTTTTATTTGACCCTACTAAACCACTTGTTATGGAAACAATTCAAACTGGAACTAGTGGGGGAATTGCATTAAGAGCAGGAGGAACACCTATTAATCCTTCATATTCAGGAAATACTCAAACATATGGGGCATCTTCAGCATCATCAGGTACAACAAGAAGATATTCCTATGCCTTAGGACTTGATTTAATGCCAGCCAGTGGATTTGATTTAGCCATGAGTGCAATAAAGTCACCAGCAGTATTCAATGTAGGGAACAATTATCTGACAGTAACAGTACAGAACAAGAGAGTAGATACTATAAAGTGGTTT
>Ga0172368_10000633_pt1 | contig 49634 bp, 43 predicted proteins | sample Lak11m_FD_114540 | JGI IMG/M metagenome (GOLD analysis project Ga0172368, IMG submission 114540) | Freshwater microbial communities from Kabuno Bay, South-Kivu, Congo - kab_022012_11m | ecosystem: Environmental > Aquatic > Freshwater > Lake | place: Democratic Republic of the Congo: South-Kivu... | reverse complement strand
TCCAGCGCGAAATTATAAGTCCGTTAGGGCAACAACCCAGTGCGGATCAAACGCAAGCTGCTCAAGTTTTTTATTCCAGATTATCGTTAGGTATGCCGCTTGGATCAGACGTAACCTACCAATACATAGCCGATAAAACCGGTTTGGCGAGGGATCCGAACCTAGATTCAGCGTACAATACTCGCAACAGTACTGGACTGCCACCAGGTCCGATTGCCGTACCTGGTATTACCGCACTTTTGGCGGTTGCTCACCCGGCCAACAGTGACTACCTATACTTTCTTAGCGGGGACGATGATGTGACGTATTTTGCCAAAACTAACGCCGAACACGAGGCGAATATTACCAAACACTGCAAGATAAAATGTAGCGCACCATAAATTGACATAAAACGCAATAATTGATAAACTATTTATCAGCACATTGGTGACTTCGTCTACTGGTGCGGTTTAACAAATTAAACCATCGGGTGGGAAATACGAATCACTAATGAGCCTACCAATAAATGTCGTACGGGCGCAACAATCTAGAACTAATATTAATTAATATAATGGTCGAAATGTGCCCCGTTCTTGCGAGAAGAAAGACAAAGTAGGGTAGACGCCTCTGTAGTAATGCAGTTGGCGGGAGAATGATAATTCGTACCAAGATTATGACGAGCCTTGCTCGAAGATTAATTACTGCCAATAAACAGCAAACCCAGGTGAAAACTCGTTCTAGGACGAAGTTTAAGTTGAAATCTTCAGTAATTGCTGTTTATGCAAGTACTTTTGTACTTATTATTTCAATGGTTTTTATTGGTTACCATCAACCCCAAGGTTCTTCTGCGTTAGCGACCAGCTCAAATGCCTATTCAACAAGTCAAATTGATCAAACTTCGGTGGATAACGTGATTGCAACCGACTTGGCGGCAAATATTGCACAGGCAGCTAATTTGCCGATTGCTACATCTGTTTCCAACCTAGCGATATCAGCCAAGGTAAAAGGCGAGTTCGTGCAATCCGACGCTAACGGTGTGGCTAAACCTCAACTTATTGAATCTAATAATAACAATAGAACAGTTATTAGCTATACTGTCAAGGCGGGTGATTCGGTCGATTCTGTGGCGGCCGAGAATGGCATTTCAAAAAATACTATCAAATGGGCGAACAACTTAACGTCAGATACGCTGATTGTTGGATCGGTGCTTAAAATTCTTCCATTTGATGGGGTTCTTCATGCTGTTAAGGCAGGCGATACAATCGATTCAATCGCCGCAAAATACAAGGTCGATAAGACACGCCTAATACTATTAAATGATCTTGAAACAAGTGGTCTGGTTCAAAATACAAGTATTTTATTGCCAGAGGCGGAACTACCGACTAACGAACGTCCAGGCTATGTTGCGCCACCAGTTGTAAACACCTTCACTTTTTTCTATGCTGGTAGGGGTGCTGGTCTTGGTGGAGATACTTGGTTTATTGCATACGGAACTCCTGACGATGGTCACTATACGCACGGTAACTGTACTTTATATGCCGCTAACCGTAGAAGACAACTTGGCCTTGGGGTAGGTGATTTTTGGGGCAATGCCGGCTCTTGGGCTCAAAGTGCTAGAAATGACGGATACACAGTCAACGGCACGCCAAGTGTGGGGGCCATTATTCAGGATTGGGGTCACGTCGCTATAGTTGAGAAAGTCTTGCAGAACGGTGACCTGGAAATCAGCGAGATGAACGCCTATGTTCCGGGCGGCGGTTATAATATAGTTTCTGGACGTATCGTTCCTGCTGGTAATATCGGCCAATACCTGTACATACATTAATCTGGCTATTGGAATTTAGCCGCTGTCTATTATCATAAAATTGATTCGCCTCTGTTAATTTAGAGGTGATTTTGATACAATAAACCTAATATGTTTGTCGACACCGCCAAAGTATTTATTAGTGCAGGCAAGGGCGGCGATGGAGCCGTTAGTTTTCGTCATGAGATTTATATTGATAAAGGTGGACCTGACGGCGGTAATGGTGGAAAAGGCGGTGATGTTATATTTGTTGCTAACAGTGGTATTAATACCTTGGTTGATTTTCGATACAAACCAGAACTAAAGGCAAAACCTGGAAGCAGCGGGTCGAAACGAAATCGACACGGCGGGGCGGGAGAAGATCTTGTAGTTAAGGTTCCGATTGGTACAATTGTACGAAAAGACGACGAAATAGTCGCAGATCTTGTCGAGGATGGTCAAACAGTCATTGTCGCCAACGGAGGTGATGGAGGATTCGGCAACGCTCACTTTAAGTCGTCAGTGCGCCAAACCCCCAGAATTGCCGAAAAAGGTGAACAGGGTGAAACATTTGAAGCCGAACTAGAGTTAAAATTGTTGGCGGATGTTGGTCTGGTCGGCCTTCCGAATGTGGGTAAGTCCACATTTCTATCCGTTGTTAGTAATGCGCGCCCTGAAATTGCAGACTATGCTTTTACAACACTTACACCAAATCTAGGTGTAGCAGATATTGACGACACCAGTCTATTGGTTGCAGACATTCCTGGACTTATTGAGGGCGCCAGTGACGGTAAAGGTTTGGGTGATGCATTCTTGCGCCATATTGAACGTACAGCGGTCCTACTGCACCTCGTAGACGTCTATACTGACGATATTACATCGGCTTATAAAACTATTCGGTCAGAACTATCAAATTACAGACTAGATCTATCGGATCGACCCGAGATTATTGCTCTTACGAAAACAGATGGGTTGGACTACGATATAGTCCAAATGCAGACCAACGCCGTAAGGGCTGTTGCCGGCGATACACCAGTCTACACAATTTCATCAATTGCACACAAAGGAATAAAAGAGGTATTAAGGGCGCTAAGCCAAAAAGTAATAGAATCTCGTCAGTTAACCGAACAGATAAACGATCCAAGCGAACAGATCGAAACAATATCCCTGAACAAATCAAAAATCGCTCAGGCTTGGTGTGTCTCTAGGGCGGAAGAAAACGGAAAAGTGTGTTTTGATGTAACTGGCAAAAAGATAGAAAAATTTGCCAGACGAACCGACTTTGACAATTACGAAGGTGTAAATCGATTGCGTGATATATTAAATAAACTAGGTATTGCCCACGACCTTCGACGAAAAGGTGCTGACGACAAGAGTACCATCCGAATTGCCGACAAAGAGTTCACATTCGTCGAACAATAGCCCGGTAATCAATGATCAGTTTTCAGAACCAAAAAACCCAACACTCAACAGTCCCAGTGAAACATATTATAAAATAAAACCCTTTTTTAGAAGGACGGACCTTCTAAAAATGAAACATATTTTATAATATGCTTTTTTGTAATTTCTTATGCCACTAAAATAAGTATATAATAATACACAATGTCTAAAACCTACTTTTTTTACGATCTAGAGACTAGTGGCTTGAATGCTCGTGAGGCTAGGATTATGCAGTTTGCTGGCATTCGGACTGATATGAATCTGAATCAAGTCGGTGAACCTTATAACATCCTGGTCAAACTTAATGACGACACCCTACCAGACCCAAGAGCGGTAATGGTGACCGACATTACTCCGCAACACACCCTTGAAGAAGGTTATTCCGAGGCCGAATTTGCCAAGATATTGATTAATGAAGTATTTATCCCAGATACTATTATTGTTGGTTACAACAACATTCGTTTTGATGATGAATTTATCCGCCACTTATTGTGGCGCAATTTTCATGATCCTTACGAATGGAGCTGGAAAGACGGCCGCTCTCGCTGGGATTTACTGGATGTCGTTCGCATGGCTAGGGCATTAAGACCCGACGGTATCAAGTGGCCTGTTGACGAAAAAGGCGTAGCTACAAATCGACTCGAATTAATTAGTAAAATAAATAGGGTCGGCCATTTAAAGGCCCACGATGCGCTAAGCGACGTAGAGGCATTAATATCAGTAGCAAAACTCGTCAACGAAAAACAACCTCAACTCTATGATTATCTGTTTAAGATACGCGGCAAAAACGAGGTAAAAAAACTTGTTAACCTCGACAACAAGCAACCATTTGTTTATGTTAGCGGACGATTTGATTCTCAATATAATAAATCCACCGTTGCTTTTCCACTTACGGCGGGAAAAAACGGCAACGTGATTGTTTACGATTTGCGCTATGATCCGACACCGTTTATAAACATGAATTCCAAAGAACTTGCCAAGAAATTGTGCGCCACCTGGGAAGAGCGTCAAGCCGACGATTTCGTAAAATTACCAGTCAAGGAGATGCAATACAATCGCGCACCAGCAGTTGCTCCGATGGGTGTATTAGCTGGTGGTGATGGATGGAAAAAAATTAAATTGGATAAGGTAAGAGTCGGTAAAAACAAGAACATACTGTTATCTGCCCCTGGTTTTGCCGAAAATATTCGTACAATTTATGAAAATCGTGAAGATTTTAAAAAATCGCCCGATCCTGAAGCGCAACTATATGACGGATTTGTATCTGAAGGTGATAAGCTACGTATCGAAAAGGTTAGAAACACGGCTGAAAACGAACTGGCCGATTTTCATCCAAACTTTACTGACGAACGACTTGATTCTCTGTTGTTGCACTACAAGGCTCGCAATTTTCCAAAAAGTTTATCGGAAGAAGACGTGGCCAGATGGGAAAAGTGGCGTTCGGAACGAATAAAAGCTAAATTGCCTACATTTATCAGTGAATTAATGAAAATCTCGGCTACAACCACCGATGAAGGAAAGATATTTGTTTTACACGAACTACAACTATGGGCGGAAAGTATAATGCCAGCCGATCAGTATAATTAACAGCAACACTATTAAAAAGCATCAAACCAGCGTATAATATTTGGATTATGCCAGAGGTAATTAAAGTTGTTGGCGCTCGGGAACATAACCTAAAAAATATTAGTGTTGAAATTCCTCGTAATAAATTCGTGGTTATTACGGGACTGTCTGGTTCGGGTAAATCAAGTCTGGCTTTTGATACTATTTATGCCGAGGGACAGCGTCGTTACGTCGAAAGCTTGTCCAGTTACGCCAGGCAATTTCTAGGACTGATGGAAAAGCCCGACGTCGATCAGATTACCGGACTTAGTCCAGCCATTAGTATCGACCAAAAATCAACCAGCCACAACCCACGCAGTACCGTTGCAACGGTGACAGAAGTTTATGACTATCTGCGTCTGTTATTTGCTCGTATTGGTATTCCTCATTGTCCAATATGCAACAAACCCGTCACCAGGCGTACATCCGAAACAATCATTGATGAAATTATGAAATTTCCGGATGGTTCGAAATTATTGATTTTGGCTCCAATCATAAAGGACAAAAAGGGCGAGTTTGCGCATATTCCAGATGAATATAGTCGATTAGGTTTTGCCAGAGCTCGAGTTGACGGAATTGTATATGCGCTTGATGAATTTCCAGTTTTGGATAAAAACTACAAACATTCTATTGAAGTTGTGGTTGACAGAATTGCGCTATCAGCTGATGCGTTGGGTCGTCTTACTCAGTCCGTCGAGCAAACGCTTGAAATTGCCGTCGGGTTAATTGAAATAATGAATACTGACGATAATTCGCTGACCGCCTACAGTCAAAGATATGCCTGCCTTGATCATCCTAACGAAGATATACCCGAACTCGAACCGCGACTGTTTAGTTTTAATGCGCCTCAGGGTGCCTGCCCTGTCTGTACGGGGTTGGGGAATAGGTTAGAAGTTGACCCCGGCCTAGTTTTTAACCCTAATCTAACTATTTCCGAAGGTGCAATTCGTCCGTATAATCGAGTTAATAATGATGCCTGGTATATGAAACGTTTGTCTGAGGTGGCCAAGGCTCACGGGTTTAGCATACAGGCGCCAGTCGGAAAATTGTCAAAAGACAACCTCGACAAAGTATTGTACGGGACAGGTGATCAGAAGTACAGGGTTCGGTTGGGTAATGGTCGTATGTATGAGTCAGCATACGAGGGTGTAATTCCAAATCTTGAACGAAGATACAAAGAGACAGATAGTGAATTCATGCGTCGTGATATCGAGCGTTTTATGCGCGAACGACAGTGCTATGTCTGTAAAGGTGCGCGTTTAAAACCAGTCGTGTTGGCTGTTACGATTCATGATCTGAACATTATGGATATTTGTAATTTAGATATTGATAACGCGCTTGACTTATTTCAAAACTCTCTGAAACTTGATGATCAAGAGTTATTTATTGCCGCCCAGATTATAAAAGAAATCATCGCCAGGCTTAGCTTTATGAATAATGTTGGATTAAATTACCTTGAATTATCTCGTGCGGCCAACACTTTATCCGGTGGTGAGGCTCAACGTATTCGTTTGGCGACTCAAATTGGCTCAGGCTTACAAGGGGTTTTATATGTTTTAGACGAGCCTTCAATCGGATTACATCAACGTGACAACCATCGTCTAATCGAGACATTAAAACATTTGCGGGATTTAGGTAACACAGTTATTGTAGTTGAACATGATGATGATACAATTCGTAATGCCGATTTTCTACTGGATATTGGTCCAGGGGCTGGTGTTGCGGGGGGATCGATAGTTGCGGCCGGCACTCCACGGGAAGTATCGATGAATAAAGACAGTATCACTGGTCGTTATCTATCAGGTAAAGAAAAAATTTATGTACCAAAGAGACGTCGACCCACCATCAAGGGCCTGTCGTTGACCATTCGAGGTGCGCGTGAAAATAATCTAAAAAATATCGATGTGTCATTCCCGCTAAACGTACTAACAGTTGTCAGTGGTGTTAGTGGTAGCGGCAAATCGACATTAATAAATGACATATTAGCAAAGGAGTTGTCGGCTAGGTTGCATCGTTCGCACGTAGTACCGGGTATACATGAAAATATCGAGGGGATTAACCTGCTTGATAAGGTTATCGTGATTGATCAATCAGCAATTGGACGAACCCCCCGATCAAACCCAGCAACCTATACCGGAGTTTTCGCTCCAATTCGTGAATTGTTTGCATCAACACCTGAATCAAATATTCGTGGTTATAAATCTGGGCGATTTAGTTTTAATGTTAAGGGTGGGCGTTGCGAGAATTGTCGTGGCGACGGTGTGATAAAAATCGAGATGCACTTTTTGCCAGACGTGTACGTTACTTGCGAGATCTGTAAAGGTAAGCGATACAATCGCGAAGCACTCGAGATAAAATACAAAGGATCAACCATTAGCGATATTCTTGATATGACCGTTGAACAATCAGCAAAGTTTTTTGAAAACATCCCTTCCATTGCACGTAAACTTGACACCCTGGTCGAGGTAGGGTTGGGCTATATCAGACTGGGCCAGCCGGCTACGACCTTTAGCGGGGGTGAGGCTCAGCGAATCAAACTTGCGACCGAGCTGTCGCGTCGAGCAACTGGTAAAACATTATATATTCTAGATGAGCCAACAACTGGCCTTCACACCGATGACGTCAAACGGTTACTTATGATATTACAAAAACTGGTAGAGGGCGGAAATAGTATGGTTATCATCGAACATAATCTAGACGTAATTAAAACTGCCGACCATATTATTGATATGGGACCCGAAGGCGGTTTAGGCGGCGGGAATATTATTGCTGAAGGTACGCCCGAACAAGTTTCAAAAGTAAAAGAATCGTTTACCGGCCAATATCTTAATAAAATAATCTAAAGATTCAATTTTTATAACAACGGGCGACCAATGTATCAATAAACACAACCATCGCTAAAATAACAAGCCCCAGCCCAACAGAACCAACAACATCCGTCAACCAATGATAACCGAGATACAATCGACTCAATGCAATCAGGCCTGTAGCCGTCATCGCAATGAATATCCAGATGAATAATCTTAAAACACTAAAGTGGCGTGAGTATATCAAATAGCCAATTACCAATATAAAAACCGCCATAGTGATTGTATGTCCCGACGGGAAAGAGTAGTCGTTCAGTGCCGTTGGAATCATATCTATCTTCGGTGGACGAGCATGCATCGTGATATTTTTAAGTAATATTGACATAGTGGAGGCCAATGTAACCGCGGCAGCCAGAACGATAGGTCTCCATACTTCACGTTTTACAACAACCCAAACGATTAAAATGATACCCACGATCACTCCTAAAACCTGAAGGTTTGCGGTGGCGGTCACTAATTTCGTAACAGCGGTAATTTCTGTGTTTCGATGCCCAAGCATCCATGATAAAACTGGTTGATTCAGCTTGCCTAGTCCAATTTTTTGATCTACGCCAACGTACGCAATAAAAAATATTAAAACACCGGCAACAAGATTGGCGATGGCGATTATCGTGGCTTGTTTTTTTGTAAGCGACCCTCGTACTTTATTCGATCTTATTATGCTGAGTGCCAACTATATATCCTATTTCTTTCGTGTAAATAACTTTTTCAATTCTAATTTAATCATGCTCCAAATTGCTTGTCTTTGCTGTTTGTCTTTTAAAACCTGGTAAAGAGTAGGTGTGATAGAAACTATCAAGACAAGTGCAACAATCGGTAATAATACCAAGTCAACATCGACACCTATATCCTTTAGCATTTTACCCAAAAAGAAGCCCACGTATGTTACCCCCGCTGTCCAAAGTGCTCCACCGATCATATTAAACAACATAAACGTCTTATGTTTCATTTTTGCGACGCCAGCAATTAATGGGGCAAAGGTTCGAACAATAGGAATAAACCTAGCGATAATAATTGTTTTTTTACCATGTTTATCATAAAACCTCTGAGCCCTTAGGACGTTTTCTTTTTTAAATAATAACGATTCAGGCTTGGTAAAAAGATGGGGCCCAATCTTGCGCCCAAACATGTAACCCACATTGTCCCCCAGTACAGCAGCCAAAAAAAGCAATAAAACAGCAAGATGAATATTTAAATCCAACGTAAAACTATTGGTCCCTTGAATTAATACACCCAATGTAAAAAGAATACTGTCGCCCGGTAAAAAAAACCCAACCAAAAGGCCACTTTCGGCAAAAACAACAGCCGCAACAAACAAAAGCGCAGCTATCGGTCCAGCAGTTTGTGCAAACTGCACAAAGTCGAATCCAGGTATCATACTCCTAATATCTTAACATGTTAAAGAAAAAAAATGTTATAATGAATATTGACATTTACTAATTAACGACCGAGTTAGGATAAAGAGGTGAGTTATATTTCATTGAAATTAGACGAAAGAACTGCAGAAGGTAAGAAGTTAATAAAATTACGCGAAAGTGGATTTATACCAAGTATTGTGTATGGTGGTCAGGATCAGCCAATTATGGCACAGTCCAAGCTGGTGGAGACATTAAAAATCGTTCGCGCGGCAGGCAAGCATACTCCGATTAATTTGATAATTGACGGTAAAAAGAAGCTTGTTATCATAAAAAACGTTGATGTGGACCCCGTGAAACACATCTTGCGTCATGTTGCCTTTCATACCATTAAACAAAACGATATCATTACGACCGACATACCAATTGTTTTGGTTGGTCAGGGTGAAAGTGTAGCCGAACGTGCGGGTCTGGTTATACTTCAAGCGATTGAACATATCGAAATCAAAGCCAAACCTGCCGACCTACCTGAATCACTTGAACTTTCGGTTGTTAACCTAGAATCATCTGACGACAAGATATCTGTTGGCGATATTACGCTTCCAGATGGTGTTGAGTTTGCGGATATTGATCAGGATATGGAACTAGTTATTGCGAACGTCTATGAGCCAAGCGCCCTGCAGGCAGCTAACGAAGCGGCCGGGGGCGAAGTAGAAGAACTAGCTGAAACTCCAACCAAAGATGAAGACGGCGAAGAATCGCCAGAAGTCGAAGGCTCAACTAAAACAGAAAATCCCGAACCTGAATCCACAGACAAATAAACAATCTAACTGTTATTCTGGAATGAAACCACCAGTCTGATGTGACCATAGTTTTGCGTATATCCCACCATCGATATTTTGCAACTCGTTGTGAGTACCCTGTTCGACAATATGTCCGTCGTCCAAAACAATAATTCGATCAAGTTTTGCAACGGTTGATAATCGATGCGCAATTACGATACTTGTTTTACCTTCCATTAATTTTGCCAAAGCATTCTGAATCAATTTCTCATTTTCGCTATCTAACGCCGAAGTAGCTTTATCAAGCACTAAAATTGGAGCATCCTTCAATATAGCACGAGCAATTGCAACGCGCTGACGTTGACCACCCGAAAGTTTCACCCCTCGTTCACCGACCAACGTTTCGAAACATTTCGGCAACGCTTCAATAATGTCAATCGCATTGGCTTGTTTGGCGGCATATCGAATTTCTTTTTCGGTTGCATATGGTTTGCCGTAAGCAATATTTTCTCGCAATGTCCGGTGGAAGAGCAGCGGTTCCTGGGGAACGTATGCGATTGCTTTATGTAAATCCGACTGCGTAACACTGGCGATGTCTTGATTGTTTATCAATATTTTACCTTCGTCTAGATCACTAAAACGCAGCAGCAAATATGTTAAACTGCTTTTTCCAGATCCGGAACTGCCGACCAGGCCAACCTTTTCGCCTGATTTTATACTTAAGGAGAACTCATCAAACAGTTTGTCATCATTTTCGCTGTGAGTAAAAATTATTTTGTCGAACTTTATATCGCCACCGTCAACTTTAAGCTTGACTGGAGAGACTGGGTCTTTTAATTCTATGTCTTCATCGAGCGTACCAATCATTAGCCCTGCGTCACCAAGAACCCTGATGTATGATCTGGTTGTACTCGATACTGACCAAAGTTCAGAAACCACATTTAAAGTGTAACTAATAACAAGGTATATCGTGCCAATATTGGCAACGTGATTTTCTGTTGCGATTATCGCCGCCACAAAAGCGCTAATATTCATAATTGTCATTAATGTTCCGTGTGAACCGGTAATTTTTAGAACACTTCGCATTTCACGAAGATTTGACTGGCGCCAATCATCAATCAATTTTTTATAATGACTGTTTTCGGATTTCTCTTTAGAAAATGCCTTAACGGCGGCAATATTGCTAATAACATCAGCCAAAAACGAGGTCATCGAGCTTGATTTTTCGGCAACCTGACGACTAATTGGGGCAACGGCGGTTTGAGCACTTACAATTACAAATATTATTATCACGGAAAGTACGGCCAAAACAACGGCGAATTGCCAAAGAATAAAGCATAGGGCAATACAAACTGAGACGACCGTGGTTAATATCGGTATGAAATTAAAGATTAAAGTATCCCAAAAACGTTCGATCGAATTATTCAGTTTGTTCGCATCCGATACTATTCCGCCGCTCATACGATTTGCATGGTAATTCAGACTTTTTGAAGTCAGATGATTCAGAACCTGTGCCGCGACCGTTGCCTGCATTTTTGATTCAGCAATATATGCCATGGCCATTGTGGCGCGGAACGCAACAACATCTCCTAAAAATAGAACCACGGCGTAACCAATTAACAGGCCAACACTGCCACCCATATTAGCGCTTCCATTGGCGATACGAGTCAACAGATTAGATACAAAGATTGGTGCAATCGTCCTCGTTAAAACCGCAAAAGCAATCTGAGTGGCTACCATTAACCACGCTAAAACCGGTGAAATTCTCCATAATCCAAAAAGAAACCCGATTATCCGTCTTTGAGCTTTTTGATGTTTCATTACGATTCCCCTCAAGAGTCGTTACTATTATTAAAATATCGCTTTTATTGCGACACACCTTGTGGGCGAGTAGAGGATCCCCATATGGGATCATAGTGGGATAAATTATACAGTATAATATAACTTGAAGTAAACGGTTTTTATATATGAAATTGAACAAGAAACTAAAAACACTACCGATTTCGCCTGGAGTATATTTTCACAAAGATAAAAATGGCGAAATTATTTATATCGGAAAAGCCGCGGTGTTAAAAAATCGAGTCAAACAGTATTTTCTGAATCCACAAAATATGGATATTAAAACTCGCATTTTGGTGGCTGAAATTGTCGATACCGATTGGATTGAAACTGAAAGCGAGATTGACGCGCTGTTTCTAGAAGCCGAGATGGTCAAACGATACATGCCTCGTTACAATATATTACTTCGTGATGATAAGTCATTGATTTTTGTGCGAATCGATACAAATAACAAATGGCCGTATGTTAGTTTTACGCGTAATCCAGCTGACGATGGGGCGGAATATTTTGGACCATACTATAATGGCTTCGCTGTCAAAAAAGCCCTTCGATACTTGCGCCGTGTTTTCCCGTACTACACCAAAAAAAGGTTCGACCTTCCGGGCTCAAAGCAAAGGTCGAACCTTTCTGATCTTGATGATCATTTGGGGTTGTCGCCGGTCGGTATGAACAGTGATGAATATAAGGCTAATTTACGAAAATTAATCAGTTATATTAAAGGTAGTCGCAAATTAATCATTCTCGATTTGCAACAAGACATGAAAAAAGCTGCAAAGCTGCATAATTTTGAAACCGCAGCGACTATACGGAATAAAATACAAAATCTGCATGAACTTCAACGAAGAATTATGTTTGGTGATAAAGAATTTCTCGATATCAGTAAAGACGAAGCACTTAGGGACATAATGGATTTATTGAGTTTATCAAAAATCCCGGCTCGGATAGAGGGTTTTGATATTTCGCACACTGGAGGAACCAACGTGGTTGCCAGTATGGTTGTTTTTACTAATGGAGTTAGCGACAGGGGCAAGTACAGAAAGTTTAAAACTCGTAAGGAACACAATAACGACTTTTACAATATGAACGAAACTATAGCCAGACGATTCAGCCAAAAAAACCTAAAGGGCTGGGGTAAACCCGACTTGGTTTTAATTGACGGTGGCAAGGGTCAACTTAGAGCGGCACTGCAAGCACGTGAACAGTCTGGTCAAACGGATATACCGTTTATTGGACTTGCCAAAAAACAGGAACAGATTGTTGTTCAAAATTTCTTGCAGGGTGACACCCTGCAACGCTCTGGAAATGATAAATTTTGCGCAGTGTTGAATATTGTGAAATTAACAGAATTAGGCGGTGTCAGTAGCATTTCTGATGGTTTTATTTTAATAAATCTACCGAATTCTACCCATATAATCAAATTATTACAGCGTATTCGTGACGAATCGCATCGCTTTGCGGTCAGCTATCATACAGTTTTAAAACGAACCAAACAAACCGCCAGTTTGCTGGATGATATTCCCGGTATTGGGCCGAAAACTCGCTCAAAACTAATCCGTAAATTTGGAAGTATTCGTAAATTACAAAATGTTTCTGATACGGAAATGGTAAAATTGATCGGCCCATCAAAAGCAAAACTTGTAAAAGGGTTCGTAAAAGCGCTATAATCCTACCTAAGCATATGCGTAATAACCTTACAGCAAAAAACATCAACAAAACCACAAGTGGCTTCACAATTGTTGAAATTATTCTAGTCATCATTGTTATCGGTATCCTAGCGTCGATTTCCATAGTCAGTTATAGCAGCTGGAGTCAATCGATCAATGTCGCAAAACTGAAAAGTGATCTGAACGGTGTAGCCGCTGCCATGGAAAACTCGCGAACATACGGCAACGTCTATCCAGAAACAATCCCTACAACATTTACAGCCAGCAGCGGCGTAACAACGACTTTAAACGGAGGAGCTTTAAACGGCGGAAAAGGCTATTGCGCAGAAGCAACCAATGGGACCCAGACATACAACATCACAAGTATATATAACACCACCCCGCTAGTGGGCCCTTGTCCAAAATTATTTTTAGATGCAGGTAACCCTGGCTCTTATCCAGGTTCGGGAACAACTTGGACCGATCTAAGTGGAAACGGCAGCATCGGAACCCTATATAGCACCGTTGGATACAATAGCGCAAACGGTGGTTCTTTAACCTTTGACGGTACAGCAAATAGTTATGTTGACTCCAGCTATACCAGTACCGTTACAAGAACGGGTAACTATTCTTTGTCTACGTGGGTCTATAAAACAAGTACTTCAAATGGTACTATTTTTCAAAATTCATTTTCCACTAGTGACAGAAACGTGTTATCTATTCTTAATACAACCGCCACGATGGGAAACTATAACGCGTCATGGATTGGTAAATCGGGAACTATCTCTTTAAATCAATGGACCAATATTGTTGGTACCAACACTACAGGTACGCCGGCACTATATATTAATGGCGTCAGTCAGGTTGGAACAACCACCCCAACAACCACTACCTTTGACACTACAAAACTATATATCGGAAAGGATAGCGATAACAATAGATATACCGGAAGAATTGGTGATATTCGTGTTTTTAGTAAGGCGCTAAGTGCAACCGAGGTGTTGCAAAACTTCAATGATCAAAAAGTTCGTTACGGATTATAACAGGTCGAGACAGTCTAGGTAGATTATCGTGTGGTATAATTAATGGAGATATATGACAAATCGTCTCTTTATTTTTACCATTAGATGGCTACTAAATTCTCTGGGACTATGGGTTGCCGTTCAGTTGCTGGGTAACGGTTATGACAGTATTCAGGTTGGTGTTGGTGTTGGTGTTGTCGGTTTTTTAGCGGCTGGACTAATTTTTTCAGTTGTCAATACAGTTCTTAAACCATTTATTATTATCCTTTCACTGCCGGCGATACTACTGACACTTGGGCTGTTTATGATAATCGTCAATGGACTAATGGTGTATATCTCTTTGAAACTAGCTCCAGGTATTTCGATGGACTTTTTCAACTCCATTCTAACTGGAATGATACTAAGTCTGATAAACTATATAGTAAGCGCAACGCTAGTTGTTATTTCAAAAGACGACGCCCAATAAGGAGTTTTAAAAGATGAATATAGATAGCATACTACAAATTGTTACAATCGCCTCTGCCGTACTAATGGTCCTCACGATTTTATTGCAACAGCGAGGTGCATCATTGGGCGCAGGCTTCGGAAGTTCAGGTGAGCTTTTCACAACTCGACGTGGAATTGACAAAAACTTGTTCGAAGTAACAATCATCCTAGCGGTCATTTTTGTTTTATCGATATTAGCTGGGCTAATTTTGCCCGCATTTAAGTAGGTATATTTTATGTCAGATGGTAAACGCGATTTATTGAATCGGCTGCCCAAGCCTGGTTTTAATAGAAAGAATCTATCAAGACGCTTGAAAAAAGCCGAAGTCGCCACCATTCGACACGCCCATAAATTCATCATCAAAAGACTAGACAGCGTTCGCGACGTCCAGCGACACGTTATTTTCTGGGTGCTGGCTATGGGATTATTAATAGCCGCAACTGGGTTGCAACTGATTGGAAATCAACAGGATTATCAGACAACAGCCACAGCGCGTGATGAAACCTATGCCGAGGCTGTGCTGGGTCCGGTTGAAAGTTTGAACCCAATTTTCGCAAAAACTAACGCTGAACAATCAGCTAGTCGATTATTATTTTCTCGTCTTCTTTATTATGACAAAACCGGACACCTGGATAACGACTTGGCTACCAACATCAAGATAAATGACAAAAAAACCACCTATACTGTTTTCATTAGACCCGACGTTAAATGGCACGACGGTGTAAAACTAACCGCCCATGACGTTGAATTTACCATCGAACTTATGAGAAACCCAATAATGAATGCGACCGATACGGGTTGGGCCAATATTTCCACGAAGGTCGTCAACGACACGACGATTGAATTTACTTTGCGATCAACATACGCCGCATTTGAACACGCCCTAACGTTTTCTATTGTACCCAAGCATATTTTAGGCAAGGTAAATCCCGTGAACATCATGGAAAATAACTTCAGTCAAAACCCGATTGGCAGCGGGCCTTTTAAACTAAATCTAGTTCAAGATATGGATGCGAAGTCTGGACGAAAGATTATATATATGGTCAGAAATGATGATTACCATGGAGGAACGGCTAATTTGGCCCGTTTTCAATTACATGTGTACAATACGACTGATGAAATTGTAAACGCCCTAAAGTTAAAAGAGGTAAATTCAGCAGCAGGTTTGCTTTCATCAGATTTAGAAAATATCGATAAAAAGCACTATATTGTTTCAGCCAAACCAATTCAAAGTGGTGTATATGCAATATTGAACACAACAAGCAACACACTAAAAGACATAAAATTGCGGCAGGCGTTACAACTAGCAACTAACACTTCAGAAATTCGCAAAAAACTCCCAGACGAAACTAAACCCCTGGATCTACCAATAATTTCAAATCAAGTAACAGGAAATTTACCAAAAATTCCGACCTATAACCTAAGCGGTGCAAAAAGGCTCCTTGATATGAACGGCTGGAAACTGAACAGTAAAAAAATTTGTGAAAAAGACGGAAAAGAACTAATACTATCAGTAGTAACAACAAAAAATAACGAACTCGAACGAGCCCTTGATATCATTAGCAACCAGTGGCGATCGCTAGGTATCAAAATTGAAACGAAGATTATTGACCTAAGCGATGCAAATCAGAATGTGTTTCAAAGCGTACTACAACCCCGCAACTTTGATGTATTGCTGTATCAATTAAACATTGGTGCGGATCCTGATGTTTACGCCTATTGGCACTCTTCGCAAAGATCAATGCAGGGTTTAAATTTTTCAAATTATGCTAACGATATTAGCGACGACGCTTTGACATCGGCCCGTTCCAGATCGGAAACAGATTTACGTACTGCAAAGTACATTATTTTCGCAAAACAATGGATAACGGACATTCCTGCTATAGGCCTATACCAGTCCACATTTCCATACGTTACCAGCAATAACGCTCATTCATTCGATAATTCTAATAATCTAGTTTCGCCAATCGACAGGTACAGCGACGTACTCGATTGGGCCGTCGGCAGTCGTAATGTTTACAAAACCCCATAGTCCGCTATACTATTCGCTGTACCTTAAATAATCACAGGTTCATATGCGCGCGAGTGCTGTAATTTGGTAGCCAGGCTAGCTTGAGGTGCTAGTGTCCGCAAGGACGTGGAGGTTCAAGTCCTCTCTCGCGCACCAAAATTGACCTTTTCAATATAGCTTGTAGGGCATAACATTGCGAGGAAACAATCGGATAGACGGCATATAGTCAACACAAGGATATGTATATAATAAAGTTTCAAATATTATTTCCGGTGTTTATTGTTGGCATTGTTCTAATCACTTTAATATTGGTTATTACCTCTGCATGTATATTTTACAATAACGTATTTAGGTTATCCCAAAGTCAGGTTTCCGATTCATTGTCGGGCAATACATCACAGTGTGAAAAAATAGCTGGCTGCTATGGAACTACGGTGTATTCTAGCTAGTCAAGCGACTACATCTATTACTGTTTTAATGTATAATAATGGTCCAGACAAAATCGTTTAGCCCCTATGAATATATACAATCAATATCGGGCTTAAACCTAGAGTGGTTGCATTGCTTTAACAGCCTCTACTATTGCGTCCTTAGGTTCTTCGTTTCGTGCCCTTTCGGCGGTTGCGTCATTATAGTTACTACAAGCAGCACCCGGATAAAGTGCATCAGTGTAATAGTAAGTTCCGACTTTAATAAGTCCTACTTTGATTCTGCCACCGTCAGGCTTAATCTCATTATGGTCATAGAAGTAGCCGTATGAATTAGAAGTAGTGTCATCAGGGTTGGGTCCGTCACCCATAATTGGTATGTCAGTGGCGATACCTCTATTCAGACTGACCGGGAAGTAGTTTTCAGAGCAAATACCATTCGCTTTCTTTAATCGAGCGGTATAGAACTTAATAACGGGTTGATTTTTATCATGCAAGTTCAGGTTCCTACCCGTTACCTCGTAAGACAAATCACTGATTTGGTCAGTCAGGGGAACTTTTACGCTCCACTCCTTAATTTCAAGGAACTTCTCCTTCGTAACGGTGGCTTCTTCTTTTTGTGTGGTACTTACCTGTGTATTTGATGTATCGGATGTCTTACTCTTTTGGCGGTCATATACGAGCCAACCTACTACTCCAAGTAATCCCACTGCAACAATTATTATCAGTATTTCAACGACGCCGAAGCCTTTTTGGTTGAGTTTTTTCATTTAAGGTGCCCTTTACTTATAGTTATCGTTACTTTAATTCTACCATATAAATATAACAACCGGAGATCCAAAGGAGGGGGGCACTAAAAGTATACGCGCCCAACTATATCAATTTCTACTAATACTCGGAATAAATTTAAAGTCTCTTCACGATCTCCTCGCTCGTTACGCTCGCTTCTACGGAGTTCGATTCTGTCTATGATCCAGTCATGAAAAAAGACCACCAATAGGTGATCGTTTTTCATGGTGGGCGCTGAGGGGCTCGAACCCCCGACCCCCTCGGTGTAAACGAGGTGCTCTAGCCAACTGAGCTAAGCGCCCATACCGTGAAATTATTATAACACGACCCCAAATAACAGAGCAACGCATAAATTACAGTATAACGCTGTGCTTGAATAATTCTTATTATCTGATATAATTCAGTATAAGGAACCCGTTCTAACGGGATATTTTTTATGAAAGATAGTTCATACATCAGAAACGTAGCGATTATTGCTCATGTCGATCATGGTAAGACGACTATTGTTGATGGGTTGTTGAAACAAAGCAATACTTTTCGTTCAAATCAGGCTGAAATGACACAAACGCTCATTATGGATAGTGGCGATCAAGAGCATGAACGAGGAATCACCATAACCGCCAAGCAAACTTCCGTTTACTATGGCGATTACAAGATTAATATTATAGACACCCCTGGTCACGCTGATTTTAGTGGCGAAGTCGAACGAACGCTTAATATGGCCGATGGAGTTTTGTTAATAGTTGACGCCCAGGAAGGCCCAATGCCGCAAACAAAGTTTGTTTTGTCTAAAGCGCTAGAACTTGGCCTACAACCAGTCGTAATCATTAACAAAATTGATAAATCAGCTCGTCGCATTGACGAAGTAATCGATGAAATTGCTAATTTATTTCTAGAACTTGCAATAGATGACAGTCAACTGTATTATCCAGTATATTATTCTATTGGGCGAGACGGTAAGGCTTGGAGGGAACTGCCCGATAACCTAAGTGAACACACAGATTTGAAACTAATTTTCAACGCCATAATAAACGACATTCCGGCGCCAAACGTAGAATCAAGCGGTTCATTGCAACTTCTTGTCGCCGCCTTGCAATACGATTCGTTCGTAGGCAAGTATGCCATCGGTCGTGTCACTAGGGGTATTGTAAAAAAAGGTCTGCCCGTAACGCTGGTTAAGCGTGATGGTACGCAAATTAATTCACGCATCGATAAGGTGTTTGTTTATCGTGGATTAAATCGCGAAGAGGTAAAAAGTGCAATTGCTGGTGATATTGTAGCGCTGACTGGTATTCCTGATGCACACATTGGTGAAACAGTTGCCGATCGCGATCAACCCCAAGCTTTACCACTGATTGACATTGAACCACCAACAATTAGTATATATCTTGGTCCAAATACCAGCCCCATGAAGGGCAAAGAGGGTCAGTTTAATACTTCTCGTCAAATAGGCGATCGTTTGAAACGAGAATTAGAAACCAACGTAAGCCTACGGGTTGAAGAGAGTGGAATCGGATTTAAGGTTTGCGGTCGTGGTGAACTGCACCTCTCGGTTTTGATAGAAACCCTTAGGCGTGAAGGTTATGAGTTTGAAGTCGGCCGTCCGCAGGTTGTAACGATTGTAGAAGACGGTGTTACAAAAGAACCAGTTGAAGAACTGTTGGTTGAGGTCGCATCAGAATTTATTGGTGTTATCAGCCAAAAATTAGGAACTCGTCGGGCAAGTTTAGTCAGACAAGATCAAACAGCTAGCGGTACCACACGAATGACGTATATTTTACCAACACGCGCTCTAATTGGTTTGCGAAATCTATTGCTGACTGACACCAAGGGAACGGTGATTATGAACAGTTTGCCTTATGGTTATCAAAAACTAGGTGCCAAGTTACAAAAAATTCGTAATGGCGCCATTATTGCCACCGATACTGGCGTAACAACACCATATGCGCTAGAGATGGGGGAGGCGCGCGGGGAGCTGTATATTGGCCCTGGCGTAAACGTATATCAGGGTATGATAGTTGGTTTATATCAACGTAACGATGATTTAGAGATGAATGTCTGCAAAGCAAAACATTTGACGAATATGCGCAGTTCATCTAGTGACGGCACGGTACAGCTAACGCCGTTTACCGATTTAAGTCTGGAACAATGTATTGATTTTATCGAAGACGATGAACTTCTGGAAGTTACACCAAAAAGCCTGCGACTGCGCAAAAGATTTCTTGATCCGAACCAGCGTAAACGCGCAGCGAAAATATAACCACATTAAACAACTGGGTATTGTAAAAGGGCTCGCAATAAAGCCTGCTTATTAATCGTCGCCGCAGCGATAACATCGTCGCCCGCGCCGTAATATAATATATACCTACCGTCAACTTCTATTGCAGAGGTTCCGAAGACCACATTCGGTACAACACCTTCTTTTTCGTATAATAACTCAGGCTTTAACACTGGAAACGGCAGACGGTACAACACCCTAGATGGACAGTTATTATCAAATATTGCTGCACCCATAGAGTATTTTTTATTTTTACTAACACCATGATAAAACGCCAACCAACCAATGCTGGTTTTGATCGGTGGTGCCCCAGCGCCTATTTTTGCAGATTCCCATTTTTGTGCTGACGGTGCCAACATTACAGCCGCGTCTGACCATCTTTTAAGATCATGAGAAAAGCTAAATTGGATACTTGGTTCGATTCTGTGCATCATAAAATAGTGACCGTTTATTTTTGCGGGAAAAATAACACCATCCTTATCGTTTACCCGCCAATGATTCATAAACGAAGGAGTTATGTGTTTGAAGTTTATGAAGTCGTCAGTTTCAAGAATCCTAATTTTTGTCTTAACATATTGTTTGTTTTCCGCAAATGCGGTATAACTGACTAGGTATTTATCCCCCATTCTTACTATTCGAGGATCCTCGATCCCGCTGGATTCTAACAAACTTTTGTCGGGTAAAACTCTAGGTTGTTTGTCTTTTATCCAGTTAATACCATCGTCACTTTCCGCATAACCAAGTCGTGATATTTTATCTTTGCCATAGGCACGATATAGCATTTTCCACTTACCGTTTTCGTGAATAACGGCGGGCGCGAATACTCCACCCGCCTCCCAGTCAAGACCAGGGCCTGGTTTAATAATTGGACCACCATTGATGCGGGTAAAATGTACCCGGCGCGTTCTGATGTCTTTTTGATTCATCTTGTGTTATTATAATACAATAAGGATAAATAGGTGAGTATTTATATACCAACACCTCACTATAATTTTACTAGAATTATCATCCGTTAATTAACAACCGACTATGATAAAAAGAAAATTACGTATAGGACTTATTAGCTCCTATGTTCCAAAGAAGTGCGGCATCGCAACACATAGCCGTGATTTAATCGAGGCAATCTATGGTCATGAAAGTTTTGAATGGCGTTTAATCGCTGCAGAGGATAACAGGGACTCCTATTCGTACAGTAACCCCGCAGTCTCTGTAATTAAAAAAGATAGCATTGCGTCCTACAAGAAAGCGGCCAAAGTCATGAACGAATGGCAACCCGATTTCGTGTTGCTGGCACATGAATTCGGTTTGTTCGGTGGTAGTTGGGTAGATTTTAACTACAAAGGTCAGAATCGTCGTGACCCAACGGGGGATTATTTAATAACTTTAATTAACTCCCTCTCAGCGCCGATTATCACAACTCTTCATACTGTAATTCCGGAACCTGACAAGGTTCGTCGCGAGGTAATGCGTACAATCAGCGAGCGTTCGTCGAAACTTATTACAATGACCGAAGATGCCCAACACACATTAAAGTTCTTTTATGATATCAGCGAGGATCATATTGAAGTTATTCCTCACGGCGTACCTCAACCAGTTCAGCGAGACAGGGGAAAAATACTTCAAGAACTAGGACTCGATGACAACCGTTTTTATCTATTAATCACCGGACTTATTGGTCCAAATAAGTGTATCGAACTAGTAATCAAAGCTTTACCTGAAATAATTAAACATCATCCAGAGGTGACGCTACTGGTAGTTGGCCAGACGCACCCAGATATTTTGAAAAGTGTAGGTGAAGTGTATCGTGAAAGTTTAACAGAACTTGCCGAAAAACTGGGTATTTGTGATCATGTTCAGTTTATTAACGAATATCTTGAAACTGAAAAATTAGTCGACTATCTTACGATTGCTGATATTTATCTGACTATTCACGACGACCCCGAACAGGCGGCTTCAGGTACCTTGGCGTACGCCTTGGGCTGCGGGTTGGCGGCTATTTCAACACCATATCGCTATGCTAAAGAAGTGCTTGCAGAAGGTCGAGGTTTTCTGGTCCCATTCAAGTCGTCGTCAGCTATTGTTGAACAAGTCATAAAACTGATTGAAGACAAAACACTATTGGCAAAAACTAAAAAAAATGCCGAGAAATTTGGCCATACGATGAGTTGGAGTAAGGTCGGAGATGCTTACCTGCGTTTAATTAAGGAAATTATATAGGAGTAAAAAGTGGGAGTATTTCCCTCGACACCTTATTTTGATAGTTTAATTGACGATTTTGGTATTTGGCAACATACCGATGGTGAAGCTATTATTCCTAACGAAGGTTATGCACTCGATGATGCCACACGAGGATTGTTGTTAACGTTGGCGTTAGGGCGCAAACGGCAGTCTGAAGTATTATTTTCGTATATCATAAAGTCAAAAAAACAGGACGGTTTTTATGGTTTTGTTGATTCTAGCAGGCGGTTCGTCCCAGGGTTCGCTTCAGACGATGCTATTGGTCAAGTCGTCTGGGCGGCTGGTTATTCATTGTCAAAAAATTTTCATAACAACGAAGCTATGCAGTTAATTACAAACATAACTTCATATTTTGACAAAACCGAGCACATGAGAGGTATTGCCTATGCACTACTTGGTGCGATATATGTTGGTGAAGAAACATCATTACATTTTTACAATAAATTACTTTTGTTTTTTGATAAAACCGATGAGAATTGGCCGTGGCCAGAGTCAAAACTAACGTACGGTAACGGCATAATTCCATATGCTTTTTTACGTTACGGTTTCGTGTATGGTGATAAACATGCCGTTCGGATGGGCCGAAAAACATTATTGTTTCTTGAAAAATGCTGTACCCACGACAGGCGACGCGGTCCGATTGGTAATGATGGCTGGCTGTCGCAAAGCGATACGGTTGTACCACTATATTCACAGCAACCAATCGACGCAGCCTACATGGCCTGGGCATGGTTGGTTGCCTATCAAATATCGGGTGACGATTCCGATATCAAACTAGCAAAAGCTTGGATGAAATGGTTTGAAGGCGACAATATTGTCAACGGTGTAATGTACGACAAAAAAACAATGAAAGCATTTGACGGCATTAATCAAATAGGTGCGCAATACAGTGATGCGCGTGCCGTAAACTATCACAGCGGCGCCGAATCAAATATTTGTCTACTGTTAAGTAAATACATGTTATCCGAAAACGTAACGATATAGCACACCTATTGTTCCGTCAAAGCGTTGCACACTTTCGCTACGCATAGTATTGTATACTACAAGATGCTACGAAAAACAGTCATGTTGTTATTTGGAGGTGAATCGTCTGAACATACGATCTCTGTTTCTTCGGCGCGCAATGTTTTTGCCGCACTTGATAACGCAAAATACAATGCAGTCTTGGGCTATATTGACTCAATAGGAAAGTGGTGGTTGATAGATAAATTAACAAATCAAATTGACACTACAGGATTACCGCAATTATTACCGATTCTGGGCACAGGCGCCTTTTCGACAATGCCAAACGGCAAAATTATTAAACCAGATGTCATATTCCCGATCCTACATGGTCTAAATGGTGAAAGTATCAAATAACACGATAGGCTATAATAAATAGAATAGTCAATGAAAATTATCGTAAATAATCAGTTGTTAGAATACCGGGACGAGGGTTCTGGGAGGGTATTATTGCTGCTACACGGTTGGGGAACAAATTTGTCCACATTTGATCAACTGAGTAATTATCTGGTAAAGAAATTTAGAGTAATTAGATTTGATTTCCCCGGTTTTGGCAATAGTCCAAAACCTACGGAGGATTGGTCGATCGGTAACTACGTTAGTCTAACCCAAGATTTATTAATAAAGTTAAAAATTAAACAAGTCTATGCAATCATTGGACACTCATTCGGCGGTCGCGTGGTAATCAAGGGGGTAGGTAATGATCATCTTAAACCTGATAAGGTTATTCTGATTAGCGCTGCCGGCGTCAAACCCCATCAACAGGTAAAAAAAGCGTTATATAAATTAATTGCTAAAGTTGGCAAATTCGCAACATCGATTCCAGTCGTAAACAAACTGCGGCCAGCACTTCGCAGGCGTCTTTATAGTTCCGCAGGGAGTACAGACTATTTAAAGGCCGACCAAATGCAACAAATATTCATCAACGTCGTCAATGAAGATTTGCTTGCTGAAGTACCAAAAATTATTCAACCCACACTTCTAATCTGGGGCGCGGACGATACCGAAACGCCACTTAGTGACGCTAATAAAATGAAAGATCTGCTATCTGATGGGCGCATATTTGTCGTTTCTAATGTTGGACATTTTGTTTACATTGATGCTTTTAATGAAGTAACTAATGAAATAGATAAGTTTTTATCATGAGATATTATTGGACGCGATTTAATTTTAATTACCCTAAGGTGATTATATATATGCTTCAAGGATCGGAATATCGTGTAGGTGATTATTTAAAGTGGCTAGATAGGTCAGTTGATTTTAGAAAAGTTATCAAACGGCGCAAACTTGACTATACACTTAAGGCCAGTTTATTATTGGCGAACGCTTGGTTTATACTAGTTGCCATTTATACACTTACGATTATTTTATTAATAAAATCGATTACCGCGTCGGATATACTAATGGCTACGTTAGCCATCATCTTATTTGTGATTTCGCCTTTAGCTATAGCCTACGGAATAATCATTCCACTATATGTAGGGAAAAAAGTTTTACAAGAACCTAGGCAGCGTAAAATGATAGCCAATGCACGTAAAATTATTACTGACCACCCGGCACTCAAAATTGCTGTTGTTGGTAGCTATGGCAAAACTACCGCAAAAGAGATTTTGAACACCATTCTAAGTAAGGGTAAAAAAGTTGCCTTCACTCCAGGAAATATGAATACATTACTTGGTATTAGCAGATTTGCTCAGACTCTGGATGGGAGTGAAAAGATTATAATTTTTGAACTGGGCGAAGAACAGGTTTGTGATATTCGTGATCTTTGTGAATTAACCCAACCAGACATGGGAATCATTACCGGTATAAATGAAGCTCACTTATCAAGTTTTGTAACGATTGATCGTACAGTTGCAACGATTTTTGAAATCAAAGATTATATAGGTAAAAAAACACTTTATAAAAATATCGAGAGTCCTTTGGTTGCCACAAAAGTACGCGACGATGATAAGTTAGTTTTTGATCGTCACGGTACAAACGGATGGCGAGTAAGTGATGCCGTTACTGATATTAACGGAACGACATTTGTAGCCACGAAAGAAGGCAAGACCTTGTTTGCACATAGCGGCTTGCTCGGATTACAAAACATCGGCATTATCACGGTGGCGATTGACATTGCCGACTCGGTTGGCCTGACTATTTCACAAATAGTTGAGGGAATAAAATCAACCGTACCATTTGAACATCGCATGCAGCCACGACACTTTCATGGCGCATGGTTGATTGATGATACATATAACGGCAATAGCGAAGGTGTCCAGGCCGGACTATTATTTCTAAAAGACCTAGACGCGAAACGAAAAATATATATCACACCTGGATTAGTTGAACAAGGTAATAAAACTCGCGAAGTTCATGAAAAGATTGGTCGACAAATCGCCAAAGTGGCCGATGTTGTTGTATTGATGCAAAACTCAGTTACTGACTATATTGCCGAAGGTTTACGCAGTGGTAAATTTGGTGGTAAGTTGTTGGTTGTTGATGATCCGCTGGAATTTTATGCCAATCTAGACCTTTTTGTCGCCAAAGGTGATGTGGTATTGATGCAAAACGACTGGACCGATAATTTCGTCTAAGATGTTATAATTGTTGTTATGAGTAAAACTATAGCTGTCTTTTTTGGCGGTCGATCAACCGAACATGATATCTCGATTATTACTGCTTTAACTTCAATTATAAAACCGCTTGAGCTTACAAAAAAATACACTGTCGTACCTATTTATATTACAAAGAAAGGCAAATGGTTTAGTGACAACAAGTTAAAAAACATTAATTTGTATCGTAGTGATTCTCTCGAAGATTTTTGTAATAAATCCAAACCAGTATCGGTGGTGTTTGATGGTGGAATGACCCTCAGGAAATCTGGATTGAAGAATAAAGACATACGTGTTGACATTGTCTTTCCGGCTATGCATGGTTCATACGGCGAGGATGGAAGCCTAACGGGTTTATTGCGTATGTCGGGCATCCCATTTGTCGGTGCCGACATACAGGCTAGTGTTGTTGCTATGGATAAGGTCTTATCTAAACAGGTGATTCAAGCAAATGATATTCCTACGTCAAAATTTGTATATTTTTCTAAAAACGAGTTTTTGGCTGATCGTAAAGCTACTATAAAAAAAGTAACAGACAGTTTGAAATTTCCTCAATTTGTAAAACCTCCACATCTAGGATCTAGTATTGGCATTGCAAAAGTCGGTAATGTTGACGAACTGATCAATGCGATTGAAGTAGCGTCATATTATGATGATAAAATTCTAGTCGAAGAGTCGGTTGACAATCTGATTGAAGTCACCGTACCAATTATCGGTAACGAAACCCTACAATCAGCTTTAGTTGAACAACCCTTGTCGCACGACCATAAATTCTTTGATTTTGATACGAAATATTTTAATGATGGCAAAAAAACTGGTGGCGGTAAAAAAATGGGTTCGCAAGGCTATAGCGAACTTCCGGCCGATATCTCAGATGATTTATATGCAGCCTCATTAAATATTGCTCAAAAAGCATACAAGGCAGTTGGTTGCGAGGGGATATCTCGAGTGGATCTGTTGATTGATTCCAAATCCAAGATAGTTTATTTTAACGAAATCAATCCTATGCCAGGTAGTCTATACGCTCATAACTGGCGAGCTAGTGGAGTTTCGTCTGTCGATTTAGTTACTCGATTAATTGAACTTGCTGAAGAGCGTTTCGCTCGTAATCAAAAAATTGAAACAACATTTTCATCTAATTTTCTAAAGCAATTTTAACCATAACAGCTTGAAAAGTGACGGTGTTTCGCTTACAATAGTCAGAAGTGTGGCTCTTTAGCTCAGCGGTAGAGCAGAGGCTTGAAGAGCCTTGTGTCCCCAGTTCGATCCTGGGAGGAGCCACCAAAATAATAATCTCATCGTAAGGTGGGATACCACAATTCGTAGGTACATGCGGGTGTAGCTCAGCCGTTAGAGCGCTTCCTTGCCAAGGAAGAGGTCAGGAGTTAGAGTCTCCTTACCCGCACCAACAAACTCAAGTTTATAAAATAGAGGTCATCTGGTTTCTGTTTGTTATAATACTTCCATGGATAATAAATCAATTAATAATTTTGCTTTTATTGACAGTCAAAACCTCAATCTGGGCGTGCGCTCATTAGGATGGATGATTGATTATAAAAAATTCCGTTTATATCTGAAAAATAAATATAATGTGACCCAGGCTTTTATGTTTATTGGGTTGGTTGCAAATAATCAAAAACTTTACACGATATTACAGAAAGCGGGCTTCATTCTAATATTCAAACCGACAGTTCAATATTTCGAAAACGGCAAACAAACAGTTAAGGGCAACGTCGATGCAGAACTTGTGCTACACGCTGCTGCAATCCAATACAAAAATTACGAAAGAGCGATTATTGTAAGTGGTGATGGTGATTTTGCATGTTTAGCGGAGTTTTTGGATGATAATGATAAGCTATTACATATTTTCACTCCGAATAATAAGTATTCAAAACTTTTAAAACCATTTTCGCGATATGTCGTTCGTATTGACCAACTAAAAAATACCATTGAATACAAAACAATCAAAAAGACCAGCATCAGCGGTCGGTCGAAACCTTAGACTTATCTGGTCATGGTGATACTATGATTGTAGCACACGCTGAGGAGAAAGTCAATGTGAACCGTTATTTCTCGACCTTTCCTGCTGGAACTTATGAAATTATCGTAAAACATCTGAAGCGCTTCAGTTTAGACGAACTAAATATTATTGAACATGACGATAGTTCAGTCGTCTTCGAGTCGTCATTAAAAAGAGAAAAACTTATAGAATTACGCTATTTAACGAATACCCATCTGGTTATCGATAAGCATTCGCATTTAGACAAAAGAGCTATCGAAGGGAAATACTTTCGCTTAATGCTAATTAAAGACGGTGAACCTAGTCAGATTAGCGCTGCTGAACGTGCCAAACTAGAAACGGCAATAAAATGTGATTATAATCTTGAGCTAAACTCACATCTATCGAGGAATGAATTTTACATTATCGAGAGATCATCAGGCAATAAGTTTCTTACATTGCGACTACCTAGAGCCAAGTTCAAACGAGAGAGGTTATCGTCAGGTGAATTGCGACCTGAACTAGCCCATATTTTGTGTTTGGCGGCTGGGTTAAAAGCTAAATACAAAGTAGTTGATATGTTCGCTGGTTACGGAGCGATACCGTATGAAGCAGTGAGAGGTTTTGGCTGTAAGGGGGTTATCGCCAACGATTGCAAGATATTATCAAATAGACACGAAAATTCTAAAATTAGTTGGTCTGAAAACGATGCTTGTAATTTGAATTTTATTGACGACGATAGCATTGATAGGGTTATTACTGATCCACACTGGGGTGAGTATGACGTGGGTAAAGTTGATAACTTTAACTCTTTATATGACGACTTTGTAATTGAGATGGCACGTATCTTAAAACCTGATGGAATAGCCGTTGTACTTAGTGGATTCGTAGGTGCAAGACAGAGTTTTAAGAAGGTCAAACACCTCAAACCTATAAAGGAATGGAACATGTTGGTTTCAGGGAAGAAGGCTACGATATATAAATTACAGAAAATCAGATAAAATTACTCGAAAACTAGTAACTTGTCTGACAAGCCGAATACCTCGACTAGTTTTTTTAGTTTAAAATCATTCACAGCATCTATTGTTGCCGTTTGCAATGCGTCACATATCTTGCACCAAAATTAAAGCCCTAGCTTGTATGGGGTTTTAATTTTGGTATTGGTACAGAACTCTTAGATTCTCGACCTCTTCAAAATCAAATTACTGTCGAGATACAAAGTCTTTATTTGTCCTTCGAAGTTCAGAAAACGGAGTAGGATCACCCGCACTGATTAGTCCTCAACGTTTTTCTAACAGAGAGCTTTCAAACATTTAGACCCAATCGGGTCTTTTTAAGTTAATATTGAACTATGAACAATTTGTTGCCAATTGACTTCAAGGGCGAGCGTGGACGAAAAGTTTTTGAAGTTGTGATAAAAAACCTTCCAGAAGAAGTAGAAGTTTACTTAATTGCAGGTTGCCTACGTAACGCAATCGATAGGTACTTTCACGAAGACAGTAAATTAGAGCAACGGGACTATGACCAAATTGTTACGAAAGGAAGTGGGGAATACCTTGCCTACCTAAAAAGTCTCGGTTTTTATGACGGACGTATTCAACGACCTACACATAAAGTGTTTATCAAGTCATTCGTTGACAATGAAGACCCGGACGATTTTGCAAACAATCTTGTTTTTGATATTCATCTAATGGATGGCACAAATGCCATCGATAACCTCAGGAAGCACGTAGGACTAACTGTAAACGGCAACGCAATTTCCATTAGAGACATTTTCTCTAATGATTGGCAGAACAAACTTATTTCGTTACCAGGTGCATTACAGTCTATTGAAGAGAGGCGACTGAAATTAAACCACGAAGGTTATAAGCATCAAGCAGCAAATCTATTCTCTGTAATAAGGTTTGTCTATAACGGTTATGCACCGCCAACAAGAGAAGACCTAATGTTGCTCAATCAAGAGCTACCGCGTGTTGAAGACGACCGCTATGATAAAAATGTGCAAAAGGTTTTTAAATATGTTGGTGGTGAAGATAGTGCACGCAAGATATGTCGAGAAATAGGTATAGATATTGACGTTTTTGATAAACAGGCAGTTACGAAGCGAGTAGGTCAGGAGATAAATTAAAAATAGTAGCTAAATGTGATAACTTTCCGTATTCATACACTTCTATGGCAGATGCTTGAGATGCGTCAACATGTTACATCGATCCGTAATACCAAAAGTGCAGTTTACACCCCACAGGCGGTGTTTTTTATGTTGCAAAAGTGGTTAGTTAGTACGACAATATTGACAAAAACACATAAGTAATGTTATAATATGATTGTTCTCGTCTTCTATATTGGGCGGGTGAAGTTTTACAACCTACATATTTCGGAGGACGCGTGTTATTGCGTTTTCCACTTGGCCGTATGGGGCTTAGCGGGCGGAGTACCGGCTTATCCCATTCTTTCCTGCGCAAGCGGAAATAAGGCCAAGGAGAACAATGAACATTCGTGTTCGCGTTAACAGTGTTGTTGGGTTCCTGGTTATTATCGCCGCGCTTCTAGGCGGTATCATTGCCAGTATACGATACATACTGGAGGAAACCGAACGTCGTCACGGCGCACTGGCATTGGCGATTGCCATAATTCTGGCCGCCTGCCTATGGCAGTGGATCAACCGTGATCGCCGCGACGCTCAGAACGAGTCGTGATCTAGGGTGGGCGGGAATGCTTGTTGAGAAGTTTTGTGGAACCGTCGGTTCCACACTTCTCTCTAGCGTTTCCGCCCAAATACCCCTTACCGTCGCGTACCACGCGTCCTTATTTTTCCGAAATATGCGGGTTAATAAAACGATACATACAACCATGAACCAACAATATATATAGTTATGTAACCAAAAGAGGCTCCGTTGGAGCCTCTTTTAAATTGCCAAGCTAAACGAATTAGTTATTATGTATTTAACTAACTATTTCTTTTTGCTGGTAACGGAGATTTTTTTAGGTTCTGGCAGAGGCGTCAGTGGAACAACCACCTTTAAAACACCGTCGTCAAGATGTGCACTAATTTTGTCCGTGTTGGCTCTATCCGGTAGGGCAATTCGACGATAAAAACTGCTTGAACTTTCCCGAACAATATATTTCTTTTTCTTATCCTCTTCTTTTTCGTGACGCTCGGCACTGATAATCAATGCATTTCCTTCAGCTTTGATATCTATATCGTCTTGCTCGAAGTTTGGTAGGTGTGCTTCAACAACTAGTCCATTATCTTTCGTGTAGACGTCGGTCGTAGGAATACCTATTCCTTTAAATGACGATACCCAATCATCACCAAAAAATTGCTTTTGCAGTGAGCTTAATTCTGCAAACGGGTCCCATTTTATAAGATTGCTCATTGTATTTCTCCTTTCGTTGTAGTATTAACGTGGCAGAAGCATAAATAGCTTTGCATTACTATATTATCAAGTTGGCACTCTCATGTCAAGAGTGCTAATTTGTAAGTGATAACCGTTTTTAATTATTTGATATAATAAAGGATAGAGATGAAAATTAGTCTTATAACTGGCTCAACAAAAGGTATTGGCTTGGCAACGGCTCATCGCCTGTACGACAATGGCGATACAGTTATTTTGAATTCCGTCGAGACAGATGGCGACAAAGTACTGGATGAATTTGATGACAAATCCAGAGTTTCCTATTGTGCCGCTGACATATCTGACAAAAATGCACTTCAGCGTTTGCGTGATTTTATATTAGATAAATATGGACGACTCGATTGCCTTGTTGCCAATGCAGGGGTAATGCCGTTACCTGTCGGAATTGATGATATCACCGATGAAAACATAGATCGCACAATTAACGTTAATCAAAAAGGCACATTTAATACATTAAAGATACTTGGTAGTCTGATTCAAGAAACGTCGTCGGTAGGCTCAATCGTTACACTTTCGTCGGTTGATGGTATTATCGGTGAACCATATGGCGCTATATATTCATCAACCAAAGCCGGTGTAATATCGCTAACAAAATCTTTTGCCAGAAAGTACAAAAATCCTTTGGTGCGCGTAAATTCGATTGCACCTGGTCTGATTGATACATCGTTATCTGCCAGTACAGGCGAGGACCCCAGTTGGACAACCGATGTATCGGTTATCCAACGAATAGGCAACCCAGAAGAAATTGCATCAGTCGTGTCGTTCCTACTTTCAGATGACGCTTCATTCATCACTGGGCAGATTTTAGCCGTTGACGGCGGTTTTACTTTGAAGTAGACTGTTTAGACTTTTACGCAGAATCCTTATTATATACAAAAGCATAAGCTTTCTGATATATTGGAAACGGATTAAACCAGAAAGGATATCTATGGCAGAAAAACCATTAAATGGTCATGATAAAGTGGTGCATAAGACAAAAACCGTAAAACTGCATCATCACCATGCCAAGCCTTATCGCAAGCGTCACATCGGTCTATTGATACTGATGTTAGTCGTATCAGTTATTTTATTAGTTACAGTAGTGCAGTATCAGTTAATCACAAGTAACAGTATTAACAATAGTATAAATTTTGTGTCAGATTTGTTTTCTGGCAATAAAGACTACAACCTAAAGATTCATTCGACCTACGGATTCGACATAACATTTGACCAGCAAAAATTTTACACTAGCGCGATAGATGCGCAAAAAGGCGACTTGTTTTTAGGGGCGGATGTGTCCGAAAATCGCCCATATAGTATTGTTCGAATAGCACCAACACTTGTTAATTCAAAAACTTCACAAAGTGCGCTAACCTTTACGTACCACCAAGATACCACCTATGAAACGTCAAAACTACCACAACTTGAAGACCTGCAACCCCTAGCTCTTAGCGACGGACTAATAACCGCATCTTCATTTGAAAATACTGCTTCAAAAAGAGTGGATATTGATGGACATATTTTCCTAAGATCAGTCTGGACCTTAAAGCCAGCAATTGATTCATCGGTTCACATCAAATCTGAATTCGTTACATATGTTGCAGTAATTAACAACCAACCTGTAACTATTGTTATTAATTATGGTTTCGGTGGTAGCGAAAATGATACATTATACCAACCAATCATTTCATCTATCCGCTTTGGATTAAAGGAACAGGCATATATTTCACAAACAGCAAAAACAGTTGCACTTATAACTTCGCAACGGACACTACTGGATAGTGTGCTATTTAGTAATATCGCGTCAGCAGCAGCGTCTAGTTCAAAAGATGCAAGTTCAGAAAAGATCGCAGCATTGTACAGTCCAGCTGTTTCTAAAATATATAACGTCTTTTGTATGGACGTCACTGTTGGTGAATCGGTAAAATTTACCGATCTGTGTAACGGTGGCGTGATGGGGTCAGGATTCTTTGTTAGTCAAGACGGCTATATCGCGACCAACGGACATGTTGCTTCATCGGATCCAAAGGGGATGGCCATCATGAGTGCATATTATTACTATCAAAAAGGCGAACCTAAATACCTAAACTATCTAACAACACTATTTGACTATAAGGAATCAGATTATGTCGGTGGAACTGAAGATGAAGCGTGGGGATTGTTAATAAGGGATCTGTATAAAATACCAGATTCATTAGTAAAAACATCAAACGATGTAACGAATCTGTTGGTCGATTTAACCGATAAATCACCGGACATATCGGCACTGATCGAAGCGACTACTGCTCGTAAAAAATATGCAGTTCAAGATACCATTAAGTCAGCCAAACTTGTAGAAAGTGACTACAGACGTCTCGACAATGCTTTTGGAATGGGGTATAAAGCGTCAGATGTTGCAATTTTAAAAGTTGACGGTTCAAATTATCCAGTCACAAAACTGGGCAGCATTAGCGATGTAACCCAGGGGTCAGACCTATTGATACTGGGCTATCCCGGCATGGCAACTGAAAATGGACTTGTTAATTCAGCAGTTAACACCGTTACGCTCACTACTGGCAAGGTGGCGTCGATAAAAGGTGCACTGGGAAATGGTAAAAAACTAATCGAAACCGATACGACAATCGGTCACGGTAACAGCGGTGGACCAGCCTTGTCGGCGAAAGGTGATGTTGTTGGTATTGCGACATACAGAGCTGATGGTTCCGGGGCAGCGGATGCAACATATAATTATATTCGTGATATTAAGGACCTGAATGATTTAGCGTCAAAGTCGTCAATAAAATTTGATACAAACAGCAAGACGCAGACAGAGTGGGAAAAGGGCATAGACTATTTCTATACATCACATTATTCACAGGCTATCGAACACTTTAATGAGGTAAAAAAACTATACTCCTATAATTCACGTGTTGATGAATTTATCAACAAAGCAAATAAAGGTATCGCTAATGGTGAAGACGTCAAAGATTTTCCAGTAGTTGCAGTTTCGATTGTTGCGGTTATTGCATTAATTGGTGCCGGCGCGACGGTGTTTGTGATAATTCGACACAAAAAACACCACGGTATTTACGCAAATCAAGTTGCCGAGGGTAATATTCAACCATTTGTTCCAGGCGTACCAGCACCCATGCAACAAGTTGTAGTACCGGTTTCCGGTCCTCCAGCCACTAACCCGAATTCGCCGCCAATCGTCGAACAACCTGTTGCACAGCCGGCACAACCGTCTGACCAAACCCAATAGCCAGCCATCTTTTCAAAAGTGTTTCATGTTATATTTCAATTATGAAAAAAGTAGTAATTCTTGGTTTTGGCGGAACAATAGCGATGGTGCCCGATCAATACGGAACACTTGCTTTGGCAACTAGTATTGAAGAACTGATTAAATTTGTTCCACAGCTGAGTAGTCTGGCGGATATCGAAGTTGTTCAGCTGGAAAACTGTGATAGTACAAATATCAATCCGTCTCATTAGACCCAATTAGCGAATAAAATATTAACAAACCACGAACGGTTAGGTCGCTTTGTCTGACGTTAGTTGTGGGCGTGATGTTATTAGGAGTTATCGGCACACCCAACGCAGCATCAGCTGCGTCAAGTTACCTCTGGAGACAAAAGGTTCATATGTGCCGGCTTGTGGTGGAATTGGTTGTCCAATCATTGGTTGGATAGTCAGAAACGGTACTGGATTTACAATGAGATGATGGCAAGATGGAGCGTGGAGATTTTCAAATGGCGTATGGTCAAATCGATGGTTTCATGGCAAAGTTGATGGGATATGGGGACTTGAATGGGTACCCGCACATATGTTTATCGGCAGACAGTCGTAGGACATTGTTAGTACACATTCTGGCGTCGAAAAAAACATCAACATAAATTAGTGTATTATAAAGGTATGCTAGATTTTATCGAGCAGAACTACACAAACTTTATTTGGTTGCCCTTTGTCAACCTGGTAAAACAATTTGAATCTAGCCCAGCCGGGATCTATGTTTTAATTGCAGTTTTAATTATCGTGGCGACTATTCAAAGTAAAATGATAAAAAAAATAATTCCCAAAACTTTAACGGTATCGTCAGAAACGCCTATCGCCACTGCCAAAGCTAAACCAAAACATAAAATAAACACCAAACAACCAAGCCAAATGCCACTAAAGCTGTTTGATAAAGTGTTTACTTTATCGTGTCTATTTCTGGTTGCATTAATCGCAGGTGTTTGTTTCGTACGTTTCGGTCCAGCCATATCAGATTTTTTGAAGGTTGAAGACACGCCATCGACTCCATCAAGCACAGATTCTACAACCCCCAGCTCTCCGGGTACGCTGACAGAACAAACAATCACAACATATCAAGCTCCTAAGCAGCTGTATTATTTTTGCAGCTGTTCCAGTTGTTGGGCTGACGGTTGCCCGCGCGATGGCTATTCGTATAGTGGTTACGATTCTTCATATTATTACTATTACTACAGTCTATGCAAAGCCTGTAGTTGCAATAGTGTCTACGCTCGATCGTACTGGAAATAAACATGGTATTCGAAGATTATAAACAAAAAGACAGCGTGGTGGTTGTTTATACTGGCGAGAATAAAGGTAAGACTAGCGCAGGATTAGGGCTAATGACCAGAGCGCTGGGTACAGGTTGGCGTGTTGCCTTTGTGCAATTTATAAAACTGTGGGATGTGGGCGAGCATCAATTTATTCGTACAATTTTGCCATTATACAAAGACAAACTAGACTTTTATAAGGGTGGTTTAGGGTTTTTCGACGCGGGTGAACTGAGTGCTGACGCCACTAAAGAAGAACACGTGGCAGAGGCTAGGCGAACATTTAAATACGCCCTTAAGGCGGCCAGGTCCGGCGAGTATCAATTAGTTATTTGTGATGAGATTAATAATGCCGTTCATGATAAATTACTAACCATCGAAGATCTGGAAAAACTTATCGATAAAAAACATCCCAAAACCAACCTTTGTCTAACTGGTCGGAACTTTCCATCGTCACTTATTAAAAAAGTCGACATAGCCACTGAAATGACAAAACTAAAACATCATTTTGACGATAAATTACTTGCGAACAAGGGGATTGACTACTGATATATTTGCGGTTTGGCGTGATTTAACCAGTTGCAAAATAGTTATCACCGACGGGACAATAATCAGATTGCCAATTAACATCGTACGATAGAATGGTATCGCCATAATATAACTGTTCACTAATCCAGATAGCGTTGCGGGGTACCAGCCCTGCACCCAGACTCCGAAATTAGTGACAGCAAAGAACAAAAACGAACTGACAGCTGCAAATCCGACCGATGAAAGGATTTGTAGTTTTGGCTTATTCTTCAATTTTCTCAACAGTGTTGCGCCTAGTCCGATAACTGCAAATGATCCCCATGTAAATACAAAAATCGATGTATTACCGATAATTAAATCTGAAATTACCATGGTGGTAATTGGAACTATCAAGGCTGCCCGCCAACCCATCGTCACTGCAGCTAATACACTAACAGCAGTGACTAGTTCAAGATTTGGAGCTATTTGATAACTATTGTTAATAAGTCTCCAGCCAACAGCTACCACTACCAAGCATATAGTCAGTAATATTTGTAATAATGTTTTTTTATTATTTATCATATTTCCTTATTAAAATGATGTTAATTTCCACAATATAACTTCGCCGTTTTTTGTTATATAACTACCAGCCCCAACTGTAGCCGACTTACCGTCAACATTGAACTGCCAGTATTCATTTTTCGAATTAGCCTTAACATCGTTAATTGTTGTTACGAAAGCCATTTCACCTTTTCCGCTAGTTACTATTTTAGCATTTTGTTCCAGTAATTTTAATGCTGACACTCCATTTTTGCCCATGTAGGTAATACCGTTCTTTTTTGTGGCTGTGGTTTTGTCTTGCGCTTCTTGTCTGGTTTGTTGCGCTTTGTTGGCATCTATGATGTTGGATTGGTATAGATATCCGCCCGCGGCAGTTGTGCCGAACACTACTATTACTCCAATAATATATATGATTGTTCGTTTTTTCATATCTCTTCCTTTTTAAATATATTATATTAATTTTAACATTTACTGTATCCACAAGATTCACATTTTTGACAACCTTCGATAAAACGTAAACTTGCCGAACCACAATCTGGGCAAATGTCGGTTAGTTGATCGGGTTTCATCGGATCGAACAGTGGGACTGTTTTGTTTTGAACAGGCGGCTCTTCTGGCTCTATCGCAACCTTGGTTGCTTGATGTTGTTCGATAGCTTTTGCAACCGCATCAGCCAGTGATCTAACTCTGTCGGCTCCAAATCCGGTCGACCCCGAACCACCAATGCCACGCAACTGTGATATTACTTTTTGGGCTACCTGGTCAGACGAGAAGTTTGATGGTATGCGGAAGGTCAACGACACAAGTCGACCGATTGCTTCTGCGTCTGCGGTTATATCTGATCCAGCGCGTCCGACATTGATAAATACCTCAAATATATTACCATACTCGTCTTCGTTTATTGAAATAAAAGCGGTTCCAAGTGGCGTAGAAATTCGGTGTGTGCGACCATTTAATACGCCGGGCCTATGTTTCAAACTAATTGATGTTGGCAACACCATTACATCTGATTTTTCCGGCACTTGTTTTGTCTTTACTGAGCCATCCAATTTGTCGAAATACGAAGAGTCTTTTTTGACCTCTAAGATTTGTTTTTCACGGCTTCCGTCACGATAAATCGTAATTCCCCTACAGCCAATTTGGTGTGCCATTAAATATGCGCTTCTGACATCTTCAATACTCGCCGTGTTGGGGAAGTTTATAGTTTTTGAAATTGCGTTATCAACATATTTCTGGAACGCCGCCTGTATTTTCAAGTGCCATTCGGGGGTAATATCACCTGCAACTACGAATGTTCTTTTTAGACTTTCGGGAACAGAAGCAATGTTTTGAATTGATCCTCCATTTGTCTGAACTTTTTCTAACAGTTCTTCGGAATATATACCTAGTTTTTTTAATGCCAACTTGAAATAAGGGCTGGATTGAAAAATTCGCTTTCCCTCAATGGTATTTTTTGAGTATGTCAGGGCAAACAACGGTTCGCACCCACTAGAGGTATCGGCCAACATAGCAATTGTACCTGTCGGTGCGATAGTAGTTCTGGCACCGTTTCTGGGGCTAATTTCGTCCGGTTTGTCATAAATCGAACCTTCATAGGCTGGGAAAACCCCACGATCAACTGCCAGTTTTTCAGACGCAATGTCAGACTCCTTTTGGATAAACTGCATGACTTGTTCGGCCATTTTTACACCATCTTCGGTGTTATAACCAATATTCATAGCCAACAACGAATCTGCAAATCCCATAATTCCAAGACCAATTCGTCGAATTTGACGTACCATATCTCGAACCTTGTCAATCGGATATTCGTTCATATCAAGAACGTTATCTAAAAAGTGAATTGATTCATGGATTGCCAATCGCAGCGCCTCCCAGTCAAAGTCTTTATCTTCGACGAATAACGCCAAATTTATACTACCTAACGTACACGCATCATAGGGTAATAGCGGCTGTTCGCCACAGGGGTTGGTGGCTTCTATTTGACCAAGCCGTGGTGTTGGATTGGCACGTGAATTGTTTATTTGATCGATAAATATCATACCAGGATCACCGTATTGCCACGCAAAACGAGTTATTATATCAAAAACTTTTTTAGCATTTAGGCGTCCAATCGATTTACCGTTGCGAGGGTTAATAAGCTGGTATCCATAACCATCTGTCTCCTCGGCGCACCACTTATGAAGTTTGTCTACTGCCGCATCTAACCTTACTAATTTCAAGTCCATATCGCGAGTCTGATGAGCTTCTCGCACCTCTGCTATTAAAGCATCAAAATCAAACCCTTTTTCATAATCATCGTCAAGTAATTTTTTATCAATGTCGATTTGGTCGAAAAACTCCTTGGTAGTAGTGACAGAAATGTTAAAATTTGTTAATGAAAATTCATCAAGTTTGTAAATCACGAATAGCAGAATGTCAGGGTGATTATAATGCAGTATTCCCATATTTGCCCCGCGTCTTACTCCACCTTGGCGAATTGACGACGTAATATCATTGTACATTTGCATGAAGGCGATAGGACCTGTTGTCGTTCCTCCAGACGTGGATAAGATGTCGTTTTTTGGGCGAAGACGTGAAAAAGAGAATCCCGTGCCGCCACCTGATTTGTGAATCATTGCCATGTCTGTGGCCGATTCCATAATATCCCTCAAACTATCATTTACAGGTAAAACAAAACATGACGATAATTGTTGTTTTGGTTTTGATGCGTTCAGCAATGTTGGCGTACCGGGTAAAAATTGACTAGTTGACATTAGTTTATAAAATTTTGCAGCAGTCGCCAAATGGGCCTTTTCGTCAGCACCATATAAACGATCGGCCGAGGCGATATTATACGCAACGCGCCAAAATAATTCTCTGGCCGTTTCGACCGGGTTACCAGCGTTATCTCTCTTTGCGTATCGAGTTTTTCCGATATACCATGCGTTTTCACTTAATTTTGGCTCGGCTAGTTTCGAAGGCGGTGGGGGAACTTTTTGTCCAATTTTATAAATCTCGGCATACCTATCTGTATTGCTCATTCTACCCTCTCTATCCCCATCCATTTTTGTTTAAATTTCACAAATACGCTATATGTTGCGTGTGTTCTTAAGTATAGGCGCTATATGTTGCGCATGTCAACGATAATTGTTATTATTACATTAACAACAAATTACGACAAAGGAAAAGAATGAAAGCAACAACAAAAGACACGTTTAATCAAGATGTAATAGAATCAAAAAAGGTAGTTTTACTTGATGTATGGGCACCGTGGTGCGCACCGTGTCGTGGCATGGAGCCTGTCCTAGGGGCGGTAAGTGAGGAAGTCAAAGATTGGGCCGAGATTATAAAATTAGACACTTCGGTTGAGATGGAGCAAGCACAAGAACTTGGTGTGACAAGTTTGCCAACATTTTTGGTTTATAAAGACGGACAAATAAAGGATTCGACCATAGGTGTTACCTCAAAAGCCGATCTTATAGATATGCTATCAAAAGCCAACCAAGAACCTAGCAAATAACAAATAACAGACCTGACTATTCGCCTATTCATTACGCAAAACACCATTATAAAATATTCTTGACTTTTAGAAGGTCCGTCCTTCTAAAAAGAGGTTTTATTGTATAATAATATTTTCTGAATATATTTTCATGATAGTTTTCTCTGCTATAATAATTTGCAGATGGCGCGTTGACGGAACGGTTACGTGGAGCTCTGCAAAAGCTTATAAATGGGTTCGACTCCCATACGTGCCTCCACAAAAGTTTGCGCGGATGGTGGAATTGGTAGACACGAGAGACTTAAAATCTCTTGACTGAATAAGTCGTGCGGGTTCAAGTCCCGCTCTGCGCACCAAAAAGTCTTTATAAGGATTAATAAGTTTGCTATAATGTATATGGATAAAGTTAATCTTAAGGAGGGAAAGTTATGGATGTAGCAATTTGGATCATCCTGGGAGTTGTGCTGTTGGTAGTAGTATTACTATGGGCGGTTTACAATTCATTAGTAACATTAAAAATTCGTGTCGATGAAGCCTGGAGTGATATAACCGTTCAGCTGAAGCGACGTTTGGACCTGATTCCAAATCTTGTAGAAACAGTCAAGGGGTATGCAAAACATGAAAGCGGTGTATTTACCGCTGTTACAGAGGCTCGCGCTAATGCACTAAACGCCAAAGGTGTCAAAGAAACCGCTGCTGCCGAGAATCAATTCGAGGGGGCGCTGAAGAGTTTATTTGCCGTCGCTGAATCTTATCCAGACCTAAAGGCCAGTCAAAATTTTACCGAACTTCAACAAGAACTTGTTGACACCGAGGACAAGATACAGGCATCTCGTCGTTTCTATAACGGAGGCGTACGCGACCTGAACACTAAGATTCAGATTTTCCCAAATAATATTATTGCCGGCATGTTTAATTTCAAAAGCCGTGACTTTTATGAATTAGATGAAGCCGAGCAAAAACTAGCCGAAAAACCTGTCGACGTAAAATTTTAAGAAGTTAGTAGTGGTAAATGTATAAAGCAATCGCTGCTAATAAGCGCAACACTATACTGATTATGGCCTTATTTGTTGGCCTTATTGGTGCAATTGGCTGGGTCGTCAGTTCTTATAACGGCGATCCAAGCATTACCTATTTTGTAATCGGTGGTGCTGCAGTGTATGCGTTATTACAATACTTTATTGCGACCAAACTAACAATTGCAATGACTGGGGCGAAACAAATTCAAAAAAGCGACAATCCGCGGTTTTATAGAATTGTTGAAAATCTAGCGATTACAACTGGTATGCAGACGCCCGAAGTGTATGTTATCGACGATCCGTCATCTAATGCTTTTGCGACTGGACGTGACCCTAAGCATGCGATTGTTGCCGCAACTACAGGTTTGCTTGATACTCTGGATGATAATGAACTAGAAGCCGTTATGGCTCACGAAATGGGCCATGTTCAAAATTACGATATCCGCGTAGGTATGATTAGCTTCGGGCTGGTCAGTGCAATCGGACTGCTGACTGATATAGTTTTACGAATGTTTATTTTCGGAGATCGCGACAGTAACGACAGTTCACCGGTTGAAATGATCATTGGCATAGTTGTCATAATTCTGGCGCCAATTATTGCGGCGATTATTCAGATGGCTGTCAGTCGTCAGCGTGAATATCTGGCCGATGCGACAAGTGCTATGACAACGCGAAATCCAGAGGCCCTGGCATCGGCATTGGAAAAACTTGGTCAACAAAACAAGCCAATGAAACGTCAAAGTACCTCGTCGGCCCACCTGTTTTTTATTAACCCATTGAAGCCGGGCTTTATGAATAAGCTATTTAGTACCCACCCCCCAATTGAGGAACGTATCAATAGACTTCGTAATAACGCAGGCAAATTCTAATCATGGTTGCCAAAAAACCTTTACGGAGTTTGATAAAACGAACCAAGTCATACCTTAAACGCCGACCCCACCGTAGCTTTCGTCGTACCCGTCGTCGTGACTACGTTAGATTATTGAGACTACCTGGTTATTTTTCATTTACGAATCATGTTAGTAGGACAATTTGGGCGCATCGAAAAACGTTTCTTCTTTTGGCAGCACTGTATGCAGCGGCAACAGCGTTGATGGTTGGAGTTGCTTCACAAGACATGTATTCGTCTGTAAAACACTTCATCGATACTTCCAGTGGTGATATTTTTAAAGGTGGTTTTGGTGAAATCGGTAAAGCCGGATTATTATTTGTAACAGTGGCGACCACTGGTGGGATATCGCAAAATTTAACCGAAGTACAGCAGGTTTACGCCGGTTTTATAGTACTTTTAACTTGGACAACAAGCATCTGGTTGCTGCGTAATATTTTAGCTGGTCACAAAGTGAAATTACGTGATGGTTTATATAATTCAGGGTCACCTATAATTTCGACATTTCTAATAATCCTAGTCTTTATTATTCAATTGCTACCACTTGCACTGGCTTTAATTGGCTATTCTGCGGCTATGGCTACAGGGTTGCAGGGGGTAGAGGCAATGATGTTCTGGATCGCTGGCGGATTGTTGGCAATGTTGTCGCTGTATTGGATAAGTAGCACCTTTTTTGCATTAGTAATCGTGACTTTGCCTGGTATGTACCCATTTCAAGCACTAAAAACAGCCGGTGATTTGGTTATTGGGCGTCGATTGCGAATCATATTTCGTATAATCTGGATGATTTTAGTTGTCGTGGTAACGTGGGCGGTAATTATGATCCCGGTAATCATGCTGGATTCGTGGGCTAAAAGCTTTTGGCCAGCGATTGCCTGGGCACCGATAGTTCCGCTTACATTATTAATTCTTGGTGCGCTTACGATTATCTGGATATCAAGCTATGTCTATTTGCTGTACCGTAAAGTGGTCGCAGATGATGCAAAACCAGCCTGAAAAACGTGCCGAAGAATTACGAAGGCTAATCAACAGATATAGCTATGAATATAATGTATTAGATAACCCATCTGTTAGTAATGATATTTGGGATAGCCTACTTGCTGAACTTAAAAAAATTGAATCTGAACACCCCGAGTTAATAACGCCCGATAGCCCGACGCAACGTGTCGGTAGTGAACTTTCCGGCGGGTTTAAAAAAGCTACGCATAACTCAAGGATGTTAAGTTTAAACGATGTTTTTGATAGGGCTGACGTAGAGGCGTGGGTAAAACGAATCGAAAAACTTCTTCCCGGTAAAAAAAACGAGTTTTTCACAGATATCAAGATGGATGGACTGGCTTGTGCAATTACTTATCGGGATGGGTTGTTAATCCAAGCTATCACCAGGGGTGATGGTTTTGTAGGTGAAGATGTAACAGAAAACGTTCGAACCATTAAAAACGTTCCTTTGCGATTACGCGAAGAATATGGTTTTGAAAATCTTTTATCTGGGCGTACAGAAATTCGCGGTGAAATTATTATGCTAAAAGAGCAGTTTGCAAAACTGAATAAAAAAAGGGTCGAACAGGGCGGACAGGAATTTGCAAATCCTCGTAACCTAGCTGCCGGCACTATTCGCCAGCTTGACCCTAAATTGGTTGCCGAGCGTCCGCTTCATTTTAGGGCATATGATTTGATTCGTGACGATACGACAGAGATACCAACAAATATGTTTGCCTACGGGGCGTTGAGTGCGCTAGGGGTTACTCGGAACCGACAAGCAAGCGTATTTGACAGCCTTGATGGAGTAATGAAGTTTATCGATAAGTGGGACGAAAAACGAAACGAACTGCCCTTCAATACCGATGGTTTGGTAATTAAAGTTAACGACCGCACCCAATTCGCACAGTTGGGTATTGTTGGAAAGCAACCCAGGGCGGCAGTTGCATATAAATACGCACCCGAACAGGCTACGACAATTGTTAAAGATATTGTTATTAGTATCGGTCGAACGGGTGCAGCTACGCCAGTTGCGGTTTTTGATCCTGTTGTTGTTGCGGGTACGACCGTCCAGCATGCCAGTTTACACAATGCCGATGAAATAAACCGGTTGGATATTAGAATCGGCGACACGGTTGTTATTTTCAAAGCCGGTGATATTATTCCGCAGGTACAAGCTGTTGTCAAAGAGCTTCGACCACGTAAATCTATAAGTTTTGATTTTGAAAAAGCACTTACGGCTCAGTATCCAGAGCTTAGGTTTGAGCGTCGGAATGGTGAGGTGGTTTACAGGGTTAAAGGTGTTACGAGCGATTTGTTACTGAAGCTTGCACTTAAACATTTTGTAAGTAAAAGTGCACTTGATATAGACACCCTGGGTGAAAAAAACATCGTTACATTAGTTGACAATGGGCTGGTTAATGACTTGGCTGATATTTACACGGTAACTGCCGACAAATTAATGCAAATAGAGAGATTTGCAGAAATTTCGGCCAACAAGTTGGTGGCAGCTATTGCTGACAAAAAAACGCCATCACTTGAACGTTTTGTTTACGGTTTAGGTATTCGGCATGTTGGTGTTCAAACTGCTATCGATTTAGTTAATGCATTCGGTTCATTGATGTCACTTCAAAACACAACAATTGATCAACTGAAATCTGTCGATGGAGTAGGTGATGTTGTGGCCAACAGTATAATTGCGTGGTTCGCCGATCCCGACAATGAGGCGCTGTTAGAGAAATTTGAAAAACTTGGTGTCAAACTGATATTTGAAAAGAAAACAGGTAAGTTAGTCGGCCAAAATTTTGTGATTACAGGAACGTTAAAAACAATGTCTCGCGATGAAGCTGCAGCTCGCATCCGCAACCTGGGCGGAATCTTTCAAACTGTCATTGCTAGGGATACAACCTGTCTAATAATTGGTGAAAAAGTCGGCGCAAGTAAACTTGAAAAAGCCAAAGAATACAACACAAAAATTATTAACGAAAAACAACTAAAAGATATACTAGGAGTTAAATAATGCCCGACAAACATTTAACCAAATTAACAGCAAAGAACTACATCAGTTTTATCATATCGTTACCTGGTGCCGCGATGTGGCAGCATCTTTATGTAATCAATGAACAAGGCGATGAAATTGACGTGACTGGTAATGGTGACAAATCTTGTGCATATATGGTTTCAAGTGTTCTTTGTATTTTTCAAGTAATTGATAAACCACATGCTACGATTAAAACGACACTTGAAGAAATGGAAAAAGCTGGTTGGAAAAAGGTTGATAAACCAACAAAAGGCGCAGTTGTTCATTGGAAGGATCACATAGGATTTTATTTATCAGACGATTTTGTCATTAGTAGTAGCTCATTAACCAAGGTTATAGAGCGACACGGACTTATTATGCGTGATGGGCTTGAGCCACTTGATTATTTTACTCACCCTGAGTTGTCATAGGTAAAAAATACCTCGCTGATCAAAGCGAGGTATTTATTGATTTCAGGTAATTAATTACCAGCTTTTTTGACGGAATGAGCCGCCGCCACCACTTCCACCGTGGTCGCCGCCACCGAAGTCACGACGTGGTCGGTCTTCTTTTGGACGTGCTAGACCAACGCTGATTACGCGTCCGTCAAGTTCTTTGCCGTCGAGTTGATCGATTGCCTTTTGGTTGTCTGTTTCATTAGCCATTTCAACAAAGCCGAAGCCTTTTGAACGGCCGCTATCACGGTCAGTGATAACACGTGCACTTGTAACTTCACCAATTGTCTCAAAGTGAGCCTTTAGTGTGTCGTCAGTAGTAGCGTACGCTAAACTACCGATAAAAAGATTTTGCTGTGCCATATACTTTTATTTATACCCTTTTCTTCTTATCTGATTCTAATTATCGTCAGATCGACCGCTTCTGCGATTTTGCGAAGAAGAGAGTTTATCGGCCAAACAGCTGATAAGCGCCCGCCTTTTGCCTTTATACGCGTGTGCTTCTGAACGTTATTATTTAAGCATAGATTAGGAAATAATACTAGTATAAGTATTATGGAGCGTTTCAAAACCCGAATTTATAAAACTTCTTCGGGTCCTGCTGTCTGGCGTATCCCACCGAACGTCACTCGCGGTTAGATTTCTAAATTAGGGTTTTGAAACGCTTGTGTTTTGATGTTAAATGAGCAATAATAATGTTATGGCTGGTGCGCAACAGAGTCTATCCATGATTTTTCGTCAGAATGATAGATTTTGGATAGGCTCTATGGGGTAACCTTTGCGCTAGAAATAAACAAGCAGTTATAACAAAAACGTACCCCGGGTGGGCGCGCAACAGCCCTCATTGACTGAAGAAATTTCCAATGTTACGATTAGTAACAGGTATTAAGTGTTCAGTAATTTTAAGGGGTTGTATGGCACATCGGATTGAGGTCTTGTCTAGGATTAATGACTCACGAGCCAAGATCTTAAAATCCAAACTTGAATCTTATAACTTTAAACTAAAAGAATTATTGCTTGTTGACGTATATACGATTAACAAGCAATTTTCAAATAAAGAACTGATCAGAAGTGCAAACCTGTTGATAAATCCTGTAATCGAAGATGCTTTGATAGACAAATCGGTAGATATTGGTGATTTTGACTGGGCCGTTGAAATAGGTTTCTTGCCCGGCGTAACAGATAATATTGCCAGTACCGTCAAAGAAGAAGCTCAAGATTTATTGAAGGTAAATTTTGATGACAAGGATGGAATATATTCTTCGCTTTTGGTTTTTGTAAAAGCTGAACTGGACAAGAAAAAAATCACAGAATTATCCTTAGTTCTTTACAATCCCCTTATTCAAAGTGCCAAGATCAAAAAAAGAGCGGAATATATAAAAACTGGCGGTATGGGAATTACTTTACCAATTGTTCATTTGGATGAGGACAAGATTGTTACCAGGGTTAATCTTGACATAACAGATAATGAACTTACAAAACTTGGCAAACAAGGTATTTTGAACCCAGATGGTTCCAGACGGGGTCCGTTGGCGCTGGACCTAACGTCCATGCAGGTGATAAAAGAATATTTCAAAAAACAAGGCAGAATACCATTCTTAATATCGCAAAGTCCTATGGTTTTCAGGCTAAAACCGTTGGTATGGTGCAGAAAAAGACAGTAATTACAATAAAAAGTAAGGGTAAGGCTCCAACAGAACTATCTTTTTCCACTAACAGTTTTTCATACCCGCTGGACTTCTATGTAGGGTATAATGTTACTATGTTTAAATCACTTATTCAAAAACGTCTAGAGTCGTACGTAAAAGCATATTTTCTAAAACATCCCGAAGTGAAGTTGGTCGCCGTGACCGGCAGCGTTGGAAAAACTAGTACCAAGGTGGCAATTGCGACTGTTCTGTCCGAACATTTTCGTGTTAGGTTACACAACGGCAACCATAATACCGAAATGAGTGCGCCACTTGCTATGTTGGGAATCGAATATCCAAAAAATTTAAGAAGTATCAATGCTTGGACTGCTGTATTTAGGGCTGCCCGTGAACGCGTCAAAAATCCAACCGACGTTGATGTAATTATTCAAGAACTTGGGTCCGATCGAATTGGTCAAGTCCCACATTTTGGCACATACATTCATCCCGATATAGGTGTCGTTACCGCAGTTTCAGCCGAACATATGGAGTTTTTTCATACGATTGATGTTGTAGCAGCCGAGGAACTGGAATTAGCGAATTTTTCAAAACAAGCCTTAATCAACAAAGACGACATTGATGGTAAATATGCCAAATATATAACAAATGCAAACATAAACACATATGGAACAAGTGCGAGTGCGGAATATTATTTCATTAGTACGGATTATACCGTCCAAGACGGTCACGGTGGTCTGTTTTACTCCCCAGAATTTCCAAATTCGTTTCCAGCGAAAATAAAAGTACTGGGCGAACACACTCTTAGGCCGGCGATTGCTGGTGCCGCTGTTGCAGCCAAGTTGGGTATGGACGTGTCTTTGATTTCCAGCGGTCTTGCCAAGATTAGTCCAATACCGGGTCGGATGAACGTACTTCGGGGCGTAAAAAATTCAATCATTATCGACGATACCTATAATTCCAGTCCTCTTGCAGCCCAATCATCATTGCGTGAAATATATCAACTATCGGCATCGCAACGTATTGTAGTTTTTGGTGACATGAACGAATTGGGCGAAACTTCACAGGTCGAACATGAAACACTTGGAAAATTATGTGACCCGAACCAACTAACCTGGGTAGTAACAGTCGGCGAACAGTCTGAAAAATTTTTAGCCCCGGCCGCCAAAGCTCGGGGTTGTCAGGTTAAGTGTTTTCAAAATGCTCTTCTGGCTGGTTCGTTTGTTCGCGGAATTATCGAAGAGGGCACAGTCATTTTGTTCAAAGGATCGCAGGGTGGAATTTTTCTTGAAGAGGCCGTCAAGGTTGTACTACACTCTGCTGACGATGAATCGCGACTTGTTCGCCAATCTTCCGAATGGATGGTTCAAAAAAATAAATTCTTTACAAAATTTTCATCAGCCTTCACTAAATAACTTTATTCGACTTACGCGTAAGTCGAATAAGCCGCTTCTTATTGTAAAATAATTACCACTTATGCTAGGCTAGAACCAATAATTCAATTATCAAAAAAAGGATTTTCATGCCCGAAGAACCGCACGAAACAGCACCTCAGCCAGAAATAGTTGTAAATAACAAACCATCACCACAAAACGATTATATAGCGCCGGTACCTCAACCCGTAGAGGCTGTCAACCCGACGCCAGAGGTTAGTCAAGCACCCGGCACTCCAATACCACCATCACCTGTAATTGCCAGTAAGTCAAAACTTCCCGGCTGGCTAAAAAACAAAAAAATAGTAATTGCAATTATATCCGCAGCTATTGTGTTAATTGGTAGCGGTTCAGCTTGGGCGTATGTCTCTGCGTATCAAAGCCCACAGAATGTCATAACAGACTCCATCATAAACGCTATAACGGCTAAAACGTCAATCTATACTGGCACCCTTAGTTCCAACTCAAGTGGGATGGACCTGAAAGTCGAAATTACAGCTAAATTAGCCGAACCGGCAAACGGTAGTATGAACGCAAAAGTAACAGCTACCATTAGTGGAAAAAAATACGT
>Ga0172368_10000632_pt1 | contig 49647 bp, 40 predicted proteins | sample Lak11m_FD_114540 | JGI IMG/M metagenome (GOLD analysis project Ga0172368, IMG submission 114540) | Freshwater microbial communities from Kabuno Bay, South-Kivu, Congo - kab_022012_11m | ecosystem: Environmental > Aquatic > Freshwater > Lake | place: Democratic Republic of the Congo: South-Kivu... | reverse complement strand
TACCCGCTGCAGGACCTGCCCAACGCCGTGCTGACCCCGCACCTGGCCTGGTATTCCGAGGACGCCGGCCAGCGCATCCGCGAGATCATCGTGGAAGAGGTCGACCGCTACATGAAGGGCATGGCGCCGCGGTACACGGTGAACAAAGAGGTATTGAAGGCGAAAGTGTAAGGTTAAGGGGACTGTCCCGTGCCATGTGCGCGAGAGATGCTTTCACCTCTCTACCCGGTGCCATGCAACATAGGGACTGTCCCCGACATAAGATAGTGCTGTTAACGGGGACAGTCCCTAAGGTCACAGTTACGAGCGTTAGCATCGAGAACCGGCTTGGGTCCTACGACGAGGGGACAGTCCCTGACGTGAGGAGAAAGAGATGAGCACCGTTTCGAAGATTACGAGCGTGAAGACCCCGCTGCCGGGGCCGAAGTCGAAGGCGCTGTTCGAGCGCTGGGAGAAGGTGGAGGCGCAGTGCACCGGCTACCAGGCGCAGGTCGTGTGGGATCACGGCAAGGGCGTGGTGGTCACCGATGTGGACGGCAACGTCTTCCTCGACTGGACCTCCGGCGTGCTGGTAACCAACGTGGGGCACTGCCACCCGACGCTGGTGAAGGCGATGCAGGACGCCACCGCGAAGCTGCTGAACAACTACGAATGCCTGAACGAGCCGCGCGTGGAGGCGGCGGAGGCGCTGGTTTCCGTCACCCCGCCCCACCTCGATAAGTGCTTCTTTCTGAGCACCGGCAGTGAAGCGGTCGAAGGCTGCATCCGCATCATGAAGCGGAAGACCGGCAAGTTCGAAATCGTCAGCTTCCACGGCGGGTTCCACGGTCGCACCCACGCATCAGCGACCGCCGGCGGCATGACCGGCCCGAAAAAGGGTTATGGCCCCACCCTGCCCGGTGCCATCCGCGTGCCCTTCCCGCACTGCTACCGCTGCCCGTTCAAGGCGAAACAGGAATCCTGCGGCATGATGTGCCTGGAATTCCTGGATGACGCGGTGCGCGCCAACAGCACCGGCAGCCTGGCCGGCCTGATCGTCGAGCCGTACCAGGGCGCCGCCGGCTTCCTCTTTCCGCCGAAGGGCTTCCTGCCCGCGGTGGAAAAATGGGTGCGCGAGCGCGGGCTGGTCTTCACACTGGACGAGGTGCAGTCCTCCTACGGCCGCACCGGCAAGTTCTTCGCCATGGAGTGGGAAGGCCTGACGCCTGACCTGGTCAGCATCGGCAAGGGTATCGGCAGCGGCGCTCCCGTCTCGGCGATTGCCGCGCGCGGTGAGACCATCGGCTGCCTGAACCACGGTGAGATGAGCAGCACGCTGGGCGGCAACCCGGTATCGAGCGCGGCGGTGGTGGCGGTCATCGACATCATGAAGCGCGAGAAACTGGTCGACAATTCGCTGCGCATGGGCGAGATAATGATGAAGCGCCTGCTGGAGATGCAGGAGCAGAGCCCCTACATCGGCGACGTGCGCGGCCGCGGCCTGATCATGGGCGTTGAATTTGTGAAAGATAAGAAGACGAAGGAGCCGGCGCCGGAGTTGGTCAAGAAGATGATCGACCTCTGCGCCGAGCAGGGATTGCTCATCGGTTCCGTCGGCGTCTTCGGCAACGTCATCCGCGTCGCCCCGCCGCTGGTCATCAACGAAGCCGAAGCGAACGAGAGCCTTGACCTGTTCGCGGCCGCATTGGCAAAGCTGTAAAGGCTGGGAGCGCGGACCTCTGAGTCCGCGCGTAAGGTGAGTTATGATTGCGATCGATGATATTCGCGCCGCGGTGGCGGCGTCCAAGACGGACGCGGAGGCGTTTCTCTGCGACCTGATCCGTTTCCCCTCCACGCCGGGCAAGGAGAAGGAGGCGATGGAATACATCGCCACCCGCTTTGCCGCATTCGGCGAGGTGGAGAAGATTCCGCTGTCCAACGCGCTGCGCGAGGATGAGGATTATTCCGACCCGATCCCCGGCATCGATTACGAGGGGCGCTTCAACGTGCGCTTCCGCATGCCGGGCATCGGCGGCGGGAAAAGCCTGCTCTTCAACGCGCACCTGGACGTGGTGCCGCCGTCGCAGGGGCAGGAGAAGCCGTTCGACCCGCAGGTGAAGGACGGCGTGATCTACGGCCGCGGCGCCTGCGACGCGAAGGGCATGTCCGCCACGCTGTTCACCATCTTCTCCGCGATGAAGCGGCTGGACATCCGACCCAAAGGCGACATCATCGTCCACTTCGTGGTGGAAGAAGAAGTCGGCGGCAACGGCACGCTGGCGATGGCGCGGCGCGGCGAAAAGGCGGACGCCTGCATCGTGATGGAGCCGACTGACCTGCGCATCTTTTCCTCGGTGCGCGGCGCGGTGTGGTTCCGCGTCACCTGCACCGGCAAGCCGGGCCACAGCGGGCGCGCCGGCGACACGGTGAGCGCGCTGAAGATGGCCATCAAGGCCGTCGAGATCCTGGACGGGTATCATGACCGCCTGCTGGCCGAGTCGCGCGGCTTCCCGCTCTTCGATCCCTATCCGAACCCGATGCCCATCACCTTCGGCCGCATGAACGCCGGCGACTGGCCCGCCACCGCGCCCAGCCGCGCCGTGGTCGAGGGCGTACTTGGCTTGCTGCCGAACAAGACGCGCTACCAGGTCATGGACGAGATGCGGCAGGCGATCATCGACGAGGGCGACGACTGGCTGAAGGAGCACTTCGCGCTCGACTTCATGTATCGCCACGACGCGCAGGTGACGGAGACGAATCACCCGCTGGTGACCGGCCTGGAGGAAACCAGCAAGGAGATGGGCGCCCTCGGCGAAGTGTCGGCGATGACCGCCTCCTGCGACTCCTGGCTGTATAACAATCAGCTCGGCATCCCGACGGTGGTTTTCGGCCCGGGCAGCCTGCGCTTCGCGCACTCAAACGAAGAGCAGATTGCGGTAGACGATATTGCGACCGGCGCGGCGATCACGACGGCGTTTATCCAGAAGTGGTGTGGATGATTGGGAGCGCGGACCTCTGAGTCCGCGCGAGACGATAACACGCGCGGACTCAGATGTCCGCGCTCCCAGAGGTAAACCATGCAACAAGCAGTGGCAACCATGCAGGCTTTGGTAAAAACACAAAAGGGCGACGGCTTCCTGGAATTGCAGGACAAGCCGGTGCCGGCGCCGGGGCACGGCGAAGTGCTGATCGAGGTGAAGGCGTGCGGGATTTGCGGGACGGACGTGCATGTGCTGCACGACGAGTTCCCCTACTGGCCGCCGGTGATCCTCGGGCACGAGTTCTCCGGCCAGATCATCGAAGTTGGCGAGGGCGTGGTCGGTTATGCGGTGGGCGATCGGGTGGTCGGCGAGCCGCATACCCAGGCCTGCGGGCGCTGCTACCTGTGCCGCTCCGGCAACCCGCAAATCTGCCCGACGAAGCGCTCGCCCGGCTGGGGCATCGACGGCGCCTTCGCGAAATACCTGGTGATGCCGGACGTGCTGCTGCACCGCATTCCGGACAGCATGAGCTTCGAGGTAGCGGCGGTGTGCGAGCCGACGGCCAACACCGTGCACGACATCATCGAGCGCGCCACGGTCAGCGCCGGCGACCTGGTGGTGGTCCTCGGCCCCGGCCCCATCGGTTTGCTGGCGGGGATGGCTGCCCGCGCGGGCGGCGCGCGGCACATCGTGATGGTAGGCGCTCCCTCTGACGAGGCAGTCCGCCTGAAGAAGGCGCGTGAGCTGGGCTTCGACACGGTCGTCAACCTGGCGAACCAGAACCCGCTCGAAGTGGTGAACGAGTTGACCGGCGGCATCGGCGCCGACATGGTGATCGAGTGCAGCGGCGCGGCGCCGGCCATCGCTTCGGCGGTGAGCCTGGTACGAAAAAAGGGCCGCATCTGCGCCATCGGCCTCACCGGCAAAGACACCATCCCCTTTCCATGGGACGCCGCGCAGAAAAAAGTCATCGACATCATCTGCAACATGTCGACCAGCCCGTCGAGCTGGGAACGATCCATCAACCTGATCGCCGCCGGCAAAATTCAAGCCGGCGAAGTGATCTCGCATACCCTGCCGCTGTCGCAGTGGCAGCATGCATTTGAAGAAATTGAAGCGCAGCGCGCGCTCAAAGTACTGTTAATTCCTGAATGAGGTGATGACATGAGCGAAACCCGAATCGGCTTCGGCCTGCTTGGCGCGGGCTTGATTGCCCCATTCCACGCCAACTCGTTAAAGAACTCACGCAACGGCAAGCTGGTGGCGATTGCCGACCTGCAGGCCGAGCGCGTGCAAAAAGTCGCCAATGAGTTCGGCTGTGCCGCCTATTCCAGCCTGGACGAGTTGCTGGCCAACCCGGAGATCCAGGTGATCAACGTGCTGACTCCGAACCACCTGCACTTCGACGCGGTGGTGAAAGCCGCCCGCGCGGGCAAGCACGTGCTGGTGGAGAAGCCGCCGGCGATGTCGCTGCGCGAAGTGGACGAGATGGAGCGGATCACCCGCGAGTGCGGGACGAAGATCGGCATCGTGCTGCAGTGCCGCGTGCGCAAGGCGATACAGGCCATGAAGACCGCCGTCGACCAAGGCCGCTTCGGTCGCCTGCTGCAGGCCGACACCTCGATGAAGTGGTTCCGGTCTACGGATTACTACCTCAGCGATCCCTGGCGCAGTTCCCGCCGCTCCGGCGCCGGCGTCACCGTGCAGCATGCCTTCCATTACATCGACCTGCTGCAGTACCTGATGGGCCCGGTGAAAGGCGTGCAGGCGCGCATGAACAACCTGTCCCACCCGCAGGTAGAGCTGGAAGACACGCTGCTGGCCTTCGTGGATTACGCAAACGGCGCGCAGGGCGTCGTCGAGGCGTCCACCGGCCTCTGGCCCGGCACCGACATGCGCATCGAGATCAACGGCGAGAACGGCACCGCCATCATGGTCGGCGAAAAGATCGTCACCTGGCAGTTCAAAGATGAGCGCCCGGAAGATGAAGCGATCCGCCAACTGGGCAGCGCCTCGCAGAAGACCGCCGCTTCCGGGCCGGCCGACTTCGGTTTCGCCGACCACCTGGTGGTCATCGAAGACATGGCCGACGCGGTGATCAACAACCACGAACCGATTATCCCACTGATGAGCGTGCGTCCGACGCTGGAGTGGGCGCTGGCGATGTATAAGTCCGCCAAGCTGGGCGGTTCGGTGGAGTTGCCGGTGCTCGATGAAGAGAGCATCTGGGAATCGGACAAGGCGGCGGCTAAATGAGGTGTTTGTCGTGCCGCACAAGCTCATTGGGGATAGCCACCGCTAAGCCGGCATGACAGGACATCAGATGATCGAAACGCGCACGCGGCAGGCTTCGGCCTGCCCGGCGCGAGAAAAACGGAGGGTAAACATGCAGGTCCTGCCTCAAGTGCACCCACTCGCAGACGGCACCATGCCGCCGAAAGAGAGCATCTTTTACACCGCGCTGCAGCAATTCGAGCAGGCGGCGTCGATCATCGACCTGGATCGCGGTATGCGCGAGTTTATGCGCCATCCCCGACGTGAGCTGACAGTGTCCTTTCCGGTGATGATGGATGACGGCGAGCTGAAGATGTTCACCGGCATCCGCGTGCACCACAGCACCATCCGCGGACCGAGCAAGGGCGGCATCCGCTACCACCAGCACGTGGATTTGAACGACGTGCGCGCGCTGGCTATGCTGATGACGTGGAAGTGCGCGGTGGTGAACATTCCGTACGGGGGCGCGAAGGGCGGCGTCATCGTCGACCCGCATCAGTTGAGCGAGCGCGAACTCTGTGCCCTTACCCGACGCTACACCGCGGAGATGATGCTGATGTTCGGGCCGGAGAGCGATATCCCGGCGCCGGACGTCAACACCAGCCCGAAGATCATGGCCTGGATCATGGATACCTACTCCATGCAGAAAGGCTACAGCGTACCGGCCGTGGTCACCGGCAAACCGCTGGAAGTCGGCGGCAGCCAGGGGCGCCTGGAGGCGACCGGCCGCGGAGTAACCTTCTGCATCCGCGAGGCGTTGAAGAAGCGCAACAAATCAATCGAGGGCGTGAAGGTCGCCGTGCAGGGACTCGGCAACGTGGGCGGCACCGCCGCTCGCCTGCTGGCCGAACAAGGCGCGCGCATCGTGGCTGTCGCCGATGAGAGCGGCGGCGTCGCGAATGATCGCGGGCTGGATATGGCCGCCTTGACCGCTTACGTGCGGAGCAACGGCAGCCTCAAGGGCTTCGGCGGCGGCGACCTGATCACCAACGAAGAGCTAATCGCGTATAAGACGGACGTGCTGGTGCTGGCGGCCATCGAAAACCAACTGCGAGGCGACAACGCCGGCAAGGTGCAGGCCTCGATCATCGCCGAAGGCGCCAACGGCCCGACCACCATGGCGGCCGATGAGATTCTGGATGATAAGGGCGTGCTCATCATCCCGGACATTCTTTGCAACGCCGGCGGTGTGACCGTCTCCTACTTCGAGTGGGTGCAGGGGCTGCAGGCGATGTTCTGGACAGAGGCGGAAATCAATGCCCGCCTCGAGCATATCATGACCGAGTCCTATCACACGGTGATGGATGAGGCGGAGCGCCGCAAGATCGACCCGCGCATGGCGGCATTAACACTGGCCATCAAGCGCGTGGCGGATGCGACGCAATTGCGGGGGATCTATCCGTAGACCATTTCCCAGGATTGCGACCCTGGGCTAAATACCGTGGCCCTTTCAGGGCCAATTATCACGAGGAGAACCATTATGACAACCCAGACGCTGCCGGCGGTCGTCAACACCGTCGAAGAGCTCGATGAACTGCTGAGCCGGCCGTATGACGCGCTGATCGAATCCGTGAAAGCGCTGGACGGCGACATTATGATCCTGGGCGCGGGCGGGAAGGTTGGCCCGACCATCGCCATGATGGCCAAGCGCGCCGTCGACGCCGCCGGCGTGAAGAAAGACGTTTATGCCGTCGACCTGTTCCCCATGCCGAAGCTGGAAGCGCTGGGCATCAAGACGGTCACCTGCGACATGATGAACCTGGAAGCGGTCGCCGCATTGCCCCAGGTCGAGAATATCGTCTACATGATCGGGCGTAAGTTCGGCTCCACCGGCCAGGAGCACCTGACCTGGTCGACGAATGTGATCATCCCCTACCATGCCGCGCGCGCCTTCACCAGTTCGCGCATCGTGGCCTTCTCCACCGGCTGCGTCTACCCGCTGATGCATTACTCCACCGGCGGCTCTACCGAAGCGATGGCCGCGGAGCCGATCGGCGAATACGCGCAGTCCTGCCTCGGTCGTGAGCGCATGTTCGATTACTTCGCCCAGGAAAAGGGCGAGAAGGTGCTGCAGTTCCGCCTGAACTACGCCATCGACCTGCGCTACGGTGTGCTGTGGGACGTCGCCAGCAAGGTGTGGGCGGGCGAGACGGTGGACATCACCACCAACTACGCCAACGTTATCTGGCAGGGCGACTGCAGCAACGTGGTGCTGCAGAGCTTCAAGCTGGCCACCAGCCCGGCGAACATCCTGAATGTCACCGGCACGGAGATCATCCGCATCGACGAGACGGCGCAACAGTTCGCGAAACTGATGGGCAAATCCGTGCAGTTCAAGGGTGACCCTAACGGCATCGCTTACTTGAGCAACTGCAGCAAGATGGTCGACCTCTTCGGCCAGCCCAAGGTCTCCGTCGACACCATGATCGCGTGGATCGCCAACTGGGTAGCGCAGGGCGGCGAGAACCTGGGCAAACCGACCCACTTCGAAACGCAGAACGGCAAATATTGATCACCCGTTCACGAATATAAGCCAGGTGCGGAAGCACATTCTCAGTCTGGAAGGGTGCGAGAGCCCCGCTCGAGTTTAGGTAAGCATCCCTATCATCGGCGGGGCTCTCGCCTCCTTACAGACTGGGAGTCGTTCTTCCACCGCCAGCATAGGGAGCCTAATATGCCTGCCAGTGTCCTCTCCATCGAAACTTTCCTCCCCTCCCCCGCGCCGGGCGTAGCCGCGCATGGCGGAAGCTACTACACGATGCCCTCCGGCGGGCGGGTGATGAGCATTCACACGTTGATGTCGCGGAGCGACACCTCGGATGTAGCCTTTATCCGCGTCTCCGAAGATAACGGGCGCACGTGGGGTGAGGCGACGGAATGGGCCACGAAATTCGACCATCCCCAGGGCACCGGGCGGCGCCACCCGCGCGGCGGGTATGTCGATCCGCTGACCGGGCGGTATATCACAGTCTGGACCGAGGGCGTATTGCCCACCGATACCCCGCTGGAGGGGATGACGCACTGGACGCTGCATTACACGGTGTCCGAAGACGGCGGCCGCACGCAGATCGTCAACGAGCAGATCATTGCCGACGGTCCGGAATACGATGCGATTCATCATCTGCCCGGCATCACCGTGGGGAAGAACTGCGCGATGATGGGCGACCTGGGCGAGCGGCCGTTGACGCGGTCGGACGGCGTGATCCTGCTACCCATCCAGAGCTCGCCGGTGGGGCCGGATGGAGAATATTGCAATCCCGGCACCGGGTATACCTACACGGATAGCCTGCTGCTGTTGGGGCGCTGGCGAGCGGACGGGCGGTTGGCGTGGAGCGCCTCCCAGCGGATCACCGCCGATCCGAACCGCTCGACGCGCGGCATGATCGAGCCCACCATCGCCGAGTTGGACGGCGGCCGCCTGCTGATGGTGATGCGCGGCAGCAACGACCAGCGCCAGGAGCTGCCCGGCTACCGCTGGCGTGCCTTCTCCGACGATGGCGGCGAAACCTGGTCGACGCCGGAGCCGTGGACCTACGCAGACGGCGACGCCTTCTTCTCGCCCAGCTCCTGCTCGCAGCTCATCCCATGGGCCGATGGGCGATTATTCTGGATGGGCAACATCTCGCCGATCAACCCAACCGGCAATCTGCCACGCTATCCCCTCATCCTCGGCGAGGTGGATCGACGCAGCGGCCTGCTGATCCGTAAATCGATCAACGTAATCGACGACCGCCGGGAAAGCGATCACGAGCGCGTGACCCTCTCCAACTTCTACGCCCGCGAGGATCGCGAAACCGGCCACCTGCTGCTGCACCTGACCCGCCTGTTCGCCAACGGCCCACGGCCGGACGGCAAACAGGATTGGACTGCGGATGCGCTGCTGTACCGGATTGAGATCGAATAAAGCTCAGGGACTGTCCCGAGCCCGCGGGACAAGTGCTGTCCGCCTTCCCCGATAACCGTTTGTCAGACCACGGGACTGTCCCCCCTCGTGCAAAAGATCAATTTATCTCACGAGGGGGGACAGTCCCGTGATAACGATAACGAACACCAGATGCGAGAACCGAGTATCAGTCACGCGGAGTCGGGACAGTCCCTGAGCAAAATACGTCTCAATCCTCAGCAGGGAGAGCGGTCTTTCACGGCTAATACACAACCCGACAGTACTTCGAATGAGGTTTCTCATGTCCGTCATGCTTGCCCAGTATTTCCTGAACCACCGCCTGCGCAACGATGAGATTGCCTGGCAGATGGACGAGTTCGCCCGCGGCGGGTACCAGGGGGTGTTCGGCCACGCCAGGCCGGGATTGCTCACCCCTTTCCTGTCGGAAGCGTGGTGGGAGGCGATCGACGCCATGCTTGACGGCTGCCGGCGCACCGGCACTGAATTCTGGATCTGGGATGAGGATTACTTCCCCAGCGGGCTGGCGGGCGGGCGCATTGTGTGGGAAGACCCGGGATTGATCTCCCGCCAGTTGGTCTTCACCGCGGCGCGCGTCAACGGCGGGCCGGTGGAGGTGGATTTCGATAAAGGCATGCTGCTGCGTGCCTTCGCCTATCCGGTGCGGGGAGACGGTTATGGGGAGCCCATCGACGTGACCGCCTGGTGCGGCACCCGCCGGCAGGAAAACACCTGGATGCCCAGCTTCATCAAGCATTCCGCCTATTCGCCGATGATCGACAAGGTCGGCCACCCGCACTGGCGCACCGCACTCGATGACAACCGCTTCGCACTGATGTGGACGCCGGAGCAGGCCGGCGAATACCTGATCGTCGGCGTGCTGCAGCGGAAGACCGACGGCGAGCACCCGGACATGCTGCGCCCGGAGGCGGTGCAGCGCTTCATCGAGATGTGCTACGAGCCGTATTACGCGCGGTATGGACAGGATTTCGGCGCGCTGATCAAAGGCGCGTTCACCGACGAGCCCAGCCCCGGCGCCTGGTTCTTCCCCTGGACCGCGAATTTACCGGCGGAGTTCCAGGCTGACCACGGTTACGACCTGCTGCCCTGGCTGGCGCACATCGGGTTGGACATTGACGCGCACACACCGCAGATCCGCCACCATTATCGCCAGACCCAGCACCGCCTGCAGGAGAAATATTACCTCCGGCAACTGGCCGACTGGTGCCGGACGCACGGTATCCTCTTCACCGGACACCTCACCCGCACGGAATGGCTCTCGCTGGTCTCCGTCTGGTGGCCGAACGAGCTGCGCATGTACCGGGGCATGGATATCCCCTACGCCGACCCGCTGGGCGCCAGCGTGGCCTGGCCGGATGCCGCTGCTTACTCCACCGGACTGAAGGTGGTCTCCTCCGCCGCCCACCTCTTCGGCAAGGCGCAGGCGGGCACCGATGCGGTGGCCGTCATCGGCGATGAAGCCGGCTTGCGCGACCTCAAGTACCAGTTCGACTTCCAGATCGCCATGGGCATCAACATCTTCGTGGTGCACGGGCTGAGCTACTCGCTGGACGGCCCGCGCCAGGACGAAGTGCCGCCCTCCATCTTTTACCAGCACACCGAGTGGAAATACATGCGCCAGGTGCTCGATTACGTGCGCGAGACGTGCGACACGCTCACCGGCGGCGAGCATCTCTGCGAAACGGCGCTGCTCTACCCCTCCACCAGCCTGGCGGTGCAGATACGCGATAAGCGCGTCGACAATTTCAACCTGCCGGACGAAGAAACCTATCATCGCTTTGTGGAGCATCTGCTCAGCCGCCAGCGGGAATTCGACCTCATCGACGAGGTGACGCTGCAGGAGAACACGGACGCGGGGGGTAAACTGAATACGCCGGAATCCTACCACACCATCATTCTACCCTACTTGCGCTTCATCGACGAGCAGACCGCGGAAGCATTGCTTCGCTACGTGAAGGCCGGCGGGCGGGTGATTGCCGTCGGCTGCCTGCCGCAGGCGCTCTCGCATGATGTCAATGCTCCACAGCGCGAATGGGCTAACCATTCCATCACCTTGGTAGAATCTGCCGATGGATTGCCTGCTTTACCAGGCTATGATGTGCAAGGCGACGGCGCGCATGATATCTTCGTCCTCCGCCGCCGGAAAGATGGGCAGACCCATACCTTCGCCTTCAACCGGCGTGAGCGCGCCTTCACCGGCACGGTTGAAGGCACGGCGGTCGAAATCCCGCCCAAAGGCAGCGTGCTGGTCACCGACGGCCGGGTGGTCACCGGCTGTGTCCCCGCTGCGACGGAAACGCTGGCGGAGATCAACGACGGCTGGGAAGTGGAATTCGCCCCCAACCAGCTCCCGTTGAGCTTCTGGCACGTCGAGCGCGCCAGCGAGCTGACCTGGGACGATCCTTTCCAGTTCAAGCCGGGCTTCGATCTGCTGGCCCGCGAAGCGGACCCGCTGCCGGGAGACGACGCCGCGCACTATTACTGCCGCTTCATGCTCACCGGCGAGATCCCCGACGCGCGACTGGTGATGGACGACGCCTCCATTGCCGGCGAATGGACGCTCTCCGTCAATGACGTGCCCATCACCGACTGGCGGCAGGTGACGGAATACGACTGCCGCAACCTGGAAGCCAACATCGGCCACGCCCTGCGCACCGGCACGGTGCCGACCTTGAACATCGTGAAAGTGGAGACAACAGGCGCGAACCGCGGGGTGAAGTGGCCGCTGCACCTGTACGGGTCCTTTACCTGCGAATACCGTTACAGCCACACCTCCTTCCCGTTCGTGCAAAGCGCCGGGTTGCAACGGCAGATCGACGCGCTGCAGCCGTGGGACGTACTCGGTTGCCCGACATTCTCCGGTTCGGCGGTTTACCGGAAAACCATCGAGGTTCCGGAGGGCGCCGCCGTGCTGGACCTTGGCCGCATCGAGGACGTGGCGGTGGTCTCGATCGATGGAACACAGCACGCCATCCTCGCCTGGCCGCCGTATCGCTGCCGGCTGGAGGGCGTCGCACCGGGCGGGCACACGCTGGAGATCGAAGTGACCAATGCTCCCGCCAACCGCAACCGCGCCGCCCGCATGCCGGCCGGCCTCCTCGGTCCGGTGCGCCTGATGCGGTAGTATCTTTCACTTGGCGCCGGCACGGAGACGCGGGCATGAACTGAAAGCCCGTGTAAAAAGTTTCATCTGTACCGGTGTGCTGGCAGGCGATTAACGAAATTCGGCGAATAATAGTATTTTGGGGGATCTTCCCCGGTAGGCAGGAGTGGAATTGATGTCAGCAGAGCACGCGGCCGCGCGGCCGTTTCACCATGAATTGATCATTGCGGGGTTCGGTGGACAGGGTGTATTGAAGATGGGCCAGACGCTGGCCGAGGCCGCCATGCACGAGGGACGTGAGGTCGTGTGGACGCCGGCTTACGGCCCGGAGATGCGCGGCGGACCGGCATTTTGTACGGTCATCATCTCGGCCGAACCGATCGGCGCGCCGGTAGTGGCGCAGGCTGACACCGCCATCATCATGGACCAGCCTTCGCTGGCGAAGTACCAGCCCATGGTCCGCGAAGGCGGCAGCATTCTCATCAACAGCACACTGGTCGATGCCAGTCAGGTGCGTAAAGACCGCCGCTGCCTTGCCATCAACGCCAATCAGATCGCCGAGGAGCTCGGTAACGCGCAGATCGTGAATATGGTGATGCTGGGGGCCTTTCTGGAGCTGACCCACCTGGTGAAGCCGGAGAGCGTGGTACAGGCGCTGCGCGAAGCGCTGCCCGAACGGCGTCACTACCTGATCCCGCTGAACGAGCAGGCGCTGGAGGCGGGTGCGGCGGTTGCACGAGCCGCCAGTCGCGCCTGATGGCGCCACTTTGAAAATCGGGCCAATTTCTCCCCGGAAAAGGGGAACAACCCCTTGACGAACGTGATATAATAATAAGTAGTGCCTCTGTAATTCAGCAGAGGCAACTCGGCTTGGCTCTCCGAGCGTGATATCTGACCTTGCGTGAGACATGCAGTGGCCGGATAGAGGAGGATACCAATGACGAAACGCATTGCCCTGGGGCTTCTGCTGGTCGGTCTGGTGCTGATGGCGGTGGCCGCGCTGGCGCAAGCTGACAAGCAGCGCATCGCTTTCCAGCGTTTTATGCCGCTAGCCCCCAGCAATATCCTCGTCGTAAATCGTGACGGCCAGTTCCCACGGGACCTGATCCAGCACAACGATATTACCGGCAAACGCATTACGCCGGCTTTGTCACCGGATGGCCAGACGCTGGCGTTCTCGGCGCAGGCAGGCGCGCATTTCCAGCTCTTCACCTGGCGCTTGGATGAACAGAACAATGCGGTTGGCACTCCGTTCCACCTGACAAAGGACGACAAAGCGGATGCCAAATTCCCCGCCTGGTCGCCGGATGGCACCAAGCTGGCCTTCCTGAGCACCAATGAAAACAATAGAACCTCGCTGCGGATGGTCAACCGGGATGGCACCGGACTGAAAGTGCTGCTTGACGTCAATTACAACAGCAGTTCGCCCTGCTGGAAAAGCGATGGGCAGTATCTGCTGTTCATCGATAAAGTCAACGGGCGCCCGGTGCTGCGCGAGATTCCCGTGCTCGGCGGCATGGTCGTCGATATCCGCCCGAGCGCAACCATTACCGCGGCCTGCTTCTCACCGGACGGCGCCAAGATCGCCGCGCTCATCAAGCGGCCGGATGGGATGTCCGACCTGTGGATCCTCGGCCAGTCGGGCGTGACCGGAAATGCCGTCGTCAAAGGCATCACCGGCGGCGCCGGCATCGCCTGGACGGATCAGCAAATCATCTTCAACGCGGTCAAAGTGACCGGGCAGAAACCGGGCAACGCCTTCTGGGTATTCAATACCAAGGACCGTAGCCTGCATAGCTTCACCGGCTACAGCGACCCCAAGCAAATCACCTTCTTCTCGGTGCAGAAGATCAGTCCTCTCGATGACTCACTGTCGGTGGCCGACATCAATGACGCCACCGGGGACAACGGCGCCCCGCATGAACGCGTGCCGCAGGGTCCGGTGACCATCATCCGCCCGTTCCCGGATACGCAGGTGCGCGGCGTGGTGCCGGTGAAGATCATTGCGCAGAAACGCGTCAACTCGATTGTCGTCCGCATCAATGACCAGTTCACCTATACAACGGAGCTCGATGCCAGCGATGACGAAGTCTCGCGGGTGACCTTCAACTGGGACACCCAGCAACTGGCCAACATCGAGCCTTCCCGCGGCAGCGGCATCCCGGCCGTCTATCAGGACCGGAATAAGAAGGTCCAGTTGCGGCGCTATCCGGACGATATTTACACGATCACCGTGCTGGCCCTCGAGCGCGATAACCAGGGCGGCGATCAGATGATCGGTAAAGACAGCATCAAGATCACCGTGCAGAATGCCATTCCGGATAATGAGCTGCCGGGCAATATCAGCCTGCGCTACCAGTATCGTGAAGCGGATCCGGACGAGGAGTTCCTGCTCCATGGGGAAGGCACACTCTTCGGCGCGGACCTGCTGGCCATTGCCGATCTGAATGCCACCTTCGATGCGCGGGTCCGACGCTCGCTGGTCGATACGCGCCCCAACGGCAACTACGATCTGCGCACCAGCCTGCGCCCCTCCGGACCGACGAATTCCTATCCGCTGACTTTCGGCTTGAAAGCGATGATGAATCTCCCGGAAGAGGATGTCAGCGCGCTCTACACCCTCTCCCCCACCGGCGACCTGTCCGTGGTGCCGCAGATGCGCGAGCGCGTATTCCTGCCGCTCGCCCAGGTCGGCCTGACCTTCCCCGGCACGTCCGTGCAGGTCGGCTCGCAGTGGCAAGGGCAGATGTGGATCGTGAACGATCTGCTGAGCCGCGAAGGCATGCAGGTTCGAACGAATAACACCGTCGACGGCGTCGAATGGATCGGCGATCACCGTACATTACGCATCCGATCGGATTACCGGCTGGATAACCAGAACAACGTCCTACCGATGACCCCGACGATGCAGGCTCCGGGTAACTTTGACACCATGCTCTCTCCGCAGCGAAACGGCTTGAAAGTCACCGACGCCGCCGGGGTGCGCTATACCTGGTATGACTACGATCGCAACCAGATCGTACGGGTGGAAGATTATCTACTCTACACATTCCCGTTGGCAAATGTAACACCAGTCGTAGTGCAACCGAACCCCCGACCGGGTTACCCAGGTCCGGAGACTGTACCGCCAGCCGGCGGGTATGGGGCCGGAACGGGTGCCGGCATACCCGGTGGATATGGCGCCCCCGGTGGAACTGGCGCACCCGGTGGATATGGTGCCCCCGGTGGAACTGGCGCACCCGGTGGATATGGTGCCCCCGGTGGAAATGGCGCACCCGGTGGATATGACGCTCCCGGTGGATATGTTCCCCCCGGTGGATATGTTCCCCCCGGTGGATATGGCGACCCCATGAATCAGGACGGGGCGCCGCCGAGAAACCGCCGCCCGGGCGGTGCGATGCTCAACAACCAGGGCACCCTCGGTGTTGGTGGCGCACCCGACGGGTTCGGCGCAACTATGGATATGGACGGGGCGCCGCCGAGAAACCGCCCCGGTGATTATGGCGTTCCCGGTGGCTACACTCCCCCGGCGGGATACACTCCCCCGGCGGGATACGCTCCCCCGGCGGGATACGCTCCCCCGGCGGGATACGTTCCCCCGGCGGGCGCCATGCCGCCGCGAACCGGAACGGTGCCCCCCCGAGCGGGAAACATACAGCCCAAGCCGCGCTCCGGCAATGGCTACTACCTGGTGCGGTGGAGCTACCTGGTGCCCATCGAAGAGCCGGGAGACGATGAATAGAACGAACATGGCGGGCCGGGGAGAAATCCCCGGCCTATCTCAAAGCTACAGAGATGGACGTCACTAACTTTATTTATGCCGCGGTCATCGACTTAAGCTCTGAACTGAAAAAACCCTGAACCTTTCGGATTCATATCAGCTATCAATGCCCTCGGCAAGAACAGTTTCTACAGAAAAAATTCATTGTGTTTCGTATCCTGACCACCTTGCTGTCTCCCATGCTGCGCCGGCCGGTGCTCTGTGCCGCGCTGTGTCTCATCGCCGGCATCATACTGGGCGCGCACCTTCCCCTCCCCTGGCAAAGCTGGTCTCTCACCGGCATCATCCTGCTGGCAGCCTGGTGGTATGTCAACGCACGCGATGTGCGGGTTGCCGCCGTCATCATTGCCTTGACCTTCAGTTGTCTGGGTGCGGCACGTTATACCTGGCAATCTCCCAGTCCGCCGCCGGGCGACCCACGCTTCCTGCCCGCCGGCGGCGTTGCCGTGGTCGGGTACCCGCTGTCTCCGCCGCTGGAAACCGAGAACGGCTGGCACACGACGTTCCACCTTATCGCCTATTCCAACAATTCGCGGTGGCAGCGGGCAGCAGGTGATATCTACCTGCTCGGTACCGGCACACCACCGACACTCAGCCGGTACTACCGGGTATTGGGAAGGATCATGCCGGCAGATGAACCCGGCAATCCCTTCGGTTTTTCCTGGCACACCTATCTGCGGGAGCACGATCTGACCTACTCCATCTCCGCCTACACCCTGTCGGCGATGCCCGGGCAAGCGCCCGCTTCACGCGTCCACGCGATACGCGCCTTCCTTGCTGAACGCCTGACCGCGACAATGCCCACACGTTACGGAGGTGTCTACGCGCAATTGCTGAACGGCTTGCTGCTGGGCATTCACGGGACAACGCTGCCGCCGCAGTTCACGGAACAATTCCGGCAAGCGGGCACCATCCACCTGATGGTCGTCTCCGGCAGCCAGGTGGCGCTACTGGCTATGTTTCTACTGTTCCCGCTCTGGTTCGCGCCGCGTGGGCAGGTGGGGTCGACGTATCCGCGGCTGCGCATGGTGCTGCTGCTGCTCTCCCTGCCGGTGCTCGGGTTGTATCTGCTGCTGGCCGATCGCGGAGCGTCGGTGGACCGCGCGCTGTTAATGGTGCTGCTCACCATGCTCGCGGTGTTTCTCGGGTTTTCGCCGCTGGCCCGCCGGCGCTCATTCCGGCCGGACGGCCTTACGCTGCTGGCAGTCGCCGCGCTGGTGGTGCTGCTTATCAATCCGTTCCTGCTGTTCAGTCCCGGCATGCAGCTTTCCTTCGCCGCGGTACTCGGTCTGATGGTCATTGCCCCCCCCATCTCACGGTTGCTCTATCGCCCTCTCGGGCATGTCGCGTTGCTTCCCGCCTCGACGATCGGCGCCCAACTGGCGACGGCGCCCATCCTGGCCTGGCACTTCGGGTCCATCCCGGTGCTGGGGCTGGCTACCAACCTGATTGCCATTCCGATCGTGGCTGTGCTGGTGCCGCTGGGGCTGGTGTCGCTACTCTGTGCCCTGTGCCTGCCAGTCGTGGCTGTCGCACTCAACCATGTGAATGTCGTGCTGCTGCAGGCTCTGCTCTCCGTCAGCGCCGGCGCCGCCGAAGTGCCCTGGGCGGAATGGCGGTGGGTGGTGCGCTCGCCCTGGCCGATCTGTGCATATCTGCTTGCCGTGACTGCCGCCGTCTACTTCGTGTCACGTTGCGCCGACAGTTTCGGAAGAGAATGGTCCATCCCGGCAGGGAGAGAGCCACGGATGTGGTAATAAGTAAATGAATAACGAAAATGCAAAGTGCAGAATGATTGCTCGATCGACGAAATAGATAATATTGCACTTTGCATTTTGCATTTTGCATTATCGAATCCCGGGGAGAGTGAGGAAGCGCCCGTGGCCGACAATCAGCCCAATATGAGCCTCTCGGAGGTCGCCGAGAAGGTGAAATGCATTGCCGATAACATTGAAACCGTTATCGTCGGGAAACGGACGGCCATCGAGCAGACGCTGGTCGCGCTGCTGTGCGGCGGCCACGTGCTGCTGCAGGATGTACCCGGGGTCGGGAAGACCATGCTGGCGAAAAGCATCGCCGTCTCGCTCGGTTGCATCTTCAAACGCTTGCAATTCACCCCGGACCTGCTGCCCTCGGACATCACCGGCGTCAGCATCTTCAACCAGCAGACCGGAGAATTCCGCTTCCTGGAGGGCCCGGTGTTCGCCAACGTCGTGCTCGCCGACGAGATCAACCGCGCCTCACCGAAAACGCAAGCCGCGCTGCTGGAATGCATGGAGGAGCGCCAGGTGACCGTCGATGGCGTTACCCGGCAGATGCCGAAACCCTTCTTCGTGCTGGCCACGCAAAATCCCATCGAATTCGAAGGCACCTATCCGCTGCCGGAATCGCAGCTCGACCGTTTCCTGCTGCGACAAAGCCTCGGTTACCCGGCGCGCGAGCAGGAGCGCGAAATTGTGGTCCGCCAGAAGATGATCAACCCGTTGGACGTGCTGAAGCCGGTCACCAACGCGGAAGAATTCATGGCCATGCAGGAGGCGATCAAGCAGGTGCTGGTCAGCGATGCCGCGCTAGATTACCTGCTGAACGTGGTAGAAGCGACGCGCTCGCACAACGATCTCTACCTGGGCGCTAGCCCGCGCGGCTCCCTCGCGCTGTATCGCACCGCGCAGGCGCTGGCGGTGGTGGGTGGGCAGGACTACGTGCTGCCCGACCATATCAAGCGGTTGGCCGCGCAGGTGCTCGGTCACCGCGTCATCGTCCGCCCGGAGGCGCGCATTAGCGGCGTCACGTCCGACGACGTGATCGCAGACATTTTGGAATCGGTGCCCGTCGATGTCATTGCCTGAACAGGACTCGAAGATACTGAAGGTGCGTCGCGGCATTCTGGCCGCCTTCAGCATCATCGGTCACTTCCCCGTATTGCTGCCGGTTGGGCTCATCACGCTGTTCGCCGAGATGACCTACTCGGGCGTGAATAACGTCAGCATCCCGTTCTACATCCCCCTGCTCGGTGTGGCGCAGGCGGATGAAGGACGCGTGATCGGCGCCGTCATCTCCACCTTCCTGCTGGCGGAGACGTTCCTGCGCGTGCCGTTCGGGTGGATCTCCGACCGTTTCGGGCGTGCGAATGTCATCATCGCCGCGATGGTCCTCTCCGTGCCGACCATCACCTTGAGCGCCCTCATTCACGCCGGCCAGTGGCGCCTGCTCTTCCCGCTGCGCGCCTGGGATGGCATGATGGCGGCAGCGTTATGGCCGTCGGTTTACGCCCTGGTCGGCGACACCATTCCCGGCCGCCTGCGCGCCAACGCCATGGGCGTCATCAATATGATGTATATGCTGGCGCTGTTCGCCGGCTCGGGGGTGGCCACCGCGATATTCAACGCGAACCATAATCCACGCCTGTTCTTCTTCATCGGCGCGGCCGCCATGGCGGTGGGCGCCCTGGCGGCACTGATCTTTTTCCGCCTGCGTCCCGAGTTGAATACCCCGCATCCCGAAGTGGACGAGGAGGACGCGGAGCGCGCTATCGTCAAGGTGATCCATCACGTCAGCCTGCTGACGATTACCTTCACACAGAACTTCGCCATCACCCTGCTGGCGCCGTTCATGATCAAATACATCATGGGGCCCCGGCCGCAGAACCTGGGCTTCAATCTACCGCAGTTGGTCACGCTGGTCGGTATCCCCGTGCTCGGTGTTGGCCTGCTGGCGCTGCCGCTCAGCCGCCTGGGTGACGTATGGGGGAAGGTGGTGGTAGTGCGCGTCGCGTTCACCTCCATCGCGCTTGCCCTGTGGGTCTTCGCCCTGTCCCGCAATCTCGGCATCCTCGCGCTGGCCGCGTTTGTAATTGCGGTGACCTTCGCCATGGGCATCCCGGCCTGGTTGGCTATCATCAGCTCGCTGACGAACAGCAAAACCCGAGGCGTGACATTGGCGGGGTACGGCACCGTGCAGGGACTCGCCTCGGTGCTCGGTCCCCTCGTCGCCGGCTTCATCTGGGATAAGGTCGGCCACGCCTCCATCTTCATGGCCAGCGCCGGTCTGGTCACGATTGCCGCCCTTCTGACCTGGTTTACCCTGCCGGAGCACCTGCACCGGCATGGTCAAAAACAGCCCGGAACGGTATAATAGGCAGTGTTGAGTGGCAAGTGGCGAGTGGCGAGTGTCCTTATCCAAGAAAGGTTCTCTCACATCCGAGAATCTGCCGCTAATACCGGACACTCGCCACTCACCACTCTCCACTCAACACTTTATTGATAGGATACACCGATGATTGATCCCAAACTTGTGCGCTTCACCCCCGAGGTCGTGGTCGACGCCATGCGGCGACGGCATAAACAGATCGACCTCGATGTGCTCACCACGCTGGAAGAGCGTCGCCGCAGTGCGCTGGGCAAGGCGGAAACGCTGAAGGCGGAGCGCAATACCGTCTCGCAGCAGATCGCCGAGCTGAAGAAGCGCAAAGAGGATGCCAGCGGGCATATCGAGGCGATGCGCCGGGTGGGTGATGAGATCAAGCAGCTCGACGAAGACGCCCGCGCAGCGGAAGAAGAGTTCATGCAGCTCATGATGACCATCCCCAACATCCCCGACGCCGGCGTGCCGGACGGCGCCGACGCGGAGGACAACGTGGAGGTGCGCACCTGGGGTGAGCCGAAACAGCCGGATTTCCCCGCCAAACCGCACTGGGAGCTGGGCGGGGCGCTGGGGCTGCTGGACTGGGAGCGCGCCGCGAAGATCGCGCAGGCGCGCTTCAGCCTGTTCGTCGGCGCCGGCGCGCGGATGGAGCGCGCCCTGATGCATTACATGCTGACGATGCATACCGAACAGCACGGCTATACGGAGATCTGGCCGCCCTTCCTGGTCGCCCCAGAGTCCCTGCTCGCCAGCGGGCAGTTGCCGAAGTTCGAGGAGGACCTGTTCCGCCTGCGCGAAGGGCTCTACCTGGCGCCCACCTCGGAAGTGCAGCTCACCAACCTGCACCGGGACGAGATCCTGGAGGGCAGCACGCTGCCGCGCTACTACACCTCCTACTCGCCTTGCTTCCGCTCGGAGGCCGGCGCCGCCGGGCAGGAGTCGCGCGGACTGATCCGCCAGCACCAGTTCGACAAGGTGGAGATGTACAAGTTCGTCACGCCGGAAACCTCGATGGACGAGCTGGAGTCGCTGGTGAAGGCCGCGGAGGACGTGCTGCAAGGGCTCAACCTGCCGTACCGCGTAGTGCTGCTCTGCACCGGCGACATGGGCTTCGGCGCGGTGAAGACCTACGACCTGGAAGTGTGGATGCCGGGCATGGGCAAATACGTGGAGATCAGCTCGTGCAGCAACTGCGGCGACTTCCAGGCCCGCCGCGGCCAGATCCGCTTCCGCCGCGAGCCGGGCGCCAAACCCGAGCTGCTGCACACCCTCAACGGCTCCGGTCTCGCCATCGGCCGCACCTGGGCCGCCGTGGTGGAGAACCACCAGCAGGCCGACGGCACCATCCGCGTGCCGGACGCCCTCCGCGGGTTCATGGGGAAGGACGTGATCGGCTAGTTCAGCGGAGCTTTCCCTTCAACAATATGGGCCGGGAATCGTCGGAGGCGGCGTTCCTGGCCCATGGTGTTGTTCAGGTCATCAGGTTAGGCCAGCGCGTCGATGTGGACTTGATTGCCGGCGGTGTTCTCGGTGTCGGCGGTCGCTTGTGACAGGCTGTACATCAACTCTTCCTGTGCCGACACGGTACCGTCTTTGTTGGTATCCTTCGGGTCGTAGGTCACGCTGTTGCTCGCACTGACCGCCTGCCCGCCCCCGCCCGGCATGGGACCGCCCGCGGGACGCCCGCCCTGACCGCCGGCCGGGGCCGGACGCTGCGCCATGGCGGATTTGATATCGGCATATGCACTGCGCGCGGCCTCCAGGTCGCCCGAATCCAATGCCTTCCCCAGGGCATCCATCTTCTGCTGCATGGGGTTGTTACCCTGGTCACCCGAGCGGGAGGGTGGCGCATTTTTCTGCAGCTGTGCATACGCGTCCTTCGCCGCCGCGAGATCACCGGATTGCAGCGCACTCTCCAGAGATTGAAAGGCCTGCTTGATGCCGGCCATCTTGTCACTGCCCTGCTGCACCAGTGCCGTGCTGCTGGTATTCAAACTAATTTGCATATTGTTCCTCACTTTCTATTGAACATCCTGACGTCGCGTGACGTCGCCATTATTACTATCGACTCGTGCATTGAGGGCATCAAGGAGAAATATTGCAATTGATGTGATTTATCAATACAGGATTTTCAGGCATCCGGACGGAAGATATAGCCGATGCTCCGCACACTGTGAATCCCATCGTGCGTAAGACCGCTGTCCTGCATTTTCTTCCGCAGACGACAGATATGAGAATCTACCAGGCGACAGTTCTCGGCGTCGGCGTCACCCCACACCAGTGCAACCAGTTGCTCACGTGACATCACGACGCGGGGGTGATCGGCCAGGACCGCCAGCAGATCGAATTCTATCGCCGTCAGCTTGAGTGGCATCTCGTTCACGGTAGCTTGCCGTTCACTCTTATTGATGATCAAATGTGACGATATCGGCAAGGTCTGCTGTTGCCTCCGGCGCCGCAGGAGCACGCGAACCCTGACGACAACGTCAGCATGGCTGAATGGTACGGTCAGGCAATCATCGGCGCCATGGTCGAGCGTGTGATACAACAGATCTGCATCCCGCATCGGCAGCAACACCAGCACCGGCAGATCATCCGCCTGGCGGCGAAGCGCATCACAAATCGCCAGATAGTTGTACCGGTAATACCGGGTATCCAGGATGAGCAGATCGGGTCGATCCGATGCCACCTTCGCGAGGATCTGTGAAGGCTACCCGATGAACGTGATCTGATATCCTTCGGATTCCAGCGCGTATTGCAGCGGTCTGGCCGCCGGTCCTGTCATCGCCAGCAACAGTTGTGCTGTTGTCGTTGCCGGCTCGTCTTTCAGTGGCTGATTCACTAAAATTTTATTGTGCTTTGTCATGTCAACCGACCTCATCACGTGTATTGACCGGCCACCCACCGGCGCATTGTCCATTTCACCGTGTTACGGCACTAATGGGCGAGAACGGGAACGGTGCCGGTCAGCATCATGACCGGCATAATTACCTGTAATCGCCCTGCAGTATCGGAGCTGGCTTACTTTGCCGCCTTCGCTTCCAGTGCGGTGAAGAAGGCTTCCCACCGGTCGCCGTCGGGTCCCGGCTGACCAGCAGCGGGATGGAACGGATTGAAATCCTTCAGCATCGCCGGGTTGAAACGCGGGGGTCCGCCACCGGGACGTTCTCCCGCAGGCGGTCCGTCGTTACCTACAAGCGGTGGCCCACCGGGAGGAGGACCGCCGCCCCCCCCATCCGGCGGTCCTCCCGGCCCGGCGTTCGGCGGGTTCCCGGGACGGTCACCGGCCCCGCCGAACCGTCGCTCCGGCAGCTTGCCGATCTCCGTCCGCTGGTCGACGGTCAGCACGCGCTGGAGCTGTAAAATCGTCTCCTTGGCCATATCCTCCGTGAGCTTATCTTTCGTGCGCAACGGTGTCAGGATATCCAGCACCAGCCGTGCTTGCTGTGCAGTCAGCGGCGCCGTGCTCTCTCTTTCAAGCCGCTCGATGTTGCCCACTAGCCGCATCAGCTGCATATGGTATTTGTTGGCTTCCCGCATGCGCTCCATCTCTTCACGCGAAGGCATGGCGGGCGGCGCCGTCTTCCTGGCGGCGGCATCATTCGTCCTCGTTGCGGGTTGCGGCTTTGCCGGCGATGCAGCCTTTTCTGCGGGTGCCGTCTTTTTCACCGGCCTGACTGCAGTTGCCGTCGTCCTTTGTTGCGCCGTCTTGCCGGACGACGCAATCTGTATCCGTGATGCATTTCGCGGAGCTGGTTGTGCCGGCGTCGGCGGCGTGACGGCCTGCTGTCGTGGGGCAGGCGCGGTGGCGTGCTGATACACCAGCACCGCTCCCCAGATTCCCGCCACAACAACCACCATGGCCAGAGCCCTGAACAGATAGGTGTTACTCATCACATACCTCCTTATTCATACCGCAATGCGTCAATCGGGTTGAGCCGCGACGCCTGCCGCGCCGGGTAATACCCGAAAAAGATGCCGACAAAGGCGGAAAAGCCAAAGGACATCAGAATCGACGAGAGGGTGACGGTGGCGCTGGCATTCGGAATGCGCGAGATGACCATCGCCCCCAGGATGCCCAGCAGGATGCCGACAATGCCGCCGAAGATGGAAAGCACCAGCGCCTCCACCAGGAACTGCGCCTGGATGTCTCGCCGCCGCGCCCCCAGCGCCATGCGGATGCCGATCTCCCGCGTGCGCTCGGTGACCGACACCAGCATGATATTCATGATGCCGATGCCGCCCACCAGCAGCGACACGCTGGCAATGCCGCCCAGCAGCAGCGTAAACATGGCGGAAAACTGGTTGGCCATCGCCATCATCTCCGCCTGCGTGCGCACCATGAAATCGTCATCTGCGCCGGCGGCGATCTTATGCCGTTTGCGCAGCAGCGCCTCGATCTCCGTCGTCGCCTGCTCCATCAGCTTCATCGTCTTCGCCTGCGCGCTGATCATGCGGATATTCTGCGTGCCGAAAACGCGTTTCATCGCCGTGGTCACCGGGATGACCACCTGGTCGTCCGGGTCCATGAAGCCGCCCTGCGCCCCCTTCGCCTCCAGCAGGCCGACGATGCGGAACTGGATGCTGTTGAGGCGGATGGTTTTGCCCACCGGCGAGGATGTGCCGAAGAGCGCCTCCGCCGTGGTGGGGCCGATGATGGCCACACGCTTCAGCGCCTTCACCTCCGCGTCGGTGAAAAAGCGCCCGGCCTTCACTTTGTAATTGCGGATGGACGTGTAGGTCGGCCAGGTGCCGGTGATGGAGGTATTGGTATTCTGGTTCCGGTACTTCACTTGCGCGTTGCCGCCCACTTCCGGCGCCACCGCCACAATGGACGGGCAGCCCTGCGCGATGGCCTCCGCATCATCCAGCGTCAGCGTGGTCATGCTGCCCATGCCGCCGCGCACCCCGCCACGCTGCGACTGCCCGGCGGAGACGGACAGCACATTGGTGCCCATCTGCTTGATATTGTCCATCATGCGCGCGCTCGTGCCATGCGCCAGCGCCAGCATGGTGATCACCGCCCCCACCCCGATGATGACACCGAGCATGGTGAGCGCCGCCCGCATTTTATTCGCGGCAATCCCTTCCAATGCCACCATCACGCTCTCCCAGATGTTCATGCTTCTACCTCCATCGGCAGCTCGGTGAGTATGGCGCTCGCGTCCAGCGGGCGGGCCACCCCTACATCCGACACGATGTGCCCGTCGAGGAAGCGAATGATGCGCTGCGCGTGCTCGGCAATGTTCTCTTCATGAGTGACCATCACGATGGTCTTCCCCTCGCGGTGCAGCTCCTGGAAGATCGCCATGATGTCCTCGCTGGTGCGCGAATCCAGGTTGCCGGTCGGTTCGTCGCCCAGGATGATGGGCGGATCGTTGATCAGCGCCCGCGCGATGGCCACCCGCTGCTGCTGCCCGCCCGACATCTCGGACGGCTTGTGATAGATGCGGTCGCCCAACCCGACCCGCGCCAGCGCCGCCTTCGCCAACTCTTCGGACTTCGTCGCCTCGCGGTTGTAAAGCAATGGCAGCATGACCTGCCGGAAGGCCTGGCGCCGCGGGATGAGGTTGAAGGTCTGGAAAACAAAGCCGATCTTCCGGTTGCGAATCATCGCCAGCTCGTCGTCGTCCATCTTCGCCACTTCCTCGCCATCCAACAGGTAGGAACCGCCGCTGGGCCGGTCCAGGCAGCCGACGATGTTCATGAAGGTCGACTTCCCGGAGCCCGACGGTCCCATGATCGCCACGAACTCCCCCGCCCGCACCTCCAGGTGAATCCCCTTCAGCGCCTGCACCGAGACATCGCCCATACGGTAGGTTTTGTATAAAGCCTGAACCTTGATCATGGCATTCTCCTTTGCCCTTGGTCGGTGGTCGAGTAGGCAAGTAAGCCTTCCCGCAACTTTTCATAACCATCGAGCCGTATCGAGACCACCTCTACAACGATACTCCGCCGCAATTCTCTAGCGCCCGCTCACGGAAAATGGCTCACCTGCGACTTAACCACCGAACGGCGGTCCCCCACCCGGTCCACCCATACGATTCCGATTCGATTCGCTCTTCTTCGGCGCCCCGTTGGTGATGACCACCGTGTCGCCTTCCTGCAGGCCGGAGACGATCTCGGAGTTAGTGTCATCGGACAAACCCACCTCCACTGTCCGCACAACCGGCTGGCCTTTTTCCAGCACAGTCACCATAGTCGCCTGTTCGCCTTCAGTAAGGGTGGTATTGGGCGCCAGCAGCACATCGGAGTGTTTGGCGATGATGAAGTCGCACGTGGCGTTCATGCCGGGTTTCAGCCGCAGGTCCGGCGATCCGATCTCCACCGTGACCGGCACCGTGGTCACGTTCTGCTCGGTGGTGGTCTGCGGGGAGATCTTCGTCACCTTGCCCATGAACAGCTCGTCAGGATAGGCGTCGATGGTCACATCCACACTCTGCCCGACGGCGATCTGCGCGATGTCCGTCTCGTCCACGCTCACCAGCGCGAACATGCGGCTCACGTCGGCCAGATCCACCAGCGACACCCCTTCGCCCGTGCCTCCCATCGAGGAGCGGCCGGCGGTCACGATGGAGCCAGGCTCCACATATTTCTTTATCACAATCCCATCACGCGGAGCGGTGATGGTGGTGTAACCCAACTGGGTGACCGCGCTGGTCACCGAGGCTTCCGAGCGTTTTTGCTGTGCCTGCGCCTGCGTGATATCCTTCGCCTTCATCGTCACCTGGTAGGCGCCGGCGCGGGTGGAATCCAGTGAGGCTTGTGCCTGTTTGAGCGCTGCGCGGGCGGCCGCCACGTCATCCGTTTTCACTGCGATCTGTGCCGTGTTCGCCTGCGCGGCTTTCAAAGCCGCTTCCGCCTGCTTCACCGAGGCGCGGGCGGCCACCACGTCTTGCGTTTTCATCGCATCCTGCGCCTTATTGGCCTCCGCATTTTCCAGTGCGGCTTGCGCCTGTTCGACTTTGGCCTGCGCGGATTCCAGATCCTGCTGCGTTTCATCCTTCACCGTATCCAGCTTATTTTTCGCCGTGTCCAGTTGCGCTTGCGCCACCTGGAAGCTTTGCTCCGCGGAATCCACCTGGCTGCGCGCCACGAATCCCTTCGCCAGCAGCCCTTTCTGCCGCTCCAGGTTTTTACTCGCGTAATCGTAATTGGCCTTCGCCTGATCGTAGGAGGCTTGTGCGCCGGCGAGCATTTGCGGCACGGTCGCTGTCTTCATCTGTTGATAGGACGCCTTTGCCGATGTCAGGCTGCTTTTCGCCTGCGCGATGGCGGTCTGGGTGAGCTGCGGCTGTATCCGAGCCTGCTCCTCGGCCTGTGCCAGCCGGGCGCGGGCGGATGCCAGCCCCTGCTGTGCCTGCTCGATGGCATTGGCGCTGTCAGAGGTTTGTAAAGTTGCCTGCTTCTCTGCCTGCGACAGCCGCAGCTTCGCCGCTTCCACCGCCTGCTGCGCGGAAATCAGTTGCGCCGCGTATTGCTGCCGCTGCATGGCCAGGTTCTCCTGCGCCTGCGCCACCTTCGAACGCGAGCCGACCAGGTCGGCCTGCACCTGCTCCAGGTTGGATTGCGAGTCGGACGGATCGATGCGGGCGATGACCTGCCCGGCCTTCACCCGATCACCCTCGTCGACGCCCAGGAACACCACCTGCCCGCCGGCGTTGGATTTCACCGAGACTGTGGTCAACGGCTGCAGCGTGCCGGTGGCGGACACCTGCGTGGTCACGGTGCCGCGCTCCACCCTCGTCGTTTTCAGTTGCGGTTGCTCGCTCTGCGCCTTCAGATGGCGGACGAACAGCACGCCGGCTACACCTGCGGCAACAATCACCAGCAATATCGCAAAACGTGTCATCTTTTTCATGGGAACCTCCTCATTTGCCCGTCGCGTAATCAAGCTGGGCGAGCGCCGTGTAGTAGTCGTAGCGGGCTTGTACCGCGTTGTTGTTGGCGGTGGTAAGCTGAAGCTGGGCATTGAGCAGGTCCAGCGGGATCGCCAGCCCCTGCCGGTAGCGCTCCTCCTGCGCGTCCAGATTGCGCCGGGCGGCCTGCAGACTGACATCGCTCGCATTCCGGCGCTCCTGTGCGTCCGTCAGGTTCAGGTACGCCTGCTCGACCTCCGCCACGATGTCCTTGTCCACCTGGGCGGCCCGCACGCGGGCGCTGTCGCGGCTCGCAATCGCTTCATCATAAACCGCGCGGGTATTGCCGCCGCTGAACAGGCTGTAGGCGATGCCGGCGCTGAGGGAAATCGTGTTGCCGTTGTCACCGGTCAGATCCTGCCCCATCTGCCCCGTCACCACCGGCCGCGGGGACAGGTCAAGCTTTGCCGTCTTCACCGCGGTTCCGGCGGAATCCAGGCTCGCCTTGCTTTCCCGCACCTCCGGTCGGCGGGCCTTAGCCTGTGCCAGCGACTCATCGAGGGTCAGTATCGCCTGGTCCTCCGCAACGGTCGCCTCCTGGATGGCGAAATCGCCTTGCAGCGGCAGGCCCATCGCCTGCTGGAGTTGTATGGTAGCGGTGCGCGCGGAATTTTTCGCGGCCAGTGCGTCCACCTGTGCATTCGCCAGCTCCGCCTGGATGGGCAACAGCTCCACCTCCGCCGCATCCCCCGCCGCCACGCGCGCTTCTGCCATCTGTAACTGCCCCTGGATGTATTGCACCTGGGTGTTGGAGACATCGGCCAGCCGCTGCGCGCGCAACAGGCTGTAATAGGATTTCGTGACATTGAAGGTGACCGTCTGTCGGGTGCGTTCCAGTGAAGCGGTGTTTTGCGCCAGATCATCCTGCGCCCGGTGTATCTTCAGCTCGCGTAGGCCGCCGTCATACAGGTTCTGCGACAGGCCCAGCGAGATGCTGCCGTCCGTCGACACCTGCGGCATCCCCTCCTGGATCACCGGCTGCGATGCGTCGACGGTGATTTGCGGGTAATAACTGCTCTTCGCCTGCGTCACCTTCGCCGCCGACCCTTTCAGCGCATACTCGCCTTGCAACACGTCGCTTTGCTGTTGTAAGGCAATCGTGATGCACTCCGGCAGCGAAAGCTCCGCCGCCTGCGCGGCCGCCGGCAAGGCCATTGCCAGCCACAGCACGCCTGCCACCCACATTACCGGTCGTATAGATCCGTGATGCATAGCCGTTCCTCCCGGTCAAGTCCTGTTAGCTTTACTCTACCGGCTGAACATCACAGAATGGTTTGATCAAGATGGGGATTGCATCACATTTACTGAATGACATTAAACACATCAAAAATACGGGAGAGGGGTTATTGCTCTTGCTCTAATCTCTTGCTCTTGCTCTGAAGAGCCTCACAATCATGGGTTTTCGTGAGGCTCTTCAGAGCAAGAGCAAGAAAAAACCGGGGAACGGCCCGCCGTCCCCCGGTAATCAAAAATCCAAAATCCAAAATTAAAAATCGCCTAATGCGGCCCGCTCCCCGGCGTCCGCACGCCTTTCAGACTGGCCAGGTAGGCGGTGATGCCTTCTTCCCAACGACCCTGGGCATGGAAGATGTGCTCGATGGTCTCGCGGATGGCGCCGCGGCCACCGCGGGCTTTTGTCGTGTAATCGGCCAGCGCAATCACCTCCGGCGCGGCGTCCGCCACCGCGACGGCGTAGCCGGCAAGCTGCAAGGCAGGGATATCGTTCAGGTCGTCGCCGATGTAGGCGATCTCCTCCAACTGCAATCCACGACTCTCGGCCACCGTGCGCAGCCCGGCCTCTTTGTCCGCCATCCCCTGGTAAATCTGCACATTCAGCTCATCCGCCCGCCGCACCGCCGCTTCCGACTTGCGGCCGGTAATCCACACCACGGGAAAATGGCTGAGCCAGGCGATCTTCAGTCCGATGCCATCCTTGATATTGAACACCTTGACTTCCAGGTTGCCCGTCCCGTAAATGATCGTGCCATCGGTCAGCACGCCGTCGATGTCGCACGCCAGCATTTTAATCCGCTCGAGCTTCGCGTTTTCGGAATCCATCAGTTCCTCCCTTGGTTCTGGCAAAAATCACCATATTTTGCATGATTCGGGCGTTGCGCGCAAGAGACGGATAGGACTTATGGGACTTATGTTATGTGCTTGCCTATTAATCCTGTATTATAAGTCCTATAAGTCCCATAAGTCCTATCCTCTTCAGCATCCGGTCTTCATGCCCCCCGTCTCTATTGACGCCCCGCCAACCCTCATGCTAGGGTATGTGCGCTCAACACCAGGACGGCATATCTTTTTCATGAGGCAGCATCATGTCTACTCCAGTATATTTCGGTTCGGCCAAACAAAAACGCATGCGCGCGGATGAAACTCTTCCCGCCAAGCTTGACCGTGTCCTCGAACGCCTGAACCTGCGCGAGCGGGTGAAGGGCGAGCTCGTCGTCATCAAAATGCATCTCGGCGGCAACATCGGCTATTCCACCGTGCACCCCGTCTTCGTGCGCAAAGTGGTGGACGCGGTGAAGCAGGGCGGCGGCACGCCGTTTATCACCGACACCCCGTGGGCGGTGATGACCGCCTATCAGCGCGGATATTCCGCGGAGACGCTGGGATGCCCGCTGGTGCCGGCGGCCGGCATGGCGGATAACTATTTCAAAACATTCCCGGAGAATTTCAAAAACATCACGGAATGGAAAGTGGCCGGCGAGATCGCCGACGCCTCCTTCCTGGTCAACCTGGCACATGCCAAGGGCCATCCGTGCCCCGGCTACGGCGGCGTCTTCAAAAACCTGGCGCTGGGCTGCCAGGTGGGCTCAGTGCGCGGCGCCATGCACGATACCTTTCACGGCGATCCCTACTGGTTCCCGGAAAAGTGCCCGGATGCCGAGACGCGCGCGGCCATCATCGCCGCCTGCCCACAGTGCGCCATCGTGCAGGACCGCGACAACGAAGAGCGGCTGCACCTGCACATGGAGCCGTGCAACCAATGCGGCCGCTGCCTGAAGGTCGCTCCCGAAGGCTCGCTGAAGATCGAGCCGGAGAATTTCCACGCCTTCCAGCGGGCGATGGCGCTCTCCACCAAATCGGTGCTCTCCACCTTCGCGCGCGAAAAGCAGGTCTACCTGAACCTGGCCACCCAGATCACCCCGGTGTGCGACTGCTTCGGCATGACCCCCATCGCTATCCTGCCCGACGTCGGCCTTTTCGGCGGCGACGACATCTGCGCCGTCGAGCAAGCGAGCCTGGATGCCATGCTGCCCCTCAAGCTCATCGAGGAGAATATTCCGGAGCCGTATGAAGTGCAGCCCGACCTCCCCCACCCCCTGCAGCAGCTGCACGGGCGCTTCAAGGACCCATATCTGGTGATCCGCTACGGCGAAGAACTGGGCCTGGGCGACAGCGCGTATACGCTGGTCGATGTGATGGACGACGCCGCGGCTCCGGCAGAGCCCCTCGCCGTCAGCGCCGCCAAATTATAGCTCTGTGCCGCAAGGCAATCTCATAGCGCCCGGGGGACACTGTTTCACCCGGGCGCTTTTCCTGTTTTTCGTAACAATCCCTCGGTTTTGGCAGCCATTGCCAGCGGTAGCACAACACCAGGTCTTACGGCGCCATATTCCAGCCACAGCTTGACATGCTCACAGACCCGGTCGGGCGGAAAGATCAGGAAGAACAGGATGAGATACTCACTCGGCGGAGGATCATGGAATGCGTTGGTGGCGGGACTCCGGCTCAGGCTGCAGCGCCTGGTGTTTGGTAATCCGCTGGCCACTTCCGTTCAACTGCAGCATCGGTTGCCCGTTTACCTGGCCCTTCCCGTCTTTGCCTCCGACGCCATCTCTTCGGTCGCCTACGGTCCGCAGGAAATCCTGCTGGTACTGGCCGCCACCTTTGTGGGACCGGGGCGATCGGCCGGCGGCTATCTGTTCCCCATCAGCATCGCCATCGCCATCCTGATGCTCATCGTCGCTTTCAGTTATCGCCGTGCGGTACGCCTGTATCCCACCAGCGGCGGGTCGTATACTGTCGCCAAAAGCAACCTGGGACCGCTTGTCGGGCTGGTGGCCGCCGCCGCGCTGCTTATTGACTACGTGATGACCGTCGCGGTGAGCGTCAGCTCCGGCGTGGACGCGCTCACCTCGGCCTACCTGGTATTGAAACCATACAGCGTGCTGCTGGCACTGCTGCTGGTGCTGCTCATCACCTTCGTCAACCTGCGTGGGGCAAAGGAATCCGGATTCCTGTTCGCCCTTCCGCTTTACAGCTTCATCATCATGATCTATGCACTGGTGATTACCGCGATGATCCGCTACTTCACCGGGCATGTCGTGCCCGTGCCTCCGCCGCCCAATCCGGTCCAGCCCAACCCGCTGCAGCTTCTCACCCTGTTCGTCATTCTGCACGCCTTTGCTAACGGCTGCGTCTCCATGACCGGCACGGAGGCCATCAGCAATGGGGTATCTGCCTTCCAGCCACCGGAAGCGAAAAACGCCGCCCGCACGCTGGGCATTATGGTCTTCATCCTGGCCAGCACCTTCCTGGGGGTGAGTTTCGCCGCGCATGTGTTCCATGTCATCCCCGCCAACCCACAAACGGGCGGAGTGACCGTGCTGGCGCAACTGGCGCAGGCAAATTTCGGCCGTTCCATTCCCTTCTTCATCCTGCAATATGCCACACTGGCGATTCTACTGGTGGCAGCCAATACCAGTTTTGCCGATTTCCCGCGCCTGATGGCCTTCGTGGCGCGCGACCAGTATGCACCGAAAGCCTTTATTTCGCTGGGCGACAGGCTGGTGTATAACCGAGGTATACTGGCGCTCGCCACTATCTCCGGGTTGTTGATCTGGATCTTCCGCGCCAACGTCAATGCGCTGATCGGCCTGTATGCCGTCGGCGTCTTCCTGTGCTTTACGCTGTCGCAGTTAGGTATGGTGCGGAAGCTGTTTGAATTGCACGAAAAAAACTGGATATCAGGCGTTGTCATCAACGGTATCGGCGCCCTTGTCACCGGCGTAGTGACCGTCGTGGTGTTGATCACCAAATTCGAGGCCGGCGCGTGGATCGTCGTCATCCTCATCCCCATTATCGTCAGCATCACCCTGTTGATCCACCGCCATTATCTCTGGTTCGATCGCACCATGACCGTGCATGAGCAGGATTACAACCCGCTGGCAGAGCCCGCCGAGTCGCTGACCGTGCTGGTGCTGGTGTCCTCCGACATTCACCGCGGCATCCTGGAGGGATTGGAAGCCGGCCGTTCCATTACCGAAGGCCATCCGGATTCCGTGCTGCGCGCCGTACACATCGAGATGGACCCGGAAAAGACACCGCGACTGCGGACGAAATGGGAGCAACTCGTCGAGCCTTACCTTGGCCAGAAGATCAAGCTGGATATCGTTCCTTCGCCCTACCGCTGGCTCGTCGAGCCGGTCCTCGACTACCTGGATTGGATAGATCTCGAACGCTCCAGCGACCGGGTGATCGTGGTGCTGCCGGAGTTCGAAACCGGCAATTGGCTTACCCACTTTCTGCATAACTTTACCGCCGGCCGCCTGCGCACCATCCTGCACAACCGCCCACATCTCACCGTGGTCTCCAGCCGCTACTTCATGCGCCCCATGGCCTGGCGCATCGGCCGCGGCGGGTTAGTCTATTGAGTGTATTTCTCAGTGTCTCTGTACCGCTGTGGTTATCTTTGCCCCTGCTCTTCCTTGCTCCCCGGGGGGACCTGCGCTATATTTAACGATATCAACAGGTCGGGCATCAGTTGACAAAACAGTGCCAACCTCCTATGCTTGCCCACAGTCATTTTAACGATGAAACACGGTTATACACGGGCGGCAGGGCTGTCGTCGAACACGTCGGAGCAACAACATGGTCAATTCACTGGGCACAGGATGGACGAGCGTCATTAAATACAAGGTCAGTGGGTTCTTCCGCAACATCATTTTCGGCAAACCGCTGGCTACCTCGGTGGCGCTGGAACATCGACTGCCGATTCTGTTCGCCCTTCCCGTCTTTGCCTCAGACGCGCTCTCTTCCGTCGCATATGGTACCGAAGAAATTTTACGCGTACTCGCGCCGCTGGTACTGCTCGGTGGTCTCCCTGCGGCGGGCATGCAGATTTTTATCACCCTGGGCATCGCCATCCTGATGATCATTGTGGCCGCCAGTTACCGCCAGGCCATTCACTTGTATCCCGCCGGCGGCGGGTCCTATTCGGTGGCGCGCGATAATCTCGGGGTCGCTCCCGGACTGATTGCGGCAGCGGCGCTGGTGATTGACTACATCCTCACCGTCGCGGTGAGCGTCAGCGCGGGCGTCTTCGCGTTCACCTCCATGCTCAGCGCATTGCGCCCGTATAAAATTGAAATCGCCATTGTGCTGGTACTGATCATCACCATGATCAACCTGCGCGGAACGAAGGAATCCGGCTGGGTCTTTGCGATTCCAGCTTACAGCTTCATGTTCATGATCGGCGCACTCCTCGCCACTGCCCTGTACCACTATTTCACCGGAACGGTTCACCCGCTGGCCATGACGGGTGAAACCGCGCGTTATACGCTGCCGCCCGATGCTATCCGCACTACCACGACGATTGCCGGATGGTTCGCGCTGAGTAAGGCCTTTTCCAACGGGTGCTCGGCAATGACCGGTGTCGAGGCGGTGAGCAACGGCGTCTCCGCTTTCCAGCCGCCGGAAGCAAAAAACGCCGCGAAGACCCTGCTCATCCTCATCTCCATCCTGGTGGTGATGTTCATCGGCGTCGGTTTCGCCGCCCTGGTGTATCATGCCATCCCCTCGATGCACGAGACGGAATCCGTCATCTCGCAGGTTGCGCGCGCCGTCTTCGGCCAGACCAGCATTGCGTATTTCATCATCCAGGTGGCCACCACGCTGATCCTCATGGTGGCGGCAAATACCAGCTTCGCGGGCTTTCCGCGACTGCTGTCCATCGTGGCCAAGGACGGATACGCGCCTAAAGCATTCAACAACCTGGGCGACCGGCTGGTGTATAACCAGGGCATCCTTGCCCTCATGCTGGTATCGCTCTGCCTGGTCGTTGGGTTCCGGGCGGAAGTCAGTAAACTGATCCCGCTCTACGCGATCGGCGTGTTCCTCTGCTTCACTTTCTCGCAGCTCGGTATGGTGAGGAAGGTGATGCAGCTCCGAGAAAAGGGCTGGCAGCGCATGGTCGTCGTCAACGGGCTGGGCGCTGTCGTCACCGGCGCGGTGACCATCGTGGTGGGCGTCAGCAAATTCATGGACGGCGCCTATATGGTGGTCGTGCTCATCCCCATCCTGGTCGGGGTCTGCTACCTCATCAAGCGCCATTATGACTGGTTCGACAGCACGATGACGGTGCACGATTACGACTTCAACCCGCTCTCCGAGCCGGCGGAACCGCTGACGGTGCTGGTGCTGGTCTCCTCCGACATTCACCGCGGCATCCTCGAAGGGCTGGAGTGCGGACGCGCCATTACCGAGGGGCATCCTAATGCCATCCTGCGCGCGGTGCATATCGAGATGGATCCGGAAAAAACCCCCCGTCTGCGGGCGAAGTGGGAACAATTCGTCGAGCCGTTCCTTAGCCCGAAGATCAAGTTGGATGTCATCCCTTCGCCGTATCGCTGGCTGATCGAGCCGATTCTGGATTACCTGGACTGGATCGACCTCGAGCGCACCGGCGACCGTGTTATCGTGGTGCTGCCCGAGTTTGAGACCGGCGGCTGGATCACCCAGTTCCTGCATAACTTCACCGCCCGCCGCCTGCGCACGGCCCTCCTGAACCGCCCGCACGTGACGGTCGTCTCCAGCCGCTTCTTCATGAAGCCCATGGCCTGGCGCCTCGGTCGCGGCGGACTCGTGTATTAGCAAGGTTTCTGGTTTATCGCTTCCGGTACATGTGTCCCGAGATTTGAACAGGAACCAGCACCGATCAACGAGAAAACAGCACCTCAATGATCAAGCTGAAACGTGCTTACGAACCCCCAAACGAGGATGACGGTGTGCGGGTGCTGGTGGACCGGCGCTGGCCGTGCAATGTGTGGAAGGCGCAGGCGAAGATCGACATCTGGATGAAGGAGATCGCCCCCAGCGAAGCGCTTACCACCTGGTTCCACCGAGACCCGGCGAAGTGGCCGGAGTTCCGCCGACGGTACTGGGCGGAGCTGTACCGCAAGCCTGAACTGATCGAGGAGCTGGAGCAATTGGATCGCGAAGGCACCGTCACCCTGGTCTACCGCGCGAAGGACACCGAGCACAACAATGCACTGGCGTTGCTGCAGTTCCTGGAGCATCGCGCACAGATGCGCAAGGCCGCGTAAGCCACCGAGTTACTTGCCCTCGTCCGGCGTCGTCTCCCGGTTGGGCGGCGGGATCGGGTCACACACCACCGGCGGTTCGTGCTCTATCGTCGTCGGTTTGGGAGGTTGTACCTGCTCCGGCGCAGGCGTTGAGGCGCGATTCGGCGGCGGCACCGGGTCGCACACCATCGACGGTTCCTTCTCCGGCGTCACCGTATTCGGCGTTGTATTTTGCCCGACGTTGCGAGGCGAAAGGTGGACCGGATCACAGATATGTCCACCATGCGGCGGTTTCGGAGGAGGTGGTTTGACAGTTTCACCCTGATCGCCTTCTGCCGGCGGTGGCGGCACGTCCGGCTGGTGCACGGGATCACAGATCGTCGGCTGTGGCTGCTTCTTGCACCCGCCGAGACCGAGCAGGAAGAATACGATAACGGTGACCAGCGTGGCAAGGTTCACCGCCATTCGGGTTGTGGCTCGTTGAAATGTCTTCCTCATCTTCGTGACCCTTTACCTTGAGTCTCCGTCCGTTGACCGTTCCGATTGGTGCACTGGATCGGAGGGGGACTGCGTGGAATGCTCGCTGCAGCCGGCCAATAACAGCACGATCATGGTCATCAACGCGGCAAGTGACACGGCAATACGGGTGGCAGTGTGCCGGAGAATCATCCTCATCTTCGTAACCCATCCTCAACCATTAGTATAGCACAGTTTCCCTTACCTGGCGCTTGCTTCTTCGGATGCTGCCCGGCAGCCGAACAACCGCAGCAGGCTATCATTTCGTTGCAGCTCCCCCGCCACGTGAAAGCGGTCGAAAATGTGCTCGGCGATCTGCAGCAGCCGGATCTGCTCCCGAATCTCGCCGGCTTCCCTCACCAGGGCGCCGCAGCCGTGCTGCAGGTCGGCGTGCAGCTTGGTGATCTCGGCATCGGTGGCCTCTCCTTGCGCGAGGGCGACGGTGCGCTCGAGGCAGGAGATGACGAACAGGTTCGCGCCGGTGATGAGCGCGGTGGCTGCCTCGCGCAGCGCTTCCGCCGCCGGGCCCTGGTGCAGCCGGCAGAGCGTGTGCGCGTTGTAGCCGAGGGCGATCAGCGCGTGCATGAGCTGCGAATAGGCGGAGCCGCGGGCGCGGAAGGTGCGCAGCACGATATCAAACAGCCGCTCGACGGTCGGGTCGGCCATCACGTAATCCCAGCGCGGCCACTCGCCACATCGCCGGTTTTCGTTGATCACCAGCCGTTCCAGCGGCGAGCCGGCGACGATCTCCGCGCGGCCGAAATCGAAGGCCAGCCCGGGCCGTTCGCGCACGAAGGCGATGTTGTGCGCGATCTCCTCCATGGTGGCGTGCGGGTGGAAGACGAGCAGGTTGTAGGTGACGGAGATGCCCTGTGCCGTCAGCGCGGTCTCGGCGCTCTCCAGGTCTTCGTATGCGGTGCGTCGGATCAGCGCCTGCAGGCCGGTCTCGGTGGCGTTCTCGATGCCCAGGAACACGCCCACGCAGCCAAGACGCGCCAGCTCCGCCGCCACCGCCTCATCCACCGTGTCCGGCCGCGCCTTAATGAGGAAGGCCAGCGTCGCCGGATCGACGCCCCGCCGCCCGATCGCTTCCCGCAGCGCTTTGATACGGGCAAAGGTAGCCTCACGCGTCGGCAGCACGAAGTTATCATCGTGAAACTGGAACAGCCGCACGCCTTTCCGGTGATACAGCGCCGCCAGCTCCTCCGCCACCTTGTCGGCGCTGCGCAGAATGAACTTCTCCGGCTTGCCGCGGTGGAAGGCGCCGATGCAACAGTACGCGCAGCTCGCGTGCCAGCAGCCGCGGCTGGAGATCAACGTGGCGAAGCGCTCGCCCAGCCGCAGTTGCGGCTTTCGCTCGCGCACCGGGTTGGGCAGCGTGTCCAGGTCGAGGAACGCGTGGATGACCGGGTTCTCGCGCAGGCCGCCGGTGTCGCGGTACACCAGGTTGGGCACTGCTTCCAGACAGGTCCCGTCCGCCAGCGCTTGCGCCAGCTTCACCAGGCTGTGCTCACCCTCGAAGCGCCCCACACTGTCGATGCCGGGCTGCGTTTCCAGGATGCGCGCGTATTCAAAGGTGGGGAAATGCCCGCCGACGACGATGTGCCCGCGGTAACCGTCCTCGCGAATGCGCTCGATCAGCCGGAAAAACAGGCCGGCCAGGCATTGGAAGGCCAGGGAGACGGCGATGACGTCGGGGCGATGCCGCTGCGCTGTGCGCAGCACGGCGGCGGTGTCTTCCTCGCGGCTGAATCCGGCGATGCGGGCGCCGATGCCGTGCTCGCGCACATACGCCGCCAGCGTGCGAATCGCCAGGTTCTCTTCGTCTTCCGCGCCGATAAAGAGGATGGTTGGGTGATGCATGGCGTCCTACCTGATGGCTGTGTGCCGTAACACTAACACCGCCTCACAACCTGGTCAACCCTTACAGGGATATTGTAGTCATTCCTATATAAGATTGGCTTTAGAGAACGAAAAAAACATAAAAATGATAGGTAGGATATTCCCCTCCCGGAACGTGTTGCTGTCGGGCAGCTCGCGCCGGTCGGCAGCGAGCGACATAGGCGAATATGAACGAATCGTGGGAAAGGAGAAGGCAATCATGGCTTTCCAATTCAGGTCTAGTCATGGGAACGGTTGGCGAGGCAGCGTTGTAATCGGTGACAATAGAGAGTTACCCGGTAACAAGTAAGCCTAAACTTAGTCTATCTCTCCGTGACTCTGTGCCTCTGTGATTTCCGTCACCTCGAAGTAGTGCCTGAAGAATCGTTCCGGATCCACCTCCACGGCGATGCGGTGTGGCGCGGGGGCGGGCGTCCAGTGGGTCATGCCGGATACCTGGCGGCTGAGCAGCTCGACCTCCACCTGGCCATCGGCATACGTGCAGATCTCCGGTTCGAAGATGAGCGTGCCGGCGAGGGGATCGTGGAAGGTGATCAGCCCGGCGTGACGGAACCAAACCTCCGCCATAGCCGCCGCCACATCCAGCGAGCCGCCGCGCAGCCGGCGCCGGCACTCCTCCCTGTCCATTTGGCACTGGGTGGTGACGTCCAGGCCTACCGAGAGATGCGAGGCGACGGGGACACCGTAGACAATGGCGGTGGCATGCGGGTCGCACATGGCGTTCCACTCGCGCGGGCCGTAGGCCGGCTTGCTGAAATCGAACCGCCCGCACATCAGCACCAGCGCCTTCAGCAGGCGGGGAATCTCCGGGTCGGTGGCAAAGAGCAGCCCCAGGTTCGTCATCGGCCCGATGGCCAGCAGCGTGATCTCGCCCGGCCGGCGGTGGATCGTCTCGCGCAGGAATTCGACGGCGGTGTTCGGCGGGAAATCGTCACGATGAGGGAATTTGGCCAGCGCTTCCGCCTGCGGCGCCTGCGGCTGTTCTTGCGGCACCAGCAACGGCGTCTCCGCCCCGCTGTGAATGGGGATATCCGTCCGTCCGGCAGCGCGGCAGAGCGCATCCGCCAGCATGGCGCGCTTCCGCGCCTCCCCGGTCACGGTGGTGATGCCGACCAGCTCGCAGCGCGGTTGCCGCAACAGATACGCCAGGCAAAGGGCATCGTCGATGTCGCTGCCGATGTCGGTATCGAGCAGCACCGGGATGGGGGCGGTCATCTTATTCCTCCCAGAAGTGGCATGCCTCGCCGACGGGCACCACGCGGTCGGACAGGTCGGGGTCGATGAAGAGTTGCTCGGGGATGGTCTCGAACCAGCTCCAGCGCGACCACTCCGACGGTACACCCAGCATCTCGAAGACCGACGATACCGCCTCATCGAAGGGCAGCGCCCCATCGAGCAAGGCGCCGAAGATTACGTCCAGCTTCTCCGCATCGGCATCGTCCGGGAACAACTCGGTCAGCGCGCGCTCGACCGCCAGCAAACGCATCGGCAGCTCGCGCATCTGGTCGGCGTTGTCCGGCACCAGGGCCGCCACCGGCCCGCGTTTACCGTCATACGCCACCCCCAGCGCCCACAGCTCGCCGACCATGAAGACGGAGATGCCGATCACCTCGTCCTCCGACATCACCGTCGCCAGCTCGAATTGCCGCGCCCAGTCCGCCGTTTCCGTCGCGGGACCGTCGGTGAAGATCCACTCGCTGTTCACCCGCGTCAAATAAGCACACGGACTCTCTGCATTTGCCTCATACCGGGCTGTGAGTTCTTCGGCATCGGTATGGAAAAAGATAGTCATACACGCAATCGACATTTCGAGAACTGTACCCCGCCGGCGCCCGGTCCGTCAAGGACGGATCACAACGAGTGCAGCAGGAATTCAGTCCAGTCCAGCGAAATGACTAAAGAGTTCGCGCCGTTTGTCCATGCAAGGGAGGACGTCATGCCTGCAGTCGGCATTATCCCAGCACGTTTCGCATCAACCCGCTTCCCCGGAAAACCGCTGGCGGAGATCGCCGGCCGTCCGATGATCCATCACGTCTACGAGCGCGCCTGCCGGGCCACTTCGCTCGAAGAGGTGCTGGTCGCCACCGACGATCAGCGCATCTTTGACGCGGTGCTCCGTTTCGGCGGTGAAGCGATCATGACCAGCGCCTACCACCCCACCGGCACCGACCGTCTCGCCGAAGTGGCGGAGCGCCTGTCCGCGGCGGAGATCATCGTCAACATTCAAGGCGACGAGCCGCTGATCGAGCCGGACGCCATCGACGCGGTGGTGACCGCGCTGCAGGAAGACCGCAACGCGGTGATGAGCAGCGTGATGACCCCGATGGAGACCCGGCACGCGCAGGATCCGAACCAGGTGAAGGTGGTGTGCGATCTGCGCGGGTATGCCCTCTACTTCTCGCGCGCGCCCATCCCCGGGCTGGCTACCGGAGTAACGCCTGAGGCCTCCCCCTGGAAGCGCCATATCGGGCTGTATGCCTATCGCCGCGACTTCCTGCTTGCCTTCACCCGCCTGCGCCCCAGCCCGCTGGAAAAACTCGAGCGCCTGGAGCAATTGCGCGCGCTTGAAAACGGCTACCGCATCCGCATGATCGAGCGCACCGGCGATTTTTCTTTCGGCGTTGATACACCCGAGGACCTGCAGCGCGTGAAGGGGATGATTGAGAAACAACTGGCGCCGGATAAGCCGTAAATGGTCTGACTGTCCGACTAGTCCGACATGTCAGACATGTCCGACCGGTCAGATAGTCCGACTTGTCGGACATGACGCTATAATTTTCGTCAGGATTTTTCCCCTGATAGTTAGGACACCCATGCACACCGTTACCATCGACACCATCACCATCGGCCAGGGCCAACCGTTGGCGCTGATCGCCGGACCATGCGTGCTGGAGAGCCGCGACCTGGTCTTCCGCATTGCCGAGTCCGTGCGCAGCCTGACCGCCGAGATCGGGATGCCGTTCATCTTCAAAGGCTCCTTCGACAAGGCGAACCGCACCTCCATCACCGCTTTCCGCGGACCTGGCCTGCAGGAGGGGCTGGCGATGCTGGCGGCGGTGAAGCGCGAGTTCGGGGTGCCGGTCTGCACCGACTTTCACCTGCCGGACCAGGCGGCGCAGCTTGCCGAGGTGGTCGATCTGCTGCAGATTCCCGCCTTCCTTTGCCGGCAGACGGATATGCTGGTCGCCGCCGCGGAGACGGGCAAGCCCACCACGGTGAAGAAGGGCCAGTTCCTCGCGCCGTGGGATATGCAGAACGTGGTGGACAAATACATCGCCGGCGGCAATCATCAGCTCATGCTGGCCGAGCGCGGCGCGTCCTTCGGCTACAACAACCTGATCGTGGATATGCGCGGGCTGGCGGTGATGCGCGGCATGGGCTACCCGGTGGTGTTCGACGCCACCCACAGCGCCCAGCTCCCCGGAGGCACCGGCACCGCCACCGGCGGCCAGCGCGAGTTCATCCCCGCCATGCTGCGCGGCGCGGTGGCGGTGGGTGTAGATGCCCTCTTCATGGAAGTCCACCCCGAGCCGGAAAAAGGCCTGTCCGACGCCACCACCATGTGGCCCCTCGACCGCCTGCGAGAAGTGCTGGTCGCGGCGCAGCGCATCGATGCGGTGGGCGGAAGAGCGACAGTGTAAAGCAACCAGCCTTCTGAGGAACTATCCCGGATCTGGTGCTCGTTGGGAAGAAAACAATGCCGTTGCAGGAACTGTGGGACTGTTACAAAAGTCGCATCGATGGGAGGGCGAGCGTCCCCGCGAGCCACGAGCGAGGCATCCGTAGTCGATTTTAGACTCGATATTTACGTAAGGCGGGGCTCAACTGGCATTAGATACGATAGCAGGCTCATAATCGTGGCTCGCGGGGACGCTCGCCCTCCCATCAATGCGATTTATGCAACAGCCCCACTGTCCTCCTGCGGCAACCGTGCATGGATATACGCTGTTTCACGTGTTCCGTTATCATGAAAGGCTAAGAGTTGGTCACGACTCACGCGATTGTCGGCGGTCTCGGTCACCTGGGCGCACGCATTGCGACAATGCTCCGCGAGCGCGGGTATCCGGTCACCGGCATCACCCTGTCCGTCGATGATGAGACCCGGCAGTCGCTGGAAGCCCTTGGCTGCCGCATTCTCGTCGGCGATCTGCGCTCCGACCCGCTGCTCGATGCCGCGGGGATCGCCGAGGCGCGCTGCTGCATCTTCGTGTCCGGCGACGACCGCGCGAACCTGGAGGCAGCCATCACCGCGCGGACGAAGAATCTACAAGCCCCCGTCATCTTGCGGCTGTTCGACCTGGACCTGGCGCGCCGTGTGGAGCAGTCGCTCGGTGTGCGTGCCTTCAGCGCTTCCGCCCTCGCCTCACCGGCTTTCGTCTCCGCGGCGACGGATGACGATATCATCGCCGTCTTCAACATCGAAGGCTGCCGCGTGACCATCTCGCTGCCGGGCAACGACGAAGGCACCGTCATTCCGCTGGTGATGGAAGGCGACGCAGTGCGGCCGTGCGGCAGCGATGAGCGCCCCACCCTCGTCGCCTCGCTGCCGGCCGGCGGCGGGAAACGCCGGCGGCGGCCGTCCTCCATCTCCCGCCCCGCCTGGCGCCCGCTGCACAGCATACTCGATCTCTGGCGCCACGCCTCCTCCGTCACCCGCGGCCTGCTCATCAGCTTCACCGCCGTGGTGCTGCTGGGCGTGCTGGTCTTCTGGCGTTTCGGCGGCATGACCCCGCTGGACGCGCTCTATTTCATGGTCACCACCGTCACCACCACCGGCTACGGCGACTTCAACCTGCAGCACGCCACGGCGCCGTTGAAGGTCTTCGGCATCTTCATCATGCTGGCCGGCGCGGCGCTGCTCGCCACGCTGTATGCTCTCATTGCCGATTACGTGCTCACCGCGCGCGTGGAAGCCCTGCTGGGTCGCCGGCGGGTGACGCTGCGCGGCCACACGGTGGTGGTCGGCCTGGGCAACGTGGGGTTCCGCGTGGCGCAGGACCTGGCGGCACTGGGCATCCCGGTGGCAGCGATCGAGGCGAACGAGGACTCCGACAACGTCAGCGCCGCCCGCTCGCTCTTCCCGGTAATCATCGGCAGCGCCGCCCGCGCCACCGTCATGCAGAAGGCCGGGATCGAGCAGGCGGCCATGCTGCTGTCGCTGACCGATGATCCCATGCTCAACCTGAGCATCGCCCTGCACGCTTCCGAGTGCAATCCCGGCATCAAGACGATCGTGCGCACTTTTGAGGTAAACCTGGCGGCGGAATTCAAAAGCTTCGGCCTGTTCGAGGCGATCAGCACCTCCGCCATCGCCGCGCCGGTGTTCGTCGATGCCGCCATCACTCCCGGCGTTTACGGCTCCTTCACCGTCGGCGGCGTCGATGTGCTGGTCGTCCGTCACCGGGTGGACGCAGGTTCGCCGTTATCCGGCCGCACCGCGGGGGACATCGGCCATGCCGACGGCATCGCCGCCATTCTCGTCAGTGCTGATGGCAAGGTCTTTCACGCCGCCACCCCGGCCACCACGCTGGAGCCAGGCGCCTGCGCCATCCTGCTGCTCTCGCGGGCACAACTGCCGACCCTGTCTCAGGTTCCGGTGGCGTGATATAATCCTGGGACCGCAGGCCTGTGGCGGTACTCCGCTGCATATCCGCGCCTGTCCTATAATTGGTTAACTTCCTAATAAAGGCAGGCGCAGATATGCGGCGGAGTACCGCCGCAGGCCTGCGGTCCCAGGAGTGAATTATGGTTACCCCATGCCGAGATGAAAACGAGTTCAATCAGATCGTGAGCGACAGCGCCGGGCACCCGATCTTCTTGTTCAAGCACTCCACCCGCTGCCCTGTCTCCGCCCACGCGCACGCGGAATTCGCGCGCTTTGCCGAGGAGCATCCGGAGATCGAATGCCGGGAAGTGCTGGTGGTCGAGCAGCGCCCGCTGTCGCAGCACATCGCCCAGCAGACCGACGTGGCCCATCAATCTCCGCAGGCGCTGCTTTTCTCCAACGGCAAGGTTGTGTGGAATGCCTCGCACTTCAGCATCTCGGCAGATGGATTGAGGAAGGCCTACAACGAGGCCACCGGGAACCAGGCATAAAAAAGATGGGAAAGACCAGCGTCTTTCCCATCCTTTCGCTCTTGATATACGCGGTATGTTACGGCAACGGCTTGCCGGTCAGCCGCTGATACGCTTCCAGGTACTTCGCGTGCGTGCCTTCCACTACCTCGTCCGGCAGCACCGGCCCCGGCGGCTCTTTCTTCCAGTCCAGCGTTTCCAGGTAATCGCGCACGAATTGTTTGTCGAAGCTGTCTTGCGCACGGCCGGGCTCATAGGTCGCCGCGTCCCAGAAGCGTGAGGAGTCCGGGGTGAGCACTTCGTCGGCGAGGATCAGGTTGCCGCCCGCATCCAGCCCGAATTCGAATTTCGTGTCGGCGATGATAATGCCGCGCGTACGGGCGTAATCCGCCGCCGCCTGGTACAGCTTGATGCTGGTCTCCTGCAGTTGGAGGGCCAGCCGCTCGCCGACGATCAGCGCGGCCTGCGGCAGCGAGATATTCTGATCGTGCCCGGATTCCGCCTTGGTGGAGGGCGTGAAGATCGGCTCCGGCAGCTTGTCGGACTCGCGCAACCCTGATGGCAATTTGATGCCGCACACGCTGCCGTTCTTCTGATATTCCTTCCACCCGGAACCGGACAGGTACCCGCGCACAATACACTCGATGGGCTGGATCTGCACCCGACGCACCAGCATGCTGCGGCCTTCCAGTTGGTCGGCATACGGGCGCAGGATTGGCGGGTAGGTCCGCACGTCGGCGGTGATCAGGTGGTTTTTCGCGATGGCGCGCAGTTTCTCGAACCAGAACAACGAAATCTGCGTCAGCACGCGGCCTTTGTCGGGGATGCCGTTGGGCATGATCACGTCAAAGGCGGAGATGCGGTCCGTCGCGACGAAGAGCAAGCGCGCCTCATCGACGTTATATATATCCCGCACCTTGCCTCGAGTAACCAGCGACAAGGCAGGAATCTCGGTGGTGAGCAAAGCGGTGGTCATTGACATCGGTCTTCCTCTCCGAAACGGTTCATACTCTATTGTACATTGTTCTGACCGGATAGGCTAGACCGGAGGCAAGACTGCGGACAAAAGGCTGAGGGCTGAAGGAATGAATCGTAGGGCACGGAGGCCTCTCCGTGCCCCGGCCACTGACAATCTCTCCGCTACCAAACTCCAGATTATTCGGTTTGGTAGCGTGTAGAGTTTCGTGAACTGGGGCACGGAGAGGCCTCCGTGCCCTACGATTTTATCATCAGCTCTCGGCCAATTCGTTACTGCGTAATCGGCGCGGGGGCGCTGTCGGTGGCGGGAGGCGCTTCCGGAGCCGGTAATGGCGCCGTCGTATCGGGGGCAGCGGTTGCCGCGGGCGGCGTGGTGGTTGCCGGCGGCGCTGTGGTGGTTGGCGGCGCAACGGCCGGCGGCGCCGGGACCGGTTCCGCATTCTCGGGCGCAACGGCATTCGGTTTCACCGCGGCGGTCGCCGGCTCTTTGCCGGCGAAGGACATGCCGACCAGTACCGTGCCCACGCGCTGGCCGTTGCTGTCGGTGATGGGCCCGAAATACTCGACGTCGGCGTCGCCCACGCCCTTTTTGCTGATGATCTCGTCGGTCATCCCGGCGGGAATCGCCACGTTGCCCAGGAAGAGGTTAGTGGTGGCGCACATTGCGCCGTTGGCATCGTAAAGGACGATATACTTGATATTGCTGTTGGAGGATCCCAGGCTCGCGAAAAAGCCCAGCGCTTTCGCCTGCCCGCGGTCGGTCAGCAGCAGCGGGTTGATCATCTGAAAGCTGCGCGCGATGGACTCGCCCTGCTGCTTGATCATCGCCTTCGCCTGCGCATCCTGCTGCTGCTGCATCTTCTGGACGACAGCTGCATGCTGCTTCCCCTGATCGCTCATTGCCCGCTTCATTTGACCTTCACGGAATTTCCCGACCCCCAGCGTGATCAGGTTCAGCAGGATGAGAACGCCGGTCAACACCAGCCAGGCGATCGGCAGCCGTTTGCGCGGCGGCTCCGGCTTCACGGATTCGAGGGCTTGTTCGATCTCGGTCATGGTAACCTCCCTGTATACAGTATCGGGAGAAATGCCCGGTAAATTCACGAGCAATAGAAAAAAGTGGCGAGTGATTAGTCACTCGCCACTCACCACTTGCCACTCGCCACTAATAGCCGATGGTCTTCAGAATCGTGCCCATCTCCGCCGGCACCACGGTAATCGGGTCGGCCTGTTTGATGGCGTTGTCCGGGTCCTTCAGGCCGTGGCCGGTGACGGTGCAGACGATGACGCCGTCTTCCTTCGGGAAGAAGTCTCGCTCCACCAGCTTGATGACGCCGGCGATGGAGGCGGCGGAGGCCGGCTCCACGAAGACGCCTTCCGTGCTGGCCAGCAGCTTATAGGCGGCGAGGATCTCTTCGTCGGTCACCATGTCGATCAGCCCGCCGGATTCGTCGCGGGCGGCTTCGGCGCTTTTCCAACTGGCCGGGTTGCCGATCTTGATGGCGGTGGCCACCGTGTGCGGGTCCTCCACCGGATGCCCGAGCACGATGGGCGCGGAGCCGGCGGCCTGGAAGCCCAGCATCTGCGGCCGGTTCGCGGCCTTGCCGATCGCCTGGTATTCCGTGTAGCCCTTCCAATAGGCGGTGATGTTGCCGGCATTGCCGACGGGCAGCACGTGGAAGGTCGGCGCGTCACCAAGCAGATCGATAATCTCAAAGGAGGCCGTCTTCTGGCCTTCAATGCGGTACGGGTTGATGGAGTTCACCAGCGTGATGGGATACTGGCCGGTGATCTCGCGCACGAAGCGCAGCGCATCGTCGAAGTTGCCCTCCACCGCCAGCACGGTGGCGCCGTGGATCATCGCCTGCGACAGCTTGCCCAGCGCGATGTTGCCGTTCGGGATGAGCACGATGCACTTCATCCCCGCGCGTGCGGCGTAAGCGGCGGCGGAGGCGGAGGTGTTCCCGGTGGACGCGCACATCACCGCCTGCGACCCCTCTTCCTTCGCCTTGCTGATCGCCATGGTCATGCCGCGATCCTTGAAGGAGCCGGTGGGGTTCAGGCCCTCGTACTTCACGTAAATACGCTGGGTCAGCCCCAGGCGGGCGCGGAAGTTGTCTACGGGGATGAGGGGGGTGTTGCCCTCATGCAGCGTCACCACCGGCGTGGCCTCACTGACCGGCAGATACTCACGATATTTCTGAATCAGTCCCGGCCAACCGGTACTCAACATCGACATAGGTATTGGTCTCACTCCGTGCGGGATGCCCCATTATACCAGAATTCAGGTGACAGGTGACAGTAATAATTCTTCGTGATGGCTTGCCCACCTGCCCCCTCCTCCTGTAACCTGTCACCTGTAACCTTTCTCATTTTCATTTGTCATACCAGACAGGGATCGAGGAACGATGATGATGGAACGACTATGCGGACAATCGCTGCCCCTGCTGCTGGACGGCGCCATGGGCACGCAGCTGGCGGAGGCCGGGCTGGAGATGGGCGGGCAGAATAACCTGGCGCATCCCGACCAGGTGCTCGCGGTGCACCGCGCCTACGCGGAAGCCGGCTGCGATATCCTCACCACCAACACGCTGACCATGAACCGGATCTTCATCGAATCGCATGGGCTGGCTATCGATGTGCGCGAAGTGAACCTGGCGGGAGTCAGCCTGGCAAAACAGGCGGCCGGTCCCGGCCAGCTGATCTTTGGAGATGTCAGCTCAACCACCCGGTTGCTCGAACCGTATGGCGATCTGGATGAAGAATCCGCATATCAGGCTTTTCTTGAGCAGGCGCAGATTCTCGCCGAAGGCGGCGTGGACGGTTTCATCGTGGAAACGATGATCGACCTGGCCGAAACCCTCCTTGCCGTGCGCGCCTGCCGCGATGCCGCCGGCCTGCCCGTGCTGGCCGCGCTCTCCTTCGCCACGCTGGAAAACGGCGGGCGCACGGTGATGGGCAACTCGGCGGCGCAATGCGCGCAGGAGCTGGCCGCCGCCGGCGCGACCGCGGTGGGCATGAATTGCGGCGACCTTGACCCCTTCGACTGCGCGCAACTGGTGAAAATCATGCGGGAGGCTGCCGCCTGCCCGGTGATCGTTCAGCCCAACGCCGGCCGCCCGCAGCTTATTGACGGCCGCACCATCTTCGAGATGACGCCGGATCACTTCGCCGCCGGCATCGCGCAGTGCCTGCAGGCGGGGGCCGGTCTGGTCGGCGGCTGCTGCGGCACCACTCCGCAACATATTGCGCAAGTGAAAAGATTGATGGAGCATGTGAGGAAATAATCATTTTGGGGAAACTGAGTATTGCTGCATCAGCAAAGGCTTCATTAATATTTACCTATACCATTACATTAGTATTGCACGAAGGACTTTTTCATGCCCCGTCGAATTTTATCGGTAGCACGCATGGAGGTCGGCCGTACCCTCCGCGGATACGGAACAGGGAGTCACCATGGTCAATGAAACCCACGTCAGCGCCACGAAGATGATGGTCCGCGCAAAAGAGCTGTTCGGCAACAGCCAGTATGCGTTGGCGGCCGTCTGTTATCAGCATGCGAAAACGCTGTATGACGGAGAGCATAATACCGCCGACAGCCTGCAGATGGACCTGAACCTGCAGGAATGCCTGGAGCTGGCGCGCCAGAACGGGCAGGATTACGATATGGTGAAGGAGCTGGCGCCCGATGTCCTGCTCGATACCAAGCTGCTGCAGGAAGCGCTCCCCAATTTTTCCATCGACGGCCTGCTGGAGCGC
>Ga0172368_10000631_pt1 | contig 49647 bp, 33 predicted proteins | sample Lak11m_FD_114540 | JGI IMG/M metagenome (GOLD analysis project Ga0172368, IMG submission 114540) | Freshwater microbial communities from Kabuno Bay, South-Kivu, Congo - kab_022012_11m | ecosystem: Environmental > Aquatic > Freshwater > Lake | place: Democratic Republic of the Congo: South-Kivu... | reverse complement strand
ATTATTGGAGAAACCGCAGCTGTTAAATCTGCTGTTGATGCCGGTGCAGCCGCCGCTCAAAGAGTCGGCCAGTTGGTTTCAGCACATGTTATACCCCGTCCGGATGATCAGATCGAAGACTTAATTTATTTTTCATCTATAACTGCCGGAATGCAAGGTGAAGAAATAGTTAAAAAAGAAAAACCGGTCAAAGAAAAAATTGTTGTAAAAGAAGTTGAAGAAGAAAAAGTTGAAGAAAAGTCTCTCTTTGATGAAACTGAAAAAGACGAAATTGAAACTGTTCCGATTAAAAGAAGGGGCAGGCCAAGATTAGCGAAAGCAGAATCACAGGCTCCTTCCCGTTTGGATACACTCCGTAAAGAGGCCCTAAAAGAAATCAGAAAAGTTGGAAGCGAAAAGCCCTCTGCTTCAGGAGAAATTCCTACTAACGAAAAGCTTTCGGAATTGAATGTACATGAGCTTCGCCATTTAGCAAGAAGCTTTGATAGTTTTCCGATAAAGGGAAGACAAATTTCGAGGGCCAATAGAGATGAATTGATTGAACACTTTGAAAAGATTAGGTAAATCCCATCTGCAAAATGATTAAAGATTAATCCCGCTAAGCGGGATTTTTTTTATATTTAAGTATGAAGAAAAAAGTTATCACTATATCAGTTATTGCCGTTATCTCAATTGGTCTTTGGATTTCGGTAGCACTATCGGAAGTGTATATTACTACTGTTGAAGTGCCGGTTAAATTTACAGACTTACCTAAGAGCTATTCGGTTGGATCAACTTCCGTTGATAATGTTTATCTGCAGGTAAAAGGAAAAGGATGGGAGTTGGCTAAATTAAAACTTGTGGGAGATACTGAATTTAATATTTCAGTTCACAGGAGAACTGGTAAATATAGAAGCGATTTAAATAATTTTATAGATGGTAATCCGTGGCTCGCATCATCATTTCAAGTTTTGGAAATAGCGCCGGCACAGATAGAATATGAAATAGAAAAAACAGGTTCGAAACGCGTACCGGTTGTTCAAAATATAAAAATGGATTTTAAAACGGGCTATGGTCCGTCATCTAAAGTACAAATAGAACCGGGAACTGTTGAAATCTTTGGCCCGGCAAACTTATTACAGAAAATTGATACGATTAAAACTGAATTCCGTGAGTTTACCGATATTAGTGATAATGTAAGACTCAATCTTCCACTTGATGTCCCGGATGGAATAACAATTCCAAAGACAGAATGTTCAATCGAATTTGATGTGCAGAAAATTGTAGATAAAACTTTTGAATCAATTTTAATTGAAACCAGAAATGTCCCGGCTAACAAAGAATTAATTCTTTATCCCGCTAAAATAAATGTGGTATTACGCGGAGGCATCAATAAACTTGGCAGATTAACAAACGACAGTATAAAAGTGTATGTTGATTTTTGGACCGCTCTAAAAGAAAATGGAAATACAATAGAACCAATTGTAGAATTTCCGCAATTCACAACCCTAACAATAACACAACCTAAAAAACTGGAATATATAATTAAACAATACTAAAAATGTTTATAACCTTTGAAGGACTCGACTTTTGCGGTAAATCAACTCAGGTACAGCTTCTTGAGAAATACCTAATTGATAAAGGCAGTAAAGTAAAAATTATTCGTGAACCGGGCGGTACACCTATTTCCGAAAAGATTCGCGATATACTTTTAGACAAAAAGAATTCGGAAATGTCTATTGAGACTGAGTTGATATTATTTTCTGCAAGTAGATCACAGCTTGTTAATCAAGTTATCATTCCGGCACTAAAAGAAAATTATTACGTGATCTCCGACCGCTTTCACGATTCCTCGGTTGCGTATCAAGCGTTTGGCAGAAAAATTAATCTTGAATTTGTCGAAGAACTCCAACAGTTTGTCATCGGGAAAGCTGTCCCGGATATTACATTTTTTTTGGATATTTCCATTGATGAGGTGATAAAACGAAAATCTAAAGTTAAGCAGATGGAACTGGACCGTATAGAACTTTCCAAAATAGATTTTTATAGACGTGTCAGGAATGGATATCTCTACATCGCTAAAAAAGAAAAGCGATTTAAAATGATAAACGGCGAATTACCAATAGAACAGATTCATAAAATTATTGTTGATGAAGTAAAGAAATTAGAGGATTAGAAAGGAAACATTATGAAGTTAAGAAGTAAGATATTATTACTCATCACTATGATAATTGTATTCTCCGGTTTTTTAACCCGTGATAATGATATCTATTTCCAAATTAATAAAGGCATAGATATCTTCGGAAGAGTCTACAAAGAAGTAACGATAAATTATGTTGATCAATTAAATCCGGAAGAGTTTATGCTTTCCGGAATTAACGGAATGCTTACATCGCTTGATCCTTACACAAATTTTTTGGATGTAAACGGGCAGAAAGATATTGAGATAATTACCAAAGGAAAGTACGGCGGGATCGGTGCAACTGTTGGTCTTAGAAATGAAAACATAACTATTGTTGATTTGATTGAAGGATTCTCTGCACAGAGACAGGGTATGAGAGTAGGTGATATTATAGTTAAGATTAATAATGTTTCCGTTACAAAAGATAATTATGAAAATTTAAGCGAGTTGTTAAAAGGTGATGTTGGTTCGACTGTTAATGTTGTAGTTAGAAGAGAAGGTGTTGATGATGAAATAATTTTTAATTTGGTACGGGAAGAAATCGAAATAAAAAATCTTACTTATTACGGATTTATTCCTGAAGGAAGTAATAATGCATATTTAAAGTTGAGCGGATTCTCCCGTTCCGCCGGCGAAGAAATTAAAAAAGCTTTGCTTGAACTTAAATCCCAAAAAGAAATTGGTTCTGTTGTTCTCGATCTTCGCGGCAATCCCGGCGGCTTGCTTGATGCAGCCATTGATGTTTGCGAAAAATTTTTGAAAAAAGGCGAGACGATTGTTACGGTTAAAGGCCGTGATAGTTTAAATACAAGAATTTATTCTTCAGCCGAAGAACCGATTGCCGGTGAGTTAAAAATGGCTCTTTTAATAGATGAAGGATCAGCGTCTGCATCTGAAATTGTTGCTGGAGCAATTCAAGATCATGATAGAGCGGTATTAGTAGGAACAAATTCTTTTGGGAAAGGACTTGTTCAAACAATTATTCCCTTATCATATAATACATCGTTAAAGATTACAACAGCCCGTTATTATACTCCGAGCGGAAGATCAATTCAAAAAGTCAGCTATTCAGAAAAAAATAAAGTTTTTGAAAAGGGAATGTATCTTACCAAAAATGAATTCTATACTGATCATTCCAGAAAAGTTTATTCAGCCGGCGGAATTATGCCCGACACAGTTGTTGTTAATGAATCAAGTTCAGGACTTGTCCAAAAATTACTTGCTGACGGAATGTTCTTTCGATTTGCGACAAATTTTTTTAATAACAATCAAAATCGAGACCTAAATAAATATTCATCAGATATGCTGCTCAAAGAATTCACGAACTATCTTCAAAATCAAAAATTTGATTTTGTATCGCGTGCTGAAAAATTGATTGACCAATTAAAGGCAGCATCAAAAGAGGAAAACCTCGATCAAAAATTTATTGAACAGCTTGATAAGACGAAAAATCAAATTGATGCCAACCATTCCAACGAGATTGAAAAATATAAAAACGATATATTATTTCTTATCCGCGAAGAATTAGTTGCAAGAATTGATGGAAGACAGGGAAGAATTAAGGAATCGCTAAGGATGGATAATCAATTTGCTGCAGCGGTAAATATTCTCAACAATAAAAAACTTTACAATAAACTAGTAAAGTTAGATTACAAATAATTTTTATTTGTTAAATATAAAATTAATTCCAAGTTGTTCAACTGATTGGTAATTTTTTAGATAATGTACTTTGATTCTGTTCCGATTTTTTGCCAGCCAGCTTAAGGCTATCCGCAAATACTCTAAATCTTTCTCTGTTAATTCTTTAATTAATTGAATATCACCATCGAAAAACTCATTTAAAATATCGTCAAAGCGGTCACTTTCATTCAGCATATAATTCTTAAAATATATTTTCCCATCAAGTAAAAGCATGTAATCATTTTTTCTTGCGCCAAGAATTTCTATCAATACATTTGCTTTATTAATTGGTTCGGCAAGGATTGATGATTTATTCAATTGATTCAGAATCGAATTGACTACATCTCTGATTTGTCCGGCTTCCTCATATTTTTGTTTAGCGCTCAGTTCTTTCATTCTGTTCAGCAAACGGTCAACAGCCGATTGATTATTCCCGCTTAAAAAATCATTGACACGTTCTAATTCTTCGACATATTGCGGTTTAATATCAGATTCAGTACACGGCGCGTAACAGCGGTTAATATCTGCAAGGTAGCATCTTCGTTTTTTATTAAACTCTTTGTCTGAACATTCACGCAGCAAAAAAGTTTTATCAATAATTTCTTTTAGTGAGTTAGCAGTATCACGGTTGGGATATGGACCAAAATAATTGTTCCCGTCGAAATTAATTGTTGATGAGACTTCAACAGAAGGATAATTATGCGTAAGAAGAATTCTGATAAAATAACTTCTCGGATATTTCTTCAGCATCTTATTCTGTTTCGGCAAATGCTTTTTGATTAATTCGGCCTCAGCTAAAAGTGCAGTCAGCTCGGTATTTGTAGTTTGATAACCCAATCTAGAAGCTTTGCGGACAATCTCTTTTGATTTCCGCATAGCATTGTTCATAAAATAATTTCTTAATCTTTCTTTGAGCGACTTTGCCTTGCCGATGTAAATTATTTCCTCTTTTGCATTCTTAAAGAAATAAACACCGGGCTCGACAGGGATATTCACAACGTCGTCTAAAAGTTTTTTCTTAATTGTTCTATACGGTTGTATTGATGATGAATGTCTTTGAAAACTTATCAAATCAGAAACTGTGTCAATATCATGTTCTTCGCGAAGCGTTTTGAACATTCTTAATAAAACTTTTGCAGTTGCGGTCGCATCGCCAAGTCCGCGGTGAACATCTCTATGTCTTATCTTTAATTGCTTAACAAGATTGCCAAGCGATTTACTCGGAAATTGCGGATACATTCTTCTTGCAAGACGAAGTGTACAGATTGCATTGTTCTCAGGAATTTCAAGTCCTTGATTTAAGCATTCATGTTTAAGAAAGGAATGATCAAAATTCAGATGATGTGCAGTTAAAATTGAATCGCCAATAAATTCTTTTATCTGCGGATAAACTTCTTCAAAATATGGTGCGTCTTGAACATCTGTTGTTGTTATACCGGTAATTTGCGTAATGTAAAATGGAACCGGTCTGCCGGGATTGATGAACGAAGAAAAAGTATCAACAATTTTTCCTTTTTTAATTTTTACAATCCCGATCTCGATAACTTTATCGCTATCGGCAGAAGTTCCTGTAGTTTCAAAATCAAAAACGGAATACTCAGCTTCCTCAAAAGGGATTTCAGTTAATTTATTTTCTTGCATTCTAATATTGATTTATGCAAAACAAATTTAATCAATTCATATTAAAACAGAGAAACTGTAAAAATATTCTATAAATAGCTTTTTTGAGAAAGTCCAACTTCGATATTCAAACGATTTTAGATATATTGCGTTTAAGATTAAGAGAAAGAGTAAGATTAAGAGAAGATAAATGACAATAAACATACTTTTCATAGGCGATATTATTGGCGAACCTGGACTTAACATAGTGCAAATGTACCTTCCCGGTCTCCAAAAAAAATACAAGACGGATGTTATAATTGCCAATGGAGAAAATGCTTCTGATGGTAAAGGCTGTACTGAAAAAGAAGCAAAATTATTATTCGAACTTGGCGTTAATGTTATAACCGGAGGCAATCATACCTGGGATAAATTTCAATCTCAAGAATTTCTAAAGAAAGATTCGCGTGTTCTCCGTCCGCAAAATTACCCAAAAGGTACTCACGGTAATGGTTATTATATTTTTGAAAGCAGTATGGGAAAAGTTGCAGTTCTAAATTTACAAGGCCGAGCTTACATGGCAGCAATTGATTGTCCTTTTCGTACTGCAGAATGGGTAATTGCAAAATTAAAACAAGAAACAAAAGTAATAATTGTTGATATGCACGCTGAAGCAACAGCAGAAAAAATTGCTCTTGCATATTTTCTTGACGGAAAAGTTTCAGCTGTAATCGGTACACATACTCACGTTCAAACATCCGATGAAAGAATTTTCCCGAATGGAACCGGTTATATAACTGATTGCGGAATGACCGGACCGTATGATTCTGTAATTGGAATGAAGACTGACGCAGCAATCAACCGGTTTTTATATCAAACACCGCAAAAATATCAGACAGCAACCGATAATGTTCATCTTACAGGATTATTTTTAAAAGTTGATTCAACAACCGGGAAGACAGTGGAGATAGAAAGGATTTTTCTTCCGGAATTTGATAAAGCAGCAGTTAGCAATTAGCATTTAGCTATTAGCATTTTCAATTATAAATTAACGAAGTGATATGGCGATAATTATTGACGGTAAAAAAATCGCATTAGCAATTAGAGATGAACTAAAAGAAAAAGTTTCCTGGCTCAAGTCTCTAAACATTAAAGTCCCGGGTTTGGTTACAATCCTGGTAGGAGAAAACCCAGCTTCTCAATCTTATGTTACTTCAAAAAGTAAAGCATGTAACGAAATCGGGATGCTCTCAAAAGTTGAAAACCTTCCTACTGAAACTACCGAAGAATATCTTCTTGAACTGATTGACCATTATAACTCTAATGATGATTATCACGGAATTCTTGTTCAACTCCCCTTACCAAAACATATTAATGAAGATAAAGTGATCGAAAGAATTCTACCCGAAAAAGATGTTGATGGATTTCATCCTATTAGTGTTGGCAGACTTGTGATTGGGAAAGACACATTTTATCCTTGCACCCCAAATGGAGTTTTAGAACTTCTTAAGAGATATAAAATTGAAACAAGCGGCAAGCATGTTGTAGTTGTTGGAAGAAGTAATATCGTTGGCAAGCCGGTTACTAATATGCTTCTTCAAAAAAAAGAAGGTGCGAATGCTATTGTCACAATTTGTCATTCCGCATCAAAAGATTTAACTCGGTTTACAAAAGATGCAGATATATTAATCGCTGCAATTGGCAAACCGAATTTCATTACAGCGAATATGGTGAAAGATGGAGTTGCAGTTATTGATGTCGGTATAAACCGTGTTGAGGATTCTTCATCTCCGAAAGGATATAAAATTGTTGGTGATGTTGATTTTGAAAATGTTTCGAAAAAAGCATCTTTTATTACACCTGTACCAGGCGGAGTTGGACCAATGACTATTGCAATGTTGCTTCAAAATACTTTTCTTGCATACATTAAGATCACAAAACAAAAGTTAACATAAACGATGAGTAATTTAATCGAAAAAGTTGTCTCGCAAGTTTTCGTTGAAAAATCACTTCAAGATTTTTATTGCGCTGGTGGAACATGCGCAGGATGGGAGCGCAATGTAATTGATCAGCCGACGGCTGTAAAAAATATCATCAGCAATGGTGCTGAAAGAATTGCCGCAAGCATTGGAGTTGGCGAACATATTGATAAAGACGTTGCGAGGATGATAGATCATACTTTATTAAAACCAGACGCTACTCCCAAAGAAATAAAAACACTTTGTGAAGAAGCACGGACATATAATTTTGCTTCAGTGTGCGTTAATCCTTCTCACGTTTCGATGTGTAAAGATTTATTAAAAGGATCAAAAGTAAAAGTCTGTACGGTTATTGGATTTCCGTTAGGTGCTACAACAACTGAAACAAAACGGTTTGAAGCAGAGCAGGCTTTACAAAACGGTGCTCAAGAAATTGATATGGTTATTAATATCGGAATGTTGAAGCAAGGCGAAAATGAATATGTATTTAATGACATCAATCAAGTTGTTCTTGCAGCAAAAAAGTTTGGTGCAGTTTGCAAAGTAATTATTGAATCGGCTATTCTTACCGACGAAGAAAAAATTAAGGCATGTATTTTAGCCAAAGAAGCCAAAGCAGATTTTGTAAAAACATCAACCGGATTTAGCAAAGGCGGTGCAACTGCAGGCGATGTTGCATTAATGCGGTATGTAGTTGGCTCGACAGTTGGTGTAAAAGCAAGCGGCGGAATCAGAACTACTGAAGATGCTAAGTTGATGATAGCCAGCGGTGCCGACCGGATCGGTGCAAGTGCAAGTGTAAAAATTGTTGGTGGTTCGGCTTCAACTGGTGCCGGATATTAAAATGTCATTCTGAACCCGGCGAGGTCGGGTGAAGAATCTCAAAAAAAATAATTAGCAGATTCTTTGCGGAATTTATACTGAACGAAGTGAAAGTGCTCAGAATTGCAGAGAGAAGAGAGTACAATTTGGTTTTAGATCTTAATGTTTTACAAACAGACGATGGATTCACTGCAGAAGTCCCATCAATTAAAGGATGCGAAAGCTGGGCGCATAGTGAAGAAGAAGCTATTAATAAAACCGTTGAATTATTGAAATATTACTTACAAAGTTCCTCAAATCAAAAAATGATCATTGATAGAGCACGCAAAGAGCATCCTCTTACTGTTTATAAACTTGTTTTTGATAAGTGATGAGAAAGTTTAAGACAGACGAACGGTTACAAAAAATCATAGAAACAGCGACTGCAAGACAATTCTCACTGCGTGTAGTTATGGAAAATATTCACGATCCGCATAACGTTAGTGCAATATTTAGAACTTGCGATGCAGTTGGTGTACCTAAAATTAGTTTACTTTACACGTTCGAATCATTTCCGAGAATCAGCAAAACCTCTTCCTCTTCTGCAAATAAATGGATTGAAGTTGATAGATATGACAACACAAAACTTTGTTATGATGGACTAAGAAAACAAGGTTACAAAATTTACGCCAGCATGCTCAATAAGAATGCAAAAAATATTTATGATATTGACTTGACTAAAAAAATAGCATTTGTATTTGGTAATGAAAAAAGAGGTGTATCACCCGAAGCAGAAAAACTAGCCGATGAAACTTTTTACATACCAATGCGCGGGATGATACAAAGCTTAAACGTTTCGGTGGCTGCAGCAGTAACTTTATATGAAGCACAACGGCAAAGATTTTTAAAAGGGAAATACAAAAAAAGCGAGCTGCCCAAAGAAGAATTAGATCTGTTAATTGATAAATGGTGCGAGAAGTGATTCAAAAATTTGAAAACATTGATAACATCAAAGGCGAATTATTTTTACTCGGAGATAAATCAATTTCTCACCGTGCAGTTATATTTGCAGCTATGGCAGATGGGATTTCAATAATTAAAAACTGTTCCGGTTCTGAAGATGTTCATTCAACTATCAATTGTTTTGAAAAACTTGGTTGTAAATTTGAGACCAAAAATGATCAAATAAAAGTGACGGGAAAAGGATTTAAGGGATTTACAAAACCTAAATCCGAATTGTACGCAGGCAATTCCGGAACTACAGCACGTTTGATAAGCGGAATATTATCCACACAAAATTTCGAATCGGTTATCACAGGAGATAAATCGTTATCCCAAAGACCGATGAAAAGAATTGTTGAACCGCTAAAATTAATGGGTGCTGATATTTCGGCAAATAAAAATGGAACTCTACCGATTATAATTAAACCGTCGGCAATAAAACCAGTTAACTATAAATTACAAGTTGCAAGCGCTCAAGTTAAAAGTGCAATGATCCTGTGTGCAATTCATCTTGAGGAGGAATCAATTTTTATCGAACAAACTCAGACAAGAAACCACACAGAAAAATTATTGAATCTTAAAACTGAAATTACAAGTGTTGGGACAAAAATTTACGTCTCAAAAAATGATTATCCCAAACCATTTGAAATAACAGTTCCGTCTGATATATCAAGTGCAGCTTTTTTCATTGTTCTTTGTCTGCTCACAAAGAATTCCAAAATATTAATTCGAAATGTTTCTTTGAATGAAACAAGAACCGGAGTAATAAATATACTGCAACAAATGGGTGGAAAGATTGAAATTGAAAATGAGCAGGAAGAGAAGGGGGAGAAGGTTGGCGACATTCTAGTTTATTCAAGTAAATTAAAAAATGTTTCAATTCCCAAAACAATCATTCCAAATATTATTGATGAAATACCAATTCTTGCCGTTGCAGGAATATTTGCAGAAGGGAATTTCAAAATTAATAATGCAAAAGAACTTAGAGTGAAAGAATCGGATAGAATAAAATCACTTTGCAATAATTTTAGAGAAGCCGGATTGACTGTAAATGAATTTGAAGACGGCTTTGAACTTAACGGTGTGGTTTCTAACAAGGAAACTCTTTTTGAAAGTCACGGCGATCACCGTATTGCAATGGCCTTTGGTGTTTTGAGTATGTTAATGAAGAAAGGCGGGAGCGTTAATGATTTTGAATGTGTTGGTGTTTCTAATCCGCAATTTGTAGAGCAGATTAATAATTTATGCAGTTATTAGTTTGAGATCCTATCACGATTATATGGGAACTCAGAATGATAAATTATTACAATTCTAATATTTGATGCTCGAATTTATTGATTGCTAACTCGTTATAAATCCACTTAAAAATATCCATTCCATACTTATTCGCAAAATAAATCCAATTTAATTCACGCTCTTGTAAATTATTATTTGGATACAGAACATTTCTAACTTTACTAATCTGTCTGATAGTTGACTCGTATTTCCGTTTTTCTGCTTCGACGGCTTTAGTTTTTAAGTAGCCAATCGTTTCTTCTATTCTTTGTTTGGATTTTGATGTAAGATCACCTAACGTTTTATCTATTGAAGTTAAAACACCAGACATTTGATTTAATAGAGAATTAATTTCTTCCTGAGAATTAAGGAAAAGGGATTCGAGATTTATTTCCGAAGAGGCGGCTAATATTTTTTGAATTAATTCTTCTTCATCAGAAAAAATATCAGTATAAGTAAGATTATTTTTCTCCAAGATTGTCTGAACGCCTTTCTCAACTATTGTTGCCGAAGAGCGCGGATAAATAAATGGTTCTTCAATATTATAAATTTTATAAAGCGGCGATACTTGTGCGAAATAACTTATCTCTCCGGGCCCTCCAATATAAAAAGCAGTAGGGAAGAGGTAATCTTGACAAATGGGACGGAGTAAAACATTAGGACTAAATTTTTCGGGTGAGGTCTCCAATTGTAATAATAATTCATCCTTAGTAAATTTTTTACGTTTACCTTTAAGCCTGTATTCTCCCGTATCAGTTGGTTCTATAGAGAGGCGTTCTTTTTCTTCAATGTAAAATAAATTTATCGGTTTTACTTTTACTTGAGCATGGTAAACTTCTTCCAATTCAGCACTGCGTTCTACAATATCTCCAGCATGTTCACCAAATTCGGTTAACTCTTTAGAAAAAACCGGAGTTAATAATTTTCTTACATCCGGATCAAGCGGATTAAAAACGAGTAAGCCATATTCATCAAATAACTGTATCATCAATTCACGGAATGTTTCTAGAAAAGATCTTTCCGGTTGATAAATGGATTTAATTAAATCTAATAATGGTGCCTTAAATTCTGTCTCACGTAAACTTCCTGTTAATTCGCTTATTACATTTTCTATATTTTGATTGAATTTCAATCCGCCGATAGACCCGCGATTTACTTCATCAAGCTGACCATCATCATATTTAAGATTTAGAATTTGATTCTCGTTATTTAATATCGAAAAATTTCTAACTTCGTCGTAATCATGATCATCACCTTCAAGCCAGAATATTGGCACAAAATTAAATCCTTCATAATTTTCTTTTAAATGGTTACAAAGTTTTATTGCTGTTATAGATTTATAGATTGTATAAAGTGGTCCGCCCAATATGCCAAGCTGCTGTCCTGTGAGTACTGCAATAGTTTTTTCGGAAGCAAGTGCATGAATATTCTGTTCTGTCTGTTTTGAAATCTTTTGGCTTTGATATTGAGCTTTAAGAATTTCTGATACCATCAAACGATTTGGTCTTTCCTTTTCGTTTAGTTGCTTAAAGAATGGAAGATACTGTTCGGTTGCTCTAAAATTTTTTCCGTAGAATCTTTCTACATTATCGAACTCATCTAAATAATCAAGGAAAAGATTTTGATGAGCAGGTATATCAGAAAAATTTATAAACATTACTTCTCCTTTGATAAATAAAAACTTGTTATCTTGCTTTTAAAATTGATTTTCTTAATTCTTTTACAAGAATTACTTCAATCACAACATGAATTTATAAATATTTTCTTTCATTTTTTAGTTCGATAACAAAATATTAGGAATAATTGGAGATTTTATGGCTTCCCAGTTCCTTATTTCGGTTGATTTAGGCGGTACTAAAATATTATCAGCACTTATTGATTCTAGGAACAAGATATTATCAAGAGTAAAAGTTCCGACCGAGACGGAAAAGGGTTCTGAATATTTAGTTGAATCAGTTTCAGCCTCGATCAAAAAAATATTAAATGAAAATCATTTGAAAGAAAGCGATATCAAAGCAGTATGTATGGGTGTTCCCGGCACTGTTAATCCTTTTAGCGGGGAAATTGGGAACGCTCCTAATCTTGATATTAGAAATTTTAATATTAAAAAAGCTTTAGAGAAGAAAATTTCTATCCCTGTTTTGATAGAGAACGATGTTAACCTTGCCGGGCTTGGTATAAAAAAATTTGAACTGGATAAAAATGTAAAAAATATTTTGGTTGTATTTGTAGGAACAGGTATTGGCGGCGCACTTTTTTTTGACGGGAAGTTATACCGCGGTTCATCGTTTTATGCCGGAGAGATTGGACATATGCTTGTGGAATCCAAAGGTAAATTTGCAACTTCATCTAATAGAAAGACATTTGAATTAACTGCGGGAAGACCTGCCATAGTTCGGGATATTAGAAAGGGATTGAACAAAGGTAAAAAGAGTATTCTTAAAGAGTATATCTCTCCACAAAAACAAATTAAAAGCAAAACGCTTTCGGATGCAGTATCAAAGACGGACCCACTTGCAATGAAATATGTGGGAAAATCCGCCACAGCTATCGGAACAGTTTTAGGAAGCATTACAACTTTATTAAATATTGACACGATTGTTTTAGGCGGAGGGGTAATTGAAGCAATGCATAGGTTTATGATTCCAAAAATTAAAACAGCCTTCAAAAAATCAGTACTTGCTGAACCTGGAAAACATGTTAAAATTTTTGAGACTAAACTTGGTGATGATGCAGCACTTTACGGCGGAATTGCACTAGCAGAAGAGTTCTTAAAATAAATTATTAAATAAAATTATTTTCAATTTTTTCTATTTGATGACTAATCTCTGTCCAAAGATTGTATTCATTTTCCAAGAGTAATTTAATGCTTTGATACTCATAATTTCTTTCTTTGGCGAGTTGGGGATTGCTAAAAATATTCCGGTCGGCCAGTTCATGTTCAAGTCTTTTCTTCTCCATTTCCAATTTATAAATCTTTTTCTCGCACTCGGTTAGTTTTGTTTTTAAATCTTTTGTTAATGAAAATTTCTGCTGCCGTATTTCAGCTTCCGCTCTCTTTTGATCTTTGCGGCTTGTCTTTTGTCCCGTATTAAATATTTCCACATGTTCAGAATCAGCGAGTTCTTTTCTCTTTTGAAGATAATATTCAATACTTCCGGCAAATAAATTTACTTGTTTATTTCTTATTTCTAAAACTTTGGTTGTAATCGGTTTTAGGAAATCTATATCATGCGATACAATTATTAGTGTACCGCCAAAATCTTGTAAAGCATGTTGTAAAATTTTTTTCGATGAAAAATCAAGATGGTTGGTAGGTTCATCTAGAATAATCAGGTTACATTTGGTTAATAATAAATTTGCAAGTGCCACCCGACTTTTTTCACCTCCGGAAAGAACTTTAATCTTCTTGAACACATCATCACCTGAAAAAAGAAATGACCCGAGAATAGTTCGTATTTGGCCGATACTTAATTTTTCATTTGTACCTTCAAGTGTATCTATGAGATCATTTTCGGGATTAAGTGCATCGGCAACTTCCTGCTCATAATAAGAAACCAAAGTATTGTGTCCGTATGTTAATTCACCGTTGGTAGGTTTTAATTTACTGCCAATAATTTTTGCCAAAGTTGTTTTCCCTGCACCATTCGGGCCAACAATAGCAATCTTATCACCGCGTTCAATCTGAAGATTAACTCCTTGCAATACTTGCAGAGTTCCATAAGACAAATTAACATTTTTAAGTTCAACAGGTACAACGCCGCTTCTTGGCGGCTCCGGAAATTTTATGTCAATTCGTTTTTCTTCTTCAGAAATAGTAATTGAATCTAATTTTTCCAACTGCTTAATTCTGCTTTGAACTTGTTTCGCTTTAGTAGATTTATATCTGAATCGTTCAATGAATTTTTCTACGTCCTTTATTTTCTTTTCTTGAGTTTTCTGTAATGCACGTAATTGAATATCCCGTTCTTCTTTAAATTTTAAATAAGCTCCGTAATTACCAGGGAAAAAATTAATTTGCTTATCAAATACTTCAAGGGTTTTGTTAGTAACTGAATTTACAAAATGCCTATCATGTGATACAATAATTAATGCACCTTTGAATTCCTGTAGAAATTCTTCCAGCCATGTTAAAGTATCAATATCTAAGTGATTTGTCGGTTCATCTAGAAGAATTAAATCATTTTCAGCAAGAAGTATTTGCGCAAGTTGAATCCGCATTTGCCAGCCGCCGGAAAATTCATCCGTCTTGCGCGGGAAATCTTTTTTATTAAAGCCAAGTCCCTCAAGAACTTTTTCAATTTTGGAATCGGCAGAATAAAAATCAATCTCTTCTTTTTTATGATGGATCTCACCCAATTCCTCTAATAATTCTTCTCTATCTTCATCTAAAATATCAGGCTGATTTAACCCGTCAATAATTTCTATTTCTCTTTCTTCAAGAGCATTAATGTTTGGGATAGCAGATTTTACTTCTTCAAAAAGTGTAAACCCCTTAAACGTAATTAAATCTTGAGGTAGATAACCAATTGTAATTCCTTTCTGTTTTGAGATTGAACCGGATTCCGGTGTTTCTAAACCATGAAGTAGTTTTAAAAAAGTTGATTTGCCTGTTCCGTTCGAACCTACAAGTGCAATCTTATCGTGCTTTGCAATCTTTAGGTTTACATTCTCAAAAAGATTTTCACCAGTGAATTGAATGGAAAGATTTTTTATATCAATCATTTTTATCAAGCATCAAGATTCAAGAAGAAATTTTTGGGATTTAATTTCTAATAACTGCCACTTTAGAAGTTTTTACATTATTGGCTTCTTCGTCATAAGCAACAATAATATAAATTCCGGTAGGGACAGTATTTCCGTTTAGATCTTTTCCATCCCAAAATGCAATTTTGCCGCCGGGTGTTTTGATTTCTCTAATTAAATTACCACTGATATTCAAAATTTTAATACTGCTGTTTCTTATCAATCCGTCAATTGTTAAAGACATAGCATTATTATCGCCAGGTATAAACGGATTTGGATAAACAAGCAATTGATCAAAACTTTGTAAAGGCTGTATAGATGATGTTTGTAGTGCTGCCAAACCGTTGTCTGTCCCTATATACACAATCCCGTTCTTCGCATCAAATGCGATACTTTTAATGTCGTCATTAGGTAACGGACTGTTTTTAGAATTATATTGATTCATTACTTGAATACCATCCGAAGATAAAACAAAAACACCTTGTTTGGTGCCGATCCATTTATTATCAAGTGGATCAACAACTATGCATGTAACCGTTTGGTTTCGAAGAGCTAAACCTAAATTGTTCGTAACTTTTGGTTTTGAAGGATCGGTAATAACATTAACCCCAACATTTGTCCCGATCCACAAATAACCTTTACGATCCACGGCTAATGAAGAAATAAGATTACTTAGTAAACCGTTTATATAACCTTGTGTATCATCGCCAAGATTAGTAAAAGTTTTATTCTCATTAAAATAGTAAAGACCCATAGTACCGCTGCTTGTTGCAAACCATTTAGTGTCATTTTGATCTATTATCATTTTATCCGTAGCATCAGAACCAATGAAAGGACTGGAAAAGGAGAAACTATACCATTGTTTTTGTTTTGTATAGACGCTTAATGGTTTTCTCGTTGCGGCTTCGTCTACCAATACCCACATATTTCCTTTAGAATCAGTTTTTATATCAGAGATCGGAACAAAGTTTGTATCTCTAACAAAACCCGAAATCGAACTATTATTTCTTGAATAAAATTCAAAATTATTATTTCTATAAACTGTAACACCAAATCCCCAATTAGATAAATATACCACAGTGTCTGGACCGGCATAAACATTATAATATGCATTAGATAATATTTGAGGATAATTAGCTTGATTAAAAACCGTCCACTGATTTCCATCAAATTTAAAAAAGCCGGAACCGCCGTTATCTTTACCGGTAGCGACCCACAAATTTCCTGTTGGATCTACCGAGAGATTAACGAATGAATTTGTTTGCGGACCGTTTGGATAACGGGCTTTTGATTTATTGTTATTGAATTGAATCAATCCGCTATTGGTTGAAATAAAAATTCCTTGGCTTTCAGAACCGGCTATTGAATTAAAAGATACACCGTTGTTCTGGTAAACAACGGACGATTGTCCGTTAACATATTGAATCAATTGACTGTTAGAAATTAGATAGAGAGTATTTCCAACTACTGCCATATCATTTATTGTTGAACCTTGAAAAGCGTATGGCTGCCATGTTCTATTTACGAAACTATAAATTCCGTTTGATGTCCCTAATAATATGAGACCGTTGAATTGAACAATTCGGCTTACCGATTGAGCAGGTAAGCTTAATCCAAATTGATATGTATCCCAAGATTCCGGTGCAGATAAATTTTGTGCACCAGCTTTTTGAACTGCTACGCCTTTTTCGGTACATGTAAAAATAAGATTCGATTTATAAGAACTTAATATTTTAGATTCAGATGGGAAATTGCCGAGTTTTAAAAATGAATCGTAAATCGAGAGTGTTTTGGTATTGATAAGTAAAAGGCCAAAATCCACAGAAACAAAAATTGTGTCTCCTTTTACGAATAAATCTTGAATCTGTTTTTGATTCTTGTCGGAATTAAAGATATCAATTATTCTACTTATTGAATTGTCACTCGGATCAAAGATGTTTAAATATCCTTCCTGCGATCCAAACCAAATTTTGTTCTGGTTATCAACTGCAACCGCAGTTAATGCCTGACTGTTGAGTCCATCTGCTTTAGTCATTACTAAATAAGTACTATCCGAAGTATTGAATCTAAAAGCGCCTCCGCTTGTTGCAGTCCAAATATTAGGGGATGAAAATGTCGCTGCCGAAACATTTTTCATATCCGAATAAATCTTCCATGTACCTATTGTTTGTGCACTTACGGAACAAGCAAATGAAATAATTATCAAACAAATTTTGATAGTTCTCATTAATTCCTCTTATGATTTAGATTAATAAAGTAAAAGGCGCAAAACAAATTTAGTGTTTTAAGAATGAACAAAAAGTAGAAAATTAAATCATGAAGGCTCTATTTGATGAATTTATTTATGCACTATTTTTACGAAGCATTTTTCTCATTGCTTCTAATTGATTGTAGCCAATGAAAAACTTTCCTAAATTTTCATCATCGGCTTTTTTCCCCCCATGAAAATCTGATCCGCCTGATTCAAGCAGGCAATATTGATTTACAATTCCGCGGTAAAATTGTACCTGGTTTTCACTATGACTGGGATGAATACATTCTATACCATCCACTCCGGCTTTAATTAAACTTAACAATAGATTTTCTTTCATATATCCAGGATGTGCAATGAATGAAAGTCCGCCTGCGTCACTAATAAGTTTTAAAGCGCTTTGGGGCGAAACGTGAATCTTCCGCTCGTACGCAGGTCCGTAATCTCCAATATATTTTTCAAATGCCTGCTGGTAATTTTGAATTATTCCAAGATCAACCATGGTGTAAGCAATGTGTGGTCTTCCTACTGCAGAATTTTTTGAACGGTCCAGCACATCATCAAGCTTAATTGATAAACCAAGATTTCTTAACTTCTGAATAATTCTTTTTGCGCGGTGAATCCGTTCATCACGGAAAAAACTGAGATACTTTTGTAATTCTTCATGATCAATATCTATAAAGTATGCAAGAAGATGGATTTCTTTATCATCAAGGTCAGTGCTGATTTCTAATCCGGTGACAACATCAATCCCTAATTCCCTAGCGTATGCAGTAGCTTCTTTAATACCGTTAACGCTATCGTGGTCGGTTATACTAATAATATCAAGACCACGTTCATAAGCTTTTTGGATAAGTTCAATTGGTGAAAGAGCACCATCGGAAAGATTTGTATGGGTATGGAGATCAATCTTAGCGGGCATGTTAAATAAACTTTTCCTTAAATTTTTCGTAATCAAGAATCGATAATTTAGAACCGTCTAACTCTATTAATCCTTTTTTTGCAAATGTATGTAATGTTCTTGATATTGTTTCCCTTGATGTACCTGCCATATTTGCTAAATCCTGCTGAAGGGGAAGTTTTTCAATCTCGACTTTTCCATGTTTTATTTTGCCGATATCGTCAGCCAGTTGCAAAATTACGGTCGCTACTTTTCCTTCCGCATCTTTAAGTGATAGAGCTTTTATTTTTGCATCGGCAGAACGGAGACGTTTTGTTAATTCTTGCAATAATGAAATTGAAATTTCGGGATACTCACGGAGTAGATTTACAAAATCATTCCGCTGGATCAAAAATAATTCTGATTCTTCAATTGCAGTTACTGTGGCAGATCGGGTTAGTCCGTCAAGAATTGCCATTTCACCAAAGAAGTCGCTTTCACTAAGGATGGTAAGAATTACTTCGCGTCCATCAGTGCTAGAGCGGGCAACTTTTACTTTTCCTTTTATTATTACGAAAAGTGCAGTACCGGCTTCTTCTTCCATAAGAACTACATCATTCTTTTTATGCAACTTCTTAGTTCCAATATTCTCGATCATTTTGAGAGTTTCTACCGGCAGATCGGAAAAAATTGGTACAAATGATAAAAATTCAGATGACGTCATTAAACACCTCGATTGGTGATTAGCCCTATCTTTTATAGATAATTTTTTGCACTTACACACACAAGATAATTTTTTCAGATCAAATCAACAATCATTAATAAAAAGATAATTTCTTATTCCGGTCAAATTGAATCTTCTTTTTCGAATGTATATATTTGAGCCCGAAAATCATTCATATATGTTTTAAGGAGAGAAAATGGCAGTAAAAGTGGGTATTAACGGATTCGGTAGAATTGGAAGACAAGTCATCAACGTTATGGCTGATAAAGGTCATTTAGGAAAGGAAGTTGATGTTGTTGCCGTTGTTGATGTAAGCACAGATGCAAAATATTTTGCTTACCAATTAAAGTATGACTCCGTCCATGGCAAGTTTAGGGGGACGGTCGGAAGTGAAAAAAGCTCACCATCAGTAGAAGCAGATGATATATTAGTTGTTAACGGCCATAAAATAAAATGTGTTATGGCACAAAAAGATCCTTCGCAATTACCATGGAAGGAACTTGGTGTAGAATTGGTAGTTGAATCAACCGGATTATTTACAGAATCAGAAAAAGCAAAAGGACATATAACCGCAGGTGCTAAAAAAGTTCTTATATCAGCTCCGGGAAAAGGCGATGTAAAAACTTTAGTTATGGGTGTTAATGATAATGAATACGAACCAGCAAAACATACTATTGTTTCTAATGCATCATGTACTACAAACTGTTTGGCTCCGATAGTATATGTTTTATTAAAAGAGGGAATTGGAATTGAAAGCGGCTTGATGACGACAATTCACTCATACACTGCAACACAGAAAACTGTTGACGGGCCATCAAAAAAAGATTGGAGAGGCGGACGGGCAGCAGCGATCAATATAATCCCATCTTCAACAGGCGCTGCAAAAGCAGTTGGCGAGGTATTACCGCAGACAAAAGGAAAATTAACCGGAATGTCTTTCCGCATTCCAACAGCTAACGTATCTGTTGTTGATCTTACTTTCCGTAGTGAAAAAGAAACATCAATCGAAGAAATTAATTCATTATTGAAAAAAGCTTCCGAGACTTATCTTAAAGGTATTTTAGGATTCTGTAACGAAGAAGTTGTATCCTCGGATTTTATTCATGATGAAAGATCTTCCATCTACGATTCGCTTGCAACTATGCAGAACAATCTTAAAGGTGAAAAAAGATTTTTCAAAATTGTTACATGGTATGATAACGAATGGGGTTATTCAAACCGTGTTGTAGATCTTATGTTAAAAATGATTAAGTAATTTTACTAAATATTCTTAGCCAAGACGCAGACCAAAGTTTTGGCTGCGTCTTTTTTTTAGTTTTTGATTTTGCACCGGAGGAATTAAAATGAAAAAATTAAGTATTGATAAGGTTAGCTTAAAAGGTAAACGTGTCCTTGTACGCGTTGATTTTAATGTACCGCTTGATGAAAATCTTCAGATTACGGATGATATTAGAATTACATCCGCACTGCCAACGATTAAAAAAATAATTTCTGATGGCGGGCAATGTATTTTGATGAGCCACCTTGGAAGACCGAAGGGCGGACCAAATCCGAAATACAGTTTAAAACCCGTTGCTATTCGTTTGGGTCGGTTGATGGATAAAGATGTGAAGTTTGCACCTGATTGTATTGGTGAACAAGTCAAAGCGATTGTCAACTCATTAGTGAATGGCGATGTTCTGCTCCTGGAAAATTTACGTTTCCATACGGAGGAAGAAAAAAACGATCCGGCATTTGCAAAACAACTTGCGGAGCTTGGCGATGTTTATATTAATGATGCCTTCGGAAGCGCACATAGAGCGCATGCATCAACGGAAGGTGTAACAAAATTTATTAAAGTATGTGCTGCAGGTTATTTGATGCAGAAAGAACTTGATTACTTAGGAGAGGCCATTTCCAATCCGGTCCGCCCTTTCACAGCTATTCTTGGCGGATCAAAAATATCCGGTAAGATTGATGTGATTGAAAATCTTTTGCCAAAAGTTGATAATCTTCTAATTGGCGGGGGAATGGCATACACTTTTTACAAAGCGATGGGATATGAAATTGGAACATCTTTACTTGAAGCTGAAAAAGTTGAACTTGCAAAAGAAATGTTGGTAAAATTTGAAACTTCCAAAGCTAAAGTGATTTTACCAAAAGATAATGTTGTCGCAGCCGAATTTAAAAATGATTCTCAATCATCAGTTGTTGATGCCGATAAAATTCCGGCTACAAAAATGGGTTTGGATATCGGGCCTAAAACGATTGAAGAATTCAAGGATGTTATTCTTAAAAGTAAAACCGTAATATGGAACGGACCGATGGGAGTTTTTGAGTTTGATAATTTTGCAAAAGGAACGGATACAATTGCAGCAGCTTTAGCAGAGGCAACAACAAAAGGAGCTGTAACAGTTATTGGAGGGGGTGATTCAGCTTCTGCAATTAAAAAAGCCGGATTGGATGATAAAGTTTCCCATGTTTCAACAGGCGGCGGTGCTTCGTTAGAATTTTTAGAAGGGAAAGTTTTACCCGGCGTTGAAGCTTTGAATGATGAAAAATAGTTTAAGAGTAAGATTATGAGCAAGGGCAAGAATTTCTATTTTTTCTTGCTCTTAACCTCTCTCTTTATCATAATCTTAAACAAACATCATTTCATTTCAAAAATAAAACGATTAACTTCACCATACATAGATTGGAAATATAAATGGGATTAGATTCAAGAGATTATTACAGACCATCTGGATTTGGCGGATTTAGTTTCTTTCCACCAGTGCTTAAAAAATTATTATTTGCCAATGGCATAGTATTTTTTATTCAACTTATATCGCAAATGATTGTTTATGGTTATTCTTCAGAAGGTTATTCAGTTAGCTATGAATATGTTTTGACAAAATATTTTGCGCTTAATCCTTTTTTTGGTGAACACACTAATTTTTATGTCTGGCAGTTATTGACATATCAATTCATGCATGCAAATTTTACTCATATTCTGTTTAATATGTTCATGTTGTGGATGTTCGGAATGGAAATTGAAAATATAATGGGGTCTAAAAAATTCTTGATCTTTTACCTATCATGCGGAATCGGAGCCGGATTATTCCAACTATTCTTGTCACAGTTATTCGAAGGAGGAATGGGCCCGACTATTGGTGCTTCCGGTGCAGTCTTCGGTGTTATGATTGCGTTCGCTATGTACTTTCCGGATCGCTATGTTTTTATTTATTTCTTAATCCCTGTAAAGGCAAAATATTTAATTGCATTCCTCGTAATACTCGAATTTATGTCGGTCGGAGAGCAGAGCATCGTTGCACATCTAGCTCATATTGGTGGTGCAATCACCGCACTCTTTTTTATACTTTATGATAGAAGAAATCGCATAAATGCCGGAAATATCTATAGTTCATTTAAAAGATCAACTGAAAAATTCTCGAATTCATCATTCGGCAGCCGATTTAAACAAGGCGCAACCAAAGACATTGAAGATGCAAAGTTCTATGACATAAATGAATCTAAAAAAGAAGATGCTGTAACTGAAGCAGAAATTGATGCAATTCTTGATAAAATTAGCAAAAGCGGATATCAAAATTTAACAGATCGTGAAAAGAAAATTTTATTTGAAGCCAGCAAAAAGAAATAATATTATATTAATTTTTCTTTCGTTAATAGTTGTGTATTCGGGATGCAGTAATGAAAAAATACCGGAAGAGACATTAATAAAAGTTTATGTAGAAAACGTAATTGTTGAAGAAACTTATTCAGCCAACACAGACTCACTAATTGCTCACAGAAATATTATATTCTCCAAATACAAAATAACCGAAAAAGATTTTCAGGATGAACTTAATAAATATGCAGGTGATAAAACTAAATGGGACAGTTTTTTTAAGAAGTCAAACGATTATTTGAATGATCTGAAAAAAAGTAACGCTATCAACTAATTCTTCTTTTAGCAGACGCAATTCTAAGTTTAGCAAAACTAATTGAATTTTTTAATGATTCGCGCAATCCTTTCAAATCCGTTAAACCGGAATCAATCTTTTCGTAGATTAATTTTAGTTCATTCTTTTCAAATAGTGAATCTATTTCCAAATCCGGGATTGCCTCAATCAAAGTTTCGATTTGAGTTGAAACAATTGCTTCAGGCAGTTTTGTTAACGACGCAATATCTTGAAGTGAATATTTTTTCCGGACTAGTTCCAGTACCCGGCTAATGTTATTCGGCAGATTTTTGTTTTTAAGTCTTTTGTCAAGGTCTCCTGAAGTTTGGAACTCTTTTAAGGTGTTTAAGACATCCTCACCAATCTTATTAAACATCCTATTATTAAATCCGTTAACGTTTAGTAATTCGGAAGGGGAAGAAGGTTTTAATTTGGTAATCACCCTCAATACTTCATCGGGGCAAATTAAATTAGGTCTCTGATTAAACCTTTCTGCTGCTTCTTTTCTTATTTGACGCAATAAATTAAAAAGTTTAAGATCATTCTCATATTCATTATTCGAAGAAATAGATTGATCCAATTCTTCGAGTATTGAAAATTGCTCTAATCCTTTCTCGGATAACGAAAGCACATTATTGAGCATTGTAACGAAGCCGGTCCTTTCTAAATTACTTAGTGATTTCTCTATTTCGTCCTTTTTGAAGTGAACACCTGATCCGAACGTAGAAAACTTTTTAAGTGAGCTAAGATCAGTTCTCCCAGTAACGATTTCAAGAACATTTTTCTTCTTAATAGGAAGTTTAGCTTCATGGATCGTCTGCAAGATTATTTCTTCTAAATATTCTAATGTTACTCTTCCTACTTCAACGTAACCACGGCATCGGTCACATTTATTGCATTTATAATTTTCATCATGCTGTCCAAAATATTCCAATATAAATTTGAAGCGGCAATCATCGGTATTTGCATAATCAATTATTTTTTCCAATTTCATTTTTGAATGCTGCGCAATATTTTCAATATGATTCATGTCAAGAAAGATTTGGTTTGCCAAAGTACGGTTTTGTAATAAAGACACGGCTGGAAACATCGTTGGTTTTTCGTAAGCAAGCATGCCGGTTGATGATAATCTTCCAAGCTGATTAATAATTTCATAATCGGGTAACTCCAACACGCTGCAAAGCATTGGAATATTAATTGTTACTTTAGAATCAAAAATCATACTGCCATATTCACGAATCAAAAATAGAATTAAATCTTTAGACTCATTATCATTGAAATTTTTTAGAAATGAATACAATCGTTTTGGTTCAAGGAGAAATTGAACAAAATGTTTGTTCTCAAGATCGGATTTGAATTTGAGATAACCGGATTCCTCCAAAACCCGCAGCGATGTATCAATCAAACCGCGGTTCATTCCTTTTTGTTCAAGAAGAGAAAAGAAGTTTGCATCAAGTGAAATGTCTTTTTGCGTCGCTGATCCTAAAGCAATATTACCGCAGTTGTACAGAGTATCATAAACATTTTCAATTTGGAAACGGGACGGATTTCCGCTTGAAATAAAATATTGTTGAATAAGTTTGTCTTTCTCATCGTACAAAAGAAAAATATCGGATTCTTTCCCGTCACGTCCTGCTCTGCCAATTTCTTGATAGTAATTTTCAATTGTACCTGGAAGATTAAAGTGAATAATAGTCCGGACGTCACTTTTATCAATTCCCATACCGAAGGCGTTTGTTGATACGATAATGTTTTTCCGCCCCGACAAAAAGTCATCTTGAATCATTCTCCGTAACTCAGAAGTCAAACCAGCATGATAATAAACCGCATCAATTTTATTCAGTCTTAGAAAATCGGCGACTTCTTCTGCAGATTTTCTAGTTGCGGTATAAATAATTACCGGTTGTTTTTTCCCTTTTAAAATATCAACGCACTTTTCTTTTTTATGAGTTGTATGAAGAACATTCAGGCATAAATTATCTCTCTCAAAACCGCGCACAAATATTTTAGGGTTATTTAACCCAAGCTGTTTGATAATATCCGTGCGTACATCTTCTGTTGCTGTTGCAGTAAAAGCAGAGATATTTTTTATTCCAATAAAGTTGATAAACTCTTTTATTTTTCTGTAACTCGGACGGAAATTATGCCCCCATTCACTAATACAATGTGCTTCATCAACGAATAAATAAGAAGGTGATAGTGATTTTATTTTTTCTGCAAAATTGCTATTGGTAAGTTTCTCCGGCGAAACATATAATATTTTAATTATACCTGATGCTAATCCTGATATAACTTTTTCAGTATCGCGGGAGTCTAATGAACTGTTAATGAAAGCTGAAATATTTTCTCTCGTATTGAGTGCATCAACCTGGTCTTTCATTAATGCGATAAGCGGAGAAACTACAATTGCAAAAGATTTAGACATTAATGCCGGGATTTGATAACAGAGAGATTTACCTGCGCCTGTAGGAAGAATTGCGAGGACATTCTCTTCATTTAGAATTGAAGAAATAATTTCCAATTGTCCTGGGCGGAATTCATCATAACCAAAAAATTTTTGAAGTATGTCTTTAGCGGTATTCATATAAAATATTTATTTGACAACATAATGCAGACTGTTATCTTACAAAACAAAAAATAAACATAGTTAATATAACATGCTTAGAATCAGTCATATTATAAAAACCTTCGAAAAAGTAAAAGCGCTTCAGAACATCAGCTTAACAATAAATAAGGGCGAGTTCTTCGGTCTTCTGGGACCAAACGGGGCAGGTAAATCAACATTGATGAATATTATTATCGGTTACCTTGAAGCCGATAGCGGACAGATATCTGTTAACAATCAGATTATGTCGTCGAGTAACATTGACCTACGTAAAAAGTTTGGTTATGTCCCTCAGGAGATTTCACTTTATTTAGAGCTAAGTGCATATAATAATCTGAAAATATTCGGACAGTTTTTTAATCTAAATCCTAAAGAACTGAATAAAAAAGTTGATGAAGTTTTAGAGCTGGTTCAATTAAAAGATAGAATCAAAGATCCGGTAAAAGAATTTTCGGGCGGGATGAAAAGGAGATTAAATCTTGCCGTCAGCTTATTACATGATCCGGAAATTTTATTATGTGATGAACCAACAGTTGGCGTTGATCCACAATCACGTAATGCAATTTTTGATATGTTAAGTGTTTTAAATAAAACCGGTAAGACTATACTATACACTACTCATTACATGGAAGAAGCAGAGCGGCTTTGCTCTAGATTGGCAATAATTGATAATGGAAATATAATTGCTCAGGGAACGCTTATTGAATTGGTAAATCTTCTTAATCAAAAAGACACGATCAAAATTCAAAAAACATCTGTAACTCAAAATAAAATTGCACAGCTCGAAGAAATCGGACAAGTAACCGAGCTTGATTTTTATTATGAGTTAATACCTAAGTCCGGATTTGATAAAAATTCAAAAATTTTTTTCAAGCTTGAAGAAATTGGCATACCCGATGCATTTGTTCAGCTTAGCCGTGCAACTTTAGAAGATGTTTTTTTAAATCTAACCGGCAGGAGTTTAAGAGATTGAAAAATATACTTCGGTTGATGATCAAAGATATAATTAGGTTTATAAATGATAAACCTGCAATGGTTTTAACATTTATTGTTCCTGTAATATTGATATTAATTTTTGGAAACATTTTTGGAGGGAGCGGTGGCCCACGGGGAAAAACTAATTTAATTGTTGTCAATGAAAGTAATTCAATAATTGCAAAACTTATTGAATCTAAACTGGATTCATCTAAATCTCTAAAACCTGTTAAGACTTATACAAAAGAAAATGGAAACGATACGGTAAAGTTTGATGAAGAAACAGCAAAAGAATGGGTTAAAACCGGCAGGATATCCGCAGCGGTTGTAATGCCGAAAGATTTCTTTACAGATACATCAACGGCAATAAAATTTAAATTTTATTACGATCCCAAAAATGAAATTGAGTCGAACATTATTCAGGGTAATATGCAGCAGATGATCTTTACTCAAATTCCTAGAATGATGCCTTTGTTAATGCAAAGAAAAGCTGCTGATTTTTTAGGAAGAGACAGCTCGGCAAGATTTATTAATGGAATCGGAAAAATTGTAAATTCTTATTTTGGAGTTTCGGCCGACTCATTTGTAAATCGTATTACAAGAGTAGATTCCGCTTCCCTATTAGCAAGTTCTGCCGATACAAGTAGCGAAAGAAATTTTATGTCAAGCATTATCAAGTTTGAGAGCGAACAATTGGTAGGTAAAAAAATTACTAATCCTGGATTAACACGGACGGTTGGCGGCTGGGCAATAATGTTTCTACTTTTTTCTCTGACCGGTGCATCAACCTCTTTGTTTGAAGAAAAACAAGAAGGTACACTTAAACGGCTGCTTTGTATGCCTATAACACGTTCCGAAATTTTATGGAGTAAATATCTTTACACAATTTTATTGGGCGTTTTTCAATTGCTTGTACTCTTTGTTTTTTCATGGGCAGTCTTCGGTGTAGAAATATTTGCAAACTTTGGAAATCTGTTAATTGTAATTGTTGCCTCAGCTTCGGCCGCAGTAGCTTTTGGTATGATGATAACATCAATTGCCAAATCATTCAACCAGGCAAATGGCATCAGTACATTATTGATATTAGTTATGTCTGCTATCGGCGGTTCGTGGTTTCCAACATCTTTTCTTCCCGATTGGATGCAGGTAATTTCAAAAGGGACTTTAACTTATTGGTCGGTTGAAGCATTTCTACAGGTACTCTGGAGACAATCGAGTTTTGCAGGAATCGCAACACATGTGTTTATTCTGTTATCCATCGCTTTTCTAATCAATTCTTACGCGTTAATACGATTTAGAAGAGGCGTCATCTAAATTTAATTTCTCACAATTGGAGAAATGGTTTTTATTTTCAATAAAAATCTCTTTCTGATTCTCAATTCCTATCTACATTATGCCTTTTTTAGTGGTATAATATTTGTCCTTAAAGGTTCTAATTGTAGTTTTAGTTATTTTTACACGTGAAATTTTAAATGTTATTATAAAGTTAATGGTGATTTATGGCTGAACAAAAATTAAAATTAGAAGATCTGCTTGGTGGAGTTCAAAAAGATGAAGAGTTAGGAAGGATTGATTACGTTGCAATTATTGGAGGCGGTGTAATGGGGCAGGGAATTGCACAGACCATTGCTAATGCCGGTGTTGATGTTTTATTGATTGAAAAAACTGAGGAGCAATTAGAACGGGCAAAAGAAAATTTAATTTCAACAATGGAACGCGAAATTGCCCGCTGGGCATTAACTCAAAGTGAAATGAAATCCGTCTTGACCAGAATTAAATGGACTACCGAACTTAGCGAAATTCCCGAATGCGATATTATTATTGAAGCAGTAGACGAGAATTATGATTTAAAGAAAAAAATATTTAAGGAGTTAGATCTAATCGCAAAACCGGAAACTATTTTCATCTCCAACACATCTACATTAAGCTTGACAAAGATAGCAGAAGTAACAAATAGGCGAGACAGAATTATAGGAATGCATTTTCTAAATCCAGTACCTAAAGTGCCGCTTGTTGAGTTGGTCCGTGCTCTTGATACATCTGATAAAACAGTTGAGATAATTAAAAAGTTTGCTTCGCGTATTGGAAAAACTGCCGTTCCGGTTTATGAATATCCTGGATTTGTTACTACTCGTGCTATTGTTCCTCTTTTGAATGAAGCTATGCATATTCTTCTTGAAGGAGTTGCAAGCGCAAAAGACATTGATACTGCAATGCGGCTTGGTTATAATTTTAAAGTTGGCCCGCTTGAAATGGCGGACACAATGGGACTTGATGAAGTCCTTGCATGGATGGAAACTTTATGGTCAACACTTGGTGAACCGCGCTATCGTCCTTGTCCTATACTCCGTAAGCTTGTCCGTGAAAGGAAACTCGGCAAGAAAACAGGTGAAGGATTTTTTAAATATGATTCCGATGGAAAAATAATTAATTAAAATTTTTTGAGGAAGAAATGAAAGTTTTGGTACTTAACTGCGGTAGTTCATCTATTAAATATCAATTTATAGATACAACAAGAAAAATTGCGCTTGCTAAAGGAATGGTTGAAAGAATCGGCATGACGAGTGCAATATTAACTCATCAGCCCCATGATAGAGAGAAAATAAAAATTGTTGGTGAAATTCTTGATCACACAATTGCAATCGAATATGTAATTGCTGTTTTGCTTTCACCGAACCACGGAGTAATTAAAGATAAAAAAGAAATTGATGCGGTCGGACATAGAGTTGTTCACGGCGGTGAAACATTTTCCGGCTCTGTCTTAATTACAGATCAAGTTATGAAAGCTTTAAAAGACAATATCGAACTTGCGCCGCTTCATAACCCGCCAAACATCAAAGGTATTCAGGCAACAAAAGAACATTTACCAACTACTCCGCAAGTTGGAGTATTCGATACGGCATTTCATGTAAAAATGCCTCCGCGCGCTTATTTATACGGAATTCCGTATGAATTATACAAAAAGTATAAAATCCGCCGTTATGGATTTCACGGCACGTCACACCGTTATGTTTCTGAAAGAGCCGCGTCTATTCTCGGCAAGCCGATTGAGCAATTAAAAATTATAACTGCTCATCTTGGTAACGGATGCTCAATGGCTGCTGTTGACGGCGGAAGATCTGTTGATACAACTATGGGTTTCACACCGCTTGAAGGATTAATTATGGGGACAAGAAGCGGTGATCTGGATTCTTCGGTTATTCTTTATATAATGGCAAAAGAAGGATTATCGCTTTCGGAAGCGAATACTCTCCTTAATAAACACAGCGGATTAATCGGCATAAGCGGTGAAAGCAGCGATATGCGTGAAATTGAAGAGGCTGTTAGTGAAGGTAATAAAAAAGCAAAATATGCGTTTGATGTCTTTACTTATAGAATTAAAAAATATATCGGTGCCTATACAGCTGCTATGGGCGGATTGGATGCTTTAGTATTTACCGGAGGTATCGGTGAAAATTCTATTGCTGTTCGCAAAGATGTTTGTACAAATATGGAATTTCTTGGAATTAAGTTTGATGAATTGGCAAATCAAAATATTAAAGGAGAATGTTCAATATCAAGTTCCGATTCCAAAGTAAATGTTCTTAGAATTCCAACTAATGAAGAATTGGTAATTGCACTTGATACGGAATTAATAGTTACCGAACAACTTTCCTTGAAACAAAGTGCAAGTGTAAAATAGATTATAAAAGTAATTTTTTTAAGTGATGCCGGATTAATTCCGGCATTTATTTTTTAAATACCTTTTCGAAAATATCTTAAATTGTGATTAGTAATTAACATGAGATTAAGATGGACTTAAAACTAAAAGACAAAATTGTTCTTGTAACCGCATCAAGCAGCGGGATAGGGAGAGCGGCCGCTGAATTATTTATTCAAGAAGGATGTAGAGTTGCAATCTGCTCGCACAATAAAGAGAATCTTTTAAAAACATCTCAAGAAATAAAAACACTTTATAATATTGAGCCCTTGTGGGAAGTTTGCGATATAAATAACCCGCATGATATTGAAGATACAGTTCATATAGTTCAAAAAAAGTTAGGCGATATTGATATTCTAGTAAACAATTGCGGCGGTCCAATTCCCGGATTTTTTGAAGATCTGTATGACGAAAATTGGGAGGATGCATTTGAACAAGTTTTGATGAGCACTGTCCGGTTTACACGTTTTGTCTTACCAGGTATGAAAATAAAAAATTGGGGAAGAATAATTAACATAACTTCGTTATCTGTTAAACAGCCGGTAGATAATTTGATCTTGTCAAATTCGTTAAGAAGTGCTGTAACAGCATTTGCAAAAACATTGAGTAACCAAATTGGTAAGTATAAAATTACAGTTAATAATGTTGCACCCGGTTATACATTAACTTCAAGAATTCATGAGTTAGCTGAGACAAGAGCAAAACTTGCAAACACAACACCGGAAAATATTCTAATTTCTATGACCAACGACGTCCCCCTCAAAAGAATGGCTGACCCGAATGAAATTGCATCAATGATTGTTTACCTTGCATCGGAACAAGCTGGTTATATAACCGGGCAAACTATTTCAGTGGATGGCGGGATTATAAAATCAACTTATTAGTAAGCAGTATGGAGTTTACAGTAAACAACTAATAATACAGCTAACAACCTACTGTAAACTGAGAACTTTCTCCAAAACAGGAGACATTATGAAAAAAGAAATTGAACTTGTACTTCCTCCCGAATTTGTAGATGATTATGCTTATCAAAAAAATCTTGCTGCAAGAGAATTAAAACTAAATACTGAAGAAATATCTGCTGTTCAAGTCATTCGCCGATCAGTTGATGCGCGGAGTAAAAATCCAATCTTTAGAGCAAAAACAATTGTTTATTTAAATGAAAAACCCCCAGATATTTTTTCACCGATAAATTTTAAGCCTGTTAAAGGGAACAAAAAAGTATTGATCGTAGGAATGGGCCCAGCCGGAATGTTTGCCGCCTTAAGATTGATTGAACTTGGGATAAAACCAATAATTTTTGAGCGTGGTAAAGATGTTCAGACCCGCCGGAAAGATTTACGTGAGATTCAACAACATGGAAATGTTAACCCCGATTCCAATTATTGTTTTGGTGAAGGCGGTGCAGGTACATACAGCGATGGAAAACTTTACACTCGATCAACTAAAAGAGGAGATGTAAATAGAATCCTTAATATTCTTGTCCAGCACGGATCGCAAAGGGAAATATTGATTGATGCACATCCGCATATTGGTTCAAATATTCTTCCTAAAGTTGTTCAGTCAATCCGCCAAACAATAATTGATTGCGGCGGAGAAATTCATTTTGATTCCCGCGTTACGGATTTAATACTCAAGGCAAAAAAAATAAAAGGATTGATAATTAATAACGGGAAAGAATTTCTTGGTGATTCGGTCATTCTTGCAACCGGTCACTCGGCGCGAGACATTTACTATCTACTAGACAGACATAAAATCAAACTTGAAGCGAAACCTTTTGCAATGGGAGTTCGTATTGAACATCCACAAAAATTAATTGATGAGATACAGTATCACACAAAAGAAAAAAATCCAAATCTGCCAGCTTCAAGTTACAATTTAACTTGCCGGGTTGGTAACCATGGAGTTTACTCTTTTTGTATGTGTCCGGGCGGAATAATTATCCCTGCATCAACAACACCCGAAGAACTTGTTCTTAACGGAATGAGTGTCTCTCGTAGAGATTCTCCGTTTGCAAATTCTGGATTGGTTGTTTCAGTTGATGAGAAAGATTGGAAAGAGTACAAATCGTTTGGTGTGTTCGCAGGACTTGAATTCCAAAAAAGGATTGAAAGAATTGCATTTGAAGCAGGAGGGAAAAAACAGAGAGCACCTGCTCAAAGGATAACTGATTTTGTAAAAGACGAAATTTCTAAAACACTTCCGGGATCATCTTACATCCCGGGTACTATAAGTACACCGCTTCATGAAATTCTTCCGGAAAATATTACTTATGGACTTAAAAAAAGTTTGTTTGTCTTCAATCAAAAGATGAGAGGATATTTCACTGAAGAAGCGCAAATACTTGCTGCAGAAACACGAACAAGTTCCCCAATAAGAATTCCTCGTGATAGTAAATCTTTAATGCACTATGAAGTAGAAGGATTATTTCCGTGTGGTGAAGGTGCAGGCTATGCCGGTGGCATTGTTTCTGCTGCAATTGATGGAGAAAGGTGCGCTGATGCTGTTGGTTTTATTTTAAAATAATGAATTGCGACTCGATATCTTTCTTAGTCCTTTAGAAAAGTGAATTGTGACTTAACACTTAGCATAATTAAAATCTTTTTACCAATTTTAATATGAAATTTTTTGCAATTAAGGTTAATTTCTAAAATTTAAATACATTTCTTTCATTACAACATATTCACGAATTCAGTAGATCTAGTTCTATATAAATTGTTTACACTACTAATTAATTGTCATTATTACAATCTCCATATGTAACTGAATTTGTGCAAAACATATATTAATCTTTCAAATCATATCTCACATAAAATAATTCATGGAGTAATCCTATGAAGAAATCTATTTTTTTCTTATTAATAATTTTTTCTGCAGTAATATCTGCACAAAATATTGTTAACACTCTTGCCGCAGGTGGAATTTTCTCTATTATAAATGGTGCCAATACCTATTTCACTGTTAAACAATCCACAGGTTTGGTCGGAATAGGCACAAATGCTACTGATCCAAAAGCACAGCTTGAAATAGGCGGAACAGATGGTTTACTAGTGAGGGGGACAGTAAATTCTGGAACCGTACGTGCACTCGGTGCTGGTTTAAGAATGCATTGGTATCCGCGAAAAGGTGCATTTAGAGTAGGTATGGCTGAGACATCCTATTGGGATGATGACGGCTCTTCCTATCCGAAGTTGGCATTATATTCTATTGCTATGGGATATCAACCGCGTGCAACCGGAGTTGCTTCTACTGCAATAGGTGCTTACAATAGGGCAACAGCAGATTACACTTTAGCACTTGGGTCTTATAGCGAAGCCAGCGGTACACATGCAATTGCCATCGGCACACAAGTATATGCAAGCGGAATATATTCAATAGCTTTGGGTTCAGGTGCTAACACAAACGGTAAAGACAGTTCTGTTGTTATAGGTGATGATACTTATTTTCAAACTGCATATTCAGCGGCTGATAACCAATTAACGATGCGTTTCAGCGGCGGCTACCGCCTATGGTCTTCCTACCCCGATTCAGTTGCAGGAGTTTATATGAGACACGGTCAGTCGGGCTGGTCAAATTATTGTGATAGAAATAAAAAAGAAAACTTTCAAGCCATTGATGGTGAATGGCTCCTTTCAAAAATTAAAAACATTCCTATTACAAAATGGAACTACAAAAAAACTGATCCTGACGATAAATATATAGGCCCCATGGCTCAGGATTTTTATTCTGCATTCCAACTCAACGGAACAGACAGTCTTGGAATAAATTCAATTAGTATAGATGGTGTTAACATGGCTGGAGTTCAAGCATTGGAAAAAAGAACAACGGAAATGAAAGCCACACTTCAATTGTTGATTGACGAAAACAAAAAATTGAAAGAGCAGCTTTCGAATGTAAACAATGTAAACGATGAACTTCTGGAGTTGAGGAGACTGAAAACTGAGCTACAAGAGCAGCTAAAAATTGTAAAAGCAAAAAATGAAAGGGAAGATGTTGTTCTGATTTCTAAATAAAAATTTGCTGTTTAGCTAGAAAGCTAATGAAGAAATATTGTTTTTTATTGATTTGTTTTGTCGCCGTTCAATGGACCTATGCACAAAGTACAATTACTATTAATCCCGGTACATCAATTAGCATAGGTGCAGGAAGCGCTGTTACTGCCGGATATAGAGACGGAACGTTGACGAGTACCGGAACTTTTAATGCAAGATCTATTACATATGATCCTGCAGCAACTGCAGCAACATCTATAACACAAACAAGTTTTAATGCAAATTGGAATGCTTCCGATGGAGCTGCAGGATATAAGTTGGATGTATCAACCATTTCAGACTTTTCATCATTCGTAACAGGTTATCAAAATTTAGATGTCGGAAACGTTATCACTTATTATGTAAGTTCAAATTTGTCTGCAGGATCAACTTATTACTATCGCTTACGAGCATATGATATAGATGGAATAACAGGTTATTCAAATGTAATTACAGTTGTAATGGCACCGCTAAACCCTGTTGCAACTGCAGCAACAAATATTAACGATATTAATTTTAGTTCTAATTGGAATAATGTAACAGGTGCAACAGGTTATTACCTGGATGTTTCAACCGATACTGGATTTGGAGCGGGAACTTTTGTAGTAGGATTTGAAAATAAAGATGTCGGTAATGTTCTTACATATTCAGTTTCAGGTTTAGCCGGTAATACAACTTATTATTATAGAATAAGATCTTACAATGCCAGCGGTACAAGCGGTAATTCAAACACAGTTACTGTCTTAACTGCGCCGCCGGTACCGACCGCAACTGCTGCTACCCCTATTGGGCAAACAAGTTTTTCTGCAAATTGGGATGCATCTGCCGGTGCAACAAAATATTATCTTGATGTATCAACTGTTTCTAATTTTTCATCATACGTTACCGGTTATCAAAATCTGGATGTAGACAACGCTACAACCTATTCTGTAAATACAAACATAACGGCCGGAACGGCTTATTACTACCGCGTCCGTGCATCTAATGGAACTAATACAAGCACTAATTCAAATACAATAAATTTAATCTCTGTTCCCCCAAATCCTACATCAACCGCTGCATCAAATATTCAAATTACAAGTTTTGATGCAAACTGGAATGTCTCTACAAGCGCAACAAAATATTTTTTGGATGTTTCAACTGATGCTGGTTTTGGTGCTGGTACTTTTGTAATAGGCTATGAAAACAAAGATGTAGGAAATGTTACTTCCTCTTCTGTAAATACAAATCTTTCCGGCGGTATAACATATTATTATAGAGTTCGCGCAAACAATACTGGTGGAACAAGCGGAAATTCAGGATCAATTACTGTTCTAACCATTCCACCGGCTCCTGTTGCAATAGCCGCATCAACAATCACGCAAACAAGTTTTTTTGCAAACTGGAATGCTTCTACAGGAGCGACAAAATATTATTTGGATGTATCAACAGATGCAGGTTTTGGCGCCGGTACTTTTGTAACAGGCTATCAAAATTTAGATGTTGATAACGTAACGACATTTTCGGTGAATACTAATCTTACTGCAGGGACAACTTATTATTACAGAGTTAGAGCAAACAATACAACTGGAACAAGTAATAATTCAAACGGAATTAGCTTGGTTACTATTCCGCCAAATCCAACAGCTACTTCAGCAACAAATATTACAGAAGATAGTTTCAATACAAATTGGAATTCGTCAGCTACAGCAACAGGTTATCGGTTAGATGTTTCAACAGATGCCGTCTTTGGTGCCGGAACTTTTGTTGTTGGATTTCAAGATAAAGATGTTGGTGATGTTACCACATATTCGGTAACCGGCCTATTGGCTAACACGACTTATTATTATAGGGTGAGAGCTTATAATGGAAATGGGACTAGTGGAAATTCGGGAAACATAACACAGTTGACTGCGCCTGCTGTTCCAACAGCAACCGCAGCAACATTAATTACACAAACAAGTTTCGATGCAAATTGGGATGCTTCAATAGGAGCCACCGGTTACCGTTTAGATATATCAACAGATAACGGTTTTGGTGCAGGTACTTTTGTTACAGGTTATCAAGATAAAGATATTGGCAATGTATTAACATTTTCGGTGAATACATATTTAGTAGAAGGAACTACTTATTACTATAGAATCCGCTCATACAACGTAGGAGGAATTAGTACAAACTCAGGTACAATTAATCTGAAGACAATCCCTGATTCACCGATTGAATCTTCAGCGACTTTGGTAACACCAACAAGTTTCCAAGCTAACTGGAATGCATCAACCGGCGCTTCCGGTTACAGATTAGATGTTGCTACGAATTCAGGTTTTGGAGCTGGAACACTTGTAACTGGTTACGATAATAAAGATGTTGGCAATGTAACAAATTCTGCCGTCAATACTAATCTTACCGAAGGAACTACATACTATTACAGAATACGTGCATATAACAGCGGAGGAACGAGTAATAATTCCGGAACCGTAACTGTAATTACAGTTCCAGCAATGCCGTCTGCGAATGAAGCATCATCTGTGCAAACAACAAGTTTCACTGCTAATTGGAATTCAAGTTCAGGTGCAAGCGGTTATACTCTCGATGTATCTACAGATTCGAATTTCGGAAGTTATTTTGACGGTTATAATAATTTTGATGCAGGAAATGTAACTTCACTTAATGTAACAGGATTATCAAGTGGAACAACATATTATTATAGAGTTAGAGCGTATAACGTCAGCGGATCGAGCGGATACTCATCGGTAAAAACTGTCATCACAATTCCTTCAGCACCGGTAGCAATTGCAGCCACATTAATTACCGGAACAAGTTTTTCAGCAAATTGGAACTCATCATCCGGTTCCTCCAAATATTATCTTGATGTTGCAACTGACAATACATTTTCATCTTTTGTAGCAGGATTTAATAATAAGGATGTTGGGAATAATACAACTCAATCAGTCACTGGACTAACTGAAGGCACTGCTTATTATTATAGGGTAAGAGCAAATAATGCAAGCGGTACAAGTGCAAATTCAAATACTAAAAATGTAAAGATAATTCCACCGGCACCGGTAGAACAAGCTGCTTCTTCAATTACGAATAATAGTTTTTCTGCAAATTGGAATTCATCTACTGGAGCTTCGGGATATTATCTTGATGTTGCAACTGATAATTTATTTTCGAGTTTTGTTGCTGGATATAATGGAAAAAATGTTGGAGATGTTACATCATATACTGTAACCGGACTTTCGGAAAGTACATCATATTATTATAGAGTTAGAGCATATAATACCGGAGGTACAAGCGATAATTCAGGAACTGTTAATCCAGTTACACTTTCTAATTCACTTAGTGAGCCATCAGTTCAGCCGGCATCTGCTGTAACATCAACAAGTTTTAGTGCAAACTGGAATTCTGTTACCGGAGCGACTAAGTATTATTTAGATGTTTCTACAGTTTCAAATTTTGCAACATTTGTTGTAGGCTGGCAGAATGTTAATGTTAATAATGTTTTAACATATTCTGTAAATTCGAATTTATCGGCTGGGAACACTTACTATTACCGAGTTAGAGCAGCTAATGCAACAAGCACAAGTGATAATTCAAATAATGTTTCTGTTAAAACAATTCCATCAGCACCTGTTGAACAAGCTGCCTCTGCTATAACTGCATCAAATTTTGATGCAAATTGGAATGCTTCAACAGGTGCAACCGGATATTATATTGATGTGGCTACTGACAATGGATTTACTTCCTTTGTATCGGGATTTAGCAATCGTGATGTTGGTAATGTTGTTACATATACAATAACCGGTTTAGCAAGCAGTACGCAATATTTTTACAGAATCCGGGCATATAATACCGGTGGAGCGAGCGGCAATTCTGGAACATCTGATGCAACAACCTTAGCAGGAGGTACTGTTGTTGCCACTGCAGCAACAACGATTACTAGCTTAAGTTTTTTTGCAAATTGGAATTTATACGGTGGCGCATCTGGTTATAAATTAGATGTAGCAACTAATTCAAGTTTTGGAGCTGGAACTTTTCTTGCAGGTTATCAGAATTTGGATGTTGGTAATGGAACTTCAAGTTTTGTTTCACCATTATCTCCGGGAACCAATTATTATTATCGAGTAACTGCTTACGATGCAGTACCTGCAGATATTGGTACATCGGGAACAATTAATGTTTTAACATTACCTGCAGACCCAACAGCAACAGCCGCTACTTCTATTACAGAGATAAGTTTTGATGCAAACTGGAATTCAGTTACTAGTGCAACAGGTTATTATTTAGATGTTGCGACAAATGATATTTTCACAACTTTTGTAACCGGATTCAATAATAAATATGTGAATAATGTTACTACATATTCTGTTACAGGATTAACAGGAGGAACAACTTATTATTATAGAGTTAGAGCTAAAAACGGAAGCGGAACCGGTCCGAGTTCTTCGACAATAACAGTTTTAACTCTTCCGGATGAACCAACTGCAACTTATGCAACAGCACTGACAAATAATAGTTTTAGCGCAAATTGGAATTCTTCAACCGGTGCAACAGGATATAGGTTGGATGTATCTACTGTTTCAGGCTTTGGCAGTTTTGTCGGTATTTATAATAATTTAGATGTTGGAGATGTAACTACGCATTCTGTTACCGGATTAATAGGAGGAACAAATTATTATTATAGGATTCGAGCATATAATAGCAGTGGGTCCAGCAGTAATTCAAATACAATTAATGCGTTAACACTTCCTGCCGCACCCAATTCAACTACATCTACTTCAATTACTCAAACAAGTTTTGATGCAAATTGGGATGCATCTAACGGTGCAACAAAATATTATTTAGATGTAGCTTCTACAAGCAGTTTTAATGGTGGAACTTATGTGAGCGGTTATCAAAATCTTGATGTAAATACTGCTTTAACATATTCGATTTCTGGCTTATCAAGTGGAACAACATATTATTATCGTGTCCGCGCATTTAATCCAAGTGGTACTAGCGGTAATTCGGCAACACAAACTGTATTAACTATTCCTCCGGATCCAAACGTAATTTCTGCAACTAATATTCAAAGTACAAGTTTTAGTGCAAACTGGGAAACATCAACAGGTGCGACCGGATACAAACTTGATGTTTCGACAGTCTCCAATTTCACAAGTTTTGTTGGAATTTATAATGATCTGGATGTTGGTGCCGTAATTACCAGATCAGTTACAGGTTTAACAGGAGGTGTAACTTATTATTACCGATTAAGATCTTATAATGGTAATGGTACTAGCAATAATTCCGGAACTATGACTGTTGTGCAAGCACCGGTAGCTCCGGTAGCAACAGCGGCATCTTCAATAACTGATGCGACTTTTCAAGCTAATTGGAATTCTAGTTCCGGTGCAGATGGATATAAAATTGATGTTGCTACAGATGCTGTTTTTTCGAGTATTGTCGTTGGCTATAATGACAAAGATGTCGGAACAGCTACTTCATTTGTTGTAACCGGATTAAACAGCGGAACAACTTATTACTATCAAATAAGATCATATAGTGCAAGTAGAACAAGCGGAAATTCAAATTCGATAACAGTATTAACAGTGCCGTCTGCACCGGTAGCAACAGCAGCAACATCCATTAATGAATCCAGTTTTGTCGCAAATTGGAATTCATCAACGGGTGCAACCAAATACTATTTAGATGTTGCAACCAATAACAGTTTTACAAGTTTTGTGGGTGGTTTCAATAATAAAGATGTAGGCAATGTTACAAATTATTCTGTATCAGGTCTTTCAGCAAATTCAAATTATTATTATAGAATTAGATCCGATAATGTAACAGGTACAAGTGGAAATTCGGGGACAATAAATGTTTTGTCTGCGCCTGCGATACCAACAGCAACAGCAGCTACATCAATCACCAATACAAGTTTTAATTCAAATTGGAATGCATCTACAGGTGCTACGGGGTATAGACTGGATGTATCAACAGTATCAAATTTTACAAGCTTCGTCGGAATTTATAATAACAAAGATGTAGGTAATGTAATAACATATTCTGTAGCAGGACTAAGTGGAAGTACGACTTATTATTATAGAGTGAGAGCATATAATGGTGGAGGTATAAGCGGAAATTCCGGAACAATCAATTTAACTACTGCTGTTAATCCTTCCGGTGTCCCTACAGCAACAGCAGCTACAAATATTGCACAGACAAGTTTTTCAGCAAATTGGAATGTTGTTGCAGGTGCAGAGGGTTACATGATGGATGTTTCGACCGATTGGAATTTTGGTGCAGGGACGTTTGTAACAAATTTTGAAAATAAAGATGTGGGAAATGTAACCACTTATTCTGTTACAGGTCTAACTAACGGAAATACATATTATTACCGTTTAAGATCATACAATATTAGTGGCACCAGCGGAAATTCAGGATCAATAACTGTATTGACGCTTCCTGGAACTCCATCTGCAAATTCGGCAACATCATTAGCCGTTACAAGCTTTAGTGCAAACTGGAACGCATCAACAGGTGCAACAGGTTATTACCTTGATGTTGCAACAGAGATTGGATTTACAAGTTTTGTTGCCGGTTTTAATGATCAAGATGTTTCAAATGTTACGAGCTATTCTGTAACAGGGTTAGCCGGCGGAACAACTTATTATTACAGAGTGCGTGCGTATAACGGAAGCGGCACAAGCGGCAATTCAGGTACTATTACAGTATTAACTTTACCATCATCACCAACTGCAACAGCAGCTACATCACTGACAGAAACAACTTTTGACGCAAATTGGAATGCTGTTGTTGGTGCGGCGGGATACAGATTAGATGTGTCAACTGATGTAAATTTTGGTGCGGGAACATTTCTATCAGGTTTTCAAGACAAAGATGTAAGTGGAGTTACAACCTATTCAATTTCCGGATTAACCGGCGGAACAAATTATTATTATAGGCTTAGGGCATACAATGCCACGGGAACAGGCGCTAATTCAAATACAATAACTGCATTGACTTTGCCTTCTGCCCCTGTAGCTACTGCAGCTACTTCAGTTGCGGGAACAAGTTTTTCTTCAAATTGGAATTCGGCTCCTGGTGCGACTAAATATTATCTGGATGTTGCAACAGATTCCGGTTTTGGTGCAGGGACTTTTGTAGTTGGATACCAAGATAAAGATGTAGGTGTTGTTACAACATATTCGGTATCAGGATTGACTGTCAATACAAATTATTATTACCGTGTACGGTCATTTAATCCAAGCGGCACAAGTGGAAATTCAAATACAATTACTGTATTAACAGCACCTTCTGTGCCGGTAACAACTGCAGCTACATCATCAGCAGAATCAAGTTTTAATGCAAACTGGAATGCGGTAGCCGGTGCAACCAAGTATTATTTGGACGTATCATCAGATGTTAATTTTGCAGCTGGCTCATTTGAGACAGGATATGAAAATAAAGATGTTAGCAATGTTAGTACATATTCTGTTACAGAGATTACAGGAGGAACATCACATTATTATAGAGTAAGATCTTCCAACGGTGATGGAATTAGCGGAAACTCTGGAACAATAACGGTGCTTGGTGTACCGAATGCAAATTCTGCTACTGCAGTTACGCAAACGAGTTTTTCTTCAAATTGGGACGCAGTAACTGGCATAACCGGATATAGATTGGATGTTTCAACTGATATAAATTTTAGCGCCGGTTTTTTTGTTGCGGGTTTTCAAAATAAAGATGTTGGTAATGTTACAGCATTTCCAGTAACAGGATTAACTCCAAACACTACATATTTTTATCGGGTTAGATCTTATGATTTGAACTATACGAGTGGAAATTCAAATACAATAATTGTCAAAAATCTCCCGACGGCTACAGTTGCTACCAATGCAACTGGTATAACACAAACGAGTTTTATTGCAAATTGGAACGCATCACCGGGCGGTGCTTACGGCTATATTCTTGACGTAGCGTATAATCCGGAATTTGTGAATTATGTTACTGGATATGAAAATAAGATTGTTTATAATGTTACATCTTATGTGGTTAATAATGTTACTGAGGGGACTGTTTATTATTATAGAGTGCGTGCTTATAATTCACTAGGAACTTCAGACAATTCCAACACCATTGATTTACTTACAATACCTTCAAACCCAACTGCTACAGTTGCATCGAATATTACAAGCACAGGTTTTTCTGCTAATTGGAATGCTGTGTATGGCGCCGATAAATATTATCTTGATGTTGCAACAGATTCAAACTTTACCAACATATTGGTTGGTTATAATAATAAAGATGTTGCTAACGTTACAACTTTTTCAGCAACAAACGTATCTAAAAATACATCATTCTATTATAGAATCAGATCGAACAATGCAACTGGAACTAGCGGCAATTCAAATACAATTTCAATATCAACTTTACCAAACTATGCACCGGTATTGAATAATATTGAGACTTCGTCCTTGAACCTTACAGAAGGCGATTCTCCTCAACAGATTACATCTTCAATAATAGTTAATGATTTGGATAATTTGAACGTTGAAAGCGCGGTAGTACAAATAATAACAAACTATCAAAGCGATGAGGACATATTATTTTTTATAAACCAAAATGGAATTACTGGGGTATGGAACCAAGTAAACGGAACTATGACATTATTAGGGACTGCAACTATTGCTCAGTATCAAACAGCTATACGCAATGTGAAATATCAAAACACAAGTAACTGTCCGAAAGGATTAACAAGAACATTAAGTTTTACAGTTAATGACGGTATTATCAACAGCAATATTTTAACCAGAGATATTTCAATTACATCAATTAATTCGCCACCTGTAATATCAAACATCGAAGCCGACCCCCTTACATATAAAATTAAACAAAGTCCCTGTTCTTTGACGAATTCAATTGTTGTTGAAGACACAGACGACGAAAATAATGGTTGCGCAATAATTACAATTACAGAAAATTATCAAAAAGGTGAGGATGAATTGATTTTTGAAAATCAGAACGGAATTATTGGAAACTGGGATTCTGATAAGGGTATCTTATACTTATATGGAAACAGTGCGGTTAGTAATTATCAAGCAGCATTACGAACTGTGTGTTATAAAAACAATAAAATAATTCCTAACATAATTGATAGAACAATCAGCATAAAATTTGACGACGGTGATGATGATAATGATGAAAGTAATATTGTTTTTAGGAAAATTGTGTTTCCTAACTCGAACTTTGCACCATATCTTAGTTATATAGAAAAAAGTATAATAGTCTATTCAAGGAATAGTGATCGAGTGACTGTTAGCGATAGCATCGTGGTTTCGGATGAAGATAATTTATTCTTACAAAGCGGTGAAGTAAAAATTGAAGAAGGTTTTCTTGTCGGAGAAGATGTGCTTGAGTTTACGGCGCCACCATATATTAATGCTTTTTATAATTGGTCGAATGGTACATTAACATTATCAGGACAGAGTAATCTCACCACGTACCAGAATATTTTTAGATCAGTGAAGTACAAAAATATAAGAGGAACCGAATCTACTAAATCAAATAAAAAAATTGTTTTTTCTGTTACTGATGGAATTGAAAATAGCAACAAAGCAACAAGGCAAATTTCTGTTGAGGGAACAATAACAGGTGTTGATGATCTTTCACTTGGAATTCCTACTGAGTTTAAGCTTTGCCAAAATTATCCTAATCCGTTTAACCCAACTACAAAAATACGTTTCGGCTTACCACAAGAAAGCAATGTAAAGTTGGATATATATAATGTGCTGGGCGAGAGAATAATAGGACTATTAGATAAAACAATTAATGCAGGTTTTTATGAAATAGATTGGGATGCCCGTAATGTACCGTCGGGAATTTATATTTACCAAATCATTGCGAGATCGTCCGGCTCAAAAGGAAGTTTTATCAAAGTGATGAAGATGTTATTGTTAAAATAAACAGACTAAATTTTTTCATTAACGGCTGTGTTAACTGAAGTAGGTTATTTTATAACTGAAAAGAATTTCCAATTTTTAACTGAAATGATTACTTTATTCACAAAGAAGAATTAATGTTTTACGTATCCTCCTGTTTTTGAGTTCAAAGACATAACGGAAAATTAAATATAAAAGAAAAATATGAAGCTAATTTTTAGTGCCATATTGTTTTTCTTCTTACCGGTAATATTCTATTCTCAAATTCCATATTACGAAACGTTTATTCCAACCCGCGATGGGAAAGTACTTGCAGCGGATATTTATACGCTCGATTTAAATCTTCCTAAACCTGTAATATTGGTACAGACGCCATACAACAAAAATTCTTATAGAACCAGTCTTCCATCAAGCGCAGCTCCGATGCCATTCAATTTGGCAATATATAATTATGTCGTTGTTGATTGGCGGGGATTTTTTGGCTCCACTTCTGCCGATGTACCTTTATACGACCGGGGACTTGACGGATACGACTGTGTTGAATGGATTGCACTGCAGAATTGGTGCAATGGTAAAGTTGGAACCTTCGGCGGATCCGCATTAGGATTAATTCAATTTCAAACAGCGCGGCACAGGCCGCCTCATCTTGTTTGCGCTATGCCGATGATAAAAGATTTTAAAATTAAGTATTCGGATTTTTATTACGGCGGGGTTTTAAGAAAAGAGCATGTTGAATCAATTGAAAGACTCGATTTTATATCAATGAATTTAATTACTGCCCATTCCGCAAAAGATAATTTTTGGGATTCGACTGAGTCGGCCAATAATTATCCCGAACAAATTGCTGTTCCGATGTTAATGTTAACCGGATGGTTTGACCATTTCCCGATGGATGTAATTAGAGCATTTAATGATATTGCAGTGAAAAGCGATCCGGTTGTTAGAAGCAAACATAAATTAATTATTGGACCGTGGCTTCATGGAGAAATCGGTGCGGAACAGCAGGGAGGCCTGAAATATCCAGAAGCTGTTGGAATTGCCGATACAGCAGCAGCGCATTTTTTTGATTTTTATTTACGCGGGATACCCAACGGTTACGAATCAATCCCCGTTGTTAAATATTTTGTAATGGGTGATAATGTTTGGGAAAATACTTCTTCATGGGTTGAAGTAGGAACGAATGAGAAGTCGCTTTACTTATACCCAGACGGTTTTTTGCGGAAGGAAATTAATACCGGTGCATCGTCTCCTGGATATAATTACGATCCTAAAAATCCGTCGCCTACGTTCGGAGGTTCTCGATTCAATCCGTTCAATCCGTCAATCCTATTAGGTCCGCGCGATCAAAGATTTTTTGTAGAAAACAGAAACGACGTATTGATCTTTTCAACGGAGGAATTAACTTCTCCTATTGAAGTTCTCGGACCGGTTGCTGTTGATTTGTTCGTCTCATCCGATAGAACCGATACGGATTTTAGCGTAAGATTATGCGACGTTTACCCGGATGGAAGATCAATGTTGATTACACAGGGAATAAAAAGAATGCGTTTCCGGAATTCATATTCAAATCCGGAATTGATAACTCCCGGGCAAGTTTATAAAGTTACAGTAGAATTGTGTGATCTTGCTATTAAGATTCTACCGCAACATAAACTGAGATTAATTGTTGGTTCATCTGATTACCCCATGTTCGATATTAATTTGAACAACGGTGGTCCAATGTATACAGCAGGTGATACTCTTATTGCAAATAATACAATTCACTTTTCTTCCGGTTATTCGTCGAGGGTAACGTGGAGAACTTCAGCTGTAACTGATGTAGAATTATCCGGCCAAACAATACCGGACAAATTTCAGCTGTTTCAGAATTATCCTAATCCTTTTAATCCAAGTACAGTTATCAGTTATCGGTTATCAGCTATTAGTAAAGTCAGCTTAAAAATTTATGATCTTTTAGGCAGGGAGATAGCAACACTCGTTAATCAAGAACAACAACCCGGCAAGTATGTAAAGACGTTCCATGGAACGTCTTTACCTAACGGAATATATTTTTACAGACTTCAAGCGGGCAATTACTCAAATACAAAAAAAATGATTTTATTGAAATAGATTTAGAGGAAAAGTTTTGAAAGCTTCTTCAACGCAGCTAAGAATTAGATGAGAAGTGTGGGCGCTGTGTTAAATTTGTTTCTGTACCTGTAAACTTGTCAATGCGAATCACCGCTTAGCTATTATGCCCAAAGCACAGCTATGGAAAAGCAATCAAAAAGGTAAGTAGATTGCTTCACTCTTCCTATAAATCGGGATCGCTCAAATGACAATTAAATCTTCGTTGTAAAACCAAGTCTTTCAATAATTGACTTTGCTTTTTCTGCATCACCTTCACTTTCAAAAGCAATACGAAATGTACCGCCGGATCCTTCTCGAATTTTTAAAAGCTCAATATCTTTTATGTTAATATTTTTTTCAAAAAGGGCTGTTGAGATTTTGCTTATTACTCCCGGTTCATCTTTTACAAAAACAAATACATCGTAAATCTGGTTTATAAATCCTTTATTCGATTTCGGAATCTCATCGCGTTTAATTCTGGCACTTTCAAATTTATCTGTAAGTTTTTTATAACTTTCATTAGAGATTGATTTTTTCATCTGTTCCAAATCAAAAATAAAATTATCAATTGCTTGAATTATATTTTTCCGGTTTTCGCGAAGAACAGGTTCCCAAACATTAAATTCACTTGATGCAATGCGTGTCATATCTCTAAATCCGCCGGCTGCATAATCGAAAAAGTTTATATCACTTCCTTTTAATCCCGCTGAATTGATAAGCGAAACGGAAAGCAACTGCGGAAGATGGCTTACTGAAGCAACAATTATATCATGCACTTTGGGATTAAGAAAAGTAATTCTTGCACCAAGTTGATGTACAATTTCTGTGAAGGAATTAAGCATTGGAAAATCTTTTGCAGATTCGTTTAAAATGTAAACACAGTTTTCAAAAAGTAGGGGATCGGAATTTTCAAATCCGCCTTTTTCTTTTCCGGTCATCGGGTGGCCTCCGATGTAAAACCCTTTCCGCTCTTTCTTATCCCAAATTTCCTGGAAAATAGATTTCACTCCGCATACGTCGGTTATAATCTGATTTGAATTAATTTTATCGGCAAGTTTTTCAAAAACATTTATTGATGCATCTACCGGGAGGCAGATAAAGATCAGATCCGAATCAAGAGCTTTTTCAAATGCTGAAAGTTTTTTATCAATGACTTTATGAGTTAAAGCTTTATCAAGAATATCCGGTTTATCAAACCCGCTGATGACATGGGATGAAGAAAAATTTTTAATTGCTTTTGCAATAGAGCCGCCGATCAATCCTAATCCGATTATTGAAATATTCCGGATTTCCAATTACAATTTTCTCCCGATCGCCTGAGCGATCAACCGTAATTCTTCCATTAATTTTAGAAAAGTGTTTGGAAGTAATGCCTGAGGGCCATCCGATAAAGCATTTTCCGGATCGTCGTGAATCTCAATCATAATTCCATCGGCACCGGCAGCAACAGCAGCGCGGGCCATCGGGGGGACTTGATCTCGTAATCCGGTTGCATGAGATGGATCAGCAATAATTGGTAAATGACTTTTTTTATGAACGACTGGAATAGCAGAAAGATCGAATGTATTGCGCGTATAGTTCTCAAAAGTTCTTATTCCGCGTTCGCACAAAAATATATTTTTATTACCACCGCTCAATAAATATTCTGCTGACATCAGCCATTCTTCAATTGTGGCGGCAATACCCCGTTTCACCATTACAGGTTTTGTAGTTTTGCCTAATTCTTTAAGAAGTGAGAAGTTCTGCATGTTGCGGGCACCGAGTTGAAAGATGTCTGTATATTTATCAATTAATTCGATTTGGTCCATCTGCATCACTTCCGTTATTACCAATAAATTATATTCATCTGCAGCTGCCCGGATTAATTTTAATCCTTCCTCTCCAAGTCCTTGAAATGAATAAGGAGAAGTGCGAGGTTTAAAAGCACCGCCTCTTAAAATTCTAGCTCCGGATTTTGCAACGACTTTTGCCAGACGGAAAATTTGATCTTCATTTTCAATGGAACATGGACCTGCAATCATAACAATTTGATTTCCGCCAAGCTCAACATCTTTTATTTTTATTACAGTGTTAGGTTCATGAAAACTTCTGCTTGAAAGTTTGTATGGAGTTGTAACACGGTAAACTTCATCAACACCGTCTAGTATACTAATGTTTCGTGTATCGAAGTTAGGTTTTACGCCAATGGCTCCAATGATTGATCGTTCAGTCCCTGTAGATTTGTGAATCTGAAATCCAAATCCTTCAAGATGCTTGATCACGTTTTCTATTTGTTCTTTTGTCGCGTTTTTTTCTAATATAACTACCAATTTAAGCTCCGTAATTAATTCCGCCTAAGGCGGACGGGAGATTTATCTCACGTCCATTGGCTAGAGTTATGAGTTAGTCTATTTATTTAATATGAATATATCAATTCATTCATGAAATTTTTTCTCCCCGGCTCTAATTTCAAGCGGGATGTAATCTTCTTTTGTTGGAATTGCACAAGAATAATCCGGACTATATGCACAATATGGATTGTAGGCTACATTAAAATCAATTTCGTATTCATTGTTTGGGTCATCAACCTTTTCAAAGTCAATGTAACGCCCAACTCCGTATGATTCATTGTTAGTTGTTTTGTCTGTAAACCAAATTGAATAGTAAATCTGCCCGTTAGCTGTTGTTCCTTGATAAACATTTATTTTGTACTGTGTGTTTTGGTAAGTCATCACAACATAACCAAAACGAATTGCTTTTCTCGGCTCACCTTTGGTGCCGTAGATTGTAACTGTATCTTTCGGCTCAAATTCATAAAGCATGCTTCTAAAAACGAAGGAGGGGTCAACGTCAAAATAATTCAAATCATGGAATTCAACCTTGCCTTTAGCGTTGAATGGGGAAGACGGATCGTTTTTCATTTCATCATTTTTTTCACTTCGATATTTTTCAATTTTTTCGATATATGCCTTTTGTTCGGGTGTATAATTTTTCCCGCATGCTGTGATTAAAAGAACTGAAGCCATGACAAGAATATATACGGTTTTGTCATTCCGAGCGAAGCGAGGAATCTTAAAGTTCCATTTATTTTGAGATTCTTCGTCTCGTCTTTGTCGAGACTCAGAATGACAAGTGCTACTTTTTTTCATCAATCTTCTTCTTAAGTTCACTAAGTTTGTTCAACGCTTCAAGCGGAGTTAAGCTGTTAATCGAAATATCCGAAATATGTTTCCTTAATTCTTCGTCTTTCATTTCAAACAGGCTAATCTGAAAATCATCAGACCCTTTTAGTTTAGCCAGTTTTGCTTTCTTCATTTCATAAGGAGTTAAT